>JACSEG010000129.1_pt1 | contig 14958 bp, 4 predicted proteins | sample 8225521 | NCBI WGS metagenome assembly JACSEG01 (sample SAMN15705060, study PRJNA637333) | viral metagenome | isolation source: viral RNA from sea star tissue | host: Pisaster ochraceus | place: USA:Santa Cruz | collected 2018
GTGTTTGGCTGTTGAGGAGATTTGGTCATTTTAAAATCATTGAAATGTCAAGAGTCAAAGGTGTCATGCAGTTGCACAAACACAAAACAAAAACAACTGGCTACTCCCGGTGTTATTTGAAGCCACAAGATATCTCAATCGCTCGACCACCAGTCAAGCCTGGTCACTAGACTAGAGACAAGTTCAAACCCATTCTAATGGGTTCAGTTTTGTTTCTTGTTTTCTACTATCCCTACAGTTGGGCAATGAATCAACTTCAAGACAAGTTCTTGATCTATGAATGAAATGTTTTATTAGGCACATTTTTAAAATTTCAAATAATAACAAAATGGCGCATGTTACAATATAATGAAAGGGCACTTTATCGGAGAGAAAAACATTGAACGAAATTGAAACTTAAAGAAAAGTATACCTTTGGTTTTTAGCATCGTTCGATTGTTATAATCCTATGTAAATGTAAATATATACAATAAAACTAACCTGTAACAATTTTGTTTCAAAATGTTAAGGCGTTTTTGAGATATCACCGAAAATAAGGAGCGGCTATGTCCAGGCAGGAAGAATAATCTGTAATTCGAATACACAATCTGACAAACGTTTCATGCAGGGAAATGTTTCTCAGATTGAAACGTTTTTGATTCCCTTTCTCTAAAACCACATTTAGAATTATAGGGAAGGGAATCGCTTTTCGAAATGTTATACATTATCAACAGCTGCAGTGCTTCTTACCAAGTGAGTTTTATTGGTCGTCAATTTGTGAAGTAATTATCAAAGGTTTACCCTCCCTCCCAAAGGTAGAATATTGCTTCATAAAAGATTTAAACAAAAATACAACTCTACACCAATCCAATAAAAAAAGTCACCTGTGATAAACACAATGTCATTAACAAAGTTATCAAACCTTTTTCGTTTGAAATGGCAAAATAGTTTTTGTATTACATCCATGCATAAACTTTCATAGGAGACCATTTCAATTTATTTACACCAAGAGTACATTACATTAAGTTTTGCCTGTTGACAAAGAATTTTTATATAACAGAAACATGATAGAGACAAGGAAAAGCCTGACTCATTTTTACCCGGATTAATTATAAACTGTTATAACTTATTTTTTTATAAGTCAAAAAATATTTTATGATCAATGCAATTTTTTAAGATTAATTAGTAGCAAGTTTTAAAATTATTTTTACAAAATTTATCCTTTTCATGCAAATACTTTATATAAACTTCCCACAATTTTTTTTTTTTACAAATGGTAACATCTGATGATTGACAACCATTCAACACATACTGCATAAATTAATCAAATAAATACAGAACATCAATTTATTTCTTTTGTAGTAAGTAAATTGATAAATCTTTGCATAATACATTTGTGTTGTGACATTTAAGATGGGTGGATCCAGGCAGTCATTTGCCAAGGGGGGCCTTCGCGGCCACTATAAAAAGACATGTTCCATCAATCTTGCCAAGATTCAATTCGTTTAATAATGATGGCTCTCATATGGCGTAACTCCATAGAATTGATCATTGTGCTTCAAACATTATTACCCCTGGTCACTGGGCCATTTTATTTCATTCCTTAAACCATCTCAGCTCCCTGGGGAGTATACAGCCTGTGCTGCTAAATATGTAGCGCACCAAGCTAAATCAATCACAAGAACCATCTCTGCCCTCACAGGTACCCATTTACCCCTGGGCGAAGAGAAGCAATTATAGTTAAGAGTCTTGCCCAAGGCCACAAGTGTCAAGACCGTGATTTGAACCCACACCCTAATGACTTAACCACCAGAACTTGAGTCCGGTTCTCTTGAATCCGACATTACGCCATATACCAGCAACTATGAAAGGGCATTTCATAAACCTTTGTTAAGTTCAGTAAGAAATACATAAATACAGTCAGACACAAGAAATTAGAAAACCAAACTGACCAAGAGAATTCTAAACCATTTTCTTAGTAACATCGTGTACATGTATATTAAGGCCTTAACATTCTCAGTTACATAACTAATATAAAAAGTTAAAAATGCACAAAATATATACAGAAAGCGTCATGCAAATGTCTTACAATAAGTAGAGGAAGACGCTTGACCTTTTTCTCATAATATTTTTTTCTCAAAATCTATCCCAGTATGTATTAAAGCCATGGTACACTATGAGTCAATTACTCTACAAGTTGATGACCATAATAACTTACTTGGTAAAGAGCACTGAATAGAGCTGTTGATATATATAATGTGAGAAACGACCGCTCCCTTTAAAGTAGTATTGTATTAGAGAAGGATTTTCACCAATTCACCCCAAAAATTTGAGTCTGAGAAAGGCTTCAGGCGTGAAGCATTTCTCAGGCATCTGATAGCACATAATTCTATGCAACAATGGGTGTTTTTTTCTTTCTTTCTTTCATTGTTTTCTTGCAACTGCGATAACCAATCGAGCCCAAACACACAGGTTTCATTGATGTTTGGGGCACACCAAGTGAAGATACTGGTCTTTGACAATTACCAAAAGCATACCCTGCCTTTAAGTTGGTATTTTTATAACCAATTGGGATTTGAAGTGCAATATAATCTAAAAGTTTGTGGTAGCACCTTAGTCATATCTGTTGACATTTTCAAATGTCAATAAATTATACAACTATAAACAAATGAGCAGTTCTGAAGGATTCTCATGCAGGACTTAAGCCAACTTGGCCCGATACTTCCATTTCTCTACTTAAGGAGGCCTACTTAAACAAAAACCCTCCTGAAGCCAGTTTAAAATATAATGACTCGTCTAAATCATGCATCCTACATTTTCTTGTAAAAGATCACTTCATCAGCTTGGGACTGTAAGGTCCCTGGTGCAGCTTGTATGGATTTCATCAAATTGGTTTTGCTTATTTGGCACTCCTGGTAAATGAAGTGGTCTCCAAAGTAATTGTTTGGCCTAAAAAACAAACATTAGTTTGTGGATTTTGATTAATTTTTTCAAAATTGTACACCTCTTTCATTTAACGCCTTTTTAACGATCATTACAGATATGTAATTAATTAACGACCTTATGTTATAGCACAGATTTACATTTTAAACATTGGTGAAGCACACTGCTGGGCCATATTTTCTACCTCTTACCTTTGTTCTCTCCACGTTCAAATTGTTACTCAATTTCTCTTTATTTAACAGCTTTACTCAAGGTTTCATGTTTCTTTATTTACTGTTGTTAATTGGTTCAGTCATTTGTTGTGGCACTTTGTGAGTCGCAACACCACAGCCTTGGGATACGAGGGCTGCCATGTTTGGCGGAACAGAGTGACATCTGTCGGACTGGACATCGTACCCTCTTTCTACTTGTGGAATAACTTTAGAGATGTCAGATTCTTGCAAGTCTGAAGATGCAGGAGCTTCTTCGTGGCCCTCAGACGGAAGAGGAGGCTGCCGAATATCTTTACTGTCACCAGAAGGAGCTGCACCAGTACTCTGGACACCACTTGAAGGGGTTAAAGGGGGTATGGTGTGTGGGTCTTCTGCGCTGGATAACTCTCTATGACTGAGATTGTCGGTTCCCTCACCTGGTAGTTTGTCTGTGTCCTCAGTGGGCTCTCTCTTACTCGGCAGGAACTGTCGCATCTGTGATGTTGTTAGGGATGTATTTAAGGGATCCGAGACTTTACGGTGGCGTTCGTCGATCGTTGTTGCTGTTGTTGGACTGGTTGCTGGAGTTGTAGCATAAGGACTTGATGCAGTTGTTGCTGCTGATGTTAACTGCCCAGTTGAAGACCCCTGCATTTTCTCCGTTTGCTCCGTCGGTTCTCGGCTACGGGACAAATACTGATGCATCTCGGAGGTGGTGAGGGAAGACTTGAGGACCGTTCCTTCCTCGTCGCTCTCTTCATTTATGACGGATATCGTGGGTTCTTTAATTGATCGATCTTTCAACCCTGGAGGCTGGTAGCTCGGGAGAATATCCGTGTTCTGTTCTGGCTCCCTCTTGGGTGTGTTCGATGGGAGAGTGAGAGCTTGCTGAGACCTGGGGTCAGCTTGTTGTAAAGGGTTCCCCATTGGCTTCGTAGGTAACTGGGAGATATCCAGCCGTTTCATATGATCTTCAATGTTTTGTTGGCGTCTTTGAATGGATGGTATGACAGGAGGTGGGGGTGTGTAGTAACTGAAGTCTGTCCGTGGAGGCATCGTCTGGGGCTGGGTGACAGCACTGGTTGTCATCGGGCCTTCAGGAGTCTGATACTGCTGTGGATAGCGCTGTAAGGTTTGTCCGGCATACCCCGTCAGGGACTGACTGTGAGACTGCCATTGGGGACCATATAGCTGAGATTGCTGGGAGTGACCAGACATCCCAGATGGGTACTTTATCACCGGTGTGAACATTGACTGGTCCGTCTTGGACAAGGCGTCAGTTGATGTCAAGGACGTCAATGGCGATTCATGTACCATATTGTTCTCATCGGAGGTTTCTGATAAGGTATGTCTCCGGATACCAGACTCTGACCTTTGACCTCCATAGCCTAGTGACTGATAATGGCCAGGACCAAACTGCATCGGTTGTCTCTGGGTTCCATCCCCGTACCTCGGATCTTGTCCTACAGCGGGTCCAACCATGGGGTTGTTTGACTCGATGCTAAACTCACGCCTCATAGGTGCACCTTGGGGTCCCATTGTGGGCGCTGCGTAACCCATTACCCCAGTGGTTGTAGGTGGTCCGTACCGCTGGGTATTGGCCTCATAGTAAGACTCGCTGAACACCTCGGAGGTTTTTCGAAATGGCGCCTGGACAGGAAAGTCTTGTCTCTGTCTCTGTCTCTGTCTCTGCATCTCGTCTCGTTGAGTAATCACAGTAGAATTATTCATCAAGGTGTTGAGAATCTGATTGAATTCTGGCCTCTGTTTGAACTTTGACCTGGTACACGCCAGGGCCAGTTGCAGCATTTCCCAGGCAATATCCCACGGCCAGTCGGGGCACTTTCTGTCCCTAACATGGCTGATAATGGCTTCAGGATTACGCAGTTCCAGTGCATCTTCAATGATGTCAGTAAGTAATCTGTTGGGTTCACGTCTGCTGTCTGCGACTCTCTCCCCAGCAAGAATCTCCATCAAAACCACCCCAAAGCTGTACACATCCACCTTGGTGGAGAGCTTAGAACTGCGCTTGTATTCCTCTGGGAGGTAGGGAAGGGTCCCGTGGGCATTCTTGGTCTCCAAGTAGCAATATGTCTTCCCGTTCTTTGGCCCATGCCTCGCAAGACCAAAGTCGGCGATCTTCGGTTCAAAGTGCTTGTCCAGTAAGATGTTGGCGCTTTTGATGTCACCATGAATCAGCGGTTGATCCTGAGCCCTGTGCAGGAAGTTAATGCCCTGAGCAGACCCTTCAGCTATTTTATGTCTCCTCCTCCAATCCAGAGGTTCCCTCTGTGCCTTGCACAGAAGGTTATCTTCCAGGGAGCCATTCTCCATAAACTCATAAAGCAGACAGGGTGAGGGACCATCAAAGCAGAAAGCCAACAATGCAACAATGTTAGAATGGCGATACCTGACTAGGGCCCTCAGCTCTTTCAACTGATCAGCTCTTGCAATCTCCGCCGTCTGGAGCCCCATGTAATCATTCTTCTTCATACACTTTACAGCATAGTGAGACATATTGATCATGGAGTGGTACACAGTCCCAAAGGAGCCCTCTCCGAGTTTACAGCAATCGTCGAAGTCACGGGTCGCTTTGCGAATCTCCTCGAAGGACATGTGAAGAAGGCTACTCAGTGCAGTTTGAGTCTCGTAGTTTTCCATTGTCTCTTTTCGACCGACTTCATCCCTTATTGAAGTCAGCCCACTACTTCCACTACTGGACTCTCCCTTGCCACTGCTCTTATTGCCAACGCTTATTGAGGACTCAGTCCGCTCCCCTTGCCAACCCTTGAACGGCGACTCCAGACCTGTCACCTTCTCAGAGGACTTGTCAATGTTGGCTGTCAGACCCTCCTTTCTTTCTCTGTGTGGATTGCTGTGGTGACCGTATGCATCATTCCAGGAGCCCTGCGTGGCTTGGGGTTTGGCTGTTTGGTCGTAAGATGGTGTCTTTGTATCTTGTGGGTAGGAAGGTTGACCCATGGTACCTGGGTTGGGAGGATTCTCCAGAGGGGGTAGTTGGGGATGTCCAGGAATCTCAGGCCCATCAGCCGCTTCTTCAGTTGGCTGAACTCCTTGAATCTCTCTGATCAGGTTATGAAGACCGGGGTCAACAAGGTCCTTCAAGAGCATCATACATCTAGCGTGCTTTATTTCATACAGTTTATGGAAGAGTTCGGTGATCGTATGGCAACCGTAGTCCCATACCGTTAGCATGTCATCTGTGGGACTACCTGCTGGTCTGTAAATGGCACTCTTAAATGACTGGACGTCATCGTTGGTGAAGTTGAGCGATCCCGCTAAAGTCACCCATGCGAAAGACACATCAAGCATACGGCACATTTCTTGCCGACATTTCAGTGGAATATCACGGATGTATTTCATGGGCGCCATTTGACGTCAAGAACTGCCAGCTATTTTACCAGCAGCACTTTTCCCACAGACGAACTAGAAAAGTAGAATTGCCCACCACGACTCGTAAAACTCTCCAATGTTCCCGTCCCGGCCACTTCAGAAATATGGATTTTACCAGCGTATATTATTCCACTGAATGAAGGTTTATGAGTGAGTCAGGCTGGAACATTTTTAACACATTCGAAAGAATGATATTTTTGGTTTACTTAGTCATGAGATCGTGGAGAAGTTACACGAACGTCACACACTTCGCATCACATGAATGAAATGCTCAACTTGCTGTGGGTTTTTACGGGGGAAATCCCTGGAATTGATGACGTTTTGTTGTTTAGTTCCGGTTTGACCGAACCAAAATTATTGAGGGGTGGCCATAAAGCATAACGCCATAAAAATAGTTGTTTTGTTTAGTAATCGTATGTTATTTTAACGTCTAGTTTTGAGGATGGATGCTTCTACTTTTTGTAGTGTAATAAATATATTAAATTACTTCTACTTAAAAATGTTGACCATTTATTGAAAAGAAAAACAAACTCCTGAATTACATTAGAAATGGACTTCTCAGGGTTCGAAGACAAACCAAAGAAACAAATTTTTCTTCCCAGCACTGCTCCCTGGTATGGGTGGACCAGGTGAAAGCTGTGGGGAAACATCGCCATCAGACAACAAAAATGCTCATAAATTGTGTCAATCATTTTTTTACGTTATTTAAATAAGCTCCAGTCTAATTTCGATGACTGCTATTGATTGGTCAAAATTCGAAGTAGGCGGTACCTTTACCGTAGGTTAGCCATTCAGACAGCGAGAAACCCGATCTAACTGTCAATCACAGTCACGTGGTACAAGCACGTGGGTAGGGCGAGAAATTTGTGGTATTTTACGTGCTGACTGTACCGTGTAGTCTCTCTTCACTGGCACACTACCCAACACTCGGTCGGCCGTACAATTTGGCTTCTTTAGCCAGACATTCCTCCCCAAAACCGGAGACAATTTCACCCACATTTTCACCAGTCTATCGATAAATCCCACTTTAACAACCACTATGAATAAAATCTACTGCGGAAACCTCAGCGAGGATGTAACTGAGGACGCTCTTCGCGACCTTTTCGAGGAAAATGGCATCCCAGTCTCCAGCATGGTGGTGAAGCGAAGCTCCAACCCCAACAGCAACGCGAGCCCCTTTGCTTTTGTGGACGTCGAGAACGAAGAAATGGCCCAACTTGCTATTGAAAAACTCAACGATTACAACTTGCTTGGTTCAGTGATGGTTGTTGAGCACTCGGTCCCAAAGAGAGGCAGGGGTGTCAGAAGCCGGTCCACCAATATTCAGGTGCATAACATTCCACTGGAAACACCACTCCAGGAAGTGCAGGATCTGCTCAATACATTCGGCAGCGTAAACTCCTGTGAAAAAGGTAGAGAGGGTGCAAATGGCTATGCTGTCAATGCAACCTATGCAGCTGTAGAGCAAGCTCAGCAAGCCATCAAGCAACTTAATAACTATGAATTCCATAATTCAGAGCTGAAGGTTAACTACAAAAATTCTGGGAATCGCCAAAATAACAGATTCAACCGTGGCAACAATCGCAACCAAGGAAGCTCCAATGTATTCCCAGTGAGGATGCTAGTTCCAAGTGATGTGGTTGGTGCCATCATTGGAAAAGGTGGCAAGACCATCAAGCAGATCACTGGAGAAACTAAAGCGAGAATTGACATCCACCGCCGTGAAAACCCAGGGTCAGGAGAGAAGGCAGTGACCACATTTGGAAATCCAGAAGATTGTACTTCCGCCTGCAAGAAGGTGATGGAAATTATGAACCAGGAGTGTTCACAGAAGGGAACCCAACCACCTCTCAAGCTATTGGCTCATAATGCACTGGTTGGTCGTCTGATTGGCAAAGGTGGTAGCTCCCTCAAGCATATTATGCAGGAATCCCAAACAACCATCACCATCTCTCCTCTACATGAGTTGACCATTTGCAACCCAGAGCGTACCATCACTATCAAAGGAACCGTAGACCAGGTGTCAAAGGCAGAGTCCCTCATCACTGCTAAGCTGCGTACTGCTTATGAGCAACACATGCAAGGAATGCAGAACCAACATCATAACATGTTCCCTGGTATTAACCACATGTCCATGTTCTCAGGATCTGGCGAGCCTAACCATGGATATCAGAACCAAGGAATGGGCTATGGTGATCCTCGACAGCAGCCATATCCCATGAATGACCAGCAAAATGAGACGGCATATCTGTACGTACCTAAAGATGCAGTTGGTGCTATTATTGGTGTTAAGGGAGACATTATTCGGAACATGTCTCGCCGTGCTAATGCCTCCATCAGGATTGCTCCAGCAGATGATGAGGTATCTTCAGAGCGTAAAGTTACCATCATTGGAAGCCCTGAGGCCCAATGGGCAGCCCAGTTTGCCCTATTTGACAAGGTTCGTGGGGAGGGGCTCTTTGAGACTAAGGAGGAACTTCTTCACTGTGAGATTGGTGTACCATCTAAGATGGTGGGTCGTATTATTGGCAAGAAGGGTGCTAAGGTGCGTGACCTCCAAAGGATGACCCTAGCCCGCATCGAAGTTCCTCGTGCCAACAAAGAAGATGAAGAAGGAGACCAATCACCAGAAGAATCTGATAAGGAAGTCATGGTCAAGATATATGGTCACTTTTATGCTCTACAGGCTGCGGAGCGTCGTATTCGCAAGATGATCTATGACTTCAACCAGCGTGCCTACCAGAACCAACAGTATGGCTATGGTTTCCAGCGCCGTGGCCCTGGTAATCGTATGAATGGTCCTGGCAACCCACAGTAAGATATCCCCTCCCCCTTCTCTTACTGATGTTGTTATTCCTTTCCCCTTCCCCAACCGGTCCCTACAATAATTAAGAAAGCACTGCCAGTAGAAAAGATGAAAAGCTTGAATCGAAATGAGAACTATTGTAAAGTATAACTGTCTCTTCCCTTTGGGATTCAGCTCCTTGTTACAAGTTGGCTCTCTATAAACCTTGGCTGGTGTCTATCATTTGACAATAAAGGCTGGTTTGTAACTAGGGATTGGTACTGATGTGAGCAAGCAATGGGTTTTGACATATCCAATGTCCTAATCATTTTAGAAATTCAAGCTTTTCTTCCCAAATGAAAAAAAAGTGAAAAAACAGAATGAGGAATACTTACTGATTGTGGACAAGAATCAGTTGTAACTGCTAAAGTGTACAATCCTAAATATTGTTGATTTATGGTGCGTACGAATTGAACATAAAATTTATACACCTGATGAAAGAGATGAATTGAGAAAGAATACCACCGACAAAGAAAATTTGTAGTTTTTTTGCGACATTGTCAGACGTGGCTCTACGGTAACTTGAGGAAAAAAAAAAAGTTGAAAATTGTGGAGTCAGCGAGTTGAAATTAAAAAAAGTTTGTGAAGGATAAAGACAACTTTCAAATTACAGCAAGGGATGCTATGAAGTTGAATAAAAGTATCCAAAAGTTGAACTGGTTCTTCTGCTTGTTTTTATTCCCCTCCAATATTCTTGGCTTTACGTCCTTCATGACCCACCTCCACACATATTGGTTAGAGTTGTTTCATGTATAGGTGACTTATCAGAACCTTGCAGTGGACTTTTCAGTGGGGGTAGTTATGTCAACCAAAAGAGGGGTGAAAGGTCAAGGAGTCAACTTGCACATTGGTGCAGGTTTTTAATTTTACGTTATTTTATTTAACCTTTTTTTAACTGAGAGGGAATGATGGCTAATTTTGGCTGAAGTTATAATGAAAAGTTGAACAACTATAAAAATAAAATAAGAGGCATTAAAGATTATGGCATTCCGGCACAAAAAGTTATGGGAGAATATAATAAAAATGTAAAAAAAAAAAAAAAAAGTAAAAGTAAAAGGAAAAAAACAAAAAAACAGTAAAATATGAAAATGTAAAAAAAAAATAAATAAATATATATATAAAATATATATTATAAAGAGAAATTTAGTTTAAACAAAATATGGGCCATTATTTTGTGGTGAGAATTGTATATTATGGCCATATTTGTTACTTTATTTTTTACTTTTTGATAAAAAAAAAAGATTTTAAAAAGAAAAAAAAATGAAGATTCCATCCAGTGCTACCTCGTTGTCCATTGTCTACATCCGATAAATTTCCAATAATACATGGAAAATTAAATTCAAATGAAGACATCAGTTTGGGCACAGAATACAGCAGATATTATTGTTGGAGCATTCTGACATCACTGTGACATCATTTAAAAACAGCTGCGGCTGCATTGGAGTTATCTACATTTTTGCTTACAAACTTAACGGACCTGAAAAAAAAAAACACTTGTTGAAGCCAAAATTAAGTGTATTTCCACCAAAGGTATTGGATACAATAAAGTGGGGAAATCTTAGTACATGACTACAAACAAATTCTGTGATGATTGGCCTACTATGAACATGTTTTTTTCTCTATCTGGAGTTCTTCAAAGTCAATTCATGATTCCTCAATTGTTCCCTCGTTAGTTACCTAACAGGCTATTCCATTTACAGGTGCTTTTTCTTAACCAGTCAAATAGGTTAGGATTAACCTGGTTGCCCAGTGTTTTGAATATTATTATGCTTGGAAAATTCGGAGAAATTGGCTCATGATCATGGTCCAACAAGGCACAATTTTCCTCAAGTTAAACTTACTCTTTCTGAAGGAAGGGGGAAAAACATGTTTAGAATCAGGCCTATCACCTCTTCTCCATGCAACATATCATTTATATAAATGTAGACAATGAAAATATTAAGTTTTTAAAACCCAACTCACAAAACAAGTATTATTTATGTTAATAAGTATGAAACTTAACTCCCATTTGTTTCCAAATGGGTGGACTACAACCAGGACTCAATTTTATAGAGCTGCTTGCCAGTCATGGGTTCAAAAGACTAACCTTGAAACTAATAGCAGCTCAATGAAAGTGATGTCAAAAAACAAAAAGACTTACTGTAGTCCCTTTATTTCAGTGCCGTTTAGTGTTAAATCAGGTCAATAGAAAAACCTGCCTCTTGTCTATTGCATCATATTGCAGAACAACAATTTGAAATATTCTTCCAAGGAAAACTGTCATTGGCATTTTCTAAAACATTGAAAACTTAGTATGGTTTATGCGTAACAGCTTATTGTAATTAGTTATTGTATGATAACAGTACAAGGGAAACAATTTCCTCTGGGAAGGAGAAGCACAACTTTTGCCTTAAAAAACAGTTTATGGATTCTGAATGCAAATGCACCACTAAGATTACAATAAGCTGTCGGTTTATTCAAAAGATGCTTGAACAAACTTTTTAATCAAGTGTTTTGTTTAGTGTTGGCTTTACAGATCTCAAATTGTTGTTCTGAGTGTTCAAAAACCAATCTCTAACTGGGAGGTCTTCATAATTATGAAGTCTTGTATGGAAAACTCTGTCCCTGGAGTTTATTGGAAAAACCAGCCAGATATTTTGCCAAGTTAGAAGAGGGGTAACTTTTCATAGATAACAAATCCAAGAATGGGACATCCTGGGTTTTTCACTGGCATTTAATGCAGTGGAAACCGTTATGTTACATTTTTTTGGAATGAAAGATTGGGGTGATGGGATGGGATTAAAAAAAGCACTTTTTTCATGAATCATTTATTTTGGATGCACTTTTTGAAAGTATCAGAAGAAACAAACAAGAGGTTAAAAGAAAAACAAGCAGAGCGGACTTGAAGACAATACTTAATTGTCATTTTTCCTTCTTTTTTGTACAAAAGATGGCCTCTCTTTTTAAGAGTGTAAGCTGTTTTCTCGACACCTAAGTGGCGATGAATCTGCAATGAATAACACTGCAAAATTTATTTTTTGAAAAATGGGCCAGATTTATCCACTTATCTTTGTCAAAACAAGGATTTAATATGGTAGTCTGGCCCATAAGCCTACAATGACAACACAAAGTCAAGTACCTGCCTCTTTACTTCAGAGTTGGGTTTGAACAACAGTAGTTAATTTGTTGTAAGAATTCCAAGTGGATAATTGACTGTAAAGAGAAGTTGTTTCCTTTACTCTCTATAATCAGGAAAAGGCAAGAGTGTATGGGAACGTCTCACTGTGCTATAATTAAACAAATACGGGAATTCCATGCCATGCTATTTTAATCATTTGGGGAAAAGTCTTCAAACAAAATGCTAAAAGTACCTGGCATCTGTTTAATTTTATGACAGCCACACTTACTTTTAGAATTATGTTTCCAGTCTTTCTTTTTTTTCCACTAGTTATTTTTTTTTATGCAAACGGGCAGTATTTAAAACTTTTTGCTTTAATACAGAACTTGTACTCTTAAGTAGAGGAGGGAGCTGGTGTTGAACTGTTGTCTTATATAATGGTCAAACCCTCCCATGTAGATGTAATATAAACTGGATTCAAAATATGACGTTTGTGTTGATCGTAATTCAGTATGGCTTCCATGCCTACTTTGTTCAAATAGTTGATATTTGTATCATTAATTATCTGATTATTGAATAACATTGCACTTGTTTACAGAAGAAGAAGAAAAAGATTTGTTCAAAATCACTCAATACTAACCAAACACCTTGTAGATTAGATTACATGTGTACTCTTTAAGAAAAAAAGGAACAAAAAAATTGTAGATTTTATTAGTCTTGATAAGAAATAAAATGGTTGTAACTGCAAGTTTGAATCAAACTAAACCAAAAGTAATTTTAGCCGCTTCAGTGGCTTTCATGAACTTTCTTAAGATGTTGTTAGGTACTCTTGATTTCATAGTTATTACATAATCCATTAATGTTCACAGTTGAAAAATCTAAGTATTAATTACGTATAAATTGATTTGTTTTAATGAACAATCAAATTGGAGACTTTCAGAGGTTATGAAGTCGGTGCGTTTATGACATTGTACATTGTGATTAATTACAGATGTTTTTAATTATCTTTAACAAGCTGTATGACTTGACCCTCAAATAGCATGGCGTGGAATCTCTCTAAATGTAATACATAATCAAACAATGTTCGTTCAATCTAGCATTATGTTGTAAACTTAAAAGCCTTAATTATGGTCAAGCAACTTGGGTTGGTGCTTGTCAGCTGATAATGACTTGTTGGTTAATGATAGGTTTTGTTTCCATTCTGTGCCAAACTCGATGGAGCTGCTGAACAGAATTTGACACCTAATTAATTTGCTGATTAAATGGAGCACACATCCAAACATTGTGGGCAGACCTGATTAGTTTTGTGCTTTGCATGTTGTTTTGCATTGTGTGTAGCTTCATGAAACTAGTATGCACCTCAGTGTTAATGACCAGTCAAATGAAGCCTACAAATTAAAATGCTTAAACACCATTTCCTTGAAGATGAGGTACTCAATGTCAATTTGTGATCAAATCTGTTGATATAAAGAGGTTACATTGTAGTCAATGAAAATTTTTGAGAACAAGTTGAACATCATTGAGAAGAAAAAGTTAAGCTTGTATCAGAAGTTTGGCTTATGAAATGGCTCTGGTCACAGCAATATTCTCAAAACGGGTTTGGAAATGTATCTTGCCATTGCTGTTGACCAGATGTTAATTTCAAAGGATTATTATATAAATGCGTAATTGCGTATCAAAAGTAACAAAATACATGTACAGGTATATCTTGGAATTGGCAATTTCTGAAAGTGATTTCTGCTATGACCTCAGTGTGTTCTATGAGTAATGAGATATGCGGGTAGTTTCTTTTCTCACATTTGTCATAGGATGTAGTGCTGACATTGCTGCTTTCGATAACATTTACAGGTAAAGACTGATTAATGTATAAAACATTTGCTAGATTGAACTAAGACTTATTGGGGGCAACTTCACATAATTTAATTAGGATAAAAACGAGGTTTGTTTTGTCCTGATGGTGATGTTAAGTTGCTCCAGATAAAGTTCTAGACTATAGGAGTGGTGGCAAAACTACCCCTTGTATTAACTGCCCGTTTGCAAGTCTCATTTTCACATTATGTTAACTGGATTAAATCAAATTATTCATGTTGAAATGTTTGTCTATGCGTGATTTCTTTTGTCTTTGTCCATTGATGTACATATGTACCTGTTATTCCCAGAATTTCATCAACTCAAATCTAACTGAATCAGGAACTGTTGCAACTTGAAACAAGTAGGTTTGTAATTGAGATGTTTGTCTGTGTATGCGATTCTTTATATGAAAACATATTACTTTAATTGGAATTTAATTACATTATGTACTCGTTTTTAAAAAATCAGCGGGAGCGGTACACATAACGACTTTGAATCAACCCAAAACTAAATTTAATTTCAAACTACAGAGGGCGGTCGACTGTTGATACAGTCAGAGCCGTACCCATTGTTTGGACATATATTTTTTTAGCGACGTCCCCATTGGGTTTGTACACGAAAACGAAGCAACCCAAACA
>JACSEG010000130.1_pt1 | contig 14855 bp, 11 predicted proteins | sample 8225521 | NCBI WGS metagenome assembly JACSEG01 (sample SAMN15705060, study PRJNA637333) | viral metagenome | isolation source: viral RNA from sea star tissue | host: Pisaster ochraceus | place: USA:Santa Cruz | collected 2018
TACGTCGAGAAAATGGATGTACGTCGAGAAAATGGATGTACGTCGAGAAAATGGATGTACGTCGAGAAAATGGATGTACGTCGAGAAAATGGATGTACGTCTGCAAACTAAAGGAGATGTACATGCAAACATTGAGACTGGTTTCCACACTTGTCATGGCCACGGTATTGATGGGCTGCCCCCCTCCGGTTAGCGATAATTCGGCTTCTGGTGACAGTGCTCCCGCTGCTGTGGCTGGCAATAATCCCGAACCAAAAGCTATTCCTGTACTCCAAGTATCAGCGGGCACTCAGCACACCATGATTCTCAAGGAAGATGGCACCCTGTGGGCTGTTGGTGCCAATACTGCTGGGCAACTGGGTAATAGCTCGACTGATCAGAAGTTGATTCCGGTAAAAGTAATGACCGCTGTAGACCAGGTATCTGCGGGCAATTCCCACACCATGATTGTCAAGAAAAATGGCGAATTATGGGCTGTTGGTCGAAATATAGAGGGGCAGCTGGGTGATGGCGCAGGGAATAATAATGAATTGACTGCGGTACAAGTACGAACCGCCCCTGGCGGCCGTCCAATAACCGAGGTAGCCCAGGTATCTGCGAACAATAACCACACTATAATTTTAAAAACCACTGGCGAATTATGGGCTGTTGGTGAAAATACTCATGGGCAACTGGGTGATAACACCCAGGATAATAGAGCGAATCCGGTACAAGTACTCACCGCTCCTCTCCCTGGAGGCGGCCCAATAACCGAGGTAGACCAGGTATCAGCCGGCGGTGCCCACACTTTAATTTTAAAAACCACTGACACCCTATGGGCTGTTGGTCTCAATAATAACAGGCAACTGGGTGATGGCACGGCTGATGCTCGTAAATTGACTCCGGCACAAGTAATGATTACTGCAGGCAATCCAATGAACAATGTAGCCCAGATATCAGCCGGCTCTCAGCACACCATGATTCTCAAGAAAGATCACACCTTATGGGCCGTTGGTCTAAATGATGACGGACAACTGGGTAATAGCACGAATGCTAATGCAGCAAATCCGGTACAAGTAATGAACGATGTAGACTATGTATCAGCCGGGGATTTCCACACCATGATTATCAAGAGAGATGGCTCGTTATGGGGTTTTGGTCTTAATCGTGATGGGCAACTGGGTGATGGCACGCAGAATAATAGTAATGTTCCGGTAGAAGTACGAACCGCCCCTGCCCCTGCAGGCCGTCCAATGACTGAGGTAGCCCAGGTATCAGCCGGCAGTACCCACAGCATGATTCTCAAGACCAATGGCGAATTATGGGCTGTTGGGCGAAATGATCAAGGGCAACTGGGTGATGGCTCGACTATTGACAAGAAAATTCCGGTGAAAATAACGGTTGAGTAGTCATACAAGTGTAGTTATTACAAGTAATCAGCGGTGCAGGCCAGGTATCATCATCCAGCTTTTTTCGCCAGCAAAAAATTGTGTCGATATGGTTGATATAATTATAAAGAAAAGATATAATCTTTTTTGAGATTAATAGTATCAATCTCATCGAGAAAATGGATGTACATCTGCCAAACTAAAGGAGATGTACATGCAAAAACTATCAATAGTTTTCACAGTTGTCATGGCTCTGGTATTGATGGGCTGCCCCCCTCCGGTTAGCGATAATTCGGCTTCTGGTGATAATGCTCCCGCTCAGAACGGCGATAATCCCGATTCTTCCGCTCAGGGTGATCCCGAACCAAAAGCTATTGTTCTCCCCCAGGTATCAGCCGGCGATAACCACACTATGGTTCTCAAGAGCGATGGCACCCTATGGACTTTTGGTCAAAATAGTGGAGGGCAACCGGGTGATGGCTCAGTTACCAACAGGTTGATTCCGGTAGAAATAACGGTTGAATAATCATTGACAAATTTGGGCTGGCGAAGATTTAATTGTATTTACTTTCCAAATCTGATAGATTTTTCTATTCCCGGCGTCCCGGTGCGCCGGAATCCCGCTCCGGTAGCTCAGCTGGATAGAGCAGCTGCCTCCTAAGCAGCAGGTCGTGCGTTCGAATCGCGCTCGGGGCATTTTAATTCTTGTTACAATAGTTTATATAGTTTCGCAATTTTTGTAACATCGCAGTGGCAGCTTAAAAGGATTAATATGCACCTTCCTGTTTTTTTCAATACAAAAACCCGAACAGATATAATGGAATTTCATATTTTGATCCAAATAAAATATCATCTTTGACCAGGAAACTATTCTCCAGGCTTTCTTTAATTTGCTTTAAGGATTTTCCTTTTCCACCAATTTCAAAATTGTATTTTGCCACTTTGAAATCGCCTATTCGATTATAGAATATTCGCTCGCCTGAATTTTGAATCATATTGATGAAGAATATTTCCCGTACTGATCCTGTATGAAGCTCGAAACCCGTTTCTTCTATAATGGCATGATAAAGATTTGGATTCTGAAGATATATCTTCTCTATGCCCTTCAAGACTGAACTTCCTGATTTTTCATTCGTAATCAAAGATATTAATCCTGTATCCTGCATTATCGATAGATAGGATTGGACGGTCTTGTTATCCAGCCTCATATTTTTTGAAATAGCATTTCGATTTAATTCACCTGGAGGTATGGTCGCAATATAGGCGAGAATAAGCCTAAAAAACACCAGATTATCTGTCTTGAGTTTGTAATAATTTGAAATGTCTTCGTAGATTGTTTTTTCAATTATCCGAAATAGTTTTTGATTATAAAATTCCAGACCTTCTGTAAAAAATGGATAGTAACCATATTCCAAATAATCCTTAAAATATCCCCGTATTTTTGCGACAGACCCAATTGATTCTTCAATTTTCGTTCTCTTTTCAATTAAATCCTGAAATGAAACCGGTTCTATCGATGCGAGATCGTTAAACAATAGAAATTCCCGGAACGATAACCCATGAAGTCTATAAATAACACCGCGCCGCGAAAGATCATGGCTTCCATGAATAAGATCGATGCTAGAACTTCCAGAAAAAATAATATGAATATCTGGATACGAATCATAAAGGTTCTTGATTTCCTGGTTCCAATTTGGATACTTATGTATCTCATCCAGAAAAAAATAGCGAACCCCATTGACTTCGTATAAATAATCTACGAATGAGAGAAGTTGATTTTTGGCAAAATACATATTATCGAGAGATACATAAATACATTTGTCAATGTTTTGAATTTCATTTTTTATATATTGAAGAAGGAGAGTTGTCTTTCCAGTCCCACGTGGACCGATAAGACCGGTCAATCGATTCTGAATTTGAAAATTCGCATACAAATATCGAACCTTGTGAGATTTTGGTGCAGAGAGCAGTCGTTTATATGTTGCAATTATATTTTCAATCATTAGATTCTATTCCAATATTAACCCATTATAATTAGATTCTATTCCAATATTAACCCATTATAATTAGATTCTATTCCAATATAAAGCCATTATAATTGGATTCTATTCCAATACAAAGCCATTATAATTGGATTCTATTCCAATATAAAGCCATTATAATTGGAATGTATTCCAATTACAAGTGTGCATAACGACCATTCTTCTGGATTTATTCTTTTGATTGCGGCTACAATAACGACATCTTTTTGCCTTATTTTTGCCGTTTTGGCATGCGACACTGCATCATTAATATCAAGGAAGGGAACATGAAGTACTATTTTCGAACCGTTTTTTTTCTCCCCAGTACCAAAGTGCTTATACTGCTCTCTGTTTTTTCCCTCGCTCTTTCTTTTTTACGGGGATCCTTCGCAGAATCGTCATTCTTTTTTTTTATGATCTGGAATCTTTTTCTTGCCTGGATCCCCTGGTTCATTAGTTCCGTTTTTTACATTGTTCCTCTGCGAAGCAAGCTTGTTGAGGTCATTTTATTCGTCATTTGGTTACTCTTTTTTCCCAATGCTCACTATATGATTACCGATTTGCTGCACGTTGAGTTTCCCGGCGCGGTACCCAATTGGTATGATCTGACACTTCTTTTCAGTTACGCATGTACCGGATTGCTCTACGCCTTTGTCAGTTTGAATTTTGTCGAAGTCCGCATTATGGGAATCCCCCGACCCAAGATTACTCCCCGCGATCCCTCCAGCTTCCGGGGTCTTGTATACCCGACTCCGGTTCGCAGGTTGATTATGCGATTGGTCATTTCTTTTATTATTTATTTATCCTGTTTCGGAATATATCTCGGCCGTTTTCTTCGATGGAACTCTTGGGACATTATTATGGATTTCCAATCGGTATTCCAAGACAGTCTGGAGAGAATACTCATGCCTTTTGAACACGGGGAAACCTGGGCCTTTACGTTTATTTTCGGTACCATGATTAATGTTCTCTATTTTTGTTTTACAAAACTACTTTTGTTCGTTCCCACGCAAAGTCGGCAATTCGAGGAAGTTCCTGTGTGATTCATGCCACTCGTTCATTTATCGTGTTTTTTGTTTAAATATATCGTAATTCAAAAAATTGTACGGGGTAAACCCCAAGCGTTTGCTAAATGTAATGCAAAGAAGCGCGGAAAGATCCGTTGACACGTAAATAGCTAAAGTAATTGCAATCTGATACTTGATGGCAACCACCGGATCACTGCCACCGAGAATTTGACCCGTCATCATCCCCGGTAGCGATACAATGCCCATGGTGGCCAGACTGGCCAGGCCCGGACCCAGACCCGCGCGATACGCCACCTTCAAATTGGCGGCGGTTGCCTCGTTTACAGTCGCCCCCATTGCAACCAGCGCACTGTATCCGGATTCATCATCCTTAACAGAACTGTAAAATCGCTCAAAGGTAATAATGGTGCGATTCATGCTGTTGCCCAGCAGCATTCCGACTATGGGAACCAGGTAACGGGCATCATAAAGCGGCTGGGGACGAAAAACCAGAGCTATAAAATAAATACTCACCACGCCCACACTGATTAGCGTGGCCGGAAACGTATAAAAGAACATTGATTGTTTCAAACCCGTATTCTTCAGCACCGAATAATTGGCGACCCCCATCATTAATAAAATATAGCCGATACTTATCGCCGGATGATTCAGCCGAAACAATGCCGTCAAATAGAACCCCACCAAGGCCAATTGAATTCCCATCCGCACCGTTGAAACAAGAAGCTCTTTGATAAGCCCTACTTTTGTGAGGGCGTATACGGCCACTGAAACGGTGATGCTTGCCCCAGCCAGAATCAGACCCAGCTGCGAAATGTCATCAACTCCCATACGCTTTACCTGCCTTTTTTGAAAGACGTCGGGGCCGTTAATTCGACGCGTTTGTCCGCCATGGCCATGAGTGCTTCATCGTGAGTAACGGCAACAACAGTGACATTTGCGTTGGCAAAAAGTATTTCTGCTATTGCGTTCCGGTTGTCCGCATCCACTCCGGTGGCCGGTTCATCGGCCAATATTATGGAACGTCCCAAAAGCAACCCGGTCATCAACCCAACTCTCTTGCGTTCACCCCCGGACAATTTATAAAAGGGCTGTCCGAGAAGATCGTGCCTGAGATGCATTCTGGAAAACAATTCGTTCATTAATAATTCGGGGAAAATCAATTCCCTGTTTACGGCAAGCCGAAAAGGCATCCGCAAATATTCACTTACCGTTTCCTCTCCCCGGGGGATTAAATCCTGGGGTAAATAAAACATCTGCCGTCGAATCGCCGAAAGATTAGCCGACACCAAGTCAAGTCCTGTCACGGCAATGTGCCCCGATGTCGGCAGGTACATGCCAATTAATGTTTTTAACACTGTGCTTTTGCCGGAACCTGATTCGCCGACCAGCGCCACCTTTTCGCCAGCTTCGATTTTCAGAGAAAAATTTTCCAGTATGGTATGTCCCTCTAGCTGAACGGTAATTGAAGAAATATCTATCACAATTTAAACAAGCTCCACGTGAATCAAGTTAATTACAAGAACAAGCAATGCCACAACGGAAGTCTTTCCCGCTTGAAGATAGTCCCCTATTTGGGTGATGTATCATATTTATATTGAGCTGAACAATAGCTAATGCGCATTAAATACAATTGTGCATCTATTTTCTCGGCCTACTCACAGGATCCAATGTATATACTTTCGATTGACAGTGCGACTGTTTAACAAGTATATCAGTTTGTGCAATAAGATATCACATGGAAACGAAGAGTATGCGCTTCATTGAACACGCACAATTCGAGATTTTTCGTTCGGGGAAGGCCTTTATCTTGTCGTTTTCCGATTGGTCTCAGGAATGCGGTTAAATTGCCCGAGTCCTGATACGAAGCACCTTACTCGAAGAATACATGATCCAAACCTCAATTGACGGCAATAAACAACGCTTTTCCTCCAATGTGTTTCTGTATTTCAAACCCGGGAAGAAGGCTTCCGATGGCTTGAAACCTTGGGATTGAAAACATCGTAAAATCCAATACCTTCGGCTCCCGCCGGGAATCTCCCATGGGCGTACCCGCTGACCGTCCGGGCGTCAAGTCCCGCCGAAAATAACTGTTCAATGAGATATCTATCGCTCAATTCTCCCTTCGCATCTCGCCAAAGGATTGCCTTCCGTGATAGTGTTGGAGAACAGGATTAATGACATGAATAAAAATTTAAGCCTTAAAATTATAATACCCGTTGTGACCGTGATTATCATTTCATTTGCAGGTTCCACGGCAACCGGGTTGCTTCTTTCCAAGGCTGCGGTGGAATCCGCCAAATACCAACACATGGACGCGAGCCTCTCGTCAATTTCTTCCCAAATGGACAACACTATCAGCGAAGTCGCACAAACGCTGAACAGTTGGGTGGCACTCCTGGGATTCGACCTCTTGCTTTCCAATCCCGACGATTCACAAATCGCGACAGAATCCTTGCGACGACTGGAAACCATATCTTCGCGTTTTCCCGGGTTCGAAACAATTATTCTCAGGGACGATAGCGGCCGCGCGGTAATGAGCAGCGATCCCAGGTACTTGAACAACTCGTACCTCGGCAGCTTCGCCTACTTCGAGTCGGCGATGTCGGGAAAAACGTCGGTTTCCTTTGTACAAAGAAGTCTCATTAGTGACAACCCGGTTTTCGCCATCGCCATACCGGTGCGCCAGAAGGGAAGTGTTGTGGGAACCATTGAGGCAGCGTACAATTTGAGCCACTCGCTGCTTTCCGTTTTCAATCAAACTCAAGTGGGCCAGGACAGTTTTTCAATAGCCCTGGACAACAGCCTTAGATATATTTCCCATCCGGATCTGGACAAAATTCAACGAGGAACGGTCAAACTGAAAGATGTCACCATAAGCGATTTCAAGGCGGATCACGGAATTCTGGAGTATATTGATGAAACAGGAGACAGCAGGATACTCAAATATCAACGAAACGAAATTACCGATTGGATATTGGCGATCAGCATACCAAAATCAGTTCTCTTTGCCGCCGTTTACCAGCTCTCTCTGCTCAACAGCGTTATTAGCATTCTATGCGTAGTTTTGGTGTCTGCGTCCGGTATTTTCATCATCGGCAAGCACATCAATCCACTTATCCGCGTTTCTGACATGATGGAAATATTCGGAAGCGGGCAAGGCGACTTGAGCATCGAAATTCCCGTGACCACAAGGGATGAAATCGGCAAACTGATCACCAATTTCAATAATTTTGTTCTGCAGCAAAGACAGATTATTTCCACCATCCAGTGGACAAGCGAAAGTTCAACCAAAACAGGCGCCAAAATCAACGGCGACATTGAAAACGTACTCAATGCCTCTGAGGAAATTGCGAATAAAACGGCTGAAATGGAGCGGCACATGGCACATCAAAAAGAGGCACAGACACAGGTGCAAAATTCCATAGAAGCCATTCGCTCAAGCATATCGGTTCTCGACAAGGAGCTCATTGAGCAGGGAGCCGAACGAAACGCCACCAGCGAAAGCGTCGATCGCATATTAAAAAGTATGGCGAATATGACATCTCTCATGGAAAGCAGGCAAAACAGCGTGAAAAGCTTTCACGAAAATGCCAGTGCCGGAGCAAACAGGCAGAAAGAGGCGGAATCATTCATTTCCGACATTCTCGATTTGTCCGACAGCATCAAGGGTGTCACCCAGCTCATCAAGGGAATTTCCAACAAAACCAACCTGCTTTCCATGAATGCCGCCATCGAAGCGGCACACGCCGGTGATGCAGGCCGGGGATTTTCAATCGTAGCCGATGAAATTCGCAAACTGGCAGAAGACGCGACAAAAAACTCAAAGGAAATAGACAATTTTCTTTCCAGCATAGTGAATAAAATTTCACAGTCCAGCCAACTCATGAATCAAAACACATCCATTTTTGAAGGAATTTCCCGCGAGAGTTCGGAAATGGTGGATTTCTTTAACGATTTACAAACTTCCATAGGCGAACTCTCGGGTCAGGGGGAAAATATAAACGAGTCAGTTCAATCACTGCAACGCAGCTCAGGGGAAGTTGAAAATACCGAGGCAATCATCGTGGAACGCAGCGAGGCCATTGCGAAACTCGTTTCAGGGACATCGGCCATCGCCGAAACCCTCTTTCAGGGAACCGTGCTTATTAACGGCCAAACCAGCGACATTAACGGCAGCCTCCGGGATATCAGTCGGATATTCGACGCCCTCCATAACCGATATGAAGAGCTGGCCAGCGCGGTGCGCCAGTTCAAAACCAGCGGAGAGCAAACCCCAACTGCTGCGTCGGCTCCCGCCGATATTCACAGCCCTGCAACTCCCCGCGACAAAGAACACGATTCGGCTAATCAGGAAAAGAACGCCGACGGCGAATAGGATCAAGGCGGACTGACTTTTATGATCAATTCTCTCAAAGGAATCGGAAGGATATATCTACAGACGGTGGTCGACCAGAATATTGCACAAGATATGATGCCACATGGGTTGTGCGGATTGCTTTGCGCCTGGCTCCCGCTCCCAGACTATATCATACTAAAAATGAGGCGGGTGGCCTTTACGGAACCCTGTTACACTGATATTGTAACAAAATACTAGGAAAATTCCATGAAAATAGGTGCCAGGCTTTTAATACTCATAATCTCACTGTTGTTATCAATTGTGTTGATATCTTCGATATTTGTACTCAGATTTATCAACCTTAGGGATATCAACCTGGAACGGGCAAGCCTGTCGAATTTGGGCGAGGCACACTCCATGACATACGTTCGTACCCTGGAGCTCCTCATTAAACCCATAGGATCGGCCGTGGTCGAGTGGGAGGCGGCACAAGCGGGCCTGGATGACGCATACGTGGCATTGGATCGGGTGACCCTCTTACCCCGCCTGAACAATCGCATTGCCAAAGCCATAAAAACTGTTAATAACCGCCAGGGGTTGCGCTCGAAATTCGAAATCCATCTCCGCGAAGAAATTGATATGGTTCAGGCAGAACTCGACAAAGCCACGGACTTGGGTGGCAATTTCGTGCTGATGAATTTACCCAATCTTTATCCAATACAGTCCAGTGGATTGACTGGGCGCTTCCTGGAAATACTGGAAAGCATCCAGGAAGCCATAGAAGCGTACTGCGGGAATCTCCAAAGCACCCTGGATACTATTTCCGCCCACGAAGAGCACGTCCAATTCGAATTCAGCGCCATGACCAGCAGAATTATTGTGACCTCCATATCCATCTCTTTTCTACTCATACTTCTGGGCTTGATATTCGGCATAGCAATGGTTCGATCCATCCGAATCCCGATTACCAGAATCAGAAACCAGGTAGGCCTTTTATCCATGGGCGATTTGACCGGTAATTTCGAAATCACAGGAAAGGATGAAATCACGGAGCTGGCGTCGGATATGGAAGGCCTGCTTACCAAATTAAAGGCCTTCATCAACACCATAAAGAACGAGACCCATACTTTTGCATCCATCAAAAACCAATTGCTCAACAGTGCCGACCTCAACAATTCAGCGGTTAAACATATTCAGGACACGCTGGAGGGCATTAAGGGCGAAGTGGATAGCCTGGGTACTACGATCCAAACATCATCCCACTTGATAAATTCCATTCGGGAAGTAATAGACGAGGTGAACCGACAAATCGATGACCAGACCTCAATGATTGAGGAGTCCACGGCCTCGGTAACCGAAATGATTTCCTCTATCCAGAATGTAGCCCGGACGACCACGGCAAATAAGGAATCGGCCGAAATGCTTGTAAATTTATCGCAGGTTGGCAACGGCAAACTGGAGGAAACAGTCGGAGCCATAACCGACATACACAACAGCATCGACGACATCAGGGATATGGCAGGTATGATCGAAAGCATTGCCTCCCAGACCAACCTTTTGGCTATGAACGCCGCCATCGAAGCGGCCCATGCAGGAGATGCCGGCAAGGGGTTTTCCGTCGTCGCCGATGAAATTCGCAAGCTCGCCGAGGCATCTTCAGAAAATTCCCGGGAAATAGCAAATTCGCTCCAAAATATTTTGGAGCGAATAGAGCTGGCTGTTTCTTCTTCGCGGGATACCACCCACGCCTTTGGCGACATTACCAAACAGGTAGGCGTAACCGAAAGCGCATTTTCCGAAATCTCAGGGAGCATGGTGGAATTGGAAGTGGGAAGCAGGCAAATACTTGAAGCCATGGATCGCCTCCAGAATATTTCGATGACTGTCGCCCGCATGTCCCAGCAGTTGGAAGACGTTTCCAGGGAAATGGGGACATCGTTCAGTGAGGTTGAAGGAGTATCCTCAAATACTCAAAACGGCATTGAATCCATCTCCAGGGAAATTTCTGATATTTACGAACATACGAGCCACCTCTCCGTGGTTTCCCAGGGCATCGAGAATATTAGCAACAATCTGGAAAAAAGCGTTTCGCGTTTTACCGTGAAGAACAAGCAGAAACATTCGAAAACCCAAACGAACGAAGATGAAACCCTTCAGGAATTGCCCATGGTCGAGGCGGAAAGCGTTTGACTCCCCTTGGCCGCCCGGAAACCCCTTGGCCGCCCGGAAAAAAATGCTGGCTTAATTCCCAAGTATCTCCAACAAATCTTCAAGTAAACGACGCTGTCCGCGGAAACCCGGATAGCCTATTGATAGTTCCCGATAGCAATCCGCTATGCGACGTTCTCGAAAAATACGAACTGGGAAAATGCGTGGGTGGAATGGAATGGAGCGGAAATGCCGGAAGCTCCTATACCCGGGACACCGACGCCTGAAACTGAAGCGTATCGTACCAGGACTTCAAACGTTTATTCGCATCGTCGATATCGGCACACAATCCCGTCCGCACAATAATGTCCCTGATTGCCCTGTTCACCGAAATTCCCATTGATATCCGCCCGCCCATAAACAAGTGGGCTCCTTCGCGAAGCAAATTGGCAACCTTTTCGGCTTCGTTTTTCAGTACATCCTGCACATACTGCTTAGGCAGCGTTCCGTCCGGCCGGGATTCGGCTATATCCAGTCGATTAATTACGCCGGAAGCCGCAAAGGTTTCCAGCTCTTCCAGATACAAACCATTGATTCTGCGATTGCGAACTCCGTAAACGACCCAGAGGGGGCCTCCATCGTAGCCCGAACGCAGCAGGGAAAGCGTACCGGCAATACCCGAGCCGGTACATACGATAATAAGCGGAACCCGGCGCTCCAGGCTTTGGGGAAACAAGTGCCGATCCGGCAGTATGAAGCCCTCGGCGGAATCTCCCTTTTGAAGATTGGCAAGATACGAAGTAGCCCTTCCCGGAGCAACGCTAAACGAGCCATCGACATTCATCAGCTGTTTTTCAATGACGCTAACGGTAATGCTCGTGCGAAATGTACCGTCTCCGGTGCGCTTAAATTCGCTCATGGTATAGGGCCGCAAAAACATCCGATCCTGGCGGGCAAGTAATTGACGGGCATTGGGTTTTTTGCCGCTCTGGTTCTCCCGCTCGAGGACGGACAACAATGCCACCGACCGGTGATCGTCCACAAAATCCTCCTCCCCGGGAGGTTTCTGGCCATTGGCCTGCTTGTGGAAACTTCTGTGGCGAGTGGTTGCTTCGGCGTTCAATTTATTGACATGGCCAAGCCCGTACCGGGAAAGCAGCCCTTGCGAAACAGTTTGAATTTCGATGTGGTCGCTCAGCGCACGGCGCAAGCTTGTGGTCAGCAATTTGCCGGGAAAAAACTGATTGCTCCAGGTAGCTATACGAATGAGCTTTTCGGGATCGTCTGCCAACCTGCTCAACACATCTTCCACCAATTCGGGTGAGTTTTTCCAGCGCACGGAAAGAAAATCGTTGGGAAATACTTCAAAGTCCGCCTTCCCTTCAAATGTTACGCGCAGCGTTTTTTTGTCCGTGGCCAACGGATCGAGGCGCTCATTCTCCACAACGGTGAGAGAAATCAAGCCTTCGCCAAATAGCCGCATGAGCCTGTGTTTCCGGAATTCCAATGCTTGATCCATATCCTGGGGAAGATTACCTTCCCGATTCGACTTTCCGCCCAGTACCCGGTGCTGGAGGCGATGCACGCCAAGGGTAATGGGCATTGTCAGCGGTTCCCAAAGTTCTCGCATAGTTTCTCCTGTGGTTTCTGTCGATTTTTTGGCGATATTTCTGTCAATATTTCTGGCGATTTTCCGGAATTAATGCCCGGATATCGCTTGACACCACTCCCTGCCATTAGATATTATTAACAAGCATTAAATTAGTTTAACATAAAGTAATAACCAGGTGCAAGACGGAACCGCTCTTGCAGGCAATTCACGCGACACAATTACAAACGCGAAAGGAGCCTGACCATTATTCATCAAAAACCAACACCAAACCTCATTCGAAACATCCTGGCATCGGCGGTGATTGGTATTGTGCTGATTGCCTGCGAAGCAAATAAGGGTACTCAATCGACAACAGAGGGCGGTACCCGATCCGCAGCCCCATCCTCAGCAACGGATGTGCAGTTTCCCCTTACCATAAAAGATGCCGGTGGCCGGGAACATGTCTTCGACGAACCGGTGACCCGCTTCGGTGCGTTTTGGTGGGGTTCGCTGGAAGTTCTCGCGGATTTGGGAATACCCCCTCGTGCGGGGCTTATCCCTTTCGACAGCCTGTTCTTGTATCCCAACGGACCGGTGGAAATTGTCATATCCCGGTGGGAGGCGATAGAAGAGTGGGCCCAGGCGGATGTGGAGGTCATAGGCGTGCGGTTGCCGGTGAGCGATGATCTCACGGCTCTTGAGACCGCGGCTCCCATATTCTATCTCCACGCGCCTCAATATACCGATGCTTCTCTGGTCGGCTCTCCGTCCGACTCTCTGGCCGGGATTGAGGCGTACAAGGAAAATATTCGCCTGACAGGCAGGATAACGGACAGAATGGAAGAAGCCCAACGGGCCATCAAACGCTTTGATCAGGTTGTCGCCAATCTCCAATCCATAGCTCCCGAGGGAGCTTCGGAACTCAGATTCGTATCCCAACGCTCCACAAACGACCAAAGCTATAAGATAGTTACTGATAGCAATCCGCTATGCGACGTTCTCGAAACATACGGGCTTGGAAAATGTGTGGGCGGGATGGAAAAAGAAGTAAATGCCGAATGGTTCCTGAATCTGGATCCCCAGTGGATTATGTACGGAAACAAAAACGACAAGCCGGAATCGGAGGGCTGGCAGCTTCGCGACGACCCGGTCTGGAATCGACTCAGCGCGGTTCGCAATGGCAGGATATTCAACACCTCGTATGGCGGCTATTGTTGCAGCTTGAGAGGACTGGAGCACGTACTGGTGGACTACGCCCATTATGTTTTCGATCAAAACATCCCTCCTGCAGGACCCTTTCACGATTTCAATCCCAACGAAAGTCCATTGCTGGATTTGCACAAGAAATAACAAAAGGAATGACAGACTGAAACAGGAGCCAGGAATCAGCCCGTGGAAATGCCGACATTTCCCAATGGCCCGCCGTTGAGCTTCTGTTGAAAACACGCACCCAAAGGCTGTATTCACGACTATTGTGTCGAAAGGAGTACCTGGATGATTTCTTTTACCCTCGTTCTGGAAAAAATTGGTTATGCCCTGGCAAAGGGGATTGTGAGTTTATTGCCTAAAAATTCCCCCGGCTACCTTTCCGCTTGTGCATCATATGCCCAACAAACAATGAAGGTAATAAATACCGCTCCGCTGTCCTACGAAATACAAAAGGTAACTCGTTTAAGCAGCACTGACAACGGCCATGAGATTTTGGAAATAAGCCTTGTCGGACCGGCTCATTGCGAACACCTCCCGGGAGACGTTCTTCAGGTTTTTTGGCGAAACAATGTGCAGAGCGTAGATGCGGTTCTCAGCTTTTTTTCGGTTTCAGGCGACACCGAAATGAAATGGTACAGCTACGGAAACATATTCGGCCCGCGGCGCAGGCTGAAGGTTTCCATTCGGGAATTACTGCTTCGCCATGTCGATCTCGCCGAGGCCCGTCCCGCGACGGTGAAATTATTCCGCGTGAAAAAGCCGGTGCGCGGAGAAGCATCGGTTCCCCTGTACCTTCCGTCGCTTCTGGAGGCGGCCCAGGCAAAACCCGATTTTGCGAGATTCCTCAAAACGCTGAAGCCCCTGGTACCGAAACCGCTTACCCTGAGCGCAGTCAATCTGTCTCCGTCGGAATCGGGCCAGGAATTGCAACTTCTGGTTTCGAATTTTCGCAGGAAATTCAAGGACGCGTCGGGAGCAGCCATGGTATCAAGCCCACGAACCCCGGGTTTTTTCAGTCGCATCGGAGACGGGAGAGACAGAGGAGACGGCATTTCCACGATGGACGCATGGCCTTTGAAAGTTCCCCTTCGCTTTCCTGATCCGAAACAGATCACCACACCCTTGATCATTATAGTAACCGGAGTGGGGCTGGGG
>JACSEG010000131.1_pt1 | contig 14722 bp, 15 predicted proteins | sample 8225521 | NCBI WGS metagenome assembly JACSEG01 (sample SAMN15705060, study PRJNA637333) | viral metagenome | isolation source: viral RNA from sea star tissue | host: Pisaster ochraceus | place: USA:Santa Cruz | collected 2018
GGCCAGGATATAGGCTTCGATACAAGGAGCAGCTGTACGGCCTGTATCATAGACATCTTAACATGTATCCCGAGAAATATGCCGAAAACATTCATTGGCTAGAGCAGGTTCTCCGTTCTGATTTTGCAAACCCTCTCAATGCCTTGGCACTTATAGAGGACAAGCGCGCATGGGAGTGGTACAGAAATCACTTTGATCTGCACATAAACTTGCTTCTTACACGACTCTATCTTCAGTGGGGGAAATCGTATGGTCGTGAGAAAGTCTACTTCTATAATGAACCGTGGAAGGAGCAGAACCTAAAGAGCCTCGAGAAGGCGGAAGCCCTCTATTCCTTTTCTAAGGTTTATTGGAAAGAAGTACTCAAGAACGTAGAAAAGATCGATGCCATGGACGAGTTGTTTTTTAGTCTTCCTGACATACAGCACTGGGAAGACGAGCATCTGCGAATCAAACTTGGAACCCTTGACTATCAGAAGATAATCGCACGTGAGCTGAGGAAAAACGAATCCTTCATCGCAGAGTTTCAAGCGATGGACGAAAACACCTACTAGCCGCCTACGGGCCAGCGGGTCGCCTACTAGCCAGCTGGCCGCCGGGCCAGCGGCCAGCGGATCAGCGAGCCGCTAAAGACCGAGACCGGTCTTGTCTTTCGACCCGTCCTGCCCCTGTATGAATTTCCAAGCCTTCGCTGTTGCCTTTCTTCCTTGAGAGGTGCGTTTTATATATCCTTGTATGACAAGGTACTGTTCCCAATAATCTTCTAGACTTTCAGGGCTTTCGTTTACGGCCAATGCCAAGGTCTTTAGCCCAACCGGTTTTCCCTCATAGTCATTCACCAAGACACGAATGATCTTTCTGTCGATTTCCTCGAGCCCAAACCCGTCTATGCCGAGCTCGCGTGATCCGATCTCTATGATTTTCTTGTTGATGGTGCCCTGCCCATGTATTTGTGCAAAATCTCTCATTCTTCTAAGAAGTCTGTTTGCCCAACGAGGGGTGCCTCGACCAATTTTACCAAGATACTGTGCCGCATCCTCTTCTATGGGAACCTTTAATATTTCTGCCGATCTCTTCACTATCTCTGCGAGCTCTGTTTCCGTATAGTACTGTAATCGTTCTGTGATTCCAAACCTATTGTGCAGTGGCAGCGCCACCTTCCCTGGCTGTGTAGTAGCACCCACGAGGGTAAAGGTGTTTAAGGGTATGCGAATTGCTCGAGTATCCACACCCCCTCCGATAATCCAGTCGACCTTGAAGTCCTCCATGGCAACATAGAGCACCTCTTCTATGTTCGATTTCAAGCGGTGAATCTCGTCAATAAACAGCACCGAGCGCGGGGCAAGGGTGGAGAGAATACCGATCAAATCTTTGGGTTTTTCTATGGCAGGCGCATTTGTAACATATATGGGAACATTGAGTTCGTTTGAAAGTATGTAGGCTAACGTGGTTTTTCCGAGCCCAGGAGGTCCACTTAAAAACACGTGATCGAGGACATCGTTCCGTTCAAGCACGGCTTGAACAAAGAGCTTCAGGTTTTTCTTTGCCTGCCCCTGCCCCATAAAAGAGTCAAAATGTACGGGACGCAGTTTTTTGTCATAGTTCTCGTCTTTCTGCTCTTCGGTGTTCCAAAAACTACTCATGTTCGCTCTCTCTTAAATACTGTATGATGCTCTTCATTGTTTGAGAAATCTGAGTTTCTTCTAAAACGATTTCTTTTTTCTCTAACAGATGAACACATGCTTCCTCTACCTTCGCCCTCGTATATCCCATCTGAACAAGACTCGATACGAGATCGTTTTTTAGCTTTTCTTTGGGGGCTTCCTCTATCTTAAAAGGAAGATCCTCAAGATTCATAAGTATTTTCTGTGCTGTCTTCCTGCCCACGCCACTGATCCTAGACAGAGAATCTACGTCCTTGTTCTGTATCATGCTACCAAGCGTCTGGGCGGTCCCGTGTGAAAGTATTTTCAAAGCTCCTCTCGGACCTATTCTTTCCACCTTTATCAGGGACAAAAACAAGACACGTTCCTCAGCAGTAGAAAATCCATAAAAGCTTGCTCCATGCTCTGAAATACTCAACCAAGTAAAGAGCCGCACGTCTTTGTTCTTCTTCTTTTCAAGATCCTCCTGAGTTTTCTTGGAGACAGACATTTCCCACTCAAGTCCACCGCTCTTTATGAGGACGCTATTTTCAAACAGCTCTGTGATTGTGCCGCTAATACTGTAAATCATGGCTTTCCGTACTGCTTGCCCAGAGCCTGTTCTTGTTGTGTTTGCATTGCTTTTGTAAGAAACTCAGATCGTTGCGATTTCAGAATATGTGTCATGGCAACCGCAAGTGCATCAGCCGCGTGATGCTGTGTGACGTTGTTTAATCGCAGAGGGATACATACGTACTTGTTCACCGTTTCTTTTGAAGAACGTGCATTCCCTGTAATCTGCTTCTTTACTTCCGGAGGAGTGTAGGAGGAAACCTGAATCGTGTGCTTTGCTGTGTAGAGCAAGATCACTCCAAGAGCGTGCGCGACAGGCAAGCCACTGGTGACGTTTTTTACAAAAAACTGATGTTCGTATGCGAATTCTCGTATCTCGTAACGTCTCATGATGGTATCGAATTCGATGTCCAGCTTAAGAAGACGCTGAGACAGTTCCAAATCCTTCGATGTCTGTATAACCCCATGAGTAACATACTGTATGCTTTCGGAACTCCTCTGTGAGTCGTACGCGAGTACAGCCCAGCCCAGCGATGCTAGACCAGGATCTATTCCGATTACCTTTCTCAAGGTAGAACTCTTATGCATCTTGAATGTCTAGATTGTGATACACGGATTGCACGTCATCGAGTTCCTCTAGTGCTTCTATTAGTTTGAGTACCTTCTCTTCTATTTCCTTGGTCTGAGAAATATAGCTTGAAGGAAGCAGCGCTATTTCTGCGTTTTCGTACTCGATGTTTGCCTGGCTCAGAGATTGAACGAGCGAGTTAAAGTTGGCAGGTTCACACAGTATTTCGATGTTCGTACCAGTCATGGTTACGTCTTCTGCACCAGACTCTATCGCAAGAGAAAAAAGCATGTCTTCGTCGCATGTCTTTGCCTCGACAACTATGATGCCCTTTCGAGAAAACAGATAGGACACAGAACCGTTCTCTCCTAGGTTTCCTCCAAGCTTCTGAAAAGAATGGCGGACCTCCGAACCTGTTCTGTTCTTGTTTTCGGTAAGACAGTCGACGAGTATGGCCACTCCTCCTGGAGCATATCCTTCATAGTGGAGCTCCTCGTAGTTGGAGGTGTCCGTGGACCCGCTTCCTTTTTTGATAATTCGAGTGATGTTGTCGTTCGGCATGTTCTCTGAACGTGCCTTAATGATTGCAGATCGCAGTCGATGATTTGACTCTGGATCAGGGCCAGATTCTCGCACTGCTACAAGGATCTCTTTCGATAGCTTGCTGAAGACCTTGCCTCTTGCAGCATCGTTTGCTCCTTTCTTTCGTTTGATCGTTGACCATTTGCTATGTCCGGACATGTCGCCTCCCCTTTATGTACATACCACTAGTATACTACAAAACTTGTTCTCGTGCTCAAGATATACGTGTCAGAGTACGTATCAATACGTGTCAGAGTACGTATCATAGAGCAAGAATTACCTTTGTATTCCCAAAGCCACCCTCACCTTGATTGGTAAAATGATACTCCTTTACTTCCGTGTGGGCAGCAAGATGCTCTTGTATTGCGCGTCTCAAGATGCCGTACCCCTTGCCATGTATGACAGAAAAGACACTGACTCCGTGTATGATTGCCGAATCAATGTTCTTCTCAAGCAGATCGAGGGCCTCGTCTACTCGGCACCCCCTTAGGTCTAGGCTGTACGAGAACTTGCTCTCTACCTTCTCAAGAACATAGCCTGCTCTTTTTCGAGACGAGTAATGCGAAGCAGGGCTCGTGCTGCTCGCGTTGCTCGCGTTGCTTCTGTTGCTCGTGTCGCTCGTGTTGTTTCTATTGCTCGCGTTGCTCGTGTTGTCCCCCATGTCTTCAAGCGCCGTAAGTTCGCTTACGTGTGCTTTCAGGTTTACGATACCAACAAGAACCGTATAGTAGTTTCCCGAAAGTTCTTTTTGAACGATACCTCGGTGCCTGCTTTTTTTCAAGAACACCTCATCGCCCTTGTAAAAAAAGACCTCTTCCTCCCAGCTATTTCGTTGTTCTTCAAAGTCCTTCTCAAATGCTTGAACATCTTTGCTCAGAGCCTTTGCCTCGTTTCGAAGATCTACGAGCTCGCTGTTTGCTGCGTTTTCTTCTTGCTGCAGCAGCTGTGAATGTATCTCTTGGTTTTTTTCAAGAGCCTTCCGCATGCGAGCGCGAAGCCCCTGCAGTTCATGAACCCCTGCCTCTTTGAGTAAGATTTCATCTTCCTTCAACTTCTTCTTTGCTCGTTGTAGCATCGCTTCCTTTTCTTCTATGGCATCTTCCTTTTGCATAAGCTCGCTCTGTCTTTCCTTCCAGTCGTGGATCAAAGAGTTCAGTTTTTTAAGATAGTCGTGGTGCTCCTTTCCGTGTTCCTCAAGCAGGGCAAGATGACGATCGATAAGGGACGACGCAAGCCCCACCTGACGAGCACATCGTTCAACCTCGCTTAGCCCTGCAAGACCATATACGATACTGTGCTTGTTCCCCAACCCTTCTGGGTCTATACAGGCAATCTCTGCCGTTGGGCTGCTGATAGCGTATTGCTTTAGGAGAGCAAGGTGGGTGCTAAGGCCAACAACTATGGCATCGGTAGCAAGCAGCTCTAGTATGGCCCATGCAAGGGCTGCACCTTCCCTATCATCCGTATCGCTGCAGATTTCATCTATAAGAAAAAGACGCAAGGTCTCTTTGTCCCCCGTGTTAAGATTCTTTATTCCTTTCTGTAGTGCATGTAGGTGTGCGGAAAAAGTCGACAAGCCCTGCTGTAGGTTTTGTTGGTCACCAATAACAACCGCAAGATCCGAAAAGATAGGGAGCTGCGATCCTTCGGACACGGGTATGGGTATGCCGCTTTGATGCATCAACACAAGAAGCCCTAGCGTCTTTAGGGCAAAGGTCTTTCCTCCACCGTTTGGCCCCGTCAGCACTAGCTGCTTACTCCCTCTCGGTATCCTTATCGTGATCGGATTGGCATCTGCCACCAGAGGATGCCGTGCGTCCTTTAGCAGAAGCAGGTTTTCACGATCGCTCTGATCGCTCTGATCGCTCTTGCCCGACTTGCCCGAAGCCGACAAGACATAGGACAAGGGAACCTGTGCGTTAAGCTCCGCTCCATAGCGATGCTGTGCCTGTATCAAGTCAAAGCAAAGAAAGTCCTGATAAAAGCGCTTAAAACCACTCTGCTCTTTTTGAAACACAAGACTCAGGTTTCTACAAATGTCGTACAAGATTTTCTGCTCCTCGTAGAGAAGATCTCTCATCTTGTTGTTCTGGGCACGCATGCTGTTTAGTTCCATGTACACGGTCTCTTTGCTAGCAGAGCTTGCGTATATGGAACCATCTACCCGAGACCGAAACGAAGACCTTATGGGGACCAAGATTTTTTCGTCACGGATCGTGGGCTGCTCGCCCTGACAAAGACTGTCGTTGTTCCGTATAAACTCGTCCGCGATCCTTGAGCGTTGTTGTTGGATTTCTTTTCGAGTTCTGTGCAAACGTTTGAGTTCAGGTATTTTGTGTGTGCGAATCTCACCCTTCTCATCGAAGTAGAAAGAAAGCGATTCGTAAAGATGGATCGAGAACCGCCTTGTGTCCATGTATGTAAAATCGCTTTCGCGTATCCATTGAACATAGTAATGTAAGGTTTGCAGTGACTTACGGAGCAAGACGATCTCTTCTAAGTGCAGATCTCGCTTTGATGCATGTAAGAAAAGCGGTGCGAGGGACGGAAGCACCCTGTCTGCAGAAAACGCATGCAGTCTACTACAGTCTTGAAACAAAGAAACCTGTTCTTGTATCAGCTCGAGCTCTGCGATGTCCATGCATGGCCGCTTCTGAAGAAACTGCTGCGTGCTGTCTTCCGCCAAAAAATAGTGACTTAGATTTTCTCCTACCTTGTCGAAGCCAAGAGCAACGCTTATTTCTTTCGATAACATCGTTTCTTTTCGATATACTCCATTTCTGTCCGTAATTTCATGTAGCTTTGATATCGTTCTTGCTCTATCTGCTTCCCTACCTTCTCTCGTACGACACAGCGAGGTTCTATGCGATGGCTGCAGTTCGGCAACTTGCATTGCTGGTTCCACTCGGTAAATTCGGGATATGCAAGAACAGTGTCCTGTGGCGTAAGCCCCACGGGAATCAGATCACGCACCCCTGGATTGTCTACGATGACATAGTTCTTACAGATGCAAAGCTCGGGCATGCTCGTTGTGTGCTTGCCAAAATCGTATTTGTACGAGATGCCTGTCGTTTTTCGTTGTAACTTTGTGTTGAGCACGTTGAGCAGGCTGCTCTTCCCCACCCCGGACTGCCCCACGATAACAGAAGTGCTTCCTTGCAAGCTTTGTTCTAGTGTGTCGATGCCCTGTCCAGACTGAATGCTTGTATACAGCATTTCAACCTTCTCTGGCATATATCGATTGATGATTTCCATCCTTGTCTTTAGGGAAGAAGGAAGAGCACTGATGTCGAATTCCTTCTTAGCATCATAGAACAAGTCAACCTTGTTAAAAACAACGAGGAGCTTTAGTCTTTCTAGCGCTACAAGGCAGAGTATCTTATCAAAAAAAATGGGTTGAAAACTTGGGTCTTTGACAGAAAACACGGCAACAAGCAAGTCTATGTTTACCGCAAGAAGTTGGTTCTTCCTCCTCTGTACACGAGCTATGCTACTTTCTCTGGGAAGTCTTCTAAGAATGATGCCGTTTCTAGAGTCGGTGACTTGGTATTCCACGTAATCGCCCGCGATAAGATAGTTGTTGTACTCGAGATCCTCCTCTTCGACAGCGCCTCTCTTTCCTTTCAGCCTACATTTTATGCTCTGACGAAGAAGGTCCTCCTCTGAAAACCCCGCTTGTTGGAGATAGTGTCGAAAGATCTGTATAGGAAGTACAATGAATACGTTTTTCGTTGCCTTCAGCACTATGCCGGTCTCTCCTTGGATTTCGGATTTCTGTTCTTTCTTAGATTTCACCTTTAAACTCGAGTCCATTTGATTCTGCATAATTCTGATACGCTTTTTTTTGAGAGTCATCGGTAACATAGATGCCGCTGGTCCCTTTCGTTTCCGCTTCCCCTGTCTGCTTTTTTTCGACAAACAATTTTTTTGCCACCTTAGAAATTTGCATGAGCACGCCCTCAAGAGAATGATAGACACGAACGTTCGAAGGCAAGAGTGCAAGAAGATTTTTCATGACAAACAAAAAATGCGTGCAGGCAAGAAGCACACTGTCTATGTTCAAGGCTCGAATTTCAAGCACTATTTTTTCTAGTATGCTTGAAACGTGGTTTGCATACGCAGACGATTGTTGCAGTACCATCTGTTCTATGTTCTCGACTAGTTCGGGAAAGCCTCGCAGAAACACCGTGATGTCGGCTCCAAAATCGTGGAGCAGTTTTTCGGTATATTTATCGTTCTTTGTCAAAACCGTGCTCATCATGTACAAGCGCTTTCTCTGTTCCTTCTGGACCAGCTTGATGGCTGGCACCACCCCTATTACGGGTATGCGAAGTTTTTTTCTTACACAAGAAAGTGAGGTTACCGAAGCCGTGTTACAGGCGATCACGAGCATGTCAGCATGCAAGGTTTCTTGTACCGTATATGCAAGCTGCGAAACTCTTTCTTGTAAGACCCGAGCATTGTGTTTGCCATACGGAAAATACTTGCAGTCTGCGATGTAATCGACACTGTACTCTGGATATGTGTCTCGAAACTCGTTGCAGTACGACAAGCCTCCTATCCCTGAGTCAAGAAAAGACACTTTAATCATGTTTGTAGTATACTAGACTTTGTGAATTGTCTTCTTATCACGGATTCTGAACAAGATACTCACACTCAAAAGACACCACGGTCAATATGCGCCATGGACTCGTTTGCCCAGCTCTCTAAGGACAGCCTCAACATACAGAACGCAACGTTTCAATCGTTTGACTGTACAGAGCTACAATGCGTGGCACGATCCTTTAGCCTGTGTACCTTTCGTTCCGTACGATTTACAGCATCTGACTTTACCCTGTCGAGTTTTTATTCCTGTAACTTTGAAGATTGTAGCTTTGAAGATTGCACCTGTATTACCACGGGCTTCTTTCGGTCAACGCTGCTCCGATGCCGTATCATAGACTCGCAGTATCAGTTTGCTCGCTTTATTGCATGCTCCATGAGATCGATGAAGATCACCGATACCAACATACATGCAACCCTGTTCTACATTGATGACACATCGCCCGATGCAATTCAATTTTCCATATGCAACGAAGAGGAAGCCTACTTCAATGAGTGATGCAATGCCGCAAGCGATGGGTGCGGCAAGACCGCAACAAGATCTCGTCTTCTCGTATAGAAGTGGCAAGCGAAATTCATGGATTTACTATGGAGCAAGCGAGAAGACCGTCTTTCTTATCGATCCTCCTTCCATACAGCCAGAGATAGTAAGCATCATCAACGAGCTTTCTGCAAAAGAGCACTACTGTATTTTTACACGAGAAGACAACTCTCGGCGGGAACACTTTGTTCAATGGAAGCAAGTGTTTCACTTCACCCTCCTCTCTCATGGACAACGCTTCTTTGATTTTGATATTAGAAAAAAAAACCCTCACCACTACTCAGAAAAGGGCACCCAAGGTTTCTATCAAGGAGTTGAGTTATCTAGAGGAAAATACAAACTCACGCACTGCCTGATTGCATATAAAAAACCCTATCTTTTCTCTGGAGAGATTCTCCAAATAGGAACCGACAGCACCATACATTTTGACCAACTTTCAAGAAACATCAAAACATATCTTGAAAAACTCCCTCTCGACACAATCATCCTTCCTTCTGTTGGTCCTGTGGGTACTCTTGAAAATCTTCTTCGCTAGGGCGTAAGATCTTTTCTAGCTCCGTGCTGTCAAAACCTATCGTCAGAAACAATTCTTGCATCTCTTGTGGCACTGGGCTCTGGTAACGCAATCTTTTCCATTGATGCCTTCGTGCTAATCCTGAAAGTGACTTTTTTTCTTCCCTTTTGTTTCTAAGAAATACCTTTACGATGTCCTCTGGGCTATAGAAGGACAGAGAGTAGGCATGTAGTTGTAAAGTGTGGTCGGGAAAGTCGCCAGATTTACGAGAATACAAATCATCACCCACTATGGGACAGCCAAGAGACTGTGCCACTACTCGTATCTGGTGAGTTCTTCCTGTATGTGGTTTGAACAAGAGAACACTGTGATTGTTCTTGCTAAAAAGAACATGATACTCTGTCGTACTGCTCTTTCCCCCCTCTTGTACAATCGTGTACTTTTTTCTCTGTATCCTATGCCGAGCGAGCTGTACGTGAATCGTTTCACTTTCTTTTGGAGGGCAGCGTTTTACCACAGCAAGGTATTGTTTTTGCACCAGTCGTTCGGCAAACTGCCTGCTCAGTATCGAATGTACTTCCGCAGTCTTTGCTATGAGCAACGTTCCGGTGGTGTCCCTGTCCAATCGATGCACTATACCCGCTCTTCTGTGAAGGAGATCCTCGTTACTGAATCCCGACAACTTGTGTAGTACCATCTGTGCTATGCTCTGTTCACTGTGGCCAGGTCCCGGATGCACAAGAGTCGCTTTTGCCTTGTTCAAGACAAGTATGCTTGCATCTTCGTATACGATGTCCAGCTCCCTTGTTTGAGACGATTCCTCCACGCTTCCTTCCTCTCTATCTGGAAGTATTCTTTCTAAAAAGACCTGGAGCTCGTCCTTGTACGAAAGCGTGTGAGATAGCTTCGCTTCCTTTTTGTTTCGGACTATATGCGTACATACACGTTTTAACTGAGAGCGACTAAGCTGTAAAGGAAGTTGTGCAAGAAACACATCTATGCGAGGGTTTTCGCGAGAACAACAAGAGACATGGATAGACATCCCATCCTTCGCGTCATTGTATACCATAAAAAAGAGAACCGCTCGAATTCTGATAACTTTTCTGCACAAGAGATATAATCAGATCTATGCTCGCAACAAACAAAGAAACACCCCCTCCTATTAGAAGCACGCGCAAGACATCGTCCGAACTATAGCTCGGCTTTTCTGACCCCCCAAAAAAGAGAGGAAGATATTTGGATTCGAATTGATTGCTTGCAATACTTTGATCGATCACCTTGTACGTGTCATATATAATGGTTGATGCGAGAAGCGAGAACGGAAAACTTCCAATACCAATCGCCAAAAAGCGATAGAGATAATACTGCCACTCCGTTATCCCATCTATATCGTAGGGTTCGGGATTTAGATCGGTCTTCGCTTCTGGGTCCAATAGATCCGGAAGCTCTTTATCCAATTGACTATTCTCGCTTTGGGCGACAAGGATTGGAGGAGACACCATGCTTATGCATACAAAACAAAAAGTGATTATAGCAATACGTTTCATAATACATTTCATGATCGCTTTCCAAATATTTTGCTTCCCACACGAACCATGCTAGACCCCTCTTCTATGGCAAGAACAAAGTCGTCACTCATACCCATAGACAATTCCAAGGAGCCTTGAAGAGCAAACTCCGTTTGTAGCTTCTCGGCCCATGTCCGAGTCTGTGCAAAGGCTTTTCGCATTATTGCCTCTTGTGACGTAAAAGGTCCTATTGCCATAAGCCCCCGGAAGCGAAGAGACTGACACGATACAATCTGTTCTGTTGCTTTTTGCAAAGCAGGAAACGAATCGAATCCATGCTTGAAGTCAAAGTCAGAACTACGCACTTGGAGAAAAACGGGATACGGTTTTGCAAGTAAATCTGTTTTTTCTACCTCATCTCGTATTTTTTCGAGTAATTCCAAACGATCTACACTTTGAATACAGGAAAAGTGTTCCAATGCTTTCTGTACCTTGTTTCTTTGCAGGCTGCCTATAAGATGTACTTCCATGGATCGAAAAAGATCTGCATCCTGTACGTCCTCTATCTTTGTCATAAACTCTTGAACCCTGTTCTCGCCAAACAAGCACTGCCCTGCTCGAGCCACAGTTTCTAGATTGTTCATAGGCTGCGTCTTGCTGACAACAAGAAGATCTACCCTGTCATCGGCTCTTCCGCAACGGTTTAGAGTTTTCCGTATCTGATCTTGTACACTGTGAAGTTTTGATTGAATCGTATCCATAAAATTATTGACTTTTCTTTTTCCTATTGTTATAGTATATTAAAGAACGTATTTATTATTTAGGAAAAACAATAACATGCAAAGTAAAAAGAGAATAAAAACATGGTCTTCTCTCCAAGATAAATCTTGGGCTGTAAAAAGAGGGCTTTCAGAAATGCTAAAAGGTGGCGTCATTATGGACGTTACAAATGCTGAAGAAGCAAAAATCGCCTCTGATGCGGGTGCACAGGCCGTTATGGCACTTGAACGGGTTCCCGCAGACATAAGAAAGCTAGGGGGTATTGCTCGCATGTCTGACCCCGCTATGATTGAAGCAATCAAGAAAGCTGTAAACATCCCCGTAATGGCAAAATGTCGTATCGGACATATAACCGAAGCAAAAATCCTCGAATCACTAGAAGTCGATTTTATAGACGAAAGCGAAGTGCTCAGCCCTGCTGATGACCTTTTTCATATAGAAAAACATTCGTTTACCATTCCCTTTGTCTGCGGATGCAGAGACCTCGGCGAGGCACTAAGACGCATAGGCGAAGGAGCAACACTCATACGAACAAAGGGTGAGGCAGGAACTGGAGACATCGTAGAAGCTGTTCGTCACATGCGGGTACTGATGGGCGAGATTTCACGACTAAGCTCTCTACGCGGAGAGGAACTCATGACTGCTGCAAAGAATCTTGGGGCTCCCTATGAACTTGTAAAAGATGTTGCCATACATGCATCACTTCCTGTTCCAAATTTTTCTGCTGGTGGTGTTGCCACCCCGGCAGACGCCGCTCTTATGCGCTCTTTGGGAGCAGAAGCCGTATTCGTGGGCTCAGGAGTTTTTAAGTCAGAAAATCCCGCACGAATGGCAAATGCAATGGTGGTTGCTGTAGCAAACTACGACGATCCAGAAAAAATTGCACAGGTTTCGAGAGGGTTGGGTTCGACTATGGAAAGCATTTCTTCCCAAAAACTCACCGAACACGAAAAACTTTCTTCTCGTGGGTGGTAACGAGACCCTGTACATCTTGTTATGCGTCTTGTTATAGGGATACTCGCACTACAAGGAAATTATATTCAACATGCTCGTTTGCTCCAAGCAATTGATGCTAAAAAACCGCTTCTTCGCCCGAGCGCACACACTACAGCACAGTCGAACGCACAACGTTTTCGACTACAAACAAAGTTCATACGCAACAAAGAAGACATTCAAGACATCCATGCACTTGTCCTTCCAGGAGGAGAAAGCAGCACCGTTAACTCATTGCTCCAAAAACAGCATCTGGACACAGACATACGACTTCTCTTAGAAAAAAAAATCCCAGTCCTCGCTACATGTACCGGATGTATATTACTCGCAAAAACGGTATACGTCGCAGGAAAAAAACAAGAACCGAGTGCTATTGCCCATTACGACATAGAGCTAGAAAGAAACGCCTATGGAAGACAGGTACATAGCTTTCATGCAACAGTACAGTGCATGGATGCTACGCTCCAAAAACAAGGAATACATACCCTAGAGGGGCTATTTATACGAGCTCCTCGCATAAACAAGGATAGCATAGGAACCTTACGCCCTCTGTTCTGTCATAACGAAGACTTCGTGGTACTCGGAGACGAAAACAATCTTCTGGCTACGTTTCATCCTGAATCAGTGTCAGATCCGACCTTACATCAACTTTTTGTACAGAACATTATTCGAAAATTCACCACTGCTTCATCATCATAAAACTACTGCTTCCGCGTCATCATAAAATCAAGTAAGTTTTCGTAGAGCACGCGTTGTTTCTGTACTAAACTCGTCATTCTTAAACAGGAAGTAGCCTTTACAAGCAATGTTTTCTGCTTGTTTCGAATTCGTTCCCAAAGTTTGAGTTCCTGTGCAAAATCACGCAGAGCCTGGAAGTTGATAGTTTTTCTAGCCTTCTCTATTATTTTGTGTAATTCTGACTCAAACCCCTTCTTTTTTGTCAAAGCATGGAGCAATGCCATTACATAGGTCTTTTTGTTTTGTAGGATATCAGAACCACTGTTCTTTCCTGTAACATCTGACTGATAATAGAGCTCGATCATGTCGTCTTGTATTTGAAACAGTATGCCGCTATACTTCCCCAACTCTCGTAACTGTGTTTCTTCGAGTTGAGAATCTTTTACTTTTCGTTTTGAAAGAAGGAATCCAAGGAGTAGCGGAAGCGAAAAGGTATACATTCCTGTCTTCTTCGCATACATATCCTCTATTTTCTGCTGACTTGGCATCTTTTCTTCCTCTCCCCAGCGCACATCATTCATCTGTGCAATTCCAACTTGGGTAATGACACTACTAAAACATTCTATCACCCTCGGGAGCAAGGATTGCGACACCGAACGGACCAAGATTTCAAAGCAGTATGAATAGAGTATGTCCCCCATACAGATAGCAAGAGATTCACCTGTCTTTTTGTAGAGCTGCCTCTCTCTGTTTGTTTCAGGTCTCCAGTCAATGATACGTGTAACTGCCACATGAAAGCTTGGTTTTCCTCGCCGTAAATCATCGTCGTCCATGATATCGTCATGTATGAGAAGAAAGGATTGAAGAAATTCAAGCCCACAAGCGACATCTAACACATCCTGAGAAAATTCTATCTTTTCAAAATCCTTGTTTCGATACATAGTATACGTGTAGAGAAACAATGATGCTCGAAAAAACTTTCCTCTTACGAGATAGTCGTAGAGTTCCTGACGAAACCGATAGTTCTCGTTCCGTTTTCCTATCTTCTGCTCAAACAAGATTTTATGATTGTGACGTATTCTCTGTACGAGTTTTGGTCGTATAAACTGTAAAAAATGGACAAAATTCATCTGTTGTTTCTGTTGTTATTGTAGCAAGTTCATGAAAAGCAATTTTAGCTATCTATACCTTGCGCCGCTCTCTGTTCTTGCGCCGAACGTTCTTGCGCAGAAAAATCCCACAGATCAAACACGCTTCTATCCCTCTTTACGATGTTTTGCAACCCCCGTAAAAGTATATAAGAAGTAGACGGTCGTACCTTTGCGCCAAAGATCTTGAAGGGATCTTTATAGATCTGGAGCATGATGTAGTGATAGCCCTGTGTTGCGGTAAGTATGGGTATTTGTAAATAGGCAGGAAGAAAGACAAAGCCCTTGTATGCTTCTTTCAACCATTTAAGATACATATCTATCGAAGAACGAATAAAACATATAAACTCTGTGGGTTGGGCATTTGCCTCGATCTCGGTCAACCCACGTAGTTCCGTATCGACAAGTGGTACGTACTGCCTCCCCTTTAGTGAATCCTCGTGGATGTCTCTAATAAAATTTGCAAACTGCATGCTTCTTCCGAGCAACCCGGCATAGCGATTCGCCTCTTTGTCTACCATACAAAAAGAACATATAATCAATCCTATGACTTCGGCACTCCCGTACATGTAATGCTTGCACTCGTCTAGGG
>JACSEG010000132.1_pt1 | contig 14544 bp, 16 predicted proteins | sample 8225521 | NCBI WGS metagenome assembly JACSEG01 (sample SAMN15705060, study PRJNA637333) | viral metagenome | isolation source: viral RNA from sea star tissue | host: Pisaster ochraceus | place: USA:Santa Cruz | collected 2018
ACCATTACTTAAATGCGCTCTAACGCTTCCGCTTACATAGTTTACTACGCTTAAGGAAAGTCTATATTTTTTACCCGAAACAAGAGATGCGTTTTGATGCAATGCGTTTGTGGCAGCACTACCATTATAACTTGCTTTGCCTCCGCTAATAGTCCAGCCTGTTTCTTTAGTCCAATTACTATCAGTAGCGAAATCTCCATTAGTAACTAACTCTGCTCCATATTCGGGAATAGGGCGCATACTATACAACTTACCATCCTTCACCGCTGAAGGTATCATTACTAATGAGGCATCCTTATACAGACTCATATCAATTCGTTTAATTCGTTAATAGTACAGGTTCTCGCTTCTGTTGATCCTGCTGCTGCTTCTACCCTAACATCATAAGCATCCATTAATTGTCTGCCTCTATCCGCTTGTGGGAATCTTCTCAATGATTTAGAAACACACTCAAAAGCCTCCATCGTAGCACCATCCTCTAATGCTCTTTGTTGGAATTGTGCAGGGTCTAATATATAGAACATTGCACTCCCCCAACCTATTTGGTTAGTAAATGCATCACCACTACCCCACCAAGTAGAGCCGTAGATTGCTCCATATCCTTTTTCATCACTTGCCATTATTCTCTAATTTTTTTACGAGTTTCTGTAGCCTTTTTAGGTTAACCTCCTTTGGCTCGTAGCGTTTCTTACAACTGCCAACCGTTGAAGACCGCATCTTTGTCTGGGTACATATCGTCATTCGTTGATGTATTATATTCGGGATAGTTTGCGTTGTTAAAGCTCATATAATCTATAAACCTACGAGTGTAGTGTTCAGCTATATCTCTGTGCTTGTTCGTTAAGAAGTCCACCTCGTTCTTCTCCATCGCTATACTGTTCTCTGCCGTGTGCTTGTAAGCACCTCCATTACCTATCGTATAGGCAGCGTGAGGTAAATACTCTACCATAGCCCAATGAATCAACATAGGTTGTATATAGTCATCTAACAAAGTTGCATAAGCAACAGGTAGTGTATCTCCTATGATGTCATTCCGCAACTTATCGTACAACTTACTACCCAAGTAGTTTTGAATGTGTATCTCCTGTGCAATCTCTATAAATTGCAAGAACTTATCGGAGTCTACATTTCCAGAGATTACGCTATTGCGTACTAAATCGTCTCTTTTTATGAATAAAACCTTTGCCATTATTTTCCGTAATTAGGGTGATGCCCTTGTCTTGGCATATCAATCGGTGCAGTAGCTACCTCTTTAGGGTTTTTAGGTAGTTTAAATCCTGCTCTTACCGCTTGGTTAACATTAACATATTTAGTTCCTCGTAGGGCATCGCCACCATAAGGTTCACCATTCTTCTTCATTTTCTTCTTGTAGATTCTACGCTCCCATCTATGGTAGCAGTTTACACCACCCTTGTACTTAAACAAAGAATAGTTTCTACCCTTGTGTCCAAAGCTCTTGTTAACACCTCTTGCACTCATCATACCAATATCCTCTTTGCGGTACAATTTCTTTTGAGATAACATAGTCTTACAGAAAGCACGAGAAGAGCCTTTAGAAGTCTTCTTTGTACCCTTCACATACTTGTATCTTACCTTGTATATCTCGGAGTCTTGGTTACTGTCTTGTGTAGCGGATAAGTTGACTAATCCATTGAGGTATTCTTCAGTATCAAACTCCTCTGGTTCATCGTCTCCTACAATCTCTGCATCAATGAGTTCATAGCCCTCTGGCTCTTCCTCACCCAAGTCAGCCAATGCATCTAACATCTCGTGGGCTAACTCGTCATCAAGAAAAGGGCGGCTATCCTCGCTTAATTGTTCTATAGGTACGCAGTTCGGTACTTTTCTGCCGTTCTTCATCTTCATACCTACCATCTCATAACCCTCCGTACAAGGGTCATCAGCATCCTTCAACTCGTCTTTGCATCCGCAGTCGCTACTCAACTCCTCTTTTACTTCCTCCTCCATATCAATCTGCAACTCTAAAGGCTGCAAAGTCTTGAAGTATAAGTTAAGGCTCACCTCATTCACCGCAAGGATGTCATCACAAGCATCCAAGATCAACTCTTGAATAGGTCTAACAACCGTGTTGTGGAATAAGAGACTTGCAGTCTTCAACTCATCAGCATTGTTACCCAATCCTGTATTGTCTTTAATACCCATCAACATAGGAGAAGTAACCCTATGGGCTACCATCAACTTACGCATACTCTCGTCTGCCAAGAATTGGTACTGCTCACTTGCATCCGATAACTGTACAGGCTCAATACTTGCAGCCATCTCCTTGTTATCGTTAAATGCCAAGATGAACTTACCAGAATTAGATGAACCGCTAAACTTCTGTATGATTCGTCTCTCTATAAGCTCACGCTCTTCCTCCGTTGGTACACCATTGTTGAAGTTAATCAACATACTTGGCGATAAGCCGTTCTTAATGTTGTTGATGTGGTAGTTTGCTACCTCCTCTTCTAACTCTGCATAAGGTAGTCCACCTTGATAGTCTACAGGTGAGTAGTAATAGAATCCACTACGATAAGGCTTGATACAATAAATCTCAAGACCCTCACCTTTCTCACCGTGACCAAACGCAGGGATGCGTACAGGCTCAAAGCCTTTCTTACGAATCTTTGTCCAATCTTTAGAGTAGTAGTAACCACATACATCACCATCCTCGTTCATCTTCTCAAAGCGTAAGGTCTCAATAGGCATATGCTCTACTTGTACAATCTTACTTTTGTCTTTGTTGTAGATGACTTGGAATGCCGCTTGACCCATAGCCTTCAAATCAAAGGTCACCTTCCTCATACAAGTACGAGAGAACAGAGACTTCATCTGTGCATATTGGTCTGGCTTTCTTTGAGCATCGGTAGCGTATAGCCCCTTGCCGTAGATAAGCTCACTCATACCATTTATAATGGCATTGTTTGTAGCACTACCATTGTACCTGTCTATAAGGTATTGGAAGTAGTTATTGTCCTCGCCATATGCTACCCATTGCTTACGATTGTCTTCTACAACCTGTGGGGTAGTATGCGTTGCAAGGTTTACGATGCGTATATTGCTCATCGGTAAATGTATTGATTATCATTATCAGTATCCTCGTAATAGGTGAACTCACCATTGTTGACACTAAACTTCTCAAGGTCGGTTTGATTCGTACAATAAACCTTACCTCTATATATCTCGTTAGAGCCTGTTATTCTTATGGTGTAATACTTACCCTCTACGAATGTATAAGAAGGTGTTATATGCAAGTAATTCGCCTCCTTCGTAGCCGTTAGAGACTCCGTAGCGGACACATTGGTTTCCTCATCTGTAATCTTAACAGATACACTTGTATCAAACGCTCTTGGAACGAAATATATCTTCTTGTCTGTTGTAGTTACTATATGCATAATAGGTTAACCACCAAGAGGTATAAGTGTTATATCAAAAAGAAAGGGCAACCCCGAAGAGCTGCCCTAACCAAACCAAAACACCTATGTCAAGTGCCGTTGCTAATATACTACTTTCTTACGAAGTAACAATAGTATCTGTAGCTGAACTCATTCCTGCGAATGGGTTGCCATCAGTTGCTCCTGCAATGAAGTTAGCAACTGTTACTTCCATAGCGTTGAAGGTAAGAGTGTAACCACTCATATCTCCCATAGCTGCTCCAGAGGCAATAGTACCACCTGTTACATCTGCTCCGTGTTCACGACCTACCAAGTAAGCGTTGCCGTTGTAGTCCTCTACAATGATGTGAGGTCTGCCGTAAGCCAATAACTTGATTTCGTTGTTATCCTCCTTGCTTAATTGAGGCAAAGTAAGGCTAACCGCTTGGTCAAAGAATACTGTTCCGTTCTCACGAGAAGCGTTAATAGTTTGCTCTACACTTGATGTGCCTTTCAGCTCATACTTGTAGGCATCAAATGTTCCATCCATATTGGAGATTGTGTCATCTGTAGTAGATGTAAGTGTAACATCACCCAAGTCACCGAAATCAACAAAGTAAACTGCTTTGAGTCCACCTACTGATTCACGACAAGGTAACGCACGACCTTTTGTTAAATCACAAGCCATAATTTCTTTTATTTTTTTTATAAAAAAGGGCAGACAAGCATATGCCCACCTGCCCTTTTAATTATTAACTAAACTAACTCTTATGAGTATAGTACGATGTCAGCACCAATTCCGTATTGTACACCTGCGGTAAAACGCATTACTACACGAACATTTTGTGAACCATCAAGGTCAGCCATATCAATTAGCTTCACCTCGTTGTGGTCAGCCAACAAACCTGTACCGAAGAACAAGTTAGACTTCTGTGCTGCTACCATTGTATCGTCACTCAATCCAGAACATACGAACAATTTAACACCATCAAAAGCAAGGTCACCACCATTGTACCAAGTAGTACCAGAGTTGTTTACACCATTTGCTCCAAGACCGTTAGCACCGAATCCACCTAATGCACGAACATAAGCACGAGCGATAGATTGAGATACATAGATGTACAAGTCTTCTTTTCCGTATACTGCGGTTGGAATAGCATCAACTACTTTACCCAACTCGTCAATAACATTAGCAGCAGTAACAGTAGTACCTGTTACATCTAAAACTGTTGCATCAGCAGCCAATAGAGCTTCAAATCCGTTGAACTCACCTGCGTTAGCAGTTGCTCCTTGCCAAATGTTCTCTTCAGTCTTCTGTGCTACTTTAGCAGCGATGTGACCGATTAAGAAATCAGCGAATGATGGAGGAAGGCTATCAAAAGCCGAGTAACCCATTTGGATTGCTTCCCAATCGTTGTGGAAATCTTTCTTACATAATTCCAAGTTTACTTGGAACTCTTCTGGTTGTAGGATACGCTCTGCAAGAGTAACTGTGCTTTGGTCAGCGAAGTCACACGCAGCGTCTTTTACCAATGCGTTAGTTGAAAGAGTTTTCATTACCTCTTTGAACTTAACATTTGGTTTTACAGTAATACCGCCACCTTCAATAGTGTCGGCTGATAACAATGCGGCAGAGATGTATTTTCCTGCAAACTCTCCAGCATATGTAGTTGTGATTGATGTAGCCATCTTTCTATTTATTTAATTATTGATTGTTGTTATTGTTTATACTTTACGAAGTAACTCATCTAAATCTTGAGTCACTTTGTAATAGTTATCTAAAATTGTTTGGTGTTTAGAAATGTTAATATCAACCCCTAAATCACTTGCCATCTTTTCAGCATCATTTATTGCGGTCAATAGGTCTACTGATTGATTAACATTTCCTTTAACTCTTGCTTTTAATTTTTGAGCCGCCTCTTCAAACTGCATAATAGCACTTCTATGGTCAAAGGTAATTTCCTTTACATCTCCAGAAAGTCTATCTAAATCGTCCATTAAAGCAAGTTCAACCTTAACCTCTTCGGATAGTTCAGTAGACTCTTGAGCAACCTCTTGTGTTTTAGCAGATAACTCTGCCCAAATAGATTCTACTTTCTTCATTATCCGAGTTTGTTAAAGATTCTTGATAGAGTGTCTCCCTTTGCTCCTTTAGAGAATTGGTGCATCTCTACAGGCTTCGTGTCTGGAGAATGCTTGATAGGCTTGGCAGCAGGTTCGTCAGCAGACATCTCTACTTCCTCTTCCTTCACTTCTTCCTTAACCTCTTCAGCCATCTCTTCTTCTTTAGGAGACATCATTGCTTTGATCTCTTCAATCATAGCCTTCATCTCTTCTACTGCGGCAGATAACTCTTCTTTAGTAGCGTAGCTCATCTCTTTCTCTTCTTCCTCGTTAGCCTCTACTTCTTCAGTTGCTTCTTCTTGAGCAGGTTCTTCAGCAGGTGCTTCTTCACCTCCATCACGCATCTCTGCAATGACACCTTCTTCTGCTACTACAAGGATGCGACCATCTTCCAATGTGTACTCACCTACAGGTAGAGCGATACGCTCATCTTCAGTTACGATAAATACCTCTTGGTTAGCTTCAAAGGCTTCTGCTTCAATGACAGTGCCATTGTCTAACTTCATAGACTCTAACTTAATCTCGTCTTGGAGGTTAAGGAGTTCCATAATCTTGCTTAATGTTTCTTGTGACTTCATATTATAGTTTATCTGCTTTATCTGCTAATACTTGTATGTCGGATATAAGACCATTCACATAGTCTTTTTCTTTGTTAAACTCCTTTATCTCTTTAAGGTCATTAGGGTCAATGCCTAATTCTCTTGCTTGAGCAACCAACTCACGAATTATTGACTCTGTTGCCATAATCATATTGTCAGTTTTGTAGGTAAATTTAATAGCTTGGTCTGCACGAGTTTGAAGTTTACCCATCAATATAGCGAGTTCATCTTTCTCTTGATTCAAACGAATCTTTGCCGTATCCAATGCTTGAGTAACTTTATCAAGGTCTTTCATTGAAGCCAACTCCACCTTCTCGGTAGAGAGCTTTGCGAATACCGCCTTTTCAGTTTTTCCTTGTTTCATATTATCTTCTTATTGAGAATCCTTGATATGCATCTCTTATGCGCTTAACATCCATTTCAGTAGATTGCATAGCAGCACGGTTGAATTTCGCTTCAGCAGGTACATCAATTCCCAACTCTTTGAACTTCGCCTCTAACTCGTTGTGTAGTTTCTCTGCTCTCTGGAAGTCTTTTAATGATGCTTCAGCAGAATCTAATGCTTTTGACAAGAAACCCTTTGCAGCATCTGCCTCATCAATGTAGCCTAAAGAATTTTGAATTGCTTTGTCTTGAACTTTCTTAAAGTCATCAACTAAAGCTAATTCAACTCTTTGCTCTTCGGCTAATTTAGCCATCACCTTATGTAGCGATATTCTTTTCATATTATGTTAATTGTTTAAGTGTGTTTCTGTTAGATTTTGTCTAATGACTTCAGTTTGCTCTCTGCCCATCTCTTGGCACTCTTGCCACCCCATAGTAGATAGCTAATATATCCGCAAGACTCTGTGTCACCTTCTTCATAGTATTCCTCTGCTCTACTCAAGTAGCTATACATACGCTTAATAGTCTCAACACTTATAGCCTCGCCTTTCGCTAACTGCTGCGCTCTAACCTTTCCTACCTGTGTAGCACACTTGTTGTTAACCTTCTTGTTTAACTCTATACCCCTTTTTGCATTGTTGCGTACCGAAGTGGGGTAATCCTTGTATGTTTCAAGTTCAGTACGCTTACCCTTTTTTGTGCGGAGGTCTTTCTTAATGATTGCCTTGATAGCATTGAGTTGCTCCTCTGCTTTGTCCTCCTCTGGGTCTTGCTTACTTGCCTCAACCTTATCAACGAAGTAACCCTCAATAGAGAAACCCTTAACCTTACCACTCTTCACATAGTCGTTCCAAATCTCATCGTTGTGAACCTTCATACTAACCATCCAAGTGCCTACAGGTAAGTCCATACCATATAGCTTACTCTTGTCTTGCTCACCTTCAATAATCCAACTCTCTACAACACTCAAGCCTGTAATGTCTATTTGGTGTTCTAATGTGGCTTTGTTTTGGTTGCCGTTGATGAAGAACAATTCACTTGCCTTTCTAACCGTGTCTTGCGAGAAGTAGATGTAATACTCATCTTCACCGCTTCTACGATAGATAGGCTTATTAGGTACAAGTGCTGCACCCAATAGAACACGCTTGTCCTCGTCAATGGTTTTTAATTCTACACGCTCCTCTTCCTTGAGGGCTACGAAGTCCTCCTCTATAGCAGGGGCTTCTACGATACTGATGGCTTGGATACCTGCTTGGAGGCTCTCCTCATCTAATAATAGTTCTACGATTCTCATTATGGGAATGATACTTGGTTAATTCTATTTCTATCTAATTCTTGTTGTGAGGTAACATCACTACCTACTACATATGCTCTTACAGGGTTCGCTTGTAGCGATTCCAATATAGCGTTTTGACCCGATGCCCCTACTATATTAAATTGGGGTGAGGTACTTGGTGAAGTAGGTGTGTCAATGTTTGTATCTACACTACCACTCGCTTGGAATTGTTGCCTTGCAATGGTAGCTATTTGTGCTGCACCTGTGGCTGCAACAATCGCTGCATTACCGAATCTCAAGGATTGTGTAGGTGTTGGGTCAGTAGTCTCTGCCAGAGCTTTAGAAATACCTTGAGCAGTACTTATAACCGCATTGGCTATACCTGCTGCCTTGTTGACCATAAATGCTTTCTTTGCATTCTTTTCACTATCACCAAAAAAGGCTTGGGCAAGATCATTAAGTGCGCCTATGGCATCTTGTGACATCTGTACTTTTGAGTCTTGTACGGCTTGTTCTAAAGCAATTCTTTTTCTTGATTCTTCTTGTTGTGTTTGAAACCTTTCTGCATCTAATAAATCAAGAGCATTGATGGTTTCCTCATACGCAGTAGAGCCAACCTCCATCGTGTTTAACTGATTCATCAATCGTTGTTGCTCTAACTCAAAAGACTTCTTGCTCAACTGCTCCTCAAGGTCTAATCGCTTACGCATTGTTGTAGCCTGTTCTATTGCTACTTGACTTTGAAGCTCGTTTATTTCTTGTTCAGTCTCACTACGAGCATTTTCAATGTCTAACAACTCTCTCTGTAGAGACATCTCATTCATCAACTGCTCACTACGAAATCCTGCTACTTGAGCCTCTACACCTATCAACTCATTTTGAGCAGCTATGTATTCCTTTTGGAACTCAATGTTATCCTTGTCAAGACTTAACTGTCGTGCTTTAGCATTTAACACCGATTGAGCATTCTCAAGCATTACCTTCTCTTGCTCTTCAAGTACCTTTCCTAAATCCTCATTGGCTTTAATACGCTCATCCATAGACAAGCGTTCATCGTCTCTTACTTGTCTTAATTTCTCTGCTTGTAAGTCGTACTTCTCAATCAAGCCTTGCATACGAACCTCTGCAATCTCTGCTTGTTTGTTAGTCTCGGTCATTGCCGCACCTTGCTTAACTGTCTCTACCACATAGTTAGAGATAGCCTTTGCACCTTTGGTGATTAGCTCTTTACCCTTATCAAAAGAATTGTTGACACCTGTAAGTACATCTAAAGATTCCTTACCTGCGTTCTTCACATCTTTCATTGCCCCTGCAAAGTCACCGCTAAATACCTTCTTAACGGCACTTGCCAAGTATCCTAATGTATCAAGATAGGACTCAAAGCGTTCTTGGATGTTACGCTTGAACGCATCAGCAAAGTCTAATAAGGCTTGTTTAGGGTCTTCAAATATGGATTTGAAAAAGTTAACAATACTACTACCCCCACTACCACTAATCCATTTAGTAAAGTCGCTAAAAGCTACCTGTAGAGTGTTGAATGTAGTGTTGAAGAAGTCTACTGTCTTCTGGTTGTTATCAAACAACTCTTTAAGTATACCCATCGCTTGGAGTAAGATACCAATACCTGCTGCCTTAATAGCTACACCTAAACCCTTGAAGCCTGTACCAAGTCCCTTGATACCCTTTTGGCTATCTTTAGCACTCTCACCAATGTCTTTAGTAGTATCGGCAATTGTGTTAATGCTATCAGCAGTCTTGTCTGCTTGAGTTTGGGAAGCCTTTAACGCATCAATGAGTTCGTCTAACTTCTGCTCAAGACCAGAAAGGTCTGCACCTATAACTATGTTCTTCTCTATTGCCATTTGCCTAATGCTTCTATGAGAGTACGAGGGTATTGGTACTTGCCTTTGGCAATCCTTACATCCTCATTCTTCTCGTTAGTCTCCTTTAGAGCCTTTATAAGATAACCTAACTTGCTATACATCGTTGAGTAATTCCATTTGTGTCTCACCTGTAGATAGGTTTAACTTCATTTGGTTGATAATGTAGTTTCTTTCACCTATCGTTAACTTGTCGTTGATCTTGAGAGCCAACATTAAACCAAGAGGTAGCTGACCACTATACATAAATGTTCTTCTACTCGTGTCGTACAAGTCCGTGATGTAGTCCTTCCAATAGGTGCTATACAACCCTTGACTAAATCCTTGCAGTAAATAAGGGTCTACCTCTGTGCCGAAGTTCAAGGTCTTGGTTACACTTGAGGCAACCGTGTCATTCACATTACTCACAAGGTGAAAGTCAGTCTTTGAGCTTTTAGCATCGTCCATAGCTATATAAGCAAAGGCACTCGTTCCTCGTATCTGCCCTGCTACATAAAAGATAAGTGGTGAGCCTATATACGGCTCAAGTTCTCTCGTGATACTCTTGCCTACATTAATAGTAGTTAGTCCGTTGTTTAAATTGTCTAACCTTTCGTAGAGCATATGGTCAAAGCCAACTTCAACTTCAAACTCCTCGCCATCAAATGTGAAGTCGGCTCGTAAATCGCCATAGCCAATGTCATTCTGCAATCTATACTGCTCACCTAATATCGCTTCCGTTTCGTTGTACTTAAAATTGATTCTACGATAGAGTGATGGTTTACGGATAGTGATTTCTTCTGTATCAATGTATTCCGTAACATCTCTTGTAGTGCCTTCTGCATACCAATCGTCTAAAGGTTCTATATCGTATTTATTATTAGCTACAGGAACTATAACCAAGTTGAAAGCCCTTACAAGGCTTCCTATGAAATCACTAATCTTCTGCTCTGGCATTTGGTCAGCAACTATTAGATTTTGTGATATGATTTGAGAAGCACTATTAGTCGCTTGTAGTATAGTTTGCGTTACGAAACTTTGACCACTCCTGCGTATTGTTTTGACAGTTAAAAATGCAGATGTAATTGTAACAGTACCTGCAGCATCGGATGCAGAGGCTATTCTAATAGTGTACTTACCTGCGCTATTAATAGTGAAAATTGCACTGACCGTTGTACCTACATCAATACTTGATATTAACACACCATCACGAAATAATTGTACTTTTGCAGCCGTTGAAGTCGTACCACCTAAAGCTATTTCATTGTACCCTAAAGTCGGATTTATATCATTACTTAAAGTGTAAGTGTTTGTATTTAAGTTCCATTGACCTGCCGTATTATCTAATACAGTTGTATCAAACTCTACAGTCGTAGCACTTTGCCCAATAGGTTGGTCTTTGAACATATAACCTGCTCTCCTATGACACCACATAAATAGCTTACCGAAGTCAGCACTATCAAAGAAGTCACTTTGGAAAGTAATTCCATACTTCGTCTCTATCGCATCTATAATCTTCTGCAACTTAATTGCAGGTTTAAGGTCATAGTAGAATACTCCGTGTAAGTCGGATTGACTATGGTAGGCTATGTTGTTTGGTGCAGGTTGACTACCACTTGAGTTGTAGTACCAATTTGGTACAGGTGATATAAGAGGATAGATAATAGAACTATCTGTACCACTCACATACCCATTCAAGCCTGTAACAATGTTCGTGTCATTGTAGGTGTGATCTTGGGCTGATAAGTCAAGGTCGTTAAGTTTATCCTCACCAAAGGTATCCTTCAAAGAAGTGACATTGCTATAGAACCCTACTTGATATGCATAGGGTTGGCTATCCTTGATTTGTACACTCTCCAACTCTAATACACCTGTTCTAAATAAGTTGTTGTTCACCTCTATGAAAGAGTCTACTCTCACATTAGCATTGAACCCTCCATAGATGTCTACATTATAGTAGTGCTTAAAGATTGCATTGTTCGTAGGAGATGCAGGAATAGTAAAACTATTGGTGAAGTCACCAAAGACTTTAGAGATGTCCTTGATGTTTTGTACACTCAAGTTGATCTCTATACTCTCCTCTTGGAATAGGTCACCTCTTTGACCATCAATGTAAAGGTCTACTCTATACATACCTTGTATCAAATGCTTCTTCTACCTCAATGATGTAGTTAATCATTCTATCGTTAACTGACTTCTGTAAGTTCAATGAGTTGGTAGTAACATTGACAGGTAGACCATCTAACATTACACGCTCACTCATTAACATCTGCTCCATAATAGTATCGTAGTCCTCACCTACCCAACCTGTGTTGAGGGTGAAGCGTTTTCTACCATTCGTGTTTATGCGTTGGTACTTATGAGCAGTCGTGTCGTAGGTGAATCCAGAAGAACCGCTACTACCTAAAGACTTTCTATACTCATTCGTAGTAGTGCTTATTGTAGAGTCACTTCTTTTAAAGAAGGTTACACTCTCCCATACACCATTCTTATTTACGAACTGCATAACGCTTGGTGAATACTTACTCTCACAAGTAGGATAGAATCTACGAGTGTCTAACACCGTACCATCCTTGTCCTTTAGATTTAGGTCGTAGTAACTTGTGTAGTTGAGTGACTCACCTTCGCTATCTAACCATTCAGTAAGGTTGTTGATTCCACAAGGCAGTAGCATCACTCTCTCTTCAGCCTGTAGACCTTGTAGTTGTGCTTCAGTAATTAAGAAGTCTACATTCTCTCCACCATCGGAAAGGAACTCTACCTTATATAATCCGATGTTAGCACAAGCACCGCCTCCCTCAACAGTACCACCATCTGCCAATACTCTATCCTTATAAGCCCAATAGATGTCATAACCCTCACCCCATTTACCGAGATATACAGGCACAACCTCGTTGCCAGAGTCTTTAATGTATTTAACTGCATTGACACTTGCGAATCCTTTGTTCACCTCTTTGTTAGCCGCCTCAATAAATATGTGGTATCCGTTAGATGCCTCAAAGATTTCCGAGCTTCCTGTATCGTTAACCGTTACAGGTGGGTCTGCTTTGTTTTGATAATTGACCGTGTAATCCATCTGCACCCATACTACACTACCATCAGGTGCATAGGCTATACTTGTACCATCAAGGTTCTCGTAAGCATTGGATAGGTACTCTTGTACCATAGGAGCAATGTCAAAGGAGACATCAGTTCCTGCAAATACATCTCTAAATAAAGTGTATTGTGCTGATGCAGGTCTTGAAGACCTTGACCCCTGCCATATGTATACTTCAAACTCTACATCTGTTAGAGATGAAGAAAGGGCTGAATAGTTAGCCGTAACATATATTGGGCTTCTTGCTCCTACTAAACTTGTTGGTGTAATTATACTCATATTATAAATCTGCTAATATGTTATCTAAATCGGCATCTAAACCTTTCAAAAGCTCAAGAGGTAACCTCTCAAACTCTAATGCAAATGGTGCGCTAAAGAAGTTACTCTTTGGTATACCTTTTCTGTATATGCTTCTTGATATTAAGAAAGTAGCGTTCTTAATAGTGCTTTTATTTTTAGGTAGAAAAGAACCTGTCTTAAAGTCTCTTATCTTAAACTGTGGTTCTTCTACCATTTTCTTAATAGCACCCATATTAGGATACTTGTTTGTAAAGCCAAATCTTGAGCCTCCCTGCACCTTGTACTTTACACCATCAACACCCTCATCAATGAACTGACCATAGTCTAACATCTCAAAGGACATCTCATAGTTGAAGCCACTTTGGAAATGACCTTTAGTGTTTCTGTTCTGCTTTACAAGCAATTCAAAATCTAAACTATCCTTGAGCTTTCCAGAGTTTACTTGTCTTCGTCTTCGTTTCTTGCCATCATTGAAAGTAATGGTACGAGTAGCACCAAGATTCAACTTGGCTGCCTTTACTACACGCACACCAAACTGCTCAAGAACAGCCTTCATATTTTTAGTGCTTATGGACAAGTGGTTATTGTATTAGCTATGTCTATAGACAAGGTTAGATTCCAACCTACCAACAGGTTCTCAAACCTATCCTCAAAAGGCTCACAACTTGGTTGACCATTGAGTTGGTATTTATCCTGCATCAAGTCACCTCTTTTAAGATGTGATACAAGATCATTAGCCGTTAGGAGTTGGGTGTTTAGAATGTCTTGGCGATTGTCTACCCCATAGAAGATTTCGTCTTCATCTCTTGGGTCTTCCTTACTCACATCTGCTACATCCATAAACAGGATGCTCATAGAGTAAGTAATACCCACATCGTTGAATGTCACATTATTTATCATAATATGTGACAAGGGGAATATAGTCTGCTTGTTGAGGTCTACCTCAAAGATGTCACCTTCTGTAACGGTGTTCACCTGCTTGTTAGCAATGAGGTGTTCTCTAATCTTGGTGGTAATGTCGTAGAAACTCATAATAAGTTAACCACCTCTTTGAGTTAGTGTTTAAGCATCTTTCTTTCTACATCTGCCTTCTCCTTATCATAGACTAACTTGGTAAGGCATTGCCTCAAGGGTAGGTTAGTTATAGAATCATATCGTGATGCATCACCTCCTGCCAGATGGTCTACCGATCCATACCATCCCCACTTACGAGAGAAGTTAGCAGAGGCACTTAAATCACCTTCTTGGTCTCCCCCTCCAAAGAGGTCGGGGTACTCTTCAATAACTTGTTGCTTAAACGATAAAAAAAAAGCGTTGCACCTAATGCAACATCTAAAGGAAAGTCCGAATATCCATCCGTACCATTGTACGGCTCTACCTCATACAGGTCTCCCTTCTCTTTCGTTATAGGTCTGTACAAGACACCAGCTGTCTTATGCAACATCTCCATATCCGATAGGTGGGTATCAAGGTCTATGTACTCACCAAAACTCATCTCTTCCAGATTAGGAACAAAGCCGTACTCTCTGCC
>JACSEG010000133.1_pt1 | contig 14509 bp, 5 predicted proteins | sample 8225521 | NCBI WGS metagenome assembly JACSEG01 (sample SAMN15705060, study PRJNA637333) | viral metagenome | isolation source: viral RNA from sea star tissue | host: Pisaster ochraceus | place: USA:Santa Cruz | collected 2018
CGATCAGTACATACGAAGCTTTCTCGGTCGCATGATCTTTAGTGGAGATGATATCTTCAAGTCGCTTCGCGTGCTCTCTGGAGGAGAGAAGGCACGATGTGTGTATTCCAAGATCATGCTTTCTTCCTCCAACACCATAATCCTAGATGAACCCACCAACCATCTCGACCTAGAGGCAATTTCTTCCTTGAACGACGCGTTAGTCCGATTCAAGGGCGTGCTGCTGTTCAATTCTCATGATCATCAGTTTATCGATACGCTGGCAAACAGAATCATAGAGTTCACCCCTCATGGAGTCATAGACAAACTTATGAGTTTTAGTGAATATTTAGCGGATGCGAACGTGCAAAAACAGCGAAACGAGCTCTATGGAAAAGAACACAAAAAAATATTTTTGTAGTACCATGTAAGTATAGAAAGACAGAAGGAGCGCAGAGATATGAAAATCGCAAGCACACTACTATTAGGACTATTATTCGTATTGGCAGGATTTTCTTGCGCTCCCGCTGGCGAAATCATCGATGAGAGCATAAGGCCGAAAGCGTCTGGACCACCCTTAAGACTAAGCCTAAACGAAGTTCAACCGAGTTCTGTGAAACTCGCATGGACACCGCCTCTATACCTAGGCACGAAGATGGGAGGGCGATTTCTTCAAGAAAGTGAGCTTATTTATCGAATCTATTATCTTATAGGAGAGGTAGACGACGAACTCCCTACTGCAGAAGGAATAAAAAATCTTGCTACGGCTCCTGCCTCTTCACAAATGATAGAAACAGCGACAGGCGCTACAAACATACAGATCGAGAATCTTGAACTAGGAGCGCGTTATTTCTTTGTAGTAGAGACCCACAACTCCTTCGCTGTAGTAGAGACTGAGGTAGAGGCCGGAGTAGAGACCCCCAGCGATTCCGCTGTGGTAACAGGCACTCTTTCCGAAGATGTGCAAGAGGTAGTCCTCCCGCTACCTTTTGAAGGCGACTTGGTTTATCCAAAAACAGAACATGAACTTTCGGTGTTTGACAAAAACATTACGATCAGTCCTGTCTCAGTGCCCACTACCACGAGCGGAGCATCAGGCGGAGCATCAGTACGTTATGTCCTTGAAAAAACAGAGGGCGATTTCCCTAGCACGACTGTTAACATAATCGAGGAGACAGGGGCGGTCACGATCAATTCTCTGATCGATCCTACGGTTGTGGGGACAGCAAGGTTTGTTGTTCGTGCAGAAGCGGACAGTTATTTTTCGCAAGAGATATTGTTTACAGTAAACATAGCACCACTAGTCTCAGGAGCTGTCACTGGACTTAGCATAGAAAGCACAAGCATAGAAAATAATTCGTTCGAAGTACAGTGGATAGCACCGAGGGAGCCTGGCATGAAGCAGGGCGACAGTACAAGTTTAAAACACGAAGAGCTCGTGTATCGAGTGTACTATCTTGCTGTCGACACGCTGCCTGAAGTAGCGAGTCTCGTACAAGACGCGAGAGCCATGTCGCAGGTCGAGCAAGTACAAGGAGTCACGAACGTACGATTGCTAGGTCTGAATCCAGGCACTCGTTATTTTGTAGCCGTAGATACCTACAACCCGTTTACCGAGGTGAGCACCTTGTCAGAAGACGTGGTAAATGCTATGACCTCAACAGAGGTAGCGGACCTTTCGGGCATGCTCGCCTACAATCAGTCGGAGTACTCGTATCCTGCAAGCTCATCCGCCGTAACGATAGATCCAAGCAACGAACCCACAGCAACAGGCGGAGCATCGATAGAATACGGTCTGTACAAAAGAGATGGAGCACAGTTCGCTGATTCTTCCGTAACAATAGATTCGATTACGGGTATGATTACCGTTGATCCAAGTTCCACTATGGCAGTAGGAACAGCGAATTATCGGGTTTTTACACAAGTGGCAGGATTCAACACGCAGTACGTAGAGATAGCGATACGCATTACCCAGATCGGATTGAACGTCACCCCGTACTACAGTCAGGAAGCCACGACTGTGATTCCTGTGCCCATTGGGCAGGCGATATGGGATAGTTTATATGCAAACAATGGGGTGTTGCTATCGATTGAATCATCTGAATTCAGCAACGATCCAGATAATAGGTATACGGTATACTTGGGCAATGGTTCGGGCGTTCTTAGTGATTCTAGTGGTACTCGCATTATGAAAAGACCGAACGCCGAAAATCGCATTCTCATAAAAGGAGTAGATCTAGGAGACTACAATTCAAGGTTCGAGCCATCTTTAACAGGAGCGAATGGCGAGCTATATGCACCAGAACAAAAACGTGAAAATCTATCTAGATCAGATGGAACGTTGATAGGGATATCGGGTCCTGGGATTGCTGGCGTACAGGAAGTGGCTATTTACAGACCTGGAGAGATACGAAACTGGCAAGATCTCCAAGCGATGCGAGTGAACCAGTATGGCAACTATGTACTCAAAAACGACATTGTGTTTCCAGACACAGAAGAAGGAAAAAGCAACTTTAAATCGATAGGCGATGGGTATCTTCCGTTCCAGGGGAGTCTAGACGGCGCGAACGGATCAGGTAGTTTCCGCATTATAGGAATGAAAATAGAAAACAACAAAGATTATTATTTAGGGCTTTTTAGAAAGATAGAAGGTAAGGGAATAGAAAAAGTAGTAGTACAAAACCTCGTATTTGTAGACTGTGTAGTAACGGGACAAGACATGGTAGGGACTGTAGCGGGAGTACTTAGTACTGGTACAATCAAAAACGTAGGCGTAGAGCTTAGCGTTCCTGGTGCTGGCAGAGTAGAAGGAATTCCAGGCGACATACCAGATAACATGCCAACAGGAAGCAACTTAGGAGTGCCAACAGGAAGCCACATAGGAGGTCTGGTGGGAAGCGTCAACCAAGCTAGAGTAGAAGGGTACGTGGAGGTGCCGGTAAAGGGCGTTACATATGTGGGAGGCTTGGTAGGCTTTATCTACAATGGTAGTTCTACTGTTGCTGGTTATGTAACGGGAAACGTGACGGGAAAGCAGACGGTGGGAGGTCTGGTTGGAGCAAGCTGGTTTAGTGATGCTGCTGTAAATGTTATGGGCTATACAACGGGAGACGTAACAGGAGATGCCAACGTAGGAGGTCTGGTCGGACATACCTTTGTTGAAGGAAAAATAAAAGGCTATTCAACAGGAAACATAACAGGACAAAGTATGGTGGGAGGTCTGGTTGGATACCCCTTGCTTGCAGGGACAATTACGGGCTATTCGACAGGAGACGTGACAGGAATAGAGAATGTGGGAGGATTGCTTGGAGGCATTAACAATGCTGTTGTTGTTGGCTATACTCGAAGCACCGTATATAGAAGCGAAGGACTGTTTAATACTTTTGGGAAAGTTCTTGGAGGATCCTGTACATCAGAAGAAATCATGGAAGGCGTTCGGAGACGAACCTACCATTCACAAGGCAGAGCGCCAGAGAGTCAACTTACTGATGTGAGTAGCGGGACAGAGATAGAAGAACCTCTCCTTGGGCTAGACGGAAATCCAGTGGACATAACGGGAATGCACGAAATCGGCTTGTTTAGCGAGTTGTTTGCTCCCGATTCAAGTGGAGATTGGATATGGACGGGGAATGGCAAGTGGCCTGCGCTCGACCTAGACGGTCTTATCTCTGCAGCTGACCAACCCACAAACTAAGAGGTAAAAGATGCTCAGACCTAGTCTGGTTTTTACTTTTTGTCTCAAAGCCGCGAGCTAGCCGCGAGCTGTTAGCAAAGCCCCTAGCAACCCGCCAAGCCGCCAACCCCCAGCAAGCCGCTAGCCGCTAGCAAAGCGCGAGCAAGCCGCTAGCAAAAATTGCATGAACAAACAGCCCATAAACTTTTAAAAATAGGGTAGAATAAAAGAAGAAAAAAACGAGAGAAAAACAAAAAGGATGCAAAACATGAAAGCAATCATACAATCTATAACAAAACAAAGAAACACACGATGTTTCGGAAGCAAGACAGTTGCGAGCGTACTACTAGTGTTCGCTCTCGTATTAGCAGGGTTTTCCTGCGCTCCCGCCACAGGCGCTGGCGATGGTATCGATAATAGTATAGAGCCAACAGCGTCCGGACCACCCCTAAACCTAAGCTTAGACGCAGTTCAACCAAAATCCATGATACTCTTATGGAGCCCGCCCACATACCCAGGCTCGAAGATAGGAGGAGTCTTGCTTCAAGACGGCGAGCTTGCCTATTGGGTCTATTACCTAAAAGGGGAAGTAGGAGAAAACCTGCCTACCGCAGAAGAAATAAAAGATCGTGCTACGTCGAGTGGTGCTGCACAAAGGGTGGGCACAGCACCAGGAACCACAAGAATACAGATTAGGGGTCTTAACGAAGGAGCACGGTATTTCCTGGCAGTGGAGACTTTTAACTCCTTTGCTTCCGCAAGCACCTTGTCCCCAGAAGTAATAGACATAATCATGCCAATACGTTTTAACGGCGACTTGACCTACACAGAAACAGAATACGAACTTATGGTACACGACAGCGCGACTATGATTGTTCCTGACATAGAACCCACCACAAGCAGCGAAACAATAGCAATAGTTTATAGTCTTGAAAAAGCCGAAGGCGACTTTCCCGATACGGTTTTTAGCATAAATGCGGAAACAGGAGAGATCACGATCGATCCTACGGTCACGGGGACAGCGAAGTTTGTTGTTGTTGCAAGAGCGGACGGTTATTTCTCGCAAGAGGTTTCGTTTACGATAAGAATCATACCACGAGTTGCAGGGGCTGTCACTGGGCTTAGCATAGAAAGCACGAGCATAGAAGATTACTCGTTCGAAGTACAGTGGATAGCACCAGTAGAGACCGGCACAAGACAAGACGGAAGAATACTCGAAACCGAAGAGCTCATGTACCGAGTGTATTATCTTTCTGGCAATGCTGATGACGCGAAGCCTGAAGCAGAGGCCCTCGTACAGGACGCAAGAACCAGATCGCAGATCGAGCAAGTACAAGGAACCATGAACGTACGCTTGTTTGGTCTTAATTCAAACACCCGCTACTTTGTAGCCGTAGAGACCTACAATGCTTTCACCGATGTAAGCACCTTGTCCGAAGACGTGGTAGATGAGACGACCACCATGAGTGGGATGGATCTCTCGGGCATGCTGACCTACGATCAGACGGAGTACTCGTATCCCGTAAGCTCACCCATCGCTATGATAACTCCAAGCGATACCCCCACGGTAACAGGCGGAGCACCGGTCATGTACGGTTTGTCCAGAAGAAGTGGAGTGCAGTTCTCCATGTCAACTGTGACAATAGACACGAGCACGGGTACGATTACAGTCAACCCAAGCAGTGCCATGATAGCAGGAGCAGCAAGCTATCGGGTTTTTGCACAAATGATGGGATTCAACACGCAGTACGCAGAGATAACGATACGCATAGACCAAATCGAATTTACGATTACCCCGTACTATAGTCAAGACGCTGGGGCTGTGGTCCCTGTGCCTGTCGGGCAGGGGCTATGGGACAGATCATTGACAGACGATGATGCGGTATTGTCAATTGAATCATCTGGACTCAATAGTGAGCCTGGCAATAATGAGTACATGGTACATATCGACACCGGTTCGGGTATCGGTAACTCTCGAGGTGTTAGCTTTGCAAAAACATCGAACAGCAATCGCATTGTCATAGAAAAATCAGAACTAAGAGACACAGGCATGTCTAGATCAAGCGGAACGTTGATAGGGCTGTCAGGACCTGGAATCGCTGGCGTACAAGAAGTAGCGATCTATAGACCTCGAGAGATACGCGGTTGGCAGGATCTCCAGTCAATGCGAGTCAATCTGGACGGTCACTATGTGCTCAAGAACGACATCGTGTTTCCAGACACAACGGAAGGAACAAGCAACTTTGAATCAGTGGCGGGCTCAAATAATCATGATTTCTTTAACGGAAGTCTGCACGGCACGAATGGATCGGGGAGTTTTCGCATTGTAGGAATGAGAATAGAAAGCACCGATGACTATCAAGGGCTTTTTGGAAAGATAACAAGCTGGAGCGAGGGAGTAGTAGCAGTACAAGACATCGTATTTGTGGACTGTGTAGTAACGGGACAAGACAGGGTAGGAACCGTAGCAGGACAAGTCACAGCCAGTACAATCAAAAACGTAGGCGTAGAGCTAGGTGCTTCTGGCGTTGGCAGGGTAGAAGGAATTCCAGGCACCGACATAGAAGGAGAATTACCAACAGGAAGCTACATAGGAGGCCTCGTAGGACAATCATACCGATCTAACATAGAAGGATACGTGGACGTGCTGGTGAAGGGAGTTTTGGATGTGGGCGGTCTGGTAGGTTTCAGCGCTGGGGAGAATGTTACTATCGCTGGTCATACAACAGGAAACGTGACAGGATCGTGGACGGTAGGCGGTCTGGTTGGAGCAACCTGGTATAGTATTTCTGATGAAAATGTTATAGGCTATTCGACTGGAGATATAACAGGAGACGACAACGTGGGCGGTCTAGTTGGATATACCTTTATTGACGGAAACATAAAAGGCTATTCAACAGGAAGCATAACAGGACATACTCATGTGGGAGGTCTGGTTGGGTATTCTATGGTGGCAGGGACAATCTCGGGCTATTCAACAGGAAACATAACAGGAACAGATGGCGTGGGGGGACTGCTTGGAGGCATTAACGATGCTGCTGTTATTGGCTATTCTCGAAGCAACATATATCGCGAAGGAACGCTTGGCACTTTTGGAAGAATCCTAGGAGAGACTTGCACATCAGCAGAAATTATGGAAAATGTTCAGAAACGAACCTACCATTCGCAAGGCAATCCACGAGAGAGCCAACTCCTTAATGTGGACGGGACAGCGATAGACGGAACCATTGGAGTAGACGGAAACCCAGTGGACATAGCGGGAATGAACGACATCCGTTTGTTCAGCGAACTGTTTACGCTCGATTTAAGCAGAGACTGGGTATGGATGGGAAGCGGCAAATGGCCCGCACTCGACCTAGGCGATATTATTTCTGCGGCCAGCCAACCTATAAACTAGGGAAGCTATATACGAAGAGGATTAGAACAAAAACAAAGGAAAGGAGTACAAAAGGAGTACAAAAGGAGTACAAAGATATGAAATCAATTACAGCACTGTCGAGCAAGACAGTTGCAAGCAAACTACTGTCGAGCAAGACAGTTGCAAGCAAACTACTGTCGAGCAAGACAGTTGCGAGCAAACTACTACTAATGCTAGCGATCGTATTGCTAGGATTCTCTTGTGCTCCCGCCACCACCCCTGACCCGACACAGACCATAGAGCCGACAGCGTCTGGACCACCCAGGAACCTAAGCTTGGACGCAGTTCAACTGAGTTCCATAGTACTCGCATGGCAGGCACCCGTATACACAGGTACGAAGACAGGAGGAATCCAGCTTCAGAAAAACGAGCTTGCCTATCAGGTCTACTATGTTAGAGGGAACGCAAGCAACGATCCATCCACCGCAGAAGAAGTAAAAAATCTTGCTATGTCCATGAGCCCTGAACAAAAGGAAGGGACAGCACAAGGCGTAACAAACTTACAAATTGAAAACCTTGAACAAGGATCCCGCTATTTCTTGGCAGTGGAGACCTACAATTCCTTTGCAGCGGCAGGCACCTTGTCCGAAGAAATGATAGAGATAGTCATGCCGATACGTTTTTCTGGCGACCTAGCTTATACAGAAACAGAATACGAACTTATGGTACACGACAGCGCGACTACGATTGTTCCTGCCAGAAAACCCACCACCACTACAAGCGAAGCATCAGTAGTTTACGTTCTTGAGAGAACAGAAGGCGACCTTTCCATAGAAGGGGCAGGCGAAACAACAGAAACAACTCCTCCTGACGCGGTCATTAGCGTGGATGGGGGCACAGGAGAGGTTATGATCAATCCTACGGCTACGGGGACAGCGAAGTTTGTTGTTCGTGCAGAAGCGACCGGTTATTTCTCGCAAGAGGTATCGTTTGAGCTAAGAATCATACCACGAGTCGCAGGGGCTGTCACCGGACTTACCATACCCATCGCAAGCATAGAAAATCGTTCGTTCGAAGTACAGTGGGCAGCACCAGTGGAGACCGGCACAAGACAGGATGGAACGAAGCTCAAAACCGAGGATCTCGTGTACCGAGTGTACTATATTTCTGGCAACGATGGCGACATGCTTCCCGAAGTGGATATCCTTGCACAGGACGCGAGAACCCGATCGCAGATCGAGGAAGTACAGGGAAGCACAAACATACGTTTATTTGACCTTAGCTCCGGCACTCACTACTTTGTAGCTGTAGAAACCTACAACCCGTTCACCGAAGTGGGCACCCTGTCAGAAAACGTTGTAGAAGCGACGACCTCGACAGAGGTAGCGGACCTTTCGGGCATGCTAGCCTACGGTCAGGCGGAGTACTTGTATCCTGTAAACTCACCCTCCGTAACGATAACTCCAAGCGATACTCCCACAGTAACCGGGGCATCGATAAGCTACGGTCTGTACAAAAAAGGCGGAGTACAGTTCGCTGATTCTATCGTAAGAATAGATGTGATGACGGGAGAGGTCACTGTTGACCCAAGCACCGCTATGATAGCAGGAGCAGTGAACTATCGAGTTTTCGCACAAGTACCAGGATTCAATACACAGTACGCAGAGATAACGATACGCATTACCCAGATTGGAGTAACGGTCACCCCGTACTACAGTCAAGACGCTGGGGCTGTGATCCCTGTACCCATTGGGCAGGCGATAGTAGACGACGGCACGTTCTCTTTGGCAGACGATGAGATGGTACTATCGATTGAATCGTCCGAATACAGTAGCGATCCTGGCAGTGAATACACGGTACATATTGACACCGGTTCGGGCATCGGCAGCTCTCGTGGCGCTCGCTTTACAAAAAACCCGGACGCTGGAAATCGCATTGTCATACAAAAATCGGAACTAGGAGACAGCAATCTGTCTAGGGCAAACGGAGCAGTGATAGGGCTGTCGGGTCCTGGAATCGCTGGCATACGGGAAGTGGCGATTTACAGACCTCGAGAGATACGCAGTTGGCAGGATCTTCAGGCGATGCGAATCGACTTGTATGGTAACTATGTACTCAAGAGCGACATACAGTTTCCGGACACGGCAGAAGGAACAAGCAATTTTGAACCAGTAGGTACGTGGAATGATCTTCAGTCACCATCCTATCTTCGATACACACCATTCAGAGGAACTCTAGACGGCACAAACGGGACAGGGAGTTTTCGCATTATAGGATTACAAATAATAAGAACCGAAGGCTATACAGGGACTTTAGAATATTCTTCACCAGCTCAACAGATAGGTCTTTTTGGAGGGGTTGAGGGAGGAAGAAAGGACAGGGTAATAGTAAAAAATCTTATACTCGTAGGCTGTACGGTAGTAGGACAAGACAGGATAGGAACTCTGGCAGGAGCCTTCCTTGAGGGCACAATAGAAAACGTAGGTGTGGAGCTAAGTGCTTCTGGCGCTGGCAAGGTGGAAGGAATCGTAGGAGATTTGAGCGGAAGGAGCATAGGAGGTTTGGTTGGGTTTAGTTCTCAGTCTAGAGTGGAAGGGTATTCAGAGGTGCCGGTAATAGGCAATGAGGGCGTAGGAGGCTTGGTAGGCAACAACAATACCGATAGTGTTGTCAGTGGCTATTCGTCAGGAGACGTGACAGGAACAAAGCATGTGGGAGGCCTGGCTGGATCAGACGTAAGCGCCGCTAGTCCAAGTATCATTGGCTATTCGTCAGGAAACGTGACAGGAGAAGAGAGCGTGGGAGGTTTAGTTGGCATAACTTGGGCTTCTGGCGGGACAAAAGGTTATTCGACTGGAGCCGTGACGGGAGCTGTTTTTGTAGGAGGTCTCGTAGGAAACGCCCAAAGAGGAACGAATGTTACGGGCTATGCGATAGGAGACGTGACAGGAACAAAGAGCGTGGGAGGAATGGTTGGAATTGTTTTCTCTGGTATTCTTGATATTAGAGGCTATTCTCGAAGTACCGTATATCGAAGCGAAGGAGACGATGTTTATTTTGGAGGAGCCATTGGACGAACGTATACAACATCAGATATCATAGAAAATCTTACGAAACGAACCTATCGTTCACAGGGCAACCCACCAGAGGGACAGCTCTTAAACATGGACGGGACAGAGATAGAAGGAGCTGAGGGAGAACACGGAAACCCAGTGAACATAGGCGAAATAAACGACATCACCTTGTTTAGCGAGTTGTTTAACCCTGAGTCAAGCAGAGAATGGATATGGCTAGAGAGCGGCAGATGGCCCGCACTCGACCTAGGCAATATTATTTCTGCGGCTGACCAACCTATATACTAAGAAGTTATATTATAGGGATCTCCGTATACGAGGGATTCCTATAAACGAAGCAAGCTATATAGTTTAAGTAACTCGCCTTTTTTGTCTCAAAACCGCAAGCAAACCGCAAGCAAAAAAACCGTAATCAGAGTAATATAAAAGAAGACAAAGCGAGAGAAAAACAAAAGGAGTGCAAAGACATGAAGCCAAAACCACGACAATCTGTAACAAGAAACACACGATGTTTCGGAAACAAGACAGTTGCGAGCAAACTACTATCAGTGCTAGTACTCGTATTGCTAGGATTCTCCTGTGCTCCCGCCACTGGTATCGATAATAGCATAGAGCCGACAGCATCCGGACCACCCCTAAACCTAAATTTGGATGCGGTTCAACCAAGTTCTGTAATACTCGTATGGCAAGCACCTAGATACCGTGGCACGAAGACAGGGGGAACCTCGCTTCAGGAGGAAGAACTCGCCTATCAAGTTTACTATGTTCAAGGGAATGTAGGAGACGAACTACCCACTGCGAAAGAAGTAAAAGATCTCGCTACATTGGGCAGCCCTAAACGGATGGCGGGCACAGCACTAGGAATCACAAGAATACAGATTGAGAACCTTAACGAAGGAGCACGGTATTTCCTCGCAGTGGAGACTTTTAACTCCTTTGCGGCAGCAAGCACCCTGTCCGAAAAAGTAATAGACATAGTCATACCAAGATCATTTGATGACGGCTTGTTATCCTATGCACAAACAGAATACGAACTTATGGTACGCGATAGTGCGATCGATAGTGCGATTACGATTGTCCCTGACTCAGTGCCCACCATTACTACGAACGAAATATCAATACGTTATGTCTTCGAAAAAATAGAGGGCGACCTTGCTGACATGGTCATTAGCGTGGATGGGGGCACAGGAGAGGTTATGATCAATCCTACGGCTACGGGGACAGCGAAGTTTGTTGTCCGTGCAGAAGCGGACGGTTATTTCTCGCAAGAAGTTATGTTTACGATAAGAGTTGTGCCACGAATTTCAGGAGCCGTCACCGGGATTAGCATAGACAAAACAAGCATAGAAGATCATTCGTTCGAAGTGCAATGGACAGAACCAGTAGAAACTGGCACAAGGCAGGACGGAACGAAGCTCGATTCCGAAGAGCTCATGTACCGAGTGTATTATATTTCTGGCAATGTTGGCGACATGTTTCCCGAAGCGGAGGTTCTCGCACGAGACGCGAGAATCCAGTCGCAGATCGAGCAAGTGCAGGGAACCACGAACGTACGATTGTTAGACCTTGATCCAGGCACTCGCTACTTTGTAGCAGTAGAAACCTATAACCCTTTTACCGAGGTGGGCACGTTGTCAGGAGACGTAGTAGAGGAAACGAGCACGACAGGGAAAACGAACCTTTCGGGCATGTTATCCTACGATCAGTCGGAGTACTCGTATTCCGTGAGGTCGCCCAGCGTGACGATAGATCCGAAATCGAGACCTACGGTAGTGGGCGGATCATCGATAAGCTATGGTTTGTATAAAAGAGGTGGAGTACAGTTCGCTAATTCTACTGTAATGATAAATGCAACTACAGGTGCGATCACTGTTAACCCAAGCACCACCATGGCAGCGGGAGCAGTAAACTATCGGGTTTTTGCACGGATGACAGGATTCAACACGCAGTACGTAGAGCTGACGATACGCATTACCCAGATTGAGATGGACATCACCATGTACCACAGTCAAGAAGCCGAGACTACAATTCCCGTACCCTTCGGGCAGGCGATAGTTGATGCTGGCAGATTCTCTTTGGCAGACGATGAGATGGTGCTATCGATTGAATCATCTGAATTCAGCGGGAGTTACACAGTACACGTTGATACTGGCATGGGCATCAGTGGTTCTCAAGGCGCTAGCATTACGAAAACACCGAATGCCGAAAACCGCATTGTTATACAAAAATCAGAACTAAGAAACAACAATCTGTCCGAGGCGAACGGAGCTGTGATAGGTCTGTCGGGTTCTGGGCTTGTTGGCACACAGGAATTGGCGATTTATAGACCTCGGGAAATACACGGCTGGCAAGATCTTCAAGCAATGCGAGTTGATATGTATGGCGACTATGTGCTCAAGAAGGACATACGGTTTCCGGACACAACAGAAGGAACAAGCAACTATGAATCGATAGGTCAGTACGAAGGGATATTGGTGTTCAATCCGGAGGTGGATAATACGTATGAAACAGTTGGAACATTTAAGGGAAGCATAGACGGCACGAACGGTTCAGGGAGTTTTCGCATTATAGGAATGCAAATAGAAAGCTCTAATTCATATGAAGGGCTCTTTGGCGCGGTAGACGGCAGGAGATTAGAAAAGATAGTGGCACAAAACCTCATATTTGTAGGCTGTACAATAAAAGGAAAAGACCAATTGGGGACTCTCATTGGACACCTTTCAGATGGCACAGTAAGAAACGTAGGTGTAGAGCTTGGCCCTTCTGGCGCAGGCAAGGTAGAGGGGATCGTAGAATATTGGAGTGGAAGGGAAGTAGGAGGTTTGGTTGGTTTCAATATTCGAGCTAGAGTAGAAGGTTATTCAGAGGTGCCAGTAATAGGTAATGAGATGGTAGGAGGCTTGGTCGGCAACAACAACACCGATGCCGTTGTCGTTGGCTATTCAACGGGAGACGTGACAGGAGAAAAATATGTGGGAGGTCTCGCAGGAGCAAATTCTAGCGATTCCACTACAAGCGTTATGGGTTATTCAACAGGAGACGTGACAGGGTCAGAGAGCATAGGAGGTCTGGTTGGTCTTAACTCTGGAAGTAATGAGGTAAAAGGTTATTCAACAGGAGACATAACAGGATCAAATAATGTGGGAGGCCTCGTAGGAAGCAACCAATCGGGAAGAATAGGTGACAGAATTATGTATGCCGATATATTCGTAGAAAGAGTAGGAAACATCCGATCCAGCGAGGTGAATGTCATAGGCTATGCGACAGGAACCGTGACAGGAACAAGGTATGTAGGAGGAATGATTGGAGTTGCTTATGCTGGTGTTGTTGTTGGTTATTCTCGAAGCACCGTATATCGAAACGAGGGAATAGATGCTTATTTTGGAAGAACCGTTGGGGCAGTTTTTGAATCATCATGGGCAAGTTCAGAAGTGCTAGAGCAAACCAGGAACAGCATTAGGAGACGAACCTATCATTCGCAAGGGAGCAACCCGCCAGAGAGCCAACTCCTTAATGCGGACAGGACAGAGCTAGGGGGGGCTTCTGGGGAACACGGAAACCCAGTGAACGGCAGAATGAACGACACCAGCTTGTTTAGCGAGTTTTTTGCTTCCGATTCAAGTAAAGACTGGGTATGGATGGGAAATGGCAGATGGCCCGCACTCGACTTAGGCGGTCTTATTTCTGTAAGCGATCAACCCACAAACTAAGAAGTTAGAAAGAGCTAGAAAGGGTTTAGAAAGGGTTTAGAAAGGGCTTAGAAAAATATTAGAACAAGTTTAGAAAGAGCTTAGAAAAATATTAGAACAAGTTTAGAAAGAGCTTAGAAAAATATTAGAACAAGTTTAGAAAGAGCTTAGATCTGGGTTATTTTAAGCCTTGTCTTTGCCTTGTTCATCTCAAAACCGCAAGCAGACCACAAATAAAAAATCGCGAGCAAGCCGCGGCAAAAAAATCGCAAGCAAACACCCATAAACTTTTAAAAATAGGGTAGAATAAAAGAAGAAAAAACGAGAGGGAAACGAGAGGAAGCAAAAAAGAGTACAAAGGAGTACAAAATGAAATCAACCACACGACAATCTATAACAAGAAACACACGATGTTTCGGAAGCAAAACTACGGAAGGGCTCGCCACTGCAAGCACGACATCCGCAAGCACAGTACTCGCGAGCATACTACTGCTAGCACTCGTATTGCTAGGATTCTCTTGCGCTCCCGCCCTTGACCTTACGCAGAGCCTAGAGCCGACAGCGTCTGGGCCACCCATAAAATTAAATTTGGACGCGGTTCAACCGGGTTCCATGGCGCTCGCGTGGACACCACCCGTATACACAGGCACAAAGACAGGAGGGATCTTGCTTCAGAGAGAGGAGCTTGCTTATCGGGTCTACTATGTTAAAAGGAACGCAAGCGACAACCTGCCCC
>JACSEG010000135.1_pt1 | contig 14428 bp, 2 predicted proteins | sample 8225521 | NCBI WGS metagenome assembly JACSEG01 (sample SAMN15705060, study PRJNA637333) | viral metagenome | isolation source: viral RNA from sea star tissue | host: Pisaster ochraceus | place: USA:Santa Cruz | collected 2018
GTTGGGTGTGTTTGGGACGGATCGTCTGGTTCAACTTCTTGAAGAGGTTGAGGATCTGGAGGATTGGATGCTGCCGGTGATTGACACCTTGGAGTCTAGAGAGCTGGTGCGTCTTGACCTGCCAGATATGGGAAGTAGACTCCAGGACTACCAGCGCCAAGTGGACAATCATCGTCCCGTGTTTGAGAAGATTCAGAAGATTGGTCAGGAGCTCCAGCGAGGAACCAAGAACGTCGACACCAGCTACATCTCTGAGATTCTGGACAATGTCGGCCTCAACTGGAAGTCTCTGGAGACTGCCTTTGGCCGAAGAATGCAACAGTGGGAAGAGCGTAACAAGGCCTTCAAGGACTTTGATGGCAAAGTGAAGAGTGGGAATGTGTGGTTGGGCAGCATGGAGGACAGAGTCAGTCAACTCCAACCCATTGCTTCTGATAAAGAGACCATCAATGTACAGATGCAACAACTACAGCCGTTGCAGAAGGAATACACAGGCTATCGTCCCAACATTGAAGATGTTCGCAAATTTGGACGCACTCTGGATACTGTCACCCGTGAAGCCATGCTTCCACTGACCGTGGCTCCTAGACGCCCAAGCCTTGGCATTACCTCAAAGGATGGCAGGTACCAGGTTGATAGAGCACCGAGGATGCAGCGCTATGCGCCTGAGGAACAAGATCGCTCTCGCATGAGCTTCTTTGAAGACGAGCCATCAGACACTCAGCGCACCGTCAACCGTGTCATCGATCGTTACAATCACCTTGGCAACAAGCTGACCTTCCGTCAGGAGGAGCTAGATGCCTACCTCAACCTGGCTAAACTCTACGCTGACCGTGTTCGTGTCATGAATGACCAGTATGACTATGTGACCAGCGTGGAGCAGCAACTGGACAGTCAAGGGCCGCTTAGTAACGACGTCGGCGTGCTGGAAGATCAATACAACAAAATGAAGGTTCTCCAGCGTGAGTTGAATGACAGCCGACCTCAGGTCGAGGAGGTCATGACATCAACAGAGGGCTTCATGAGAGAGCATAAGGACCGACTTGGACATGACCAGCAAGACGTCTTACAACGTGGTGTCTATGACTTGCGCTCTCATACAGACAAAGCTAACCACAAGGCCCAGGACTGGGTCAGACAGATGAAGGACAAGCTGAACCTCCTGCGAGAAGTTCAGGAGAAGATCAGCACCTTGATGAAGCTGGTTGAGTGGATCAATGACATTGAGAGACAGATGGGAAGCCAGCAACCAATGAATGAGGAGCTACGTCAACTCAGTGAACAACACCGTGAACAAAAGAATATCCACGAGGACGTGCGTGTGCATCACGAGCCAGTCATGCTGGCTGTACACAATGCTCAATTCTTGCTGGAAACTCAACCTGACAAGCTGAGTGACAGCAACCAGAAGCAGCTCAAGGACTACTCAAACGATCTCAAGATCCACTACGACCGTGTCAACACTGACTCTGACAGCCGCAACCAACACATGACCTCCGGCAACAACGAGCTGCAGAAGTTTGACCGTGAGTTCTCATCCTTTGAGACCTGGCTGCGCTCCGCAGAGCGTACTCTAGACGCTTACCTGATGGATGTAGCGCGAGACCGAGAATCTCTGCGCAAACAAGTTGCCAAGATCCAACCATTCAACGAGGAGGTGGTGTCGCACTCTGCAGACCTGCGCTTCATGAACATTTCTGGCCAGAAATTCCTGGATGAGAATCAGGACTTCCGTCATAAGCTGGCACAGTTCCGTGAGGCCGTCATGGACAACCAATTCCTGCGCAACTTCCGGGAGGAACCAGAGTCTCAGATCATCCGCAACAAGTTGACCGATGCCAATGAGCGTTACGACAGGCTGAAGCTCAAATGCAATGAGCACACTCAGCGCATCCTCTACCTGCTCGGACTCCATGAGAAGTATCGTTCAGCTGTTGACAACGCCATGACCTGGATTGAGAACACTACCTGGGAGATCGATGAGATTGTACGAGAGCCTCTCGGTGAAACCCAAGAGGTGGTACAGCAACAGATTGATCGCATCAAGGGAGTCCAAGATGATGTGTCTCGCCATCTGAAGGATGTGGAGAAGGTCAAGGCAGCTGGTACTGAGCTTGCTGAGGAGCAACCAGACCTCCAACCTAGCATTGACAAGACTGTCAATGAGGTCGTCACCAAGTACAACAATATGGAGGTGTGCATGAGCTCTCGTTCAAATGACCTTCACACTGCCATGAGGGACATGCATGGCTTGGAAGAAGGCCTGGATTTGAGTCAAAGCTGGCTGGATGAGGTGGAGAGGAAACTCATGCGCATGGAAGGAACAAAGGTCACCGTCAAGCGGGAGCCAGTCCTGGAAGAGATTCAGAACCTCAAGGGTGTTGAGCAAGACCTGAAGCAACACCGCTCTACCATTGACACACTGACTGAGCGCGTCAGTAAGGTCAGCCAGACCTCCAACCCAATCGTGGCACGCAACCTGCAGTCACAGATGGACGGCATCAACCAGCGCTACAACAAGCTTTGCAGTGCTGTAGGTCTGTACGATGACGACCTACGGGGCATGTTGGACAAGCTTGGCAAGCTGCTAGATGATGTCGATGCTTTGGAGGATTGGTTGTTCCCAGTCTTGGACACAGTGGAGTCTAGGGACTTGAAGAAGCAAGATATTCCTGAGATTGAGAGGGTCATCCAGAAAATCACCAGAGAGGTTGACACCCACACTCCTGAGTACAAGCGTATCACCAAGGTAGCTGAAGACCTGATTAAACATCCCAGAGCCAGAGACTCTACCTTTGTGTCTGACCTCATGAAGGGATTGGACAGGAACTGGCAAACCATGGAGGAAGCTCTCACTAGACTGAATGATTACCTTCAGGAGAGGAAGCAGATCAACAACAAGTATCGTAACTCTGTCAAGGTGGTCAGTATGTGGCTGGAGAGTACCAACATGAAGTTTGACCAGCTACCTGACATTGCAAGAGAGCTTGAATCCCTCAAGAACCAACTGGAACAAATGAAGCCACTGAAGCGTGAAGTCACTGGATTCAAACCCAAGATCAATGAGACCTATGAGCTTGGTAAGACTTTGGATCAGTTGATCCAAGCTGCAGAGACTGTCGTGACCAACCGCCGACGCTCAACCAAAGTCGCTAGCGGTGATGTGCCCCAGATGGAACGCCGTGTGGTGGAACTGCAGCAGAACTTCCAGGTTTCTGAAGACACTGAGGTGATGCGTGAGGTCAAAGGGCTCCGTAACGACTACGAGAACCTTGACAAGAACGTGAACCTTCGTGAGGACTCAATCCAAGAGATGTACGAGATAATCCGTCAGTACAACGAGAGAAACAGAGACCTTCAGGATCTGCTGGAATGGAGTCGTCCAATCAAGACTCAACTCAAGGAACCTATTCCTGACATCAGAGATATCTCATCACTACAGGCTATCATCACTGACCACAAGGCCCTGCACAGTGAGCTGCTCTCTCGTCGTCCGGTCATGTTGGAGGCTATCCAGAATGCTGAACACCTCCTTCATGACCGTCGTGACAAGCTGACCCAGCCCCAGGTACAGGAGATGCAGCAACGTATCAGTGAGCTCAGAGAATACTATGAGAACATGGTTGGCTTCTCTCTGGAGAGACTGAACGCTCTGCGTGACATGATGGCCTTGCTGGACTCTGAACAACGTGACAAGGTTGCCCTTGAGCGTGAGACCAAGCTGAAGGTAGACAACCTAGTGGATCTTCTGGACTGGGTGACAAAGGCTGAACAATCTCTTGGCAATGAGCAGCCTCTCCAAGAGCAACATCCACCACTCATGCAACAAGTCAGAGACCACAAGGTACACCACGCTAAATACCTCAGTTTACTAACCCTCTTATGACGCCTTCATTGGAATGTCATATTTATCATTCTTTTTTAAGGATGGTCCTAACAGAAGTGCTCTCAAGAGAACAAAGGCAATTGCTAATATAGAAGTTTTGAGTTTCAAATAAGATTGATTGTAGTTTATTTGTCTATTTATTATTTTTGTTGCAGAGCACCAATGATGACATTCTGGCTCACCAGCAACCAGTCTTACTGGCAGTTCACACCACAGAGACCTTCCTGGAGAACCGTGGTAACCAGCTCGGCCCTGATGTCCGCAACAAGCTACAAGAAGGCAAGACCGCCCTGCAGACCCGCTACAACACAGTGGCCAAGGACTCGGAAAGTCGAATGCGACAACTCAATGGCAATGAGGACATCTTAGAGCGTCTGGAACCAGATGCTGCCAGCTTTGAAGAGTGGTTGAAGGGAGCCGAACGCTCCATGGAGAAGTTCCACAGTGAGATGGGCGGCGATGCTGACACCATCCGCCGCCAGGTCAAGCAGCTCAAGGACTTCAACGAGGATGTCTTCAGCCACAAAGGTGACCTGAAAATGACCACTGTCGCGGGGCAGAAGTTCGTCAAGGGAGCTGATATCTACCGCAAGAATCTCGCTGACTTCCGTGCAAACAACCTCCCGCGCCAATTCAACCAGAAGTTCCGGGAGCAACCAGAGACCAACTTGATCCGTGACAACCTGAACAACCTGACTGCCCGCTACGACCGGCTTCAGAATGCCAGCAGCACTCACTTCTCAGTCCTGAGCGACCTCCTGGATAAGCTGACCCGCTACAAGGACTCCATTGAAGTGGTTACAAGCTGGCTACAGGATGCCTATGAGACGCTGAACAGGCTGACGAAGGAGCCTCTTGGCGTAGAGCCTGAGTTTGTTCAGAAGCAGATTGATCGGATCAAGATGTTTAACACCGACGTGAATGCTCATTCCAAAGATGTAGAGCGTTGCCGTGAGACTGGTCAGGAACTGGTGGATGCCCACCCTGAACTCAAGAACGATGTGGAGAAGACCGTCGGAACCATCATCGACAAGTACAACGGTCTGAACGTCCAGTACACTGATCGTGTCAACCAGCTCCACACCACCTACACCAAGACCACAGACATCCAAGATAACATGGACAGGATCTTGAAGTGGCTGAACACTGTAGACAGGAACACTACACAGCTTGAGGAAGGCACCGTGATCCAGGCCAAGAAACAACCTCTACAAGAGAGCTGTAATGTACAGAAGACCTTTGTGAATGAGCTTGAAAGCTATCGTCCAACCATTGAGGCCATCAACATGAATGCAGCACCACTGATCCGTGAGAGTACACCAGAGATGGCTCGTACAATCCAGACCAAGCTGGATAAGATCAACAAGACTTACACCAATGTCAATGATCGCACCAAGACTCTTGGTGACAATTGGAATGACACTCTGGACCAAGTTGTAACAACGGAGGATACAGTGGATACTCTGGAGGACTTTGTCCTCCCGGTGGTTGAGCAACTGCAGTCAGAGGAACTCATGAAATTGGACACTCCTCAGCTTAGCAAGAAACTCAAGGAAATCACACAACAGGTGGATAGACAGCGTCCTCAGTACAATAAGACCAAGAAGATGATGGAAGACCTAGTGAAGAACAAGACGATTCGTGATACGACCAACGTGACCACGATGATGAACAACACTGATCGCAACTGGAACACGCTGGAGGACGTCCTCAACACAAGGACTCAGCAACTCGAGGAGTTAGAAGACATGAACAGACGTTACAATACCTGTAATGAAGACATCAATCGCATGGTTGGTACCATCGAGAGGAAGTTTGATCAACTACCCTCAGTTACTAGAGACACAAAGGTCATCTCGAGTCAGCTCAACACTGTCAAGCCATTGCAGAAGGAGACAGTCCAACTGAAGCCTAAACTGGAGGAGATGTCCAACATCTGCAAGACCTTGGATAACCTCCAACGTGAGGTGATTATGCCTGTCCAGTCAGCGCCAGTACACCGCACCACACAGCTGGGTACTGTCACCTCTGAGCAGCCACAGATCAAAAAGACAAAGAGGACCTTCGAGGAACTGACCAAGAGTGCTTTCCTACCACAAGAGTCTGACGTCAGTCGTACCTACACCACCTCCAACAAGCGATTTGACACGTTGAACAAGAACATCAATTACCGACTGGAGGACTTGGAACTGATGCAGAACTTTGTGGATCATTCCGACAATGCCAATGACCTCTTGTCTTGGACTATGACTACTGATGCTAAGCTTGACCGTCAGGTACCAACCAGTAACGATATCGATACGCTGTCACAGGAGATCGACAACTATAAGTTACTGGTGAATGACATCGACAACCATGAGCATCCCATCAATGACATGATCCATCGTATCGACACCTTCTACAATCAGAACATTGACCGACTGTCTCCTGAGCAGAAAGACGCCCTGCAGCGACTCAGCAATGATCTACGCAATCGCTATGATGAGCTACTCAGGAAGTATCGTCAGGAACTCATGAACTCTGAGAATCGTCTCAATCAGCTGAGAAATGAGCAAGAGGAGTCGTCCACCCTGAATCAACGAAGCCAGAAGATTCTTGAGGATGTGGTTCAGATCAGTAACTGGATAGATACCGCTGAGAAGGGTCTTGGATCTGAACAACCACTGAGTGAAGAGACTCGACCACTCACCCAACAGGTCAACCAACACACGGCTATCCATGAGGACATTGTCAGGCACCAGACCCCAGTAGTCAAGAATGTGGAAGAAGCCACCCGCTTCCTGGATCAGTACGGCTCTCGTCTCCGTGATGCTGACCGCACCAAGCTCCAAAACGTTGTAAACAACCTGCAGCCTCGCTATGACGTTGTGAGCAACCAGTCCCATCAGCGCCAGACTAAGCAGAACTACGGCTTGAACGACCTGAACAAGTACGAGCAGGAGAAGGACTCCTTCTCCACCTGGATCGACACCGCTGAGAGACAGCTGCAGCAGGCTCAGAAGAATGTCCCACAGGATCTGGACACCCTGAGGAAGCAGATTGAAGACCAGAAGGCTTTCACTGAGGATGTTAATGATCAGAAGGGAGACCTGAAGTTCATCAATATGACAGGCCAGAAGTTCATCAATGATGCTAAGAATTACAAGGCTGATTTGTCAGAGTTCCGCGCCACCACCATGCCTAGGGATTTCATCCGCTCCTTCCAAGAGAACCAGGACACCAACGTCATCCGTGACCAAACAACTGACCTGAATGACCGCTACGCCAACCTGAAGACCAACAGTATCCACTTTACCAACAGCCTGGCCGACATCGCCGACCGGCTCCAGCGCTACCAGAACTCAGTCAACGTCGCTGATCGGTGGTTAGGGAATTCACGCACCACGTTGGACAACATGCTCGGCAAACCCGTGCCAGCGGAGACTTCTGAGATCCAGAAACAGATTGATGACCTGAAGACATTCATGGACGATGTCATCCACTTCTCTGATGAGATTGACACTGTGAAGACCTTCGGTGACAAGCTCTGTGCTGTTCAACCTCAGCTGGGCACAAGTGTTGGCCGTACCACGGAGGATGTGAACCATCGCTACAACTCCCTCCATGGACAAATCAATGAGCGCCTGAATGCCCTTCAGGATGCCCTGGGCCGCTCCCGTAGCGTTCAGGACAGCCTGGATGGACTCTTGAGGTGGCTGGACCAGGCCGAGAAGGAAGCTCATATCATGGATAAAGGAACAGTCATCAAGGTGGAGAAAGAACCTCTGCAAGAATGCTCACAGACTTGTCGGGTCTTCCAGACCGACGTTGACAACCACGCCCCAGTGGTGCAATCCATGAATGATGCCGTCAGCAAGGTGATCCGCATGAGTGAACCCAAAGTCGCTGAGGTGTTGAAGCACCGCATGGAAGAGGTGAACAGCCGCTTTGCCGGCGTGGACCACACTGCCAAGAGACACGGTGGCCAGCTGACCGATCTGACCAGCAAGCTGAATGAGTTTGAGAAGGAGGTCGACCTGTTGGAGAACTGGGAGCTACCGCTGCTGGAGACTCTGGAGTCTAGACGCTTCATGAAGGATGAGCTGCCAGCTGTCTACAGTAAACTCACTGATGCAACACGTCAAGTTGAGAACCACAAGCCACAGCTGAGCAAGGTACACAAACTTGGTGAGGAGTTACTGAGTCATCCTAGAGGCAATGACACCACCTTCGTCCAGAAGGTCCTGGACAGCGTGGATAGCAACTGGGAGACTCTGGAGGACGTACTGGAGAAGAGGAATTCTCAGTTTGAGAATCGCCAGGCAGCCGCTAAGAAGTACGGTGCAGCAAACAAAGACACCAGCTACTGGCTGGACAACACTGAGCGTCGTGTCCACCAACTCCAACCAGTCTCCAGGGACTCGGACACCATTGACATCCAGCTGAAGGAGGTACGACCAGTCCGTCAGGAGGTGGTTGCCTATGAACCCCAAATCGTCAACGTCTGCAATCTAGGAACAACCCTGGACAGACTGGTCAAGGAGACCGAGTTGCCACTGGCTGTCATGCCACATCAGAAGTCCACGTCTGTTGGTCAGATCAGACGTCCTGGAGAGAGGCTAAGACCCAAGGTCTTTGAAGAACACCTCGATCAAAGCTTCATGGAAGAGCAATCGCCAATCCTTGACGAGACCCAACAGACTCGCCACCGCTATGATGAACTCCTGAGACGTTTGACTGGTCGACAAGACCTCTTGGAGCTCCTGAGTGAGTACAACAGCATCAACAACCGTCTGAAGGACACACAGGAGTGGGCAATCACCATGGATTCTGAGATCAACCAGATGAAGGCAGGAAACAAAGATCTGGGAGCACTGACCCAAGGCATGGACGATATCAAGAGTATCCAGGACAGCATCCGCAACAAACGCGTCCCAATCCAGGAGGTGATCAGTGAAGCCGAGGCCTACCTCCGTGTCAACAAAGACAAGCTGTCGCCAGAGCAGATTGAGACTTTACAGAAGCGCATCAATGAACTCAGGACCTTCTTAGATCAGATCTGGGTCATCTCTGAGCAAATCATCAAGGAGACAGAGACTGAGATCCACAGCATCAATCTGCAGCAGGAGGAAACGTCCAATCTTGGATTTGAGTTGGAGTCAGTCATGCAAGCGATTAGAGATCTTCTTGAGTGGGTACGGGTTAAAGAGGAGCAACTTTCCTCTCAGCAACCCATGACTGAGCAGACCCAGACTCTCAACAAACATGTCTCTCTACAAAAGGTAAATCACTCGTAGGGTTTTCTTGTAAGGTTTGCAGTGACACCTTGGAGTTATCTCCTCTGTCCTATTAAGAAATGATCAAGATAATAATATTATGTGCAGTCTTTATAAAGCGCTTTATCACACCAAGTGCATCTCAAAGATTCCAGGTTTTTTTATTTTTTTATTTCCACAACCCATTTATTTACGTAGCGCCATTTATCGGTGCTGTGGCAAAATGTGCAGCAAACCATACCAGAAAACACTGGGACCCACCCTTCTCTTAACGATAACTGTGCTGGGTTCTATTACGTACATTACACAATACACAGGACCGACAGCTTTACGTCCCATCTGAAAGACAAAGCAATAATGATGAAGTGTCTCACTTAAGGATAGAAGTGTCAAGACCGGGACTCGAACCCACACTCTGCTGATCAGAAACAGAACTTGAGTCTAGTGCGCTTGACCACTCGGCCATCTATATTTGTTTGGATCCTTAATCTTTTAAATTGTGGAGAGTCTTCTAGTAAGTTTAACCTCTTGGCTCTTATGAACTTCTCTATTTTCATTCCGTACTAGGAGATCAATGAAGACATTCAGGACCACAACGAGCCAATCCAACAGGTGGCTCAAGACGCCTTGGCTCTCATCAAGGCCAAGGGCAAGAAGATGACCGACGACAACAAGCGTGACCTGGAAGAGGCTGTGGATCAGCTGAAGTCACGCTACGATGTCATCAACCGCAACTCCACTGACCGTACCAACAAGATCACCTTCGGGTTTCAGGATCTTGACAAGATTGAAGAGGGATGTGGCGAGTTTGACACCTGGCTGAGAAGTGCTGAACAAGAGATCACCTCCATCTTAAGGAACGTCAGTAGCGACTATGACACACTGACTCGTCAGACTGAAGAGCACCAAAACTTCACTGATGATGTTGTCACACACTCAGCCGATCTGAAATACATGAACAAAGCTACTCAGAAATTCCTGTCTTCAGCCAAGACTTTCAAGGAGTTCCTCGCCGACTTCCGTCAGCGCGTGATGTCCAAGCAATTCCTGCGTAGCTTCCAGGAGCAGCCTGACTCGGAATTCCTGAGGAAGACCCTGGAGGACTACAACACCCGCTATGAGAAGCTCAAAACAGACTGCTTCAACCATGCCCGTCACCTCCATCGCCTGATGGACAAACACAAGCGCTACTGGGACAAGTCTGACGACACCAACGTTTGGCTCCAGGATGCTGGCGAGACCCTGCAAACACTCCTCCACAAGCCTATCGGTGCCGAGACCGACACCATCAAGAGGCAGATTGATGAGTTTGACCACTTCAGGAAGGATGTGAAGAAGCACAAGACGGATGTGGATAAGGTGCGAGAGTACGGAGACGACTTGGTCACCATTCAGCCTAATGTACAGGTGCCTGTCCAGAGAAACACAGAGGACATTGTTGACAAGTATGACAACCTAGACGGGCAGCTGAACAACCGCTCTCGTCTCCTGCAGGACGCCCTCGCTCAGTCACAGTCCATGCATGACAACCTGAATGACCTGATGAGCTGGCTGGACGGTACTGAGAAGGATGTCCACAAGATGGACAAGGGTACTGTGGTTGTGGTCAAGAAGGCACCCATGCAGGAGCAGATGCAGCAGGGAGATGTGATCCATGAAGACATCACAGCCAAGCAGAACATGATTGAAGAGTGTGTGATGAAGGCAAACAGCTTCGTACAGCAGTGTGAGCCCATGGAAGCACAGATCATCCAGTCCAAGCTGGAGACACTCCACTCTCGCTTCAATAAGGTGAAAGACACCACCCAGGAGCACGGCCGCCAGATGGCTAGCTTGAAAGACCGCCTGGTTGACTTTGACAAGCTGGTGGATGAGCTAGAAGACTGGCTCCTTCCAGTTCTGGAGCACACTGAGAGCAAGAAGTTCATGGAACAAGACCTTCCTATTGTTGGTGACCAACTCAAGACGTACAAGATGCAGGTTGACGATCATCGTCCTCTGTACAAGAAGATCCATGTTGTAGCAGAAGAGTTGATGAAACACCCCAAAGCAACTGATGTCTCTGAGATCAAGACAATGCTGACCAACATTGAGCTGAACTGGGACTGCTTGGATACCTCCCTCGCCCGAAGGACCAAACAATACGAGGAGCGCTCAGCAGCCCAGAAGACCTTCTTCACCTTCATGAAGGATGTCAACAACTGGATCGGCGGCCAAGAGCGTAGAGTTGGTCAGATGTCCAAGGTTGCCAGGGACATCCCACTGCTACAGTCACAGATACAGGAAGTTGTGCCCTTCCAGAAGGAAGTCAAAGACTACAAGCCCAAGGTAACAGAGAACGCTCGCCTGGGTGCTATCTACGACAAACTCATCTATGAGACTGAGATCAGCATTGCGACTCGTCCTCACTACCGCTCCACTGAGCTAGACCTGACCCAACCCATTGACAGGAGAGTCTTTGAGGAACCCAAGTTCATTGAGGACCGAGACACTGAAGCAGACCGCATGGTTGATGATACCAACCGCAGCTATGAACATCTTCAGTGGCTCGTCTCTGAACGTCTGGAAGACCTAGAGCTCATGCTGCAGTTCATGGAGAGATGTGGTGGGGTGTTTGGACTCCTGGAGTGGGCCAACAACACCGAGACTCAACTCAAGCGTCTGAAGCCGGTCAGCCAGAACATTGAACCTCTTGAAGATGAGATCCGTGAATTCAAAGTCATCTGCAGCGACATCGCTTCCAAGAAGGGACCGGTCTCTGATGTGACTGTCCATGCAGAACAGTTCCTACGGACTACCAAGGACAAGCTGACCCCTGAACTCCAGGACGAGCTGACCAACATCGTCCGAGAGCTGCGGACAACCTATGAGAGACTCCAGGGTTACTCCATGGATTGGCTCAAGCAAGCTGAGGACCTCTTGGCAGCACTCAAGAAAGACAGAGATGAAAACATGACTCTTGAGGAGCGTATCCGTGACCTTCTGAGATCCCTCCAGGCTCTCTTGGAGTGGGTATCAGACGCAGAGAAACGTCTTGGATCAGAGCAACCTCAAGAAGAGACGGTCAAACCACTGACTCATCAAGTCACTGAGCACACAGCCCTGAACAAGGACATCCAGGAGCATCAGCAGCCAATCCTTGAAGTGGTGCAAGACGTTGAGAGCTTCTTGAAGCAGTATGGGAACAGGGTTGATCAATCTAACCAATCCAGACTGCGTAATCTCCAGACAGAGCTCAAGACTCGTTATGGTGTCGTCAACTACCAATCAACCAACAGACAGACTAAGCTGACAACAGCTGTCGATGAACTTGTCAAGTTCAGTGATGACCAGCAGGAGTTTGAGCCCTGGATTGCTCAGGCTGAGCAGACCCAACAGACTGCTCTGAAGACCATCGGCCGCGACCTGACCACGCTGAAGCAACAGAGTGGTCAACAGAGGGCGTTCAATGAGGAAGTCCTTGGTGAGGCTGCTGACCTGAGATTCATGAACGTGACAGGGTTGAAGTTCCTTGATGCAGCCAAGGTGTACCGCCAGGATCTCTCTGAGTTCCGTGCCACCGTGCTGCCCCGTGAGTTCACCCGCTCCTTCACAGAGAGCCCAGAGACCCAGACCATCAACAAGAAGCTCAAGGACTTCAGCGACCGCTTCAATGAGCTCAAACGCACCTCAGCCAAGCACACTGAGTTCCTGCAGGACCTTGTACAGCGTCACCAGACCTACAAGAAAGCCAGCGACACCATGCTGGACTGGCTACCTGGAGCAGAGAAGGTGGTTGACAACTTGACTAAAGAGCCCATCGGAGCTGATCCTATCAGTGTACAGAAGCAGATCGACAAAGTGGAGGCACTTCGTGATGATGTTGTCTTCCATCTCCGAGATGTTGAGAATGTCAAGGAATCAGGAAGTGAAGTGATTGAGGTGCAAGAAGAGCTGCGACCAGAGATCTCAAGGAACACAGATGACATTGTACGCCGCTATGAGGCTCTCCAAGCCCAGATTGGCAAGCGACTGAATGACTTGCAGCGAGCCTTGGCTCAGTGTGTAGATGTGAAAGATCAGCTTGACATGCTGCTAAGATGGCTGGATGAGGCAGAGAGAAATACTCACAAGATGGAGAAGGGAACTCTCATCGCCATCAAGAAGGAGCCATTGCTACAGAACATGCAAGAGCAAAAGGTCAACCACTCTGACATTGAGAATCACCGGCCCCCAATTGAGACGGTTAACGTCAGCGCCAGGGACCTCATCCAGAGCAGCGAGCCCAATGAGGCACGCCAGCTCCAGGGCAAACTGGACGACATCAACGACCGCTACTCCCGCATCGCCAACGTCACCACCAACCACGGTGATTACCTTGACACACTCACGTACAAGCTTTCCGAGTTTGAGAATGAGGTAGAACAATTTGAGGATTGGCTACTGCCCTCGCTTGACACGCTGGAGAGCAATGATGTCACCCAGCAAGACCTGCCAGAATTTGGCAGTAGACTTCAGGATCTCCGTCGGCAGATGGACAACCATCGTCCTCCTCTCAAGAAGATCAAGCAGATGGGAGACGAGCTGATCAAAGACACCAAAGCCAAAGATACATCTCACGTCACGGCTATCCTCACTAATGTTGACTTCAACTGGAAGGCATTCGAAGACATCCTGGCCAAGAGGAACAAACAATTTGATGAGCTGACAGCAGCAAGCAAGCGCTACGACACCACACGCAAGGATGTAACCTACTGGCTTGACACCACTGAGCGTCGACTGGATCAGGTACAACCAGAAGCCCTGGATCTCAACACTATCCAGGTCCAACTCAAGGAACTCAAGGTAAGCTCTTCAGCCCCTGATAACATTTTTCAAGAGTTTGTCTTGGATGGTACCATTGTTGAAACTTTTCCCTGCTCTCTCTTGATGAGACTCTACAACTGAAAATCTGTGGTCATTTTGTAAAAAAAAATTCTGCTCTCGCTTGATTCATCAGCCATTGCAGAAGGAGATCATTGACTACAAACCCAGAGTGGATGACAACACCAAGACAGGTACCACCGTGGACACCCTGAAGAAGGAGGTAGTCCAACCGGTCCAGTCTACTCCTCACTATCGCTCTACAGAGCTCTCTGATATCACTAAAGACAAGACACCCAGGAAGGTTGACGAACCAGTGCAGTTCTTAGGTGAGACAGAGATCCAGCGTGAAGTCACCGATGTTGTCCATCGCTATGAGGATCTGCTACGTCGCATGCAGATCTCTCTGGATGACCTGATGCTGTCAGAGCAGTGGGTTGAGCAG
>JACSEG010000136.1_pt1 | contig 14223 bp, 2 predicted proteins | sample 8225521 | NCBI WGS metagenome assembly JACSEG01 (sample SAMN15705060, study PRJNA637333) | viral metagenome | isolation source: viral RNA from sea star tissue | host: Pisaster ochraceus | place: USA:Santa Cruz | collected 2018
ACACAACCCTATGGCACTCTGTAGGTGTTTGGCATTTCAGATCTTCCAACTCCAATTTGAAGAGATTGCATATTATTTTATGTTACCATCATTGGAAAGATCCGATCTTTCTCTTTCCAGTGATGGTAAGCTTGGGTACGAGCTTGGAGGGTGAACATGGACAAAACTACAGCTTTATTACAAATGGCCTTTGTGCTCAGGCTTGAGTGCTTTTTTGTGTGTAAGCTTGGTCGACTAAAGTCACCAGTGATAAGGAAGAGGGGGTATGAGTGCAGTCGACTAAAGTGGCCTATGGTAATGAAAGGGTTAATTGCCCAGCAACGAGACTGAAGTGGTGCGTTCCGCAAATGAAGCAAGAACTAGAATTGGAACCTTTGGAGGGGAGAAAGAGAACCATTTGATGTGAATTCCTTATCCATGTTAACATACCCAGTTTACACTTACAATCCCACTGTACAGAACATGTAGTGTTTACCTCCATGAGTTTAATGTAATTCTTTTGACGTCTTTTGGGTCAAGTACGCATGTTTCACAGTATAAAGTTAATTCTGTAGACTTCTTTTGGATCAAGTCCATGTACATGTAGTTCACATTACATGTTTAACGGTTATTCTGTTGACATATTTTGGATCAAGTACATGTACATGTACTTCACAATCTAAAGCTAATTCTGTTGAGGTCTTAATAGGGTCAAGTACAAGTACATGTAGTTCACAGTGTACAGCTAACTCTGTTGACATCTTTTGGGTCAAGTGCAAAAGTACACTGTAGACCCAGTCTAAGCTCACTCTGTAGGTGTCTTTTGGGTCAAGTACTTGTAGTTCACTTCACAGTGTACAGCTAATTCTGTTGGCGTCTTTTGGGTCAAGTACAAAAGTACACATGTAGACCAGTCTAGGCTATCTCTGTTGACGTCTTTTGGGTCAAGTACCTGTAGTTCACAGTGTAAAGCTACTTCTTTTGGATCAAGTACCTGTAGTTCACCTGGTGTAAAGCTAACTCTGTTGGCGTCTTTTGAGTCTTGTACAAAAGTACACTGTAGACCCCATCTAAGCTATTTCTGTTGACGTCTTTTGGGTCAAGTACATGTAAATGTAGTTCACAGTGTAAAGCTACTTCTTTTGGATCAATTACATGTACATGTGTGTTTCACAGTGTAAAGCTAACTCTGTTGACGTCTTTTGGGTCAAGTACAAAGGTACACTGTAGACCCAATCTAAGCTATTTCTGTTGACGTCTTTTGGACCAAGTACATGTAGTTCTCAGACATTTTACTATAAAGTACATGCACTAGTACAAGTACTCATATGCCAGGGAAAACACTGAAGGCTTACGAGAGCATGCAATTCCACATTGCCAGATACCAATCCATCAGATCAATCCAATATATACAGTTGTATGTAATCACTTCCAGAGCCTTGACGCAGTCGATTTTTTAACTTTCTGTATTCCAGTTAAAAGGTGAACAAACAAGTACTCGGCACTGAGATAGTGTAGTGCATGTACGTGTAGTATGTTAACTTGGGAAATGCAGAATGTTCAGTTTCAACTTGTAGTGTAGGTCTTATCTTGTAGTCATTTGTAACTGCTTTTAGTTCGATCCACTGGGTGCTGTGGTCTCTGCAGGGTATATAGGGTGATAGAAGTGTAAGTGCATAAGCACTAGGATACAATGGTAAATGGGAGGCCAGGGCAATCTAATGGGCTCAAAGGGCGATCAGTAACCGTGGATGAGCCTTGCAGTAAGGGGAAACGTCTTGTAAAAGCTCCAAACCAAGTGGGTACATTATGGTGCCCAGAAGGCCAACCAGACACACAAAATCAGGTATTAATGTCCCTGTACTGTATTATGTTAAAGACGTTGTTCAAATTCCCATCCATTTGATGTGTAAGTGATCGGTACAATTTGTTCATACTTGGAAGTATTTCTAAGCCAATTTGTCCTGTAAAGATTGTACCATTATATCCATGTAAGTTTGATAAAAATCTTGACGGTGTTGGCCGGAATGTGGTGTTAATGTAAGGCAAGCTGTACAGTAATAAACAAAAAAATTCTTTTGGGAAAGATCAATAGTTGCTTGTCAATATCTTTATTCTTTATCACAATTTGTTTGTTTACTAAACACTGGCAAAAAACCAGCCAAACCCCCAATGGAACCAAAATGTATACAAATCGGTAACAGCTGATAGTTTTTTTAAAAATCAAATTACATGTGAGCCTCTTGAAAAATGAAAGATATGAAATTTGTTTGTTTTTAATAGTGTAAAAATTTTAATACAAAATAAAACCAAATCACACAAATATTTTTTACAAAATTACAGACATAAATCATTAAACTACTGTGTTTCTTGACTCTCCCTCACTCTGAATCATCAACTGACGAAAAAAATGACAAATCCATGGAAAAAGCTACTTAACCCTAGTCAATCAACCAGTTTTTAGTCAATGAACCAGTTTCTAGTCAATGAACCAGTTTCTAGTCAATAAACCAGTTTAGTTATCTTTTACAAGATGTCTGGTTTAAAAGATAGAGTAAACTTAATGTTTTCCGAACAGCGCAAAAATTCGGACAACTACATGAACTAGTTAGACACAAATCTTCACCTATCAACTCTACCTTCCCAATTTTTCCATGGATCAAGCATTTTTTACTTATTAAATTACTTGCATTGTAATTGCAGCATTCTACTTCCATCGTTAATCAGTTGCAACGTCAGCCGTTTTACACTTGCACTTGACATAAGTGAAGAGGACAACTAAATAGCAAGCCTGATCCATTTTTAACCATTTTAACATTCATTGACACCCCACAGTAACACAAATCTAAGCATTTTGTTTTTATACTTGAACACCAACAATTTCAAGCATTTGAAGTGGTCAAATTCGGAATATGTGAAAGAGCATTTAAGATTTGATCATGATGAGAATTGCTAAAGATAGCGAACACAAACCTGACAGTCAGAAAACTTTAAGATGACGGCACGTTGCATCTAAAAAGCACAGAATCTGACGAGAGGTTCAGGAATAATTGTTTAACTTGGCCGAGGTTTTTCAGGGTGAAAGCTATATGGCCGAAGTTTCAGGGTGACAGCTATACAGTTTAACTTCTAGATATCAAACCGGATATTCTAAAATACACATTTTTAAAGAAATCCATTATCAAATTTGTCTTATTTTAAAAAAGGTTAATACTGCATCATTTCAAATTATCTTTAAAATGTAAAAAAAACCATAATTCCAACGCAGATATTTATACAAGTGCCCACATTCTCTTTCTCTGAACACGCACCATCAGAACATCAACAACAAAAACCAGTACAAACTGGAAGTATCCTTGACTATCTTATTACAAATCGATTGCGGTTACTAAAAAAATGAAGTTTATATCAAAGTTGTTCAAGTCTCCCAGATAGCTCGAACCCTACTCTGTTCGGGAAATGCTTTAAATACCTAAATCTTCTTAGGGGTTTTGTTAACTGGCACTTCTGCGTTTTGTTCGTTAATGTAGTCGACCACCGTCTGGAGACCTAGTCTGCTGTAGTAGTCTGCCTCGGCAAATGTGCGTTGCATTTCGAAATACCAGTTGGGGCCTGTGGCGATGTCACAGGACTCGCAGACGCTCCTGCCCACTCCGTCGTTGTACGCCTTGCAGCTGCATATCTGGCATTCCTCAATCTCGGTGTGCTCTACCATTCTCTGCGTCAGCACGTCCACGAATTTCTTCTCGGAGATCTTTGCGGAGTCGAAGACGGCACCGCCGGTCTCATAAGCCAAGAGGGCGCACTGACTGATGGGCTCGTTGATCAGTTTGCGGATGGTCTTGTCACCGAACAGGGTGCCGCTGCTGAGGGCCTTGTTGGTGAATACTGTGCGGTTGTCAATACCATAGATGACTTGATTCTTGGGCGAGTTGTTCTTTGCACGGGTTGGCACAAGCTTGAGATCGGCCTTCATCAGCATGTTGAACTGGATGCCCTGTCTCATCAGCATACTGGACACATCAGCGTAGGTCTTCTCCATGTGATACATGCGCTGGCAGTCAGAGCAGGACAGCAGGATGATGTTCTTGGCAACTCCGGCGCGGAACGGATAGTTGGCAGCGGCCAGGATGGCATCGAAGGTGTTGTTGCTTCCATCTTCGGCAAACACCAAGGCGGCGAATCCTTGCATACGCAGAGGGCGCTTCTCGTTGAAGAGGGCGCCATCGATTGTCTGGATGTGGGGAAGGCTTCGCAACCCTTCACCGCCGAACCCAACGATGCCAAAGCGGTTGTCTGTGAACTGGCGGACATTCTTGAGTTCAGTGTCGTACATGTCGATGATGTCGCCGACCTTTTCCATCATGTCTCTGTTACATTCCTTCTCCTCGACGATCAGGATCACATCGGCCGATCTGGGGATCTCCTCAGGCTCAGAGAGAACTCTGATCTCATCCTGGATGTACTCGCCGACGGGAGAGTCACAAACCACGCATGACTTGGGCACAGTGATGCCAACCATCATTCTGTTGCACTCGTTGACGTAGGCCTTGACTGCGACGCACACTGCCTCCTTGCGATCATCAGCTGTTAGCTGGCACATGCTGCTGGCGCACATGGCGTAGTATGGTGCAGGATCCACCACTCCAAGACACTGGGTCAGGCTAGACACCTCATTCAAGAAGTGTTCAGCACACAGAGCATTCTCCTCCACCTGTGGGTCGGCATTGCATTCCGGAAGACTGTCGTGTTCAGATGCAGAGCAGCGCTTGCCGACCTTCCAGCTGCGGGTGAATTCGTCCAGGTGGCGCGACATCTCGCCCTCGCTGTTGGTCATGTCGTCCAGATCGTTGTAGTTGTAGGTGCCGAAGAGACCGGCCGTCTTGCCGTAGTACCAGCCGTTGATGTCCACGGTGCAGATGTCCTGGGCGATCTCGCAGGTGATGGTGATGCCGTTGGTGTTGTGGATGCGGATGCTGTTGATGTAGCGCATCACGGTGGTGCGTCCATGCTGGAAGGGCATCTCGAGGAATTGCTTGCCATGGGAAACAGTGAAGTCTTGCTTGATCTCGAACACATCGGTGTCGTTCAAGTACAGCACGATGCTCTTGCTTCTACCGTCGGCGCTCAGGTCCCTCTCGTAATCCACAATGACGGTGAAATTTCCATCGATGAAATCGTGGGCAAGGAGGTAGCTACATCCACTGCTGAAGTCGTAGAAGGTGCGGTCATATGTCACGAAGTGGTTGGAGCCGATGATCACGGCGTTGGCTTCATGTGGAGGGAGCCAGTTGATGGGGTTCAGGTACATCCTGGCAACGTGGACAGCGTTCCACATGTTCCTCTGCATCTTGATCTTCTCGCCCTGGAACCACGCCGTGAAGTTACCCTCCCGGAACAGCAGCATGGGCTCGGTGAACATCAGCTCGTACATGCTGCGGAGCGTCCCGTCGGCCATCCTGATCTCGCCCAGCGTGTTCTTGGAGCGTTCCCGCACTTCGGCGATCATTTCGTTGAAGCGTTGGACTGCCTGCACCTGGCGGTAGGACTCGGGCGGGGCCTGGAGGCTGTGCAGCTCGTAGGGAAGGTGGAAGAGGATGATGATCTCCCCGTTTTCCACGTCGTACTTGACTACCTCATACATGGGATACTTGAAGTAGTTCAGGATGTCAAACTGGTACTCTTTCAGGGTAGCGATGATCTTTTCTTGGATACGTAGAATGTTTTCGTTGCTGGCTTCACGAGACAGCTCAATCTCTTCCTTGATCTCGTTGAAGACGGAAATCAACCTCTGGACGTCTTGGGACTCTCTGATCTCCTCGATCTTGGCTTCGATCTCCTGACGCCATTCGTCCACGGGGAAGCGTTCCATCAGCTCATCCCAGTTCTCGGTCAAGTCTGCGTAGAATGCTGACCCCTTGAAGGCTGTGTCTATTTCGGCAAGCACCGTTTCAATCTCCTCTTTTGTTGAATTCCAGAGTCTCTCGATGTTCTGCACCAACTCCAGCCGCCTCAGTCTTTCCCTGGTCATTGTCGAGAGCAAGGTGTCCTCAGACAGGACGGTCTCACCCTTGACATCCTTGATGGACGTCAGGAAAATGGCTGGCTCTTTAGCACCGAAAAGCTCGTCTCCCTCTGTCTCATACTTCGGTTCGAGCACCTCAGGTTCCGGCTTGGGGAGGAGGGCGTCGTCTCCGTACGGGTGGCGGATTGGGAAAAGCAAGTCCATCTGGCTGTTGTGATTTTCAATCAGGCTTTCGAATAACATCTTCAGCTCCTTAACCAATGGTGCGATGTTGTTGGCGTAGAATGTTTTCACGCGTTCGTTTAAGGTTTGGATGTATTCGCTACCGTCAACCTTCAGGCTTTCGGTTAGTGTTGAGAATCTCTCCCTCAGACGATTCAGCACGACGGTCATCTCCTCGATAGTTTCTGATGAGTCGAGCTTGAACTGCTCCCAGTAGTCGGCCCATTTGGTGTTGAAATCTTCTCTTATGGTGCTCCAGCGGGTGCTGGATTCGTCAAACTTGGCGCTAAACTTGTCTTTCATGTCAATAAAGGCGGTCTTGACGTCGGCGTTGCTCTGGAGGAAGTCGTCCAAGGATGTTTGGAAGAGTTCAGACATGCCCTCTTGATTCTCCAGCAGGTACTCCTGATTTCTCTGCATGCTCACGCGGATGTCGTGCAAGATTTCTGCTGCTTTGAAATGGACAAATTCTGCCCACTCTGGCCGCCATTCAAGTTGGTTTCGGAGGATCCTAGCAGATGGAAGAGACTCGAGGAGTCTTGCATCGACGGTGTACTCTCCATCAAGGTCCGAGTCCAAGAGCACAAAAAGAGCGGTCTCGTTCAGGTACCCGGCTTTGAAACGCATGAAATCGGCAGGTTGCTCTGGGTTGATATGGGCAGTGTAGGAGACCTCCTTTGACTGGCTGTTGAAGTCAAACATTGACCTGAAGTCTTTGCCGTTCAAACTGTTGACCATGTTCACCCTGTAGATTTTATGCTCCGAGTAAGATCGGTCTTCGAACTGGCCGGTGAGGAGAATCTCTTGGTCTGGAGTGTTAGAAGTGAGGGAGTATTTCTTCATCGCTTTGTCCCACTTGATCTCAAAGGTGTAGGGGCGGATGCCTTCAACGAGAAGAACTTCACCTTCCATACCAAGAATCATGGCCTTCTTATCGTTCAGGAAGTTGAAGCTAGTGCTCATGTCCACGTTGGTGATGGGATGACGGAGGGATACATCCAGGTCATACCCGACGCCCTCCGATGAACTTGTGTTCACGACCTGCAACATGGCTTCCACCAACTTGTTTTCGTCGTCACTGTATTTAACATTCATGGAGGAGCGGAAGATGGCGTCTTCGAGCTTCACAGCCATGTCCAAGCTAGCTTGGATGTCCGGATGGTCTCGTCTGGAGAGAGTAAGCTGAACGCGCTGGTTGTTGTCTTGGGAGTCAATCAGAGAGTGCGATCCTGCAAGCAGCACAAGGGTTTCATCCATGTTGTCCATAACATTGATGTCAAAAGACATCCTGGCTGTTGGTTCAGAGTTTCTCCTCAGGACCACTCGGGTCTCCTTGGGGAGCAGCAGCAGGTCCATTGGTTGGATCAAGACAATCCTGGCCTCGTCAGCCTCCATGGTCAGCGCCACGCTGACCATCTCGTCGTCGGTCAGCTCACCCCACAAGAACGCGGCCTCGCGCAACTTCGCCTCCGATTGGTCCTCGCTGCCCAGGCGCAGCTTCATCTTGGACAAAGTGGGGTACTCGGTCATCTGGGGGAACGTCAGCTGGAATTCCACATTTGTTTTGGGTTCGTTCTCAATCCAATCGCACATGAAGTTCATCATTCGAGATTCAGAGATTTGCAAATCTACGTTGAGATTGTGCCCAGTGTCGCTTTTGCCAAAGTGTGTGACGACCACCAGACTTCTTTCAGGTAGATAGGTGTTGGTTATGCTGAACTCAGAATCATAACTAAGTGACTCGGTCTTGGATGATCCGGCCAGAATGTTGAAGTCGAACTTGACATTCTTACCCTCAGATGGTTCAATGGTTAAACTGACTTCTTTGCTGTTTGTGTTGTAGTTGTACACAGTGGTGATGGTTAATGGCTGGAAGTCTTCGGAGCGAAGAACAAGAATAGTCGTGTGGACCTCGTCCAACAAGCTGACCTTAGTGTATGACAAATCAAACTCAGCAATAGGATTGGGCTCGCTGCCGCGGTACAGCTTCACGTTGGGGTTGAACGAGTTAGCGGCCTCGTTGTAAACTGTGTGGAGTCGGTACTGGTGCTCCAGAAGCTCGACGTTAGTGTCCACGTTGTACATCTTCTGGGTGCTGTCCGATTCATCTCTGGCAAGGACGTTGAAGCTGAAGAGGGTGTTCTCGGGAACAGCAATGGAGAAAGATGTAGAAACTGAGGTGTCCATGGTGTACACGACACTGGAATCGGTCTGGATCCTGTTATCCGGAGAGATGAGCAAGAGGGTCACACTATGAGACTTCTCCTCCAGTCTGGTATCATTGGTGTACGTGATGGACACTTCAAACTTCTCAGTGGTTGGGACACCAGTGGCACCAAACTCGACCGAGGAAGCTCCCTTGACAGTCCCGGCGTCCAGGTCAAACTTAGCCATGTTGGAGAAAGTGACGGTGCGCTGCGTGGACTGGAGGGTAACCTTGAGATCTTTGTGCGTCACCATGTTGTTGCTCTTGTCCAGGAAGTTGACCACCATGCCCAACGGGCGTTCCTGTTTGGGGAAGTACATCAAGCGGGTGTCCAGGTTGAATGTGGCCGGGGCCACGTCAAGGGTTGCATTCCAGCTGACATCTTTGCAAACGGCAAGAGGGGTTCTGAGGAGGAACTTGACATCATGGCGGTCGAAGACAACTTCGTTTTCCATTTCCTTTCGGTCGTATTTCACTTGGGCAAACAAGATGTGTTGCTTGTTCCTGAGTATGTTTACCTGGTGGTCATGGTTACCGTCCCGAATGCTGACCAGAACTTTGTAGCTTATGTCAGGGAGAGGGTTAGACATGTTTTGACTGGTTTCATAGGTGAAATAAGAGCGACTGGTTTCATAGTCCACGCTGTGCTCGTAGTCAGTACTTTGAGAAAAAAACAGCTCGTCGTTTAAGGTCGCTTTGGCCATCGAGTTATGTTTGTAGGCAGTCATCATTGAGGATGCGGAGTACATGAGACGGTAGTCCCTGCGTGGAATGTCGATCATGACAAAGGTATTCGCGTCTGTTCTGGGTACACTGTCCTCTGCAGTGACTGCCCAATTGATACCAGACGCGAAGACCTTGGTTGCTCCCATGGTGATGTTGAAGCCAAAGTCAACATCATTCTGGAACTCACGATGGTCAAGGGTGATTGAGATTGGACTGGCTGGGCTGGTGACGTTGAATGAAGCCACAAGGTCTCTGTCTTTGGCCCCTTCAGCACCGCGGTTGGTGAAATCAACGCGATACCCAAACAGCTGCTGATCAATGAGGAACATCGATGCACCCGATGAGACGTCCGAGTCCTTCATCCAGACAAACCAACTGGTTGAGAGGCTTCCAAGAGGGTAAGTCAAGACAGATGTGACATTATGAGCTTGAAGGTTCATCTCCACGTCAGACTTTGGTATGTAGCTCAAGGCAAGCGTGGCCATCTGATCTCCCCAGTGTAGGGCGGTGTTTGTGATCAACTTCTCAGACTTGACGTACTCCCAGCCCTGGACGGCTGCGTATCTCCACGTCTGGGAGCTCAGGGAGGCCTCGAAGCCACCCTTGGACGGCCCCGCGAGGGCGGTGTGAGTGGAGAGGACGGCTTGGATGATCTGTTTCTCCGAGGTGTTGTTCAGGATCGTGAAGGAGAAGTCCACGGGATGGGTCTCGTTGCGGATGGCGCGCTGCTGGATCTCTATGTTGATGTTATTGGCGGGGTTACGAAGCTTGAAGTTCAGAACTTCGTTCAAGCTGGACTCGGAGGACTCCCATGTGAGCAGATGTCCCATAACAACCTTGGTGTCCTGACTGCATTCCTCCCCGCTGTAGCGATAGCAGAGTTTGCTGGTCGACTCGGAGTGACCGCTCCTGCCGCTGTATTCCGTCTCGAATAGGAAGCTTAAGAGTGGGTAGCGACTAAACAACCATTCGGTCTTCATGTCCCACTCATTGCTACCCTCGACAGACTTGTTGGTGTATTTGGTGCTCATGACGATCTCCTTCACGATCTCGCCGTTGACTCGTCTCAGGGCGGTTGCGTCTAACGTAATGATGTTGTCTCTCTTCTGCTTCTGCCACGCCCCCGACACATTGAGGTTGACGTAGCGGCCGCTGATCTGCAAGTCACTGCTGTAGCGTAGCTTCTTGGCGCTCTCGGTCTTCACAACATCACCCGAAATGGTCACCAGGGCTGATTTGGGACTGTCCAGCGACATCCACAAGGCCACCCGAGTCTGATCGCCATCCCTGACGGCAATGGAGCTACGGTACTTGAGCACGTTGCCACTGGGGCTGGTGATGTCCATTCGAGGGTAGAAGTTAATGACTGGGTCCATGTCCACCACTTCGGGTCTGGACTCCACCTCAGCGTCCAGGGTGTACACATTGGTTTTGTCCATGGTGAGAGTGACCTCCAGCTTGCGTAGCAACTCCTCATTGACCAACGTACCGTGTAGATCAACAGTTTTGAAGGGTGAGATGATGTTGACGTTCAAGTCTTTCTCGTTGCGGTTGAAGGTGAAGTCAAATTGGAAGGTGCGTGGGTTATCAGTGTCTGGTGCACCCACCATCAGGTGGAGCCTGTCTGTGATTTCTACCACATTATTCACACTCTCCGTTTCTTTGTCGTATGATCCTTCGATTTTCCATGAAGTGAGTGAGGGGTCAGTCTTCTCGATGGTGACCAACATTCGGCCTGGTCCGGTCAGAGGGTACATTGGAGTTCCTTTCCTGGCATAAGACTTGGGGAAGGCAAGCTCGGAGCAAAGCTGGACACCGAAGTATTTAGTCATCCCAGATCCTGAGCAGTACGAGAGCTCAAGACGCTCCGGGATTCCTGGCATGGCGTATGATTCATCCTGGCGCCTCAGGTAAATGCTTGAGCTGACATCGATGATGTTTTGTTTCTCCTCTGGTACGTCCAGCTTCAGCTCGAACGCCTTTCCGTTGGTGAATTGAATTTTTCCACTGAGTGAGACGGAGGACTGCAGACGGCCGACGTGGTTCAATCCTGAGCGGGTCGTGCGAGCCATCACTTCCATACTGGTGCTGATCTCGACAGCAGCGCTTGGCTCGACGATACCACTGATTTCAAAGCTCTTCTTGGGCATCAGGAATCCGCGAATGTCGACCTTTCCAGAAGTCCTGACTTTCATGGAGACGGTGCCGTTGACGGCCAACTTCAGGGGCAGACCGATGACTGTGGGAACGCTCCATGAGTTGTCAGTCAGCACGGCATTCTTAATCAGCTCGTGAGTCTGCTCCTTGGCCAAATTTATCAAGATCTTCAATGGGTTGACGCTCGACTGCATCTCGGTGAAGCGTGTCTTTATCTTTTCAATGTCCAGGTATCCGAGCTCACTACCAAACATCTTGAAGTACATGGACGCATCTGGTTTGTCCTCTACATGAGCTGGGTAACTTGAATGGATGTTGTTTATATCAGAGTCTTTTACAAGATGTCTCCTCTTCCTGCTTCCTGGCAGTCCACCTCGAATGAAGAAGAGCAAGAGCTCGTCGTACATCTTCTGGGTCATCCCCTCGGGCATTCCCCTGGGCATTGGCTCTCCGGGAATGGGCAAGGGCACCTGGCCGCCGAAGAGCTTCTTCTGGAAGTTCAGCATCTTGAGAAGTTTGTTGTACATCTCGGGTGTCACGCCCTGCGGGAGGCCCTCGGGGAGCTCGCTGACGCCGGGGTCAGAGATCTCGTTGAGGAGAGACTCTTGCTGTTTCTGTTGGTAGTCTTCCATGAGCTCCTTCAAGGAGTGCTGCTTGAAGAAACCTTGGGGGCCGAGGTACTTCTCCAAGAATTGGTGCATACCCTCAAGACGACCTCCAACCTCAAACAAGTTAATTGCATAGCCAAACAAGTTGACGGTAGTGTTGAGCTTCATCTGACGAGGCAAGAACGATTGTGCGGAGAAGATCATGTCACCATCAAGAGTCAAACCGCTGCCCATCTCATCGTTGTACCATGAGAGTTCAATATTGCGGGAGAACTTGCGGGGGTCCACCTTGCTGAAGCTGGCGAAGACGCCGCTGTCCTGAACCCACTTCTTGAGGGAGAGCTTCTGGGGATCGCTGGTCTCATTAAGGTTGGAGAGATGAGTCCAAACGTACGACCCAACTTGCTCGGACTGCTCGTCCTGCATGACCTCACTGATAGCTGCCATGATGTTCTCACTGGGGCACGACATGATGGCACGGTAGGCAGCAATGCGAAGCTCGCTGTCAAAGTGCTGGTTCTTGTACATGGCCAATGCATAGGTTTGGTATTCAGGTTTGCACGGTAGACGCCTGACGAGGTCAAGAGCAGCTACTCTGACCTCCGTCCTCTTGTGCTGATTGTGAATGTCAAAGCACTTGTTGATGATGGTGATCTTGCTATCGGTGGTCAACCTTCTGATGTTGGTCAGTGCCTTCAGAGCCATCAGCATCTTCAAAGTAGGAACTTCTTCCGTGGGTGTGCAGTCGAATCCGAGGAGTTGTTGGAAGAACTCGATGGCCATGCGGACTTCGGAGTCTTCAAGGCACGAGGGGTTCTCTGTGGTGCAGTACTTGTTGATCATTGAGGAGATGGGAAGAAAGAAGACGCTCTCGTCCACACTCAGAGTCTTGATGACAGGCATGAGTGATCCGATCATCTGCTTGGTAGGGTGACGGATGACGGCTGGCTGGGTCAGCCACATGGCACGGGTGGCCTTGAAGGCCTTGATGACGGCCTCATCTTCTGATGCCGCAACCTCCTTGATTATGGTTACCATGGTTTCAATGCTTGGGGTGGTCTCGCACATCTGGAGGGCGTCCCTGAACACCTCAACAAGCCCTTCACTTTGACTCTCGACAAACTCTCTCAGCTGGGTCATTCCGTTCAGGGTCTCGATCTTCTTCATCTCAGTCACGAGGCTGGAGAAGAGGTTTGGCATCTCCATTCCGACCTCCCTGACCAATTTCCGAGAGAGCATACCGAGGATCTCTTCGGCTCTCCTGATGATCTCCGGCTGAGTGTCTCCTTTGGTCTCCTCATGCTCGAAGAAGATTGTGGTCTGTCTCTCGATCATGGAGCTTGATGGTGTCTTTGACGCCATGGTGATTCTCAGATTGTCTACGGAGGCTTTGATCACAGTCATTGCCCCGGCGCCCTCTCTGGCGAATGGCTTTGAGGTGTGTTGCTCAACGCAGGACGATTCTGAGACTACGTTGGACTTGTAGGCAATTTCACATTTCTGCGAGCACTCCAGGATGTCAAACAGTGGTGCATCTGCCCTCAGCAAAGTGGCCTGAATACCGCCCTCAAGCTTGGTGCGGTGTTCACAGTTCTTGAAGTCCTTCACCTTCGTGACGACGCCTGAGTTCTCTGATGTTGAGAATGTAGCTGAACATTTGCCAGTTACGTCAGTCTCAGTTACGACAGTTGGTTTACCCGTTTCAGACAGCAGGCTACCAGTCACAGGATCTTGGATGGCAGACAAGAAACCACGCTTGAAGTTGAGGGCCCAGGTTGTTTCACCTGCAGCGGGGCAGACATTGGTGACCATGCCTTCGTGGAAGGCGAAGCGTAGGACCTGGTCTTGAAGCTCACTTCGGAGGAGGCCCTGGTTCCTGGCTGGAGTGGTTTGGCCATCGGATCCAGTCTCAAGGACATCAACTTCTTTGAGCTTAAGAGTCAGTTCACATGGGCTGATGACATCAATCTGAGCCTGGAGGTCAAACACGAGGGCGCTCTTCTCATTTGAAGTGCCATTGATCCATGTGCTTGATTCCGCATGATAATTGTAGATGTAGGTCTTGCCCTCTTCATATCTGGCTAAATCACTTTCGCATGTAGGAATCTTGGAGCATTGTCTCGATCCCCATCCTGCGAAGGGAGCTGCAAACGTTCCAGCGACACAGGCTAGAAGCAACCACGACTTCAACAGCTCCATGACGGCCAGTTAAAAACGCAGCCGTTCGATCCAGAGTATCACACCGGCTTCGAACTTTAAAAGAGTTAATAGCAAGTTGCGAAACTGTAGAGTCTTTATAT
>JACSEG010000137.1_pt1 | contig 14192 bp, 10 predicted proteins | sample 8225521 | NCBI WGS metagenome assembly JACSEG01 (sample SAMN15705060, study PRJNA637333) | viral metagenome | isolation source: viral RNA from sea star tissue | host: Pisaster ochraceus | place: USA:Santa Cruz | collected 2018
GCTTTCTTCACCGGTACCGGTTTGGGAAACGCCTTCCGCAATTTCGGAATCACCGGTTTCGGCAGGGTCTCCACCTTGTGAAGACTCATTGGCTGAAGACACGTTGGCCTCACCCCTGACGTAGCTACAGGGATTGAATTGTTGCTTTTGGGCTTCGGAAGGGGAAGCAATTGTGCCCGGTGCCGGGGAAAACAAATATAATCCGGCAGAGTTCCGTCGGCAGCCAGCTGGATAGAACCAGGTCGGGAATCGCGGTCGACAATGACGCCGGAATTGCGTTGGGTTCGGTCTGCGGTGGTGCGCGCAGGCGCAGAGGAGTCGGAATTGAGTCCGGTTCGGTCTGCGGTGGTGTGCGCAGGCGCGGGGGCGTCGGAATTGCGTTGGGTTCGGTCTGCGGTGGTTGGCACAGGCGCGTCGGAATTGAGGCCGTATACGTTATTTTGTCGATAAACAAGGCCGCTTTCTTCACCGGTACCGGTTTGGGAAACGCCTTCCGCAATTTCGGAATCACCGGTTTCGGCAGGGTCTCCACCTTGTGAAGACTCATTGGCTGAAGACACGTTGGCCTCACCCCTGACGTAGCTATAGGGATTGAATTGTTGCGTTTGGGCTTCGGAAGGGGAAGCAATTGTGCCCGGTGCCGGGGAAAACAAATATAATCCGGCAGCTATAAGTCCGGCGGCGACAAGAGTAACACCCAGGATGATTATGTAGGTCTTGTTTTGATCCATGCTCTCACCCGGAAAATGGCTTTAATTTTCCGTACGGCCAATCCTTTTATCAGATTATCTACTGTATAAATATCGGCATCCCGGGCATTTAATTGAGGTTTGAGTGTCCTTTGCGTGCTGAATCTCTTTGCTATTTCCTTCCAGCCAAGCCCGTCGCGTTCCACGGCCCTGAAAAAACGAATAATTTTGGGAGCCCGAATCCAAAGGACAAAATCGCAGAGTCCCTGAAGCTTCATCTTGTAGAGAATGGCGGCATTGACCAATATGCCGCTCAGGGGCTGGATGTCTTTTCTTGCCCGCTTTTGATGACCTTCGATGAGGGTGGCGGTTTGTCGCAGCATTTCCGGATGAAGAATGGATTCCAGTTCGCTTAATTTGTCTTTGTCGGCGAACACTATGCTCCCGAGCTTTTTGCGGTCAATGGTTCCGGAGCTGTCCAGAATATCCCTGGAAAATGCATGAACCACCGCCGACTTTTTATTTTTGAGGCTCGTATGGCCAAGCTGATCCACTTCAATGTTTATCCAGCCCAGTTTTTCCAGTTCTCTGGCCAGTGTGGATTTTCCCGAACAGTACGGCCCGGTGATTCCCACCACCGGCAACCGGTGGATTTCCAAACGGGTTCCTCCCATCAATGCATGGATCCCCAGGAATCTCCGCGTTCTATATTCACGCTCAGAGGAACATCCATCGGCAAAGCTGCAGGCATAATGTCCTCCAATAATTTGCCGAGTTGTTGTACGTCGTCGTTGTGGACTTCAAAAATGAGCTCATCGTGAACCTGGAGAAGCATTTTCCCCCTGATCTTTCCGGAATCAAGTACCCGGTCAATGTGAATCATGGCGGTTTTCACAATGTCCGCCGCGGATCCCTGCATGGGTGTATTTACAGCGATGCGTTCCGCCCCTTGCTTTTCATTTTTGTTGGAAGAATTTATTGCGGGAACGGGCCTGCGCCTGCCGAGCATTGTGCTCACATAGCCGTCTTTTTCCGCCGCTTTTACGGTCTTGTCTATAAAACTCCGTACGCCGGCATATGTTTTGAAATAAGCATCAATAAAATCCTGAGCCTCGCCCCTCAATATACCGATTTCCCGGGAGAGCCGAAAGGCACTCATTCCGTACATAACCCCGAAATTAATTGATTTGGCAATTCGTCTCTGAAAGGAACTCACTTCCGAAGGATCGATCTGAAAAATCAGGCTTCCGGTAAGGCTGTGGACGTCCACCCCTTCCCTGAATGCGGCCCGCAGATTTTTGTCCCCGCTGAGGTGGGCCAGCACGACCAATTCTATTTGCGAATAGTCAGCGGAAACAAAACTATACCCCTCCCGGGGAACAAAAGCGCTGCGGATTTTCCGGCCTTCTTCATCGCGAATGGGAATATTTTGCAGATTCGGATCATGACTGGAAATGCGCCCTGTTGCCGTGCCGTTTTGCTGGAAATTGGTGTGTATTCTACCAGTCTTCCCGTTTACCATTGCCGGCAGGCTATCGACATAGGTCGATTTGAGCTTGAGGAGGGTGCGGTGACGCAATACCAACTTGGGAACCCTGTCTTCCTTGGCCAGTTCTTCGAGCACCGAGGTATCGGTGGAGAAGCCGGTTTTTGTTTTTTTTATGGGTTTGAGACCCCTTTCTCCAAAAAGCACGGCTTGCAGCTGCCTGGTAGAAGAAAGATTAAAACGATGCCCCACCAAACTGAATACCTCTTCTTGAATATCATGGAGTTTTTCTCCCAGCTCCTTCGAGCACCGATGCAGCGCATCAATATCCAGGGCAATGCCTTCCAGCTCCATGGCCGAAAGAATGGGAATCAAGGGAAGCTCCACATCCCTCATGAGCTTCGAAAGTGGTTTTTCCGCAGCTATGTCCTTCAACTCCATAATTTTTTCAAAGAGCAGGAAAAGCCGATAACAAATGTCCGTGTCTTCGGCAGCGTAGAACAGGGCTTTTTCCAGGGGTATTCTCCGGAAATCCAGCGAATGCGTTTTGCGCTGGGTAATTTTTTCACCGGTAACTTTTTCGAAAAGTGGAATCAACTTTTGGGTAGTGTAACCCAGATATTGCTGGGCAAGGGCGTCCAGGGAATAGGCATTCCGCGTAGTATCGAGCAGCCATCCGGCTATAAGGGTGTCGTACCAGAGATTGGCCATTACAATTCCCCGCACCGCCATGATTTTGTAATCGTACTTGCTGTTTTGTCCTATCAGTTTAGTCCCGCTGTCTTCCAGAAGTGGCTTGAGAAGAGCCAGGGCTTCCTTCTCATCCATATGCGTCCCTGAATCGGGACTTGCCACCGGTATGTAACAGCCGTTTCCGGCCTCGCTGGTGAGGCTGAACCCCGCAAGGTTCGCCGTCAGGGGATCCAGACTATCGGTTTCGGTATCAAAGGCATAGGCACCAGCCTTTTGGCATTTTTCTATCCATACCGAGAGTGCTCCGGCATCTGTTACCAGCTCGTAATTCGCTTTCGCATGGGCAAATGCGCCTAAAAGATCCTCTATTTCCGTATTGAGTTGCTTTGCCCTGGAAGAACCTGTTCCATTTTCGGCATTCGCCTCTTCTGTGGTGCCAGGGATACCGCTGTCGCCGGAGATGCCGCTGTCGCCGGAGATGCCGCTGTCGCCGGAGATGCCGCTGTCGCCGGAGATGCCGCTGTCGCCGGAGATGCCGCTGTCGCCGGGGATGCTGCCGGGGATACCGCTGTCGCCGCCGCCGGGATCCAGCTCAGGCCCCTGAATGTCATCGTCCATGCCAAACCACGGTTGATCCGCCGACCGACGCGAACCGTGTATTTTTTTGAGCTCCGCGCTCAGCGCTTTAATCTGGAGTGGTTCGAGCACCGAAGCGGCCTTGCTCCCGTCAAGACTTTCCAAATGCAGTTGGGATAGTTCGATGCCCAGAGCGACGTTTTCCGCAAGTGTTACGAGTTTTCGGCTAAGCTTGACGTCTTTTTCTCCCGCTTCCAGTTTTTTGCGCCAGCCCAGTTCCTTTTTTCCCTCCAATTCTTCCAGCCTGTCGTATATGGCTCCCAGATTATCGAATCTGGACAGTAAAATTTCGGCTGTTTTTTGGCCTATTCCCTTTACCCCCGGGACATTGTCGGAGGTATCGCCCAGCAAGGCCAGATAGTCACCAATTTGATCGGGACGAACGCCCTTCTCTTCCACCACCTCTTCAACGCCCAGTTCATCGAATCCGCCGTGGCGGGACGGCTTGAGAATACTGATGTACTCATCTACCAACTGGTAGAGATCCTTGTCTCCTGAAACAATGTAGCAGCGGCGTTTCTCGTTTCTGCAAACCCCTGCAAGAGTGGCAATGATATCATCGGCCTCTACTCCGTTGTGGCGTATGGTGGGAAGGTGAAATTTCTTGAGAAGTTCCTCTATTACAGGAAACTGGGCGCGTAAATCCTCGGGAGTCTTGTCCCGGGTCTTTTTGTAGTCGCTGTACATTTCGTCTCTGAAGGTGGGGGTTCGGCTGTCGAGGCAGACCGCCAAATGTTCGGGTTGGAAATCCTTGATAATGCTCAGCAGCATTCGGGTAAATCCGTGTATTGCGGATACATTAAAACCGTCGGGGGTTAGAAGCGGACTTCTGATAAAAGCGAAATAGGCACGAAAAATCAGGGCGTATCCATCAATCAAATAGAGGGGAGCTGCTTTCTCAGACATGAATCCAGAATATGCCCTGGACCACATCCTGTCCAGCTCAAACGTACATATGTCTTTCCATCCCCACAGGTCAGTCCGGCTTGGGGAACCAATACTTTGTGGATAATGAACAGTGGCGCAACAGATATGGGCAAAGAGCCTGGGGAGAAATCAAAAATTGCTATACGCTGATGTCTATAAGACCCGGGAAAGAGGTTCGGGCGTAAATGGATTTTCTTCCTTTGGGTACGCGCAGGGAATCGATTTTCTTCCCCAGTTCATCGCGCTTTTTGCCCAAAAGCATGCGGTTTATTTCATTCCGTTCCAAAACCTGTTGGCCCAGGTGAGAAAGGCTGGTTTGAAGCAGGGTTATATCTTCTTTTTTAGTGGGATACATTTTGCCGTACATGGCATCCAAAGGCTTTACGACCTTTTGAACCGCAAATATCTCCCGCACTATCTGCTGCTCCATTTTCGCCTGTGCTTCCAGCGCCCTGGTATCGCCCTGGTTTATGGATGATTTCTGTTGCTCCAGAACCTGCAGATAGCTTCTGAATTTTTCGCGCTGAAGCTCCAGCATTGCGCGAAGACGCCTGAGAAGATCGATTCTTTCCCCAACAGAGCGTTGGTCGCCGTCTTCCAAATTCAATGGTGTTATTGTTCCTGCGGTCATATCTGGCCCCCCGGGTATTCGGAATATAGTAAAATCAACCGTCTATATTTACTCCCCTTTGATTTCCACCCTCTACATTTGTTTTTCCCGCTATCTCACCCCAGGCTCCCCGAATTTCGGACATCATGTTCCTGACCCGGCGAAGCGGTGCGCTGTCTTTGCGTATGTTTCCTTCCATAAGCTCCCCGTTGAACCACTGGTAAATGGAAAACATTCGGGAAGCAAAGTCTCCTCCCTGTTCCATATTCAAAGAAACCATAAGCTCGGTAATTATGTCACGGGATTTCTGGATGGCATTGTTTACCTTGTCGAGCTGCCTGGTTTTTTCGTCCAGCAGCTGTACGGCATAGTCAATTTGCTTGATCGCCTCGTCATAAAGCATAACGATAATCTGACCCTGGCCTGCGGTTTTGACCCGGGTTTCTTTATAGGCATTGGTCTGATAATTGGTCATCGGCATGTAATACCACCCTTTCTTTTATATAGTGCATTATCGGCCTATCGGGCATGATCCATAAGCGTTGTCACCGGTACCATAGCGTACCCGCGCTCAAGTAAATTATTGATGAGAATGTCGAGATTCCTGAACAAATAATCCTCCCGTCCGCTGTCGGGGCTGTCATCTCCGGGAGCGCCCACCGTCATGCTGATGATGCTTCCGGGTTTTTTTTGTTCCATAATTCGCTCAATGAGACGAGCCGACGGATAATACAGCCGGGAAATTCCGTTATCTTCCCGGGTAGGAACCCAATCAAAACTGTCCATGTCCCGGCCAACATAGGTGTAATTCATTGATTTGCTGGCTGCAATGATTTCCGGACTCAGGTAGTAATACGGAGCGTGCCAAAGCAGACCAAGTTCTTCACCGGTGTTGGCGAAGTAATCGTCTTCGTTTTTGGCCAAACCCTGCCTGATAAATTCACTGGTAACCTGAAAGCGGGCGTCCGACATGTCAAAATACATGTTAAAGAGCGATCCCACCTCATGGCCACTTCCGGCTATTTCCTGCACGGCCCCGGGGTAGCGCCGCATAAAATCGCCGTTGAGAAAAAACGTAGTCCGTATGCCGTAGTCGTCCAGGGTCTCCAGGATCGAAGCCAGTCCGGTGGCCGAATCTATGGCGTTAAATACCAGGCTCACCTCTCTGCGGCGTATCCGCGAGCCGTGGCGGAAGGTAGTAAAATTGACTTGCTCCTCCTGGGCGGGAAACGCCTCATAGGATTTCACCGGAGGATCAAAAAGGCTGGTGGTGCCCAGACTTTCGCCGCGGCGGGCAATTTGGCGGATCATTATCATGTTCTGATAACTACCCGAATTCAATTTTTCCAAATATACGCGGTATTGCCCTGTGGAAATTTGCACGGAGGCGATGGTAAAATTATCCCGCTCAAACCAGCGGCCGGTCTCTGTATCGTAGGCCTTGGCTATCCCGGCATTTTCAAGCAAGATTTCGCCGTTTGAACCGCTGAATCCCACCGCATCGCTTTGCGAAAATGCAATAAATTTGCTGCTGCCGTCGTCCAAATTGTGGAGAACAGTGGTTTCCCTGCCGGCAAGAATGATTTCATCGCTATTCACAAATAAAATGTGATGCAGTCCCGCATGTTTGATGTTCTGAATTTCGTCCCAATTCGCATAGTCGTACAGTTTCACCTCATCTTCAAAAAGCAAGGCCACATACCGTTCGTCGGGGCTGAGCACCATTTTGAGTATGCCCTCGTCTTCCAGGCGTTGAAAGCTGTAGGAATCCTGTTTGGAAGAAAGATCCAGGCGGGATACGCTGGTTCGCCACTGTCCCTGGAAACTACCCTCAATGAGCAACGTCACTATTCCGTCTACCGTCCATAACACCTCGCCAATGCGGGCGTTTTGGGGCAAATAGAGATACGGCAGTTCGATGGTATTGACTGTATTGGCGTAATCGTTGGTTCTGAGAAAATAGAGGAAAATATTCCTGTCCCCCTTGTCCAGCAATATTTGGGTACCGTCGGGACTAATCCAGAAACGGTCAAAATTGGGATCGAAGGCAAACGGGATTTTTCCCACTATGCGACCTATGCTCAGGAATTCCTGGTACAGGGATCTGGTAAAAAATTCCGCGCCGGAAATCTGGTATACCAGGATACCGCTTATGTAGTAGAGTTCGTTTTCGCTGCCCCAGTGGATGCTGGATATCTGGCCTTTGCCGATATTCCGGAAGTCTTCGCTGAGAAGCCTGCTGCTTTCGTATTGATCGATGCTGAAATAGTAAAGCTTGCCGGCTTTCTGGTAGATAAAAAAGTCTGCCTCGGGACTCCAGCTCACCGGCAACGCATCCAGACTCAACTCTACGTTCTGGCTCACCACGCTCTGCTTTCTATCCGAAAACCGTATGAGAACAAGATTGCCGTATGCCGAACTGGTAGTTTCAAAGCGCATCATGTAGCGCCCGTCGGGTGAAATCTGCACGGGATTAATTTTGCCAATGCGAATATCCGAGCCTCTCGCAAAGCTGTCGAAGCCCTCAACGGGTTGAATATTTTCCAGATTGTCGTCGCTTCTAAAAAGTCCGAAGCGGTTGTGTATTTGCAGCTGGCCCGAACCGGGAAGATAGGCGATTCGCTCGGGATAAAACGTAAGCTGGGTTATCTTCCTCGCGCTTTCCGCTATGGTCGCGGTGAACGAGCTAGTGTATTCCCGGTACTTGGGGGCATCGACGGTTGCTGAAAACAGGGCCCTGTTGTTTTCATCGATGGTCAGTCCAGAAAATTCAACTTCAGCGAAAACAATTGTGGTGGCACATACCAACAGCTGTAAACCAAGTATTATTCGCAATCTCAAAACAAATACCCCGCTCAATGAATTCTTTACATGCACCGGAACAACAGCTGCCATCTGCGCAGACCGGCACTCTTCATACTATCGGCAAATCATCCCGGAGAATTGAGGAACGAACCGTCCATACTTCACAAAAAACTTCACAGAAACTTTTCAATACTGTCATACGCGACAAAGTGCCAAAACAATTAATAATACAAGAAGGGGACGTTCGAAATTTCAGGAATTCAAAGATGTTTCCCGTTGCCCATGGTGCTGTTCCGGCCGGGACAGAAGAAAGGTATCCAGATCCTGCTCAATTTCTTCAAGTTTTTTTAGATAGTTGTCGAGACGAACCAAATTGTGTCGCCGACGGCGGTTCTCAACCTCTTTCATGCTGTGATCAACAATTTCTTCGAGATCCAAAACAGTGGCTTCTTCATTAACTGCCATGCACAAAGTATACTAGACCTTTTCCATTACTGCGAACCATATTCAGGCAGAATTTCAAATTCTTTCAGGAATCAATGCCCACAAATTTGTGCGTATCCCATGGTTTGTGCGTATCCCATGGTTAGAGTAGTTCTGCGGCAAGTTCGGCCAGCGTACTCCGTTCGGAACGTTGGAGAGTTATATGACCCGCCAGATCTTGTTGCTTAAAAGCCTCCACCAGGTAACTCAAGCCATTTGAACCCGAATCCAGATAGGGGCTGTCAATTTGGTACGGGTCGCCGGTAAGAACGACCTTTGAACCCTCTCCGGCGCGGCTCACTATTGTTTTTATCTCATGGGGAGAAAGATTCTGAGCCTCATCAATTATTATATACCGGGACGGCAGGCTGCGACCGCGTATATAGGAAAGGGCCTCCAATTCCATGATCTTGCTGTTCATAAGATACTCGGGATTTTTTATGTTCTGCTTCTTGTACACCGACAGCAGGTATTCCAGGTTATCAAACAGGGGCTGCATCCAGTGGCTGAGTTTTTCATCTTTTGCTCCGGGCAAGTACCCGATATCCTTGCCCATGGGTATTACCGGGCGGCTCACCAGAACACGGCTATACGCCTTGTCCTCCATGGTGAGCTTGAGACCGGCGGCAATTGCCAACAATGTCTTGCCGGTTCCAGCCTTTCCCACCAAACTTACAAGCTGAACGTCGGAATCCAATAGCAGATCCATAGCCATTCGCTGCTGGTGATTCAGGGGGCGCACTCCGGCGACGGCGGGCATTTTGTAATCAACCAGCCTGAGAACCCTGCGTTTGGCAATATAGCGGGCAAGAAGTTCGTCTCCGCCGTCGCCGGAGTTGCGAAGTACGAAAAAGAAATTTGGCGCCAGGGTTTCGTGCCATGGAATTTCCTTCTCCAATTCCAGCTGGCGCATGGTATCGTTGCTGCTTTCTATTTTGCCATAGCCGGTATACAGCTTCTTGGCGTTGACCTTTTGTTTCTCGTAATCCACCGCCCGTATTCCCAATGCGGTTGCCTTGACCCGGGCATTGATATCCTTTGATACAAAAAACACGCTACCGCCGTTTTGCTTTATTTCATATGCGGCCAGAATAATCTTGTTGTCCATTTTGTCCTGGAGTATTCCCGCGGGAATGCTTTCGGTATGGGTGAGTTTGACCTTGAGCACCGATCCGTTGTTCAGTTTCACGCCCTCTGATAAATCTCCGTTTTGGCTACATTCGTCCAGAAAGCGTATGGCATGGCGGGCATTGCGTCCCCGTTCGTCGCTGTAGGTTTTGAGTTTGTCCAGTTCTTCCAATACCCATAGGGGAACTACTATTTCATTATCCTTGAAACTCATAATCGCGTCGGGTCTGTGGATAAGGACATTGGTATCCAGTACAAACGTTTTCAGAGACTGTTGTCGTTCAGGCATGAACCCTCCCCGAGCCGTTCTCACTATAATCAGTTCATTATAATCATTTCACCATAATTATTATAGAAGCTTGTCTTATGGACTGCCACCGGGTATAGTTTCAAAGACCATGACGACCACTATTTCACGAGTATCCGATTTGGCCCGGGAGTTCCACGACCAGTGCATTGAAATTCGCAGGCATCTCCACCGCCATCCCGAGCTATCGTTCAACGAAGTGCAAACATCCCGATACATCGCCGAAAAACTAGGCGAGTTCGGTATGACCTGTACCGCACTGCCCGGAAAAGACGGCAAGGGAACGGGCCTTATGGCGCATATTCCCGGAAACGGGCCGGGAAAAACCCTGGTACTGCGGGCGGACATGGATGCCCTGCCCATCAACGAAGAAAATGACATTGATTTCCGAAGCATAAACCCGGGGGTAATGCACGCCTGCGGCCACGATGCCCACAGCAGCATAGTACTCACCACAGGTCGCATACTCAAAAAACTCTCTGGCGAATTTCCCGGCGAAATACGCCTCATTTTTCAACCTGCCGAAGAAAAAAGCCCCGGCGGCGCATGGGGTCTCATTGAGCAAGGAGTGTTGGAGGGCGCAAACGCAATACTGGGCGAGCACATTAACCCAGACCTTCCGGCAGGTACCGCCGGTTTCCGGCCGGCACTTATGATGGCCAGCGCAGACGAAATTTATATGACGGTGCGGGGCACAGGCGGTCATGCAGCAAGCCCCGAAAAACTGGTGGACCCCGTTTTGGTGGCATGTCATATTATAATTGCCCTTCAGCAAATTGTAAGTCGCAGAGCCGATCCCCGGATACCCAGCGTACTCAGCTTTGGAAAATTCACGGCTCCTGGCGCCATGAATGTCATCCCGGATTCGGTGCAGATTGCCGGCACCTTCCGCACCGTCAACGAGGACTGGAGGGAAACGGCGTTGACAAAACTGGCGGCAATAGCAAGAGCGACGGCGGAATCCATGGATGCCACTTTGGACCTGGAAATCCTGCGGGGATACCCGGTATTGGAAAATGATCCCGCGCTTACCGGGCGCCTTCGTTTGGCCGCAACCCGGTATCTGGGAGAAGAAAATATTGTGGATCTCCCTCTGGCAATGTGCTCCGAAGATTTCTCCTATTACAACCGGGAAATCAGCGGTTGTTTTTACAACCTCGGCGTCGGAAACGAAAAGAACGGCTGGACCAGTCCGATTCACAGCCCTGGATTGATGATCGACGAATCCTCGTTGCAGACAGGCAGCGGCCTGATGGCCTATCTCGCCTTGAGTGAATTGCAGCCCGGGAAAAAATGATGTAATCTCCTCTCCATGTTCAACAACCCGGGAAAACCGCTTATTGTGCAGGGCGATCAGACCATTCTGCTTGATTTGCACGATCCCCTTGCCGAGCAGGCCCGGAAAGATATTGCCGCCTTTACCGAACTGGAAAAATCTCCGGAACATATTCACACCTACAAGATGAGCAATCTTTCCCTGTGGAATGTCGCCGCCGTCGGCTATGATGCAGCGAAAATCATGGAAATTCTGGATCGCTATAGCCGCTATCCCGTACCCGGGGGTATGGAGCGCAATTTGAGTGAAATCATGGGCCGCTACGGTACCATCAGATTGCTGCCGTCGGCGCCTGGAAAAAGTGTGCCAAGCGGTACGGGAAAAGATAGTTCGGGAAAAGACGAAATATCCGCCACAGCTACCACACTGTTTTATTTGGAAATACTGGACAAACGCACCTATGCCGTTCTGTCTCATCAGAAAAATTTTCTTAAATTTACAATTCCCTCTCAAATGTACGAGGGAAGGGGATTCCTGATCCATCCCATGCAAAGGGGGACAGTGAAACAGGAGCTTATGTGCCAGGGATATCCCGTAGCAGATCTCATTCCACTGAAATACGGTCTGCCGTTCCCGATTGATCTTCGAAAGCGGATACGGTCCAGCAACGGAGAATTTGTAATACGCGATTATCAGCGCCAGGCAGCGGATTCGTTTCTCGGAAATATGAAAGGCGGAACGGGCTACGGCGTGGTGGTGCTTCCCTGCGGCGGGGGAAAGACAATTGTCGGTATAGATGTAATGTGCCGACTCAAGACCCAGACCCTTATCCTGGCGCCCAATGTCTCATCAGTCCACCAGTGGAAACGCGAAATCCTGGATAAAACCAACCTCAACGAAGAAGACATCGGCGAATACAGCGGGGGTAAAAAAGAGGTTCGGCCGGTAACCATAGCAACATACCAGATTCTCGTATGGCGCCCCGATGAAGAGTCCGGTTTTCCCCATTTCAACCTGATCACCCGGGCAAACTGGGGTTTGGTCATTTACGATGAAGTCCACATTCTTCCCGCACCCATGTTCAGGGTAACGGCGGAAATTCAAGCGGTACGGCGGCTGGGGCTCACGGCTACATTGGTGCGGGAAGACGAAAGGGAGAACGAAGTATTCACTCTGGTGGGTCCAAAGCGCTTTGACATACCCTGGAAAGATCTGGAAAGCAGAGGCTGGATTTCCGAGGCCATTTGCAAGGAAATCAGGGTAGAATTACCCGATGATTTGCAAATATCATATGCGGCGGCGGACAAACGAAAAAAATACAGGCTGGCAAGCGAAAATCCTTCCAAATTCGAGATCGTCGAATATCTCATTCACCACCATCAACAGGATCAGATTTTGATAATAGGCCAGTACCTGGAACAGCTGAACAAAATACGGGAAAAAGTCGATGCCCCTATTATCACCGGCAAGGTTCCGAATTCCCGGCGGGACGAACTGTATCAGCAATTCAGGGACGGTGAAATACGCATTTTAATTGTTTCAAAGGTGGCGAACTTCGCCATAGACCTTCCCGATGCGTCGGTTGCCATACAGATTTCCGGCAGTTTTGGTTCAAGACAGGAAGAAGCCCAAAGATTGGGCAGAATTCTCCGTCCAAAAGACAATCCGGCATACTTTTACAGCATCATTTCGCGCTATACTGTTGAAGAGGAGTTCGGATTAAACCGCCAGAAATTTCTCGCCGAACAGGGATATTCGTATCTGTTGGAAGTATGGAATAACGAGGCGCAACCGGCTTGGCAACCAAAATGAACATATCTCCCGACAAATGGAAACGCTTTCTTTTTACTCTTGAGGACGATCTTTTTTTTACCGTACTGCGGAATTACCTGGGTCCCATCCAGACGCCCTACAACAAACACGATCTTGTGGATCGCCTGGAACAGTTTGTTGAAAAACACGCAGATGAAATGACAGATCGATTGTCTCCCAACGATATTCAACTTCTTTCGGCCCTTCACGCCCTGCGGCCCCGCAATGTGGAATCACTGATTACTTTTTTCGAAGGTGAAAACAGGGACAGCGAGATTTACCGCAAGCTCCTGAACCTCAAGGACAGGCTGATGTTCTTCAGGGATGGCGATAGCGACGAATTGCGCATTAATCCGCTACTTCTGGACAAGCTGCAGATTCGCGGAGTCGGAAGCGAGCAACTTTTTCCGTCGCGAAAGGTGCGCCCCGAAAAGCATCACATTCCCTGGTACAACGACAATCTGGTTCAGGGATTGCTCTCATGCATTATGAATATAGGGGTTCTTTTTAAAAGCGACGGCGGCATGCGAAAGTCCGCGGCAAAGAGCTTTCAAAAACAGTTGCCCCAGCTTTATCAGGGCGGAGAAGCCCAAATTGCACGGCTGTGCAGAAGCCTTCTGGTTCTCGGATTGCTGCGAAGCGAGGATCAGTTGCTGGAACCGGTTATTCAACGCCTGGAGGAATGGGGGAAATTGTCCTCTCCCCAACGGCATTTCTATTACTGGGCGGCCTATTACACGTCGCTTGGGGATGAAACCCGCCCAAATCAAACGCGCAGTTTCGTCGATTTGGAGCGTTTGAGAAATATCGCAGGTTTTCTCTACAGTTTTTTACGGGAATTTCCCCGCGATACGGCATACGGCCGGGACACGCTTATGCGCATACTTCAGCTCCAACTGGAGAACCGGCAACTGAATGAATCCCAACAGCATATTCTGAACTCGCTGGTGGACACCCAGGTATTGGTTCCTTACGGATCCGAACTGGGCATCAATCCGGCCGTGGCAGGTTTGTACGAAGAAAAGCAAAGCAGTCATCCCGGCCCAAGTCTGGTTATACAAAGCGATTACAGGCTAACCGTGCATCCCCACGCCCCAATCAGGCTCAGTTTTCCTCTTGCAATTTCATCGTCTCTTATTCAATTCGATCTCATTTCCGTCTACGAGATCAATAAAAAATCCCTATTCCGCGCACTGTCCACCGGCCTTTCCCCTCGGCACATTCAAGACGCACTGCGGGAAATGAGTCAAAATCATGTCCCCCAAAACGTGGAGTTCAGCCTCGGCAGTTGGATAGAAGAATTTATCTCGATTCGCATTAATCCGGGTTATCTGCTCAGT
>JACSEG010000138.1_pt1 | contig 14169 bp, 16 predicted proteins | sample 8225521 | NCBI WGS metagenome assembly JACSEG01 (sample SAMN15705060, study PRJNA637333) | viral metagenome | isolation source: viral RNA from sea star tissue | host: Pisaster ochraceus | place: USA:Santa Cruz | collected 2018
CAACAACAGCCAGGTCAGTTTGAAAGAACTGAGAGACACTTTTTATGATACCGGAATCGGGCTGTCTGACTATATGATATTGGAGCAGGGGAGAATCGATAAAATTCTTGAGGCAAAGGCGGAAGAGCGAAGAAAGATTTTAGAGGAAGCTGCGGGCATTTCGAAGTTTAGAATTCGAAGCGTGGAAAGCATGAATCGACTTCAAAAAGTAGAAGCGAACATGGTTCAAGTAGAGCAGTTGTTTGGAGAGGTGCAGTCACAATACGGAAACCTTAAAAAGCAGAGCGAACAAGCAAAAAAATATCGAGATCTTAATCAGAAGATGTTTCACAGCCGTGTTGTCCTTGCTTGCAAGAAGCATCTTGAACTAGGGAAGACAAAAAAAGAGCAGGAGAAAACCGAACAGACATTGGCACTGTCCCACGAGAGCGCAGAGCAGGTGCTTTCGAAGCTTGTACACAATGATACAGAGCTAAACAAAACCATCCAAGAGAAAGAGAGAAACATTTTTAAAAACCAGCAGTTTGTCCAGAATATTTCTGCAGAAAAAAAGATGATACTCGAATATATTCAGTCTCTGGACGAGCTTTGTAGAGAGCGTAGTGCGCAGCTAAACAATACCAAGCAACGGTTTGCAATGCAGACGACAAGACTAAAGAACATCGAGGAACAAAGAGGGCGATATCAAAGAGAGGCAGTTTCTCAGAAAGAATCTATTTCTAGCATAGAGAAACAAATACTCTCTTTAGAGAAACGAATAAACGCCACACAGGCGCGAATGGAAAGTCTCGAAAAGAGGAAAGAAGAAAAACTGCTTTTGGAGAAAAAGAAGTCGAGAGCATTGACGTCCGAACAAGAGAAACTACGATCAGTTGTCGATTTGCTTGCGGAAGAATTGGACAAACACATGAAGGTGGAGGGGAACTCTTTTGTAGAACAGAAGAAGACACAGAAAGAGTTGCAACTTCAGCTGCAACAGATAGAGAAGAAGGCACAGGCATTGACCACAAAGATCAACGATGCTTTGCGTGTCAAGGGTAGCTTGGATCTTCGTAGAATCAACAAGGACGCAGAACAGCTGTGTGAGCTGAGCAAATCAAACATGGAGGTTTACGAAAAGTTCTGTGCAATGATACCGACCTTTCTCCAGGACTTCGTCAAGGAAAATGGAATTCTTTCAAGAAAACATACTATCGACGAAAGCATCTCTTCCTTACAAACGTCAATACAACAAATAGCACAGGATGTACGAGATCTGAATGGCACTCTTGTGGAGTTGGATGCGGACGTAGGAAACACAAAGGACGCGATACAAGATCATCGCATACAGCTAGAATCTTTCTACCAAGGGTTAAAGTTTTCTCATAATCAGGAACAAAAACTTCGTCAAGATGAAAAAGAGATCCAGACGTTTGTTACGGAAATTTCCAAGCAAAAGAAAAAGGACGAAGAGTTTATCGCGCTAAAGACTAAAGAGAAGAAGGAACGCGAGAAACAGCTAGACGCATTGTTTGTCAGAGAAAAGAAGGCGAAGAAAGATTCCGAGGTGCTTCAGGTATCTATAGGGGCCGAGAATACGGCGCTGCATTCGTTTCGGCAGAAAATAATAAAGCAGGAAGAAAAGAAGGAACAGATTTACAAGAGGCTCATCGTTGCTCAGCAAAAGAAAGAAAAGATTTTACTTCAGACACAGGTCTTAGAAGAAAGCTTTTATAATTCACACGGAAGCCATCTTCATACGTTTTTACAAGATGACACGTTCTCGTCTGCGTTAAGAAAGAACAAGGAAAAGATAGAGATGGAAATCGCTCAGAATCAAGAGCGCCTTAGGGAACTAGGAGCAGTGAATCTGCTTGCCGAAGAGGAGTTTGCACAGGTACAAGAAAGACACGATCTTTTAAGATCTCAACTCGATGACCTGAGCACCGCCAAAGAAGACTTAAAGAAGGTGATGCGAAACATAGAAGAAAAGTCAGAAAAAAAACTTCTTTTCGCTTATAATGAAGTAAGAAAGCAGTTTAGAAAACTTTTTTCTTCTATCATGGGAGGGGGTAGTGCTGATATTTATTTTACTGATACTGATGATATATTAAACTCTGGCTTGGAAATCGTTGCCCAGCCTAGTGACAAGAAGAATCAACTCCTTTCCCAGTTATCGGGAGGAGAGAGGGCCTTAATAGCGGTGATACTTATATTCGCGTTATATTCTTTTAAACCTGCTCCGTTTTGTATCCTAGACGAGATCGATGCCCCTCTTGACGACAGCAACATAGACAAGTTTATTGTACTGCTCCAGCAGTTTACCGATCAGAGTCAGTTCTTAATCATAAGTCATAACAAAAGGACGATAGCACACGGAAAGAACATCATAGGTATCACGATGGAAGATCAGGGAGTGAGCAAACTCATGCATGTAAAGGTAGAAGCATGAGGATCTTGATTGGAGCGCTCATTTTTCTTTCTTTCTTTTCGTGTGGGGTGAGTCAGCAAACGGAGACCCCTACCGCAGAGGCCCAAGCAGTCCAGGAACAGCTTGCCGAAAAAAGCAAAGGGAACTTGTTTGATGGATTTTTTACGGGAAACTACTTTGTACCTTCAAGCATTGATGCCATCGATACGGCTCCTGAATTTCTTAAGCAAGAGGATCAAGAGGGAGCCGAAGAGAAACTGAAAATTTTTATCGAAAAGAACGGCATCGATTTGGAATCGATATTTCTTGAAGAACTAAAAAAGAAGAGTGACGAAAGTCTTGATTCCTTGTTTTTAACGGTGCCATGAACGTAAAAAACCTATACGTTTTGTTTGTCTTTGTTCTTCTTTTGCCTCGTTCCGTGGAAGCCATGGTGGACACGAGTTCTGCAGAGGTGCAGCTTCCCATCGAACATCTTGTTACCCTACGTCTGCGAGGAACGGGATGGATTCTTGATGCAGAACGATCATTTCAAAATTCAGAATCTTTGGTCTCTCTTCTTGAGATTGCAGAGATAGATCAGAACACAGACTTTGTCTTGTACAAAAAAGCCATATCTCAGGACAACCTTGTGTTTACGCGGTACAACCTAGAATCGGGAAACGAGTTCACTCTGTTCCTCGTTGTTCAGTGGCGTGACATGGTAGGTCCAGACGTGTTTGAACACAAAGAAATTTCTGTCCTTTCCATGTTGCCCCTAGAGGATACAAGCAGCGTCACAGGATATCTGGCAGAGACTACGTCGGATCTGCCCGTGCAGAGCCAGTCGATTATTGAGACACTGGTGACACAGCAGGACAGGGAGCTGGCTTCGGGTGGCGCGGTAGCCGAGCCTGCTTCGGGGGGCGCTGGTAGTACGGCAGCGGTCGTTGTGCCCGAAGAACAAAACGAGATAGCGGCGGCAATCGTTGTGCCCGAAGAACAAAACGAGATAGCGGCGGCAATCGACAGCCTCGAGGACCGGATAAAACTTCCTGACAAGATGGAAAAGAAGGAAGAAAACTTGATTTCTTTTATGCAAGAAATAGATACCTATGCACAGAACAAGCAACTAGAGGAAGGAAGAGCGTACGGGCTTGTGTTTTTAGAAAACATCGAAAATTACGATCTTCGTGCGGAAGGTCATTTTTTACTTGCACAATTCTTAGAGCAAAACTCAAGCAGCGTGCAAGATATTCGATACGCCTTGGAGCTGTATAGACTTGTTGTTATGGACTATCGTCTTAGCGAGCAGTATAGCGAAGCCTTAAACCGAATTACGGTTCTAGAAGACAAGTACCTGTACTTCCGTTAAGGATACCCCATGCTTTTTCAAAAAAAGAAACACTGCTTCATTCTTTCCATTGATGGTGGTGGATACGGATCCCTGCTACCCTCCCTTGTTTTAGAAAAGATGCAAGAAGAGCTTCGTACACACGGAAGTTCCATACCTCTTTTTGAATGCTTTGATCTTATTTGTGCTGCAGGTTCTGGAGCGATACACACTGCACAGCTGCTCTTTCCGGAACAAAAGAGCCAGGTAAGAAACGTGCATGCGATGGAGATGAGTAGTTATTTAGAAGCATATCTTGATTGCCTGTACGATCCAGAAGAGCATGCCTTTTTTACGGGACCTTCGGCGCAGTCTGGACAGTTCGCGCAAGACGGGCAGTTCGCACAAGCCGCGCAGCAGGCTACCGCGGCTAGTGGGGCTGTCGGGCAGGCTAGTGGAATCGCGGCGCAGCAGACAGCGCAGTCTGGGCAGTTCGCACAAGCCGCGCAGCAGGCTACCGCGGCTACCGCGCAAGCCATGGGGCGCCCCGGGCAGACCATACGGCAGGTTGTGGCGGGAAAACAGCGAAAGCTTGCTGACCTGCTTCGATCACGGTTCGAGGAAAAAATTCTTATCGGCAGTAGCAAGAAACCCATAATCTTTCCGGTACTAGATTCAAAAAAAGAAGAAGTCCTCGTGTTGTCCAGCGAAACTCATTATGCAATGTCACTGAACGACTTGCTACTTCTTGTCAATCAATACGATCCATTGCCAGAACAAAACAGCTTTCATTTAGAAAAGATGCTAAGTCTGCGTCCGTCCGATCTTGTCAATGTGTGCCTGTTGGGCAAGAACCCAGTTCTCTATGCACTGCAATGGGCAAAAGAAAACCTCTCTTCTCAAAGAGAGATTCACATACTCTCTTTAGGGACGGTACGTTATCCTCAGAATGCAAGAGACGGACACCAGATCCTTAATAGCGTGCGATTCCAAGAGGCAAGTATACAAGCCGCCATGCAGTTTGTCCCCAATGTCCACTACTATCGGATAAACACCACGTGGAGTAACGGGAACTCCCTTCCAAATGCAGAACTAAAGGAAGCGATGTATCATTTGGGCAATACCCTAACGTACAGATCCATGGATCTTATTCGAGAATATCTTCATCGGGTGCTGACCTCGCGATAGGTTTTCCGATCCCACAGCAAGTCGGGTGCTGACCTCGCGATAGGTCATTTCAATCCTAAGGACATTCTGCTACAATGAACACATATGAAAAGAGTTCTTATCAGTGTGTCAAATAGAGATGGTCTTGGAGAATTCGCAAGTGGGCTTGCAGACCTGGGATGTAAGATCGTAGGCACGACAGGAACCCAGAGTTATCTTCAAAAAAAAGGTATCGACTCGGAATCTGTAGAAGATGTTACGGGCTTTCAGAAGATCTTGGAAGGCAGGGTAAAAACATTGCATCCACGAATCTTTGGGGGAATCCTTGCGCGAAAAAATCATTCTGTTGATAAAAAAGAGCTCAAGAAGATCGGGGCAGAATACATAGACATTGTGGTTGTCAATCTGTATCCTTTTCAAAAGGTCATAGAAAACAAAAAGCATTTGTCACAGGATGCCATAGAGAACATAGACATTGGCGGTGTTTCCTTGCTGCGAGCTGCGGCAAAAAACTACAAGGATGTTCTTGTCGTCTCTCATCCAGACGATTATTCTGACACGTTGGAACTTTTAAAGGCCGAAAAAGAAAACCCCAAAAAAGCAGCAAAGAGGCTTGCACAGTTTCGGCTGCAGCAGGCAGGGAAGGCGTTCGACTTGGTGTCCTCGTACGACACATTGATTGCAAGATACATGATAGGTTTGGGGACAAAAACCAGCGCGGCTGGCGCGGCAGGCGAGGCAGGCGAGAAAGAATTGTTTCCTCAGACGCTCCAGACCTCGTACACAAAGCTCAATGATCTACGCTATGGCGAAAACCCTCACCAGAAGGCTGCGATCTATGCGTCCACCTCTTCGTCCGAGAGAGCCGGGTCTCTTCTGGACGCAAAACAACTCCACGGAAAACAGCTTTCTTTTAACAACATGCGAGATGCACAAGCAGCCTTAGATATCGCACGGCAATTTGCTCGCCCCGTGTCCGCACATGTAAAACATGCAAACCCCTGTGCTGTCGCACTAGGAGAGAACGTGCTCCAAGCCGTTAAGAAAGCCTATAATGCAGATCCCGTTTCGATATTCGGTGGCATAGTGGCATGCAACAAAGAGATAGACAGCACGTTAGCACGGTTTCTTTCAAAGATTTTCTTAGAAATCATAATCGCTCCACGGTTTAGCGCTGACGCACTCGGCATCCTCTGTAAGAAAAAGAATGTTCGGCTCCTTCAATTACCCTTTCGGACAAAGAAGCAAGTGTACATGGATCATGTATCGCTTCCGCATGCATTGTTAGTGCAAGAGCACGACAGCATGGCGTTGCGACCTTCGCAGCTGCAAGTGGTGACAAGAAAAAAGCCGACACCGACACAGATACAAGAGCTACTCTTTGCATGGAACGTAGTAAAGCTCGTAAAATCAAATGCAATCGTTGTTTCTCACGGTGAATGCACGAAGGGGATCGGAGCTGGGCAGATGAGTCGCATACAGGCGGTGGAGATCGCGCTTAAGCAGGCAAAGAAAAAAGGGACAGTCCTTGCGTCGGACGCGTTTTTCCCCATGGGGGACAGCGTAAAGATGGCAAGCAAGCATGGCATACGCGCGATCATTCAGCCAGGAGGCTCGGTGCGAGATTCTGATTCCATTGAACTATGTGATCGCAATAACATGAGCATGGTTTTCACAGGGATACGACATTTTCTTCACTAGGGTTTGCGTGCCTGTGAATTTGCTAGAGCTTGCATGCCGCAACGAGACAATGTGATATGCTCAATATGATATACTCAATATGATATACTAAAGACAAGAGTTAGAATAAAGGTAAGGATGGGGTCGTATGCTTGAAAAACTTCAAAACAGTTTTCTTAATGTCGTTCAAAAATTACAGGGAAAAAGTCACATATCAGAAAGCAACATCAAAGAAAGTGTTGAAGAAGTAAAAGAGGCTCTCCTCCAGGCTGACGTGCATGTGCGAGTGGTGCGGCGTTTTGTCAACAAAACGATAGAACAAGCGCTTGGTTCGCAGGTGCTTCGCACGGTAAATCCTGGGCAGCTCTTTATTAAAATACTCAACGATAACCTTAGTAGTTTTCTTGGGGACAAAAACCAAGAGATAGAACTTCGGGGAAATCCAGCAAGCATAGTTATCTGTGGGTTGCAAGGTTCGGGAAAGACCACCACCTGTGCTAAACTCGCACGGTCGTACAAGAACGAAAAGAAAGAGGTCGCCATGGTCTCTCTTGACTTCTCGCGCGCAGCTGCAGGAGAACAACTACGGCAGCTTGGAGAGAGCGTATCGGTTCCCGTGATCAGCACAGAAACGGTAGGAGCTTCCTCTAACAACATGGTGGAGTTTGCAAAGAAAGCGCAGCACTACGCAAAGACGCAAGGGTACGATGTTCTGATCTTTGATACTGCGGGAAGGACGGAGCTAGACGAAGCCTTGCTTGCCGAACTCAGAGATTTAAACTCGACCTTACAGAGCTGTGCTCGCGTGCTTGTCTTGGACGCTATCACGGGGCAAACGGCAGTGCAGGTAGCGGAGAACTTTCACAAGGTCATGGACTTGACGGGTCTGATATTTTCTAAGCTTGATTCAGATGCTCGCGGTGGTGCGCTCCTTAGCGTAAAAACCATCTTGAATATCCCCATACATTTTATTGGTTCGGGGGAATCGATGGAAGCCTTAGAAAAGTTTTATCCGGAGCGAATGGCATCCCGCATACTTGGCATGGGCGATGTAGTCAGCTTGGTGGAGAAAGTCCAAGATAATTTCGAGCAGAAAGAGGCGGACATCCTTCAGAAAAAAATTCTTAAGAAAACGTTCACCCTTCAAGATTATCTAGAACAGATGCAACAGGTAGAAAAGATGGGATCTTTTGAGAAAATAGCGTCAATGATACCAGGGGTAAGCGCCGAGCAGGCACAATCCATTGATGTAAAACAGATAAAACGAGAGCAAGCGATACTGCTTTCGATGACGCTTCGTGAGCGCCAGAACCCGAAGATATTGGGCTTCTCGCGAAGAGGGCGAGTTGCAAGAGGAAGTGGAAACACGGTCTCAAAGGTAAATGCGCTTCTTAAAAAATTTGAAAAGATGAAAACTTTGATGAAAAAAAGCTTAAAGAGGCAATCTACTGATCCGAGTATGGCACAAAAAACAATGGGTATACTATAATGAGAGCAGTATTAGTGCTAAGGAGAATGGTTTGGTAAAAATAAGATTAAAAAAGTTTGGTAAAAAACGGCAGACATCGTACAGGGTTGTGGTCATGGATTCACGTAGTAATAGGGACGGGAGAGCCATAGATGAACTTGGCTTTTATCTGCCACTAGAGAAAAACGAAGAAAATCAAATCCGACTCAATCTTGAAAAGATAGATCAGTGGACAAGCAAAGGGGCTCAGAAAACTGATACCGTCAGACAAATTATCAACAAGTATAAACGATTAAAAACGACATAGGTTATGTCACAAACATAGTTGAGGAGGTACTACTATGGAAAAGGAATTTGTAGAATATATTGCGAAAGCTCTTGTAGATGAACCAAATGAAGTGGAAGTTCAGGCTATAGAGGGAGAACAATCTATTATCTTAGAGTTAAAAATTGCTCAGGATGATATAGGCAAGGTAATAGGCAAACAAGGAAGAATAGCAAGAGCGATTCGTGTTCTTCTGAATGCTATAGCCACAAAAACAAGAAAGAAAGTTAATCTTCACATCTTAGACTAGTCGCAAATCTAAAAAGAGAAGCGCTTGTCTGGTTGTCATGGCTGATCTCATCCAATGAATAAAGAAGAGTATATCATCGTAGGTAAACTAGTCCGTCCGTTTGGTGTGAAAGGGGAAATTCTTTTTTTCTCGTGTGATGAAGAATCTGGTCATTTAAAAGACATACACTCGTTCTATCTTGAGACATCTCTTCTTCCGAAAAACATTGAATATTGGGTAGGCCTTACGAAAACAGGAGCCAAGATTCGTTGTAAATTACAGCACATCGATAATCCAGAAGCCGCGCAACTCGTTTGTGGACAAAACGTCATGATTCCCAGAGCAGATGCTGCCCCCTTAGTTAGCGGCGAATACTACAGTGCAGATTTTATATCTTTGTCGGTGCGTTGTGACAACAAAGAGGTGGGGGTCATTCAAGCGATCTCGAACGATGCAAGACCCTTGCTGAGCATACAATGGCTTAGCGGCAAGCTTGGCCTGATTCCGTTTGACAGACATTTTTTTTCTGACCCCGATCTTGCGCAGAGAACGATTACCCTGCTAGACAGTACTCTGGTGGATTTGTAGTAGTGGCGCTGGTGTGGCGGGGCGAGTTGGCAAAGATGGATTTTAAGAGAGCGAGATTATCATGAAAATACAGATTCTTACGTTGTTTCCCGACATGATTCAGGCATATTTTGACTGTTCCATTATTGCTCGTGCCTGTAAAAAAGGTCTGATAGAGCTAAACATCGTAAACATACGAGATTTTGCAACAAACAAATACAAGACCTGCGATGACGAACCCTACGGCGGCGGCCACGGCATGATTCTAAAACCCGAGCCGCTATCAGCAGCCTTGGATTCCGTGCTTAGCAAGGAAAGCTGTTGTGTCTTTCCCACACCCGTTGCACCACTGTTTACGCAAGACGATGCCTGGGAACTATCGTGCAAGAAAGAATTGGTTTTTATCTGTGGAAGGTACGAGGGGATAGATCAGCGGATCATCGATCTCTATGTTGACAAGGTATATTCTCTTGGAGATTATGTCATCGCTTCTGGGGAAGTCGCAAGCATAACCATTCTTGATGCGAGCCTACGGCTGATGGACGGGATAATACGGAAAGAGTCGTTACAGGACGAGAGTTTTGTACAGCCACTACTCGAATATCCACAGTACACCCGACCAGAGCTCTTCCGGGATAGGAAGGTGCCAGAGATACTCTTGTCGGGCAACCACAAGCAGATAGAGGAGTGGCGCAACGCACAGAAGCAAGAGAGCACGAAGAAGCACAGACCAGATTTGCTGGAGAAGTGACAGGTGGTGGGTGACAGGTGGCAGCGACAGCTGATAACTGGCTAGAAAAGAACAGCACGGCTGAAGTCTATAGAAAAACCATCTTGTTCAGAGCTTCCTTAATGCAACGGTTGTTCGACCAGCCCAGCTATGTTTTTTTCTTGGCGGATGGTTTTTCTTGGAGAATTCGGTGCTTGCAAGTTTTGTCTCAGTCGCCTCGGAGTCGGAGTGTTCTACTTATTGATACTTGCTGGGAAATACGTCTTATACTACACGAAAAACGTCTATATGCTACAATTAAGACATATGGAATCTTTGAAAGAGGACATATAGAATCTTTGAAAGAGGACATATAGAATCTTATAAACAAAGAAGAACAACATTTTAGGAGGAAATAAAATGACAGTATGGGCATTCAGTAAATCTGATAATGAGGAAGAAAGAAGATTGATATATCAATCTGTAAAATCTGGTAAGTCTCGTTTCGGATGGTCGCAGTTAGATGGTCACAACCTGAAGCTTAAGGATAATTGGAGTGATGGGCATCCCAGACAGTTGTTTCTACTTCAAGTTAGACCTGGAGACTGGATAGTTCATGTTAACACCCCTGATTGGGGCAAATGCATCGCTGCACAAGTACTTTCTGACTATGATTTTGATGAAGGGCTTAAATGTGATAGGGAGTCAGGATCAGATTTCCGACACTATTTTGAGATTGACACCAGTTCAATTGTTGAATTTGAACGAGGAAGTCCAAATGTTCTATCTACAGTCAATCTTAAACCAAGAGCAAGGTATCACAGGGTTAAAGCTACTGATGATTTCATTCAGTCAATTGATAACCTAAAAAACGACGCTGTCAAATTAGGTGCTGAAGAGAGCAAGGAAGAACATCATTTAAAAGATAAGGCTGATGGGTATTTATCTGAAATATCAAATCTTATTCATGAAATAAACAAAGGCAAAAGTCTGGAGCGATTTCTCGCAAAAGTATTCAGAAAAATACCTGGAGTAGTTGATGTTTATGAAAACGGCTCTAGAAGAGGCACTGATTATGGAGCCGATCTTATAGTCACCATGAATACATCGTTGGGCAACTTAGTATTTGAAAATAAAATCATAGTGCAGGTTAAATCTTTTATAGGGACTCATCATGACCTTACTGCTGTTGAGCAAGTAAAGACTGGCATTAAGGAATACAAGGGAACTGCAGGAATGATAATAACAACAGCAGAAAAATCTAAAGAACTCGAAAATAAGGTGGAAGAAGAAAATTTAAAAGAAAATGCTGTGCCGATAGATTTATTAGCATCCGATGATGTAGCCAAATTCGTAATTAAACATGCACCAGAAATGATTTTTAAATTATGATGGAATCTTCTAACAGCGCGAGTAATGAATTCGTTGAATCGGCACAAAACGCCACATAATTCGCGATACTCGCGATACTCGCGATCCGCTAGAAAAAAGTGAGCATGAAGATTATGGATACATCCGAGCATCACACGGTCGAAACAGCAACGAGACTCTAGTTTCCCGCGTACTGGTTCTAGTTTCCCGTGTGCATGTCTTGACTTGATGTTCATATTTTTTTACAATAAGAGCATGAGCCAGAAGATTATTAATGATGTAGAAAAATCATACCTTAAAGCAGAGATGCAGGATTTCAATGTAGGAGATCGTGTTGTAGTTCACTTTAAGATAGTGGAAGGAAGTACCGAACGAACCCAGCTTTTCGAAGGAATTGTCATACAGAGAAGGGGAGCAGGACTCCGAGCAACCTTTACGGTACGAAAAATCTCTTCTGGAATAGGTGTAGAGCGTGTGTTTCCATTGCATTCCCCACGAATAGAAAAGATAGGAGTATTGCAGAAAGGAAAGGTTCGACGTGCAAAGCTCTACTATATGAGAGATCGGGTAGGAAAAGAAGCACTGAAAGTGAAGGAAAAGTACACGGGAAACAAGACTCGCTAAGAGCTCTGTTTCACCAAGACTCCCAATTCCACCAAAAAAATCGCACGAAGCACCAAGCAAATCTCGCACAAGACTCCAAATTCCACCAGCATAGTCCACGACCGGCAGAAAGCCCGCACAAAACCCCAAGCAAATCTTGCAAGACAGTCCAAGACCCGCTAAAATCCCTCCAAATCTCTCGTAAAAGCAAACTTTCAAACAAAATTTGGTAATACACAGTAATACACAGTGAAAATTCTTGCACATTTCATGGGAAATACAATATCATTTAACTATGAACGTTGTATCTTCTGGAACTTCTGGTTTTCTTACGAAGGATATCTGTACCGCTCCGTGTATAGAAACAGAGGATAGTTTAAGGGAACACTCTTATAGAACACCAAACAAAAAGGATAAATTATGAGAAACACAACTAATACAACAAACACAACCGACAGAAGCACGCTTGTAATGATAATGCTAGTAGTGTGCGTCGGCTTTCTCTTTACGGCATGTACCTTAGCTGGTACGGTACGAGTAGATCCCCTTGATCCCGTTGACCCAGGCGGTACAGGTGGTGGCACTGGTGGTGGCACTGGTGGCACTGTAGCTAGTGGTCTAGGAGGCTTAAAGAATATTAGAGCGGTATCTTCATCTACTACTTTCATAGCACGATACACCTTTCCGACCTACGACGAAGTCATGCAACTAGCCAGAACTGAAGGTGGAAGAACTTCTGTGTACAACAGGAGCTATCTTACTATTTCTTACCGCGAAGCAACCGAATCAGAAGAAAAAACCGACGCTTCTAATGGGATTAGTCCAAATTACACATGGTTTATATACGACGAAGAAAATGAAGAAGAAATTAATGACTTAGACAGCTTTGTCGTTTCGAACCTTGAGGAAGAAGGGTTTCATGAAGTAACCGGACTAAAACGAGATACGCGATACTTCTATTTTATGGAGATTAAACATTATTTTGAATACAAACCCAAGCACTATACCAGCGTAATATTTAATAGAGGAACAGTCTACGAAATAAACACGAAACCCTAAACTGAGTGTTTTTACGACATAAAAGCTCGTATCCTCTCTTCTGGGCATTTCTCTTCTCGCAGTTAAATCTATACCAGCACAAGTACCAGCACAAAGCACAGATATAAAGCAAATGCTTTTTTTAGCGGTATCATTCTATTGGAATGAATCTTGCACAAATAAGAGGAAGGTTTGGCGAACGCCTCGTTGAGCATTACTTACTTACCCAAAGATATAAAATATTAGAAAAAAACTATAACTGTGTCTTCGGAGAAGTCGATATTATTAGTAGTAAGGGTAATACTCTTATTTTTGTGGAAGTAAAGACTTGGGAATGCTTTTCTGAGAACGAGCTTGGAAAGGTGGTTAACAAGAAAAAGCTCCGCAAAATAAGAAAATGTGCAGAATTTTTTCTTAGAAATTTTAATCAATACACAAGGATGTGTATGAGGCTTGATGTGATTCTTGTAAAATTATCACAGCATACCATGATTCACTACAAGGGAGTGTAAAATCATGCCAAACAAAATTAATAAGTCAAGATATGCGATTACGAACGAGCAGGTGAACATGTTGAAGGAAAAAATAAATGATCCTAAATACATGAACAAAGCAGTCTATTGGATTGCGAAACAACTTGCAAACAAGTTTAGTAACACGCAGTAAAATTCTTGCACATTTCATAGGAAATACAATATCATTTAACCATGAACGTTGTATTTCCTGGAACTTTTGATCCTCCTACGAACGGACACCTGCACATCATTGAACGATGTTCTCGGTTGTTTGTTCGTACGGATGTGGTCATTGCAGACAACGCAGAAAAAGAATGTCTTCTCGATTCGAAAGAAAGAGAGTATATACTCACACAGCTGAGCAAAGAATATCCAAACGTAACGGTTCATGTCTGGGACAAATTGCTTGTTGATTATTTAAGACAGCAAGAAATAAATGTCATTGTACGGGGAGTAAGAAGTTCTACTGACTATGAATATGAGTACCTTCTATCACAGATTAACAAAGGGTTGGGGCGAAGCTTTTCTAAAGGTATCGAGACATTGCTGCTTCCTACTGATGAAAAGTTTTACTTACTTCGATCTTCTGTAGTAAAGGAAATCATCCGGTACGGAGGCGATGTTTCCGACAAAGTTCCTAAATTAGTATGTGATCATCTAAAACAGAAACTACGCACTTGATTTTTTTTTAAAGATATTATAAAATAAGTATAAATAATCATTATATGGATGACAGAGAGGTTTTATGGCAGTTCCAAAGAGAAAAGCATCAAAG
>JACSEG010000139.1_pt1 | contig 14047 bp, 12 predicted proteins | sample 8225521 | NCBI WGS metagenome assembly JACSEG01 (sample SAMN15705060, study PRJNA637333) | viral metagenome | isolation source: viral RNA from sea star tissue | host: Pisaster ochraceus | place: USA:Santa Cruz | collected 2018
GTGTGTTTGGGAGTTTGGTTCCCCGTCTTTCCGACTGACATTTTATGCATTTGTCGTACGGACATCAATTCTTCGTACAATAACTTTGACTGGATGGAGCTAAATTTTTGTTCGGAATCCTCGTCACTTGATTTCTGATGCTCGTTAGCCATGTGAATGTGAGCTTCAAGCTCTTTTATTTCACTGGTGTGTCTTTGTATTCTTTGATCAAAATCAATCAACTTACTGTTTTCCATCTTTATGTTCTGTATGTTTTCTATGCATTTATCAAAACTCTCCAGATGTCGGTCATCTACAGGGGGAAGGTATCCTAATTCGTTTTCCTGTTTTTGGGCATCGACCTCTCGCATTACAGAGAGCAGAAAATCGAGCCTTTCGCTGTATCTTTGTGAAAGTGTCGTTGATTTTTCAACAAGATCATCTTTCATGTTCTGTAACTGCTGCAGTCTCTGCTTTTCGTTGGACAAAGTGTTCTCCTGCGTACCCTGTTGTGGATTATCGAATACAGACTGTGTTATCGTTCCGTTGACAACTCCGTTGAACCACTCATCCAGATAGTATATGGTCAGATCCGAACGAGCAGAAAGATTTGTATAGAGAATGGATTCAAAAACATTCTTGGGGATAAGAGAGCTGATGGTGATGCCAAAGCGAAAAAGTATTTTTATATGGGTTTTTTGGAAATTTTGCCCCGAAGCAATGATTTGTTCGAGAAATCTCCAAAAACTAAGGATCAGGTTTTTACGAATTTGAGAATTGTCCATGTCAGGAGGGGTGTCAAGAAAATTCATAAGACTGATATGCAGGGGTTTCGCTGCCTCTGGAGAAAGATTCATCACGGTCTGGTAAAAACCCTCGGGTTCCAGCAATTCTTCGTTCTGCCCCGAACCTTCTGTCTCGTCAAGCGGATATTCGTTGTAAAAATGCTCTATTTGTTGAATATATTCTTCTGGAGACATATCATTATTGTACTACATATTTGTATCAAACAATACGATATATATACTACGTAATTTTCTTGATAAAAATGAAGCTTTGTGTATACTAGCTATAAGGAGGGAAAATGGAAAAAGGAAAAAAAATAAAAATTGAAGTAGATCAACTGCATCCTCTAGAGACTATGGTGCTTTTCTCTGCAGGAAAGAACGATATCATCAGTAATGTGGCGTTACAGTCCGAATTAGATCTTCTTGAAGGACAGGTAAACCAGGCATTGAGTTGGCTCACTCTCAAGGGTTTGCTTGCTGAGGTAAAGAGAACCGCAGAAACCCTCTATGATAGAACAGAATGCGGTCATAATTGGGCTGTTTATGGCATACCTCCACGAAGAATGATGGTCGCGTTAGGGGAGGCCGAAACACCGCTCACCCTAAAGGACATGTCGTCCCATGGCGTGGATGATCTTGCCGAGATAGGGCGTAGTTTTGGCGTGCTTTCTAAGGCAGGAGTCCTGCGATTTGATAATGGCAGGTATATAAAAATAATAGACGAAGATTTGTTCCCTCAAGACCTTGTCATCCTAGAACATCTCCTAAAAAGGGAACGACACTCAAATTTTGTGTTGAACGAACAAGAGCAGGAAGTGATTTCGCGGTATTCAAAAAAACGAGGAACGGCAGATGTTCCCTTTAGACGCTCGGACAGAGAAACCGTGTTCTATGCATTGACACGTGAAGGGCAAGTATACCTTACAGAGGCGCAATCTCGTGGCATGAGTGAGCCTGAAGAAACCGCACTCACTCAGAAGATGTTGCAGAACAAGACGTGGGAAGGAAGAAAGTTTCGCGTATACAATATTTCGCTCCCTCCAAACAGGGTAAGTGTAGGAAGACAGAATAGCTACACGCAGTTTCTTCAGCAGGTAAAGGACAAACTCGTCTCCCTCGGCTTCGAAGAATTTGACGGATCACTTGTTCAAACAGAATTTTGGAACTCCGATGCCTTGTTTATGCCTCAGTTTCATTCTGCACGGGACATACACGATGTATACTATCTGAATCAACCAACCCATGCAAAGAAGATAGAAGAACCGTGGCTCTCAAACGTGGCAAAAGTACACGAAGATGGCGGAGGCACAGGAAGCAGAGGCTGGCAGTATCCCTTTGACAAGAATTTTGCGAAAAGACTTATTCTGCGAAGTCAAGGTACCGTTATGTCAGCTCGCACCCTTCCGACAGCAAAGATACCAGGAAAGTACTTTGGAGTTTTACGGGTCTTTCGTCGAGACCAAATAGATGCTACCCATCTCTCTGATTTTTTTCAGACAGAAGGAATCATTCTTGGGGACGATGTAAACCTTCGCACTCTGCTCGGATTGCTCCGAGTATTCGCAGAGGAAATAGCAAACGCAAAGGAAGTTCGCTATGTGCCTGGATACTTTCCCTTTACCGAACCCTCCATCGAGGTGCATGTCAAACATCCAGAAATGGGGTGGATGGAGCTCGGGGGGTCTGGGATACTTCGTCCAGAAGTAACAAAACCACTTGGAATAAATGTTCCTGTCGCTGCGTGGGGCGTAGGGATAGACAGAATGGCCACCATGCAAATGGGAATAAAGGACATACGAGAACTGTTTACACATGATCTCGAAAAGGTTCTTTTAAGAAAATCAATAGTGAGATAAGGAGAAACTATGCCAAAGATTACCGTAGATAAAAACATGTTTTTCTCTCTTCTTGGGAAAACCTTAAAAAGGGAGGAGCTCCGAGCTCTTCTTGTTGTTGCAAAGGCAGAACTAGAACATTTTGAGAACAATGATCCTTCGATAAAGATAGAGCTGAACGATACCAATCGTCCAGATCTTTGGACCATCGCAGGGCTTGCTCGTCAGCTGCGAAGCTACCTCGGTGCAAAGGTAGAGGACTATGCTTTTTTTCAAGAGAAGGTCTCGGACAAAAAGATCATCCTTGTCGATGCAGCACTCAAGAAAATACGCCCGTACATCGTAGGTTTCGAGGTTTCTGGAAAAGAGGTGGACGAGACGCTTCTCGCAGAACTTATTCAAACGCAGGGAAAACTATGTGAGAATTTTGGGAAAAAAAGAAGGACCGTAGCGATGGGGATCTACCGATCGAACATCATACATTGGCCCATACGATACATCGCAGCAGACCCCGACAAGACCTCCTTTGTTCCGCTTGAATGCGAAAAGCCCATGACCTTGCGGACCATACTCAACGAGCTCGAAAAGGGAAAAGAGTATGGACATCTGATCAAAGCGTTCAAGAGTTTCCCTTTGCTTATAGACGACAAAAAAGAGACGCTAAGCATGCCCCCCATTATAAACAGCGCCTCGCTAGGATCGGTAAAGGCAGGGGACAAAGAACTTTTTATCGAACTTACCGGAACCAACCTCCACACCCTTCAGTTGCTTGCATCCATCTGTGCCTGCGACTTCAAGGACATGGGGTTTACGATTACACGCATAAAAACCGTGTATCCCTACGAAACAGCCTTTTCTAAGGAAGTAGAAAGCCCCTCGTACTTTCAGACCGAACAGAAATGTAGCATACAAGAATTAAACACGGTTCTTGGAATCGATCACAAGGAAAAAGAAATAACAAAAGCGCTCCAGAAAATGGGCATCCAGTCTTCTGTGGACAACTCGGACACGATAAGGATCAAGGTTCCCCCGTACAGAAACGACTTTCTTCATTCGGTGGACGTAATCGAGGACATCATGATAGGCAGAGGGCTTGATGCGTACCCCGTGCAGATGCCCAAGAGTTTTACCGTTGGAAAAATAGGGCAGCGAGAGCAGGTACAGCGAAAGGTGACGCAGACTATGGTCGGCCTGGGATACCAGGAGATGATCTTTCCGTACCTCGGTTCAAAGGAAATGCACATAGAGAAGATGTGGCCCAAGGGCTCTCGAGAAAAAGAAGAGGAAAAAATCGCAAAGATAGAGAACCCGATATCAGAAAACTACGAGATGGTGCGGATGTCCATGTTCCCCAACCTTCTCGAAAGTGAACGTGTTTCTGCGCGCTCTGCGTATCCACACAAGATGTTTGAAATAGGCGAGCTCTTGATCAAAGACGAAGACGCAGAGCATGGATTTAGAACAGAACAGGCTCTCGGCTTTTTGTATGCAAACCGCAAGACAGGATATACCGACATCAATTCCATCGTTGCGGCAATCTTGTACTATCACGATGTAGATTGGGAAGCAAGGATCTGTGAAGATGTCAGATTTATTACAAGCAGGATGGCTCATATCTACGCCAAGAAATACAAAAAAGTCATCGGTATATTTGGAGAGACACATCCAGCAGTTTTAGACAGGTTTGATATAACCATGCCTACCGTGATGGGAGAGATTTTTCTCGATGTATTTGTATAGACATATATCAATGACGAGTTCACACAGAAGAATAGCAAAAAAAGGTAGTATATAGTAGCATGCAGATTATGACAAAGGAAAAGCCCACGAATCAAAAAACTATCTTAGGCAACAATGCTATTTTAGGCGATACCCCTATTTTAGGTGACAACCCCACGAAGCCGTACATCATAAAGCAATATTCGGGAAAGGGCAAGCCAGGAGAGCAGGATATATTTTTGTTCTTTCGTCCAAAAACAAACGGATACAAGATAGAAAGTGTAATACTGAACGCCTTTAGAAATTCTCCGATGTATCCTGCATCCGTGTGGCTCGAGTACATGGCAAACCTTCCTGGCCTGTTTTTGTCGCAGGACAACGTCATGCACAAATACTACGAACACAAATATTACTTTGCACGGAAAGGCAAGCAAGCCTTTACCCCAAGCATGAGGCGGAAATTCGAAAACCGTTTTCATAAAAATTTTCAAGAAAGTTGCGTGCTAGGTGCATACGAGGCCTTGCGCTATCTAAAAGCGAAGGAAGGCACGCTTTCCCTCAAATGCCCCTGCACGGACACGGGCACCTCGCGATATATCGAAGGGCAGCGGGTAAGCATGTTTCGGACAAAGGAGAACAAGGAAGTGTTCGTAGTAAACGGTGATATCCCCGCTCTCATGAAGCAGCACTACGATGGAACAAACTGTGCGGTACTTCTGTTTCGGACCACACTCAGTTACGAAGAGTTGAAACCACTTATCAGGACAGCGATAGAGAGTCTTTACAAAGAGAAGAAAAACATAGCAGGCGAGATGGAAGGAGACGATGAAACCCACGAGTACTTTGATCTTTCGGACGAAGCTTTTTTTCGTGGCGCGTACAAGCGCTTCTTTAGTTATTCCAACGGTCCGTTCGAACAGCTCCACGATGCCATGAACTTTTTGTACGATGCACACGGACAACACATAGATCTAGGCGAGTTGTCTTTTTCAAACTATCTTCTTGAAAGGGGAGTGTCAAGTCGCAGTCTTGCCACCATGCTCCGCTATCCCGTAGGTCATTTTGATGTCAATAATTCGTGGGAGGAACACTCCCTGTTTTCACTTACCTATCAAATGGGCTACGAAAACGCCTACGAAGTGTATCGCTCCATGCGTTCTCAGCTGATGACCTCGTTGTCTCGCGAAGAATCCCCAGTCAGCTAGCGGGAACTCCCTCCCGTGGTTAGCGAGAACTTCCTCCCGTGGTTAGCGAGAACTCCCTTCATTCAGAAGCGCTTCCTGCAGAGCAGGATAATCCTTAAACACCGGTATGTGACCGTGTGTACGAGTTATTGATTCTGGGGGAAGAAACAAAGCGCCGTATTGGGCAGTTTCTATCATTGCAAGGTCGTTGTAAGAATCCCCAGAAGCGACCACAAAAAAATTACATTTTTGCAGGGCAAGAACGACATGGCGCTTGCCGTCTTCTTGGCGAAGCAGATGTTTTTGTATGTACCCGTCCCCGTCCACATCTAAGGAATTACAAAAGATGACAGGAAACCCAAGTCTTTCTCTGAACGGATGAAAGAACTCCGTGAACGTGTCCGAAACAATGATGGTCTCACAGTTTCTTCTCAATCCAGCTAGGAAGTCAACAGCACCAGGCAGTGGTTCTACATCGACTATTATTTCCTGTATCGTCTTAAGGCGAATCTTGTGTTCATGAAGTGCTGCAATACGGATGGACATGAGCTCGTTGTAGTCGGCGATGTCTCTGGTAGTCAGCCCTAGCGTGGGAACTCCGGTGTGTTCGGCAACGTGTTTCCACATCTCAGGCAAAATGACCCCTTCAAGGTCTAGGCATATGATTCTCTGCATGGAACAAGTATACCATGAAAGAGAGATGGCAGTATTGTATAATAAAAAGAACCATGAAAAGAACCGTAGAAAAAACCATAGAAAAAACCATAGAAAAAGAATTAGAACACAGGGGTGGGAGGGCGAGGTGTCGGGTAGTATCTCGTGCGTTTCTCCTGCTCGTCATCTTGATAGGCACATTGATGAGTGCCGTTTCCCTTTCCTGTATCAACCAAACCCAGCAGACAATACGATTGGGTGTCGTGGGCCCGCATTCGGGGGACTTCGCTTCCTATGGATTAACAACGCTCAAGGAGATACTCCGACTTGCGAAACAAGCAAACGAAGGGGGCGGCAGATACACCATAGAGATCATTGTCGTAGACGATCAATGTGATTCCAATCAGGTGGACAACGCGTCTCGTGATCTAATAGCGGAGGACGTTTTTGCTGTCATCGGTCACATATGTTCGCTCAACACAGAACGTGCACTAGAAGCGTACACGGAGGCAGGCATTCCCGTTATATCTCCCGCTTCGGACAAACCAATCCTTACAGAGGATCAGCCATTGTTCTTTCGGACCATTGCCCCGTACGATGCTCAAGGGCTCGCACAGGTAAAGTTTCTTACCGATGTCCTCAAGCATAAATCGGTTGCAATAGTCTACGAAAACCAGGAATATGGAAAACAAATAGCAAGCACAACAAAGAACGCTCTAGAAGCAGCAACGGTCTTTGTGCCCATCTATGAAGACAGCAAAGAGAACAAGAAGGATCTTGATGAAATGGTTTCCAGAATACTTGCAAGTGCGGTCGAATCCGTGGTCTTTAGTGGGTATCCCAAACAGGGGGCGGCGATAGTCTCCGCCCTGAGAGCACAGGGTTTTGCGGGGAGCTTCCTTGCAAGTGATGGGCTGTTCGTGCAGAACTTTATCAATCTTGCAGGCAAGGCAGCCGAAGGAACGTATGTATTCAGCTCTCAAGACAGGAGTCGATCGACTGAATATCTAAACGCAGCAGAAGGCTACCGAGCATTTTACGAAGAGGAACACCAGTCCTTTTTTCGAGAAGCCCATGCCGCGTTTCAAGTGATACAGCAGAGTATAGAAGAAGAGAGGGGAGCTTTTGTCACCAAGGAGCGGCTGCTTCAAAAGATAAAAAGCAGCGTTTTTTCCACGATATTGGGCGAGATTTCTTTTAATGCCCAAGGAGAGGTAGAAGGGACACAGCACACTGTATATCGTGTGCAGGACAACACCTTCGTTCTTGTACAGCGCCTGTAGTGTTGTGCGCAGTGTCGTGCGCAATCTGCGGCGCCTGTAGTGTCGTGCTGGCGCGCTGTGAGTCCGTAGTTTGATGCGCTCTGCGTCCGTGGTTTGGCGCGTGAGCGCATATGCATCTTTTCCTTTTTTATGTATACTTTAGCAATGGAAAAAAAGTGGAAAAAATAAAGAAACTATCTCTTGACCTCAGCAAAGGAGATATTTTACAACACATTCGCGTCATGTCGATACCCGCCATGATGGGACAGTTTTTTAATTCAATGTACAACTGGATAGATACGTTCTGGGGAGGACGAATCTCCCCCGAAGCCCTTGCCGCTTTTACGGTAACCTTCCCGGTGTTTCTCGTCTCCATCGCCTTGGGGCAGCTCTTTGCATCTGGCGTCCTTGTTCTGATCTCAAACGCAATAGGAGCAAAAAACCTAGGGGAATCAAAGAAGTATCTCGCACAGTCCGTTGTGTTTTCCTTGCTCATAGGAACAGTCGTTACCGTACTGGTCATCATCTTTGGGAAGAACCTTCTCATGTTCCTTGGGGCTACGGGGCAGGTGCTCGAGTATGGGGAAAAATACCTTAGCGTGCTAGCCCTCGGCTTTCCTTTTCTGATGCTCTTGTTCACCCTCAGCTCTGGATTCTCTAGTCGTGGTGACAATAAATTCTTAAGAAACGTTTTCATCATGAATGTCTGCATCAACATGGTGCTTGACCCGCTCCTTCTCTACGGCATCTCTTGGAATTCTATAGTAATCATTCCTGAAATGGGAATTCAGGGCATAGCCCTGGCAACCGTCTTGGTACAGGTCTTAGGAGCAGCCCTTGCGCTGATAAAATCATACAGAGAACAGGATCTGCCCAAGTTTTCTTTTGCACACTATAGACCACGCTTGAAAAGCTTTACCAGCATAAGCTACTATGGGTTTCCCACCTTTCTTCAAATCGCATTAGTATCGGCGGGGCTCTCCATCGTAACCTACTTTCTCTTCCACCTTAGTGGAAACGATGCCTCCGCCGCGTATGGCTTGGGGCTTCGCATAGAACAGATGGCCCTGATACCCTCGTTCGGTCTTTCCCTTTCCCTCTCCGCATTGATAGGGCAGAACAACGGCGCAAAGAAGTTCGGAAGAATTCTCAGTAGCTACCGCATGGTAATCTTGCTTGCCTCTATCTTGTTGATTTGTGTCATGCTACCGCTTACGCTCCTTGGATATCCCCTCACTCGAATCTTTACGGACAGCAGCGAAGTAATACGAATCACACGTTGGTATCTCTTTTTCGCTCTTGCTGCCTTTCTTGGATACCAAACGCTAGGGCTGTCGCAAGCTGTCTTGCAAGGAATGAAAAAACCAAAGATAGCCGTAGCGATACTCATCTTACGACAGCTGGTACTTCCTGTCATCGTCATTCCAATAATGGTCTATGTATTTCGACTTGGGGTGTGGGGAGTGTTTAGCTCTGTGGTCATCAATGTGTGGATCTGTGCGTTCCTCATGCGGTTTTTTGCACTTCGCCTTATTCGAAAAAGTAAGAAAGAACACGAGGAAAGTCTAGAGCTGGAGGGCTCTCCTGCCAGTAGCGAGGGCGTCCCGCTGCCGGACTCCGAAACTAGCGGAAGCTCCTCGCGCTAGCTCTGCGTGGGGGCGTCCCGCTGGCGACTCCCGGCACTAGCAGCTCCTAGAAAAGAATTTCGTGTAGTTTTCGAACAGCGGGCAGCAGATGTTTTTGATCGAGCACCAGCCCTAGGTTGGTGCTGTTCTGACCAAGAGAAATCATGTTAATAGGCAAAGGATGAAGCTTCTGCAATAGAGCTGCCGAGCGAGAAGCGTTTTTCCAATAGTTCTTCCCTATGACGCTTATCAGGACCTGCTTTTCACAGTACTCCACTGTCCCCAATCGTTTCAGCTTTCTTAGAAAATCCTGAGAAAGATACTTTTTCCGAAACGTCATGGTGACGGTGATCTCCGACGTTGTCAGTGTCTCCACCGAAACATTGCAAGCCGTACAGGCAGCGAATATTTTTTCAAGATAGCCATGACAGTGAAACATCTGTGGCGAACGAACCGTAAGCATGACGAAGTCTTTTTGATGCGTGATAGCGACACAAGAATTCTGTGACATCTTCGCTTCTTGTCGTATCGTGGTCAGAGGGAGCTTCGGGTTTTTCTGGTTATGTATGGTGATGGGTATGTTCTTTTCTTGGAGGAGACTCAGCGCCTGAGGATGAAAGAAACTTCCCCCCAAATATGAAATCTCTAGGGCAGTGCTATAGTCGAGCTCTTTTATGGGTTTTGCAGAGGGAACAATGGTGCGGTCCACGGTCTCAAGCCCCTCTAGGTTGCTCCAGATAAGCATGCGCTGTGCCTTGTTTTGTATGGCCAAGCGTGAGGCAAGGAAGTCGATGCCATTGTCGGTGCCATTATCTGTGCCATTGTCGATGCTGTTGTCTGTGCCGTTGTCGGTGCTATTATCTGTGCCGTTGTCGGTACTGTTGTCTGTGTTTTCCATCGGCACGATGTGGACATCGTAGTCACGAAGCATCTTTTGTTGAGCCATGCTCACGCGTAGAGCAAGCGAGGGTGCCTTCTCTTGTAACAGAGCGTGCAGCAGTATGGCTGTCATCCGTGAAGTAGATTTTAGAAGAGAGGAGCGAGTTTTTGTGCTGATTTCTTTTACCGCAGAGATTCCCAAAAGCAATGAGTGCAGATCCCTGGCAACATTCTCCAGCTGAACTTTGGCTTTCGCGCTACTACTTTGCGAGGACGCGAGACGCACGCTCTGCGAAGACGCGAGACGTGCGTTTTGCGAGGACGCGAGACGTGCGCTTTGCGAGGACGCGAGACGCACGCTCTGCGAAGAAGTGAATCGGGCAAGCGCCCGCAGGAAGATATCCTGAAAGCTCTGAAAACGAGTCTCAAGCAATGATCGTGATATGCGCAACGACTGCTCGGCAAGCTTTTGTATTTTTGAATCACTATTTGCAAAGTAGCCATGCAAGACTATAAGGGAGCAAGAGGGGTTTTCCTTTTTGCTAAACTCGATAGCGTTCGCTCCGTTTACAAGATCGTGCGTTGTCAAAAGAGAAGGCGTGTTAAACCGAAGTACAAAGGCGCTCGTGTTTCGCATGAGGATTATGATACGTGGTTTTTGTACAGGTCAAGAGCGATCAAGCTCTCTGCATTGAGTATCGCAGCCCCTGCCGCTCCACGAATGGTGTTGTGCCCTGTGAGCACGAATTTATAATCAAAGAGAGCGCAAGGACGAAGCCTTCCGAGGGAAACAGACATGCCTTTTCCGATCATGCAATCGAGACGCGGCTGCGGACGATCCACACCTTCTTTGTATATGGTTGGCTGCGGTGTCGCAAAGAAAAGCTGTTCTTCTTGAGGGAAGGCAGCAAACGAGTTCCAAGTTTCGATAAGCTCTTCGCGTGTCGGTTTCTTTTCAAATGACAGAGAAACGCACGCAGTATGTCCGTCAAGAACCGGCACTCTGTTACAGTGTGCACTGATGGGAAAGTCAGCAAAAACAAACCCCTTTTCTTCGTGATACGTGCCTAGGATCTTCAGAAGCTCTGTCTCCACCTTCTCTTCTTCGCCAGCAATATAGGGAACCACGTTTCCGAGAATATCAAGAGAAGGGATGCCCGGATATCCAGCGCCACTGATGGCCTGCATGGTATGAACCAGAAGTTCGGAAATACCGAATTTCTTGTGGAGCGGAGCAAGAGCAACCGCAATAGCAGTGGTGGAGCAGTTTGGGTTGCTGACAATGGCGCCCTTGTAGTTCTGCGCTTGAATCGCAAACAGATGCTCATGATTGATTTCGGGGATAACAAGAGGCACTTGGGCTTCCATCCTGTGGTTCCTTGCGTTGGTGATGACGATGTGCCCCTGCTCGGCATAGTGTTTTTCTATTTCGTAGGCAACGTCACTGTCGAGCCCCGAAAACAGGATGGGACTGCGCAGCTTTGCGGTGCTGTTCTGCACCATGATCCGAGAAACATCTTTGGGAATGGCGCTTTCTTGCTTCCATGCGCAGACCTCTTCATATGTCTTTCCCGCACTGCGCGCAGAGGCCACGAGTTCTGTCACCCGAAATTGTGGATGGGCTTCTAGCAAGGAGATGAACTTCTGTCCTACGGTCCCTGTTGCACCAAGGATAGCTACGTTAACCATATTTCTATAATAGCATAGGAGGGCGGCATAGCACAGGCGGGCATAGGGGACAAAGTGAAGGAAACCAGCCCGTGGTAGCCTGCGCGGTCGGTTGCGGTCTTCTGGCAGTCTGCGCGTTCGCGCTCTCGCTCTCGCGGGAATTGGCGGCCAAACGGGGTTTCTCGGATTTTCTTTTGTGATAGCGAAAAATGGACTTGACAAAGAGCGGTGGATTCTCTAATATAAAAGATACATATAAATAATAATCTGGAAAAAACCGATTGGAAACAAAAAAAAAGAATAAAAAAACATCAAAATTACTTACTCAAGATACAATATTTGTAAAACCCATGGAAGTGGAAAGAAAATGGTATCTCATTGACGGAAAAGACAAGGTACTAGGAAAAGTTGCTGTCGAAGTTGCAAAGCTTCTGAGAGGAAAAAACAAAGCCTTGTTTACTCCCCATCAAGAAATAGGGGACTTTGTAGTTGTCATAAATGCAGCTCAAGTAGTTCTTACGGGTAAGAAAAGAGAACAAAAGACATACTACCGACACAGTGGCTATCCAGGATCCTTAAAATCAGAATCATACGAGGATCTAAACGCACGAAAACCTGGGTATGCTTTGGAACTTGCAATAAAGAGAATGCTACCCCAAAACAAGATGGGAAGAAAAATCTTACAGAACGTAAAAATTTATGCGGAAAATCCTTCTCCGAATCCTCATAGAGCACAAAAATTGGAGATATTCGAAGTCTAGGGATCCTAGGTAAAAAATAAGGCAAAGAGAAAGGCAAAGAAAAAATATATATGGAAGAAAAAGAAAAGCAAGAAGAAGCAGTAACAGCAGCACCCGCAGCAGAAACAGCAGCACCTGAGGCACAGGCAGCAGCAGAGCCCGTAGTAGCCGCAGCCGCAGCAGAAACACCCGTAGTAGCAGAAACACCCGCACCCGCAGCAGAAACGCCCGCAGAGCCCGTAGCAGCCGTGCCCCCAGCAGAAACACCCGCAGAGCCAGTAGCAGCACCCGAGATGCAGGCAAAACCGAAGACTGCAACAAGATCGAAGAAACAAGCAAAGCAGCAAGAAAGTTTGATTTCTGTGGGAAAAAGAAAAACCTCTATCGCTCGAATCTATATGAAAAGAGGAACAGGAAAAGTCATCGTAAACAAGAAGAGAAACCCGCTTGAGCATCTAAAGAGACAAGAGCTTACAGAGAAAGCACTTTCCCCCTTGCAGATAGCACAGCAAGAATCGGATTGGGATATAAAGATCACAGTCAAAGGCGGAGGGCTATCGGGTCAAGCCGGAGCCATTGCTCATGGTCTTGCGAAGGCATTGCTTCAGTCAAACGAAGCACTGAGACAAGCACTCAAGCAAAAAGGTCTCCTGACCAGAGATTCACGTATTGTAGAGCGAAAGAAGTATGGAAAACGAGGGGCCCGAAGATCCTTCCAATTTTCTAAGAGATAGTGGTCCAGCTGTTTCCAAAGAGAAACAACAAGATAGTGTATGGATCGATGCTCTGCGAATCTTAAACCGTAGACAAATGTCGTCAAACATGCTCGCAGAAGAGCTTGCAAGAAAAGAACACAGCAACGAATACATAACCCCTTGCATCGCACAACTTCAAAAAGACAATCTCTTAAACGACATCTCCTTCTGCTGCCAACTCAGTAACTACTACATTGAACGTCGACCACACAGCAAGACAGAGCTACTCAAGAAGCTATCGCGGTTTCAGTTCGCCTTCCCATACATTCAACAAGCATTACAGAACATAGAATCCGAGTATCGGGTAGGGGAAATGACACTGCCCTATAAGATGCAAAACAGAAAGGTAAGCGTGTTCTTTGAAGAGAACGATATTTGGCTGGACCTTACCTTGTTTGCAGCGTACGAGGTATGGACAAAAAATCCAGTACAGGGACAGAGTGGGATAGAAGAAGAGCATCGCATAATTGCCGCGCTGCAGCTTAGAGGATACGACCCCTATAACATAGAAAAAGTGATCATAAGACTTCGTGACTTCTGAACTAAACCCTAAATCCTAAACCATAGAAAAACCTAAAGCGACCATAGACTCGAGGCGTACGGCGTCTGGTTGAGGCAAGAACCTTACACCGAAAGCGTACGTTCTATATATGTTATTTGAGGAATCTATCTAACTTAAGTTCTCGTCTTTCTGTTCTATTTTCTTGAATTGCTTCTTTCTCATGCGAGCTTCGTGGATATCCGAGGCACCCATGACAAAATAGAAGAGGCCAAAGAAAAGGAGAACAAGAGGTGCGAGACCCTTGAGTACGAAAACGAACTCTTCTAACCAAGCAGTTGACCAGTCTACTGGCAAAACAAGATATACAGAGAGCGAGGTAAATAGTATTCCAGCAATAATTCCACTCATGTTCATGAGTATATAAGAGAAAGGGCTTCTCGTCTAGAAGGGGGAAGAC
>JACSEG010000140.1_pt1 | contig 13896 bp, 20 predicted proteins | sample 8225521 | NCBI WGS metagenome assembly JACSEG01 (sample SAMN15705060, study PRJNA637333) | viral metagenome | isolation source: viral RNA from sea star tissue | host: Pisaster ochraceus | place: USA:Santa Cruz | collected 2018
ATTATAGATAGAGCAGCAACGATACTATATTAAAATAAAGACTATGAATAAATTAAATTGTAAATCTTGTAATAAAACATTACCAGTAATAGAATTTTCTAAGTGTAAAGCTAGAAAAACAGGTTATCAGAATAAATGTAAATCGTGTAATAAGAAAGATAACGATATGTACAGAACAGAAAATAAAGAATACTGGTCATACGAACATGGGTATTTTAAAGATAAGAAGAAGTGGAAATATATTTCAGAGTATATGGCAGCTGATAAATCAATTAAGATTTATAAAATTGAATTACCTAATAACAAATACTATATTGGTTCTACAAAAGCATTACTTAATGTACGAATGAGTAGACATATACAAGATTACAGAAGATATGTAAATGGTAATAAAGATAAAACTATTCCTTTACTACATAAAGAGTTTGATAATATGTTTACTAACTACGAGGATTTACGAGATTTCTTAAAAGCCAATACTTATATACTAGAGGAGACTCGTGGAGGTAGGAAAAGACAGATGACAGCAGAACAGTTTTGGATTGATAGATACAGAAAACAAGGTTACGAATTATGTAACCTATATAATCCAGTAACAAAATTAAGAAAATAATGTGGTGTAGAATTAAATTAGGAGATTACTTACAAGCATTAATTCATGTTATAACACTTGGTTTTGGTAAAAGAATATCAAGTTACATTGCAGTAGATATATTAGGTTATCAATCGTGCGGATGTGAAGAAAGAAGGATATGGTTAAATAAATTAACTTGTAAAAACTATAACGATGGAATACAAATTTAGTAAAGAAGAAATAGCAACGATGAAAGAAAAGATGAGTTCATTCACAACTCACATACCAACCAATATGACAGGATACATTTGGGGTACTTACAAAAAGATTAAAGGTTCTAGAGAAACACAACCTTGTAATTGTGGAAGTGCTGCAAAACATTGGAGAAAGGCTGTGGATACTATTAACTCATTTTTGAAATCATATGATAACGATAGAACTAGCTAGTATAAAAGAAGTTAACAAAAGATTAACCATTTTACATACAAAACATAATAAATGGTTAATGGCTTGTGCATACAATCAATCCAAAAATAAAACTGTATCAGAGGATTTAGTTCAAGAATTATATTTGTATCTTGGTGAAAAAAGAAATCCTAAATTATTTTATAGAGATTCATTTAATTTATTATATTGTCATAACTTTATTCGTAGTAGATATATTAATTGGATAAAGAGAGAAAGTAAATCTAAACCTTTAAATGATGTTAAAATAGATAAAGAGAGTGAAGTATATAACAAAGAGTACGATAAACGATTAGAACAAGCATATGATATGATTAAAGATGAGTTAACTAACTTAAGTAAAACAAAGATGTGGCCATCTGCTAAGCTCTATCAATTATATGCGTTTAGTGATGTGACAATGGAAGAGTTAAGTAAGTTAATCGGTATCAGTAAATCTACAACTTTCTTAAACATAAAGAAAATAAAATTACATTTAAAAGAGCTAATAGATAATCCATTTAAAGATGAGAATGAAAATAAATAAGACAAATAGAGAATCACTTATACAAAATAAAAACTATAAGAGGTATGATGACAAGAAACAATTGTTAAAAAACAAATACGATAAACAGTTGTTTATAAGTTCATCACCAGGTAGAGGTGAAATACCTTATTCAGATTCAGAAAGAAAAGAACATAAAGAATATTTAGAGAAAATATGTTCTATGTTAATTGAACCTAATGGTGATTACCAAAAATTTACTTGGGATATTATGTCAACACAAGATAAGATACTACAAGAAAGAAAAACAAGAAGAAGAGCAAACGATGGTCACATTGAATATTAAAATAAAATTATGAGTAAACATACAAAAAAGGTAAGTGTAAAGGTAAAGAATGGAAACATACAGAAAGCATTAAGTAAGTTTAAAAGAAAGGTAAAAGATTCAGAACACTTATTTGAATTAAGAGATAGAAAACAATTCCTTAAACCTTCGGTAAAGAGACGAAGAGCTAAACAAGTAGCAATACATAATCAGAAACTAGAAGATTTAAAAACAAAAGATGAATAAGGTTACATTATTAAAAGGAGATTGCATAAACAAATTAAAAGGATTAAAAGATAATTCAGTAGATTCAGTAGTTACAGACCCACCATACGAAATAGGATTTATGGGTAAAGGTTGGGATGATAGTGGTATAGCAAACAATCCTAAACTATGGAAAGAAGTTTTAAGAGTTCTAAAACCAGGTGGTCATCTCTTATCGTTTTCACATAGTAGAACGTATCACAGACAAGCCGTTGTAGTAGAAGATGCAGGGTTTGAGATACGAGACCAGATAATGTGGATATATGGTAGTGGTTTTCCTAAATCACATAATGTTGGTAATAAACTTGGTGAAGAATATAAAGGAATTGGAACTGCTCTTAAACCTGCACACGAACCAATAGTAATGGCAAGGAAACCTTTTAAGGGTAGTGTTGCACAGAATGTATTAGAATGGGGAACAGGTGGTATAAACATAGATGAGTGTAGAGTTGGTAATGAAAGTAGAACAGTTCCTATTCATAGTGATGATGTAAAAGATGACACTACTTTATTTGGATTACACCCTACTATACAACACGAAAGAGTAGCAACAACACAAGGTAGATTTCCTGCAAACATTATATTTGATGAAGAAGATAATAAAGAAGAATGGAGAAGATACTTCTATTGTCCTAAAGCATCAAAGAAAGATAGAGATGAAGGAATGAAACCAACAAAAGTTAAAAACAAAAGACCTATTGGTGTTGCCTTTAACAAAGAAGATGATTTATTTGGAACTAAGATTAAAGGTAGAGATGCAGGACAAGATAAATTAAGTGTTCCTTACAAATCTAGACCAACTGATAGAGGAAACATACACCCAACAGTTAAACCAACTGATTTGATGGCATACTTGGTAAGATTAGTTACACCAAAAGGTGGAGTAGTCCTTGACCCATTTATGGGTAGTGGTTCAACAGGCAAAGCATCAGTAAGAGAAGGTATGGATTTTATCGGTATAGAAAGAGAAGATGAGTATATGAAGATAGCAAAGACAAGAATACAACACGAAGAAGGGAAACATAAATACAAAACATTCTTTGATATATAAGTATATATAATAGAATTAACTTTGTTTGTTATAGTAGTATAAATAACATATATAAACATGCCATTCACAAAAGGAAACAAATTAAGTAAAGGGAGGCCTAAAGGAGCTATCAATCGTTCAACCGAGATGGCTAAACTTACTCTTGCTCGTATTGCAGATGAAGGATTGGATAACCTTAAGAAAGATTTACAAAAGATTAGAAAGACAGACCCAGTCAGAGCAGCAGAATTATACTTGAAGATATTAGAATACATTATACCTAAACAACAAAGGGTAGAAGTGAAAGGTGAGATAGAACAAAAGATACAACAGATAACAGTTAATATAAATAAAAGTGGAAGTCACAATTAATACAACCATAACTTTTGATAACCTAATAGGTGCTCAAAAAAGAATTACTCAACACATAGGTGGTACTAGGAGTGGTAAAACTTATGCTATATTACAATACCTTATAGTAAAAGCATTACAAGAACCACAGAACATTACAATAGTAAGAAGAACTGTACCTTCACTTAAAAGAAGTGTAATAAAAGATTTCAAAGAGATAATGCAAGAGTTAGGTATATGGAGTAACGAGTCATACAACATCTCTGATAGGGTTTATACGTTCTCTAATGGAGCATTAATTAGTTTTGTTAATACAGATGATGCAGAGAAATTAAGGGGTGTTAAATCAAACATTCTGTTTATTGATGAAGCATCAGAGCAACACGAAGAAGCTTACTTCCAACTATCCATTCGTACAACAGGTGAGATAATCTTAGCATTCAATCCAACTGTTTCACCTTATCATTGGTTAAGGAATATGGATGATGTAGAACAATTTAGAACTACATACAAAGATAATCCTTATCTACCAGAGGTAATGATTAAAGAGATAGAAGCATTAGAACACAAGAACCCAAAGTATTATAAGATATATGGTTTAGGAGAATATGCACCTAATGATAAAGCAGTATTCCAAAACTTCCAAATACTTGAAGAGATGCCTGTACATGATTTAGTAGGATATGGAATGGACTTTGGATTTTCACAAGACCCAACAACTTTGATTGCAGTTCATAGACATCACGATATGTTATATGTACGAGAGTTGATGTATGAGAGAGGTTTAACAACAAAAGATATAACAAGAAGGCTAGAGAGTTTAAACATCGGTAAAACAGAGATATGGGCTGATAGTGCAGAGCCACGATTAATAGAAGAAATCTATCGTTCTGGTTTTAATATAAAGCCTGTAAAGAAAGGGCCTGATAGTATAAAATTTGGAATCGGTGTTCTACAAAACTTTGGTATTGTAGTAGATAAGAAATCAACACACCTTATAGATGAACTATATGGTTATGAGTATATGACAGATAAGAATGGAGTTGTTCTTGATAAGCCACAAGGGTTCAATGACCATTGTATAGATGCACTAAGATATCTAGCTATGAGTAGGTTATCAATCAAACAACAGAACAAAGGAAAGTATGTATTAAGTTTTAAGTAATATGGCAAAGATAATAGAAGTAAATATACCTGATGAATACAAAGATAAGAACAAGTATGAGATATTCAAAGATTTAGAATCAGTAGCATCATTAGCAACCTTACAAAAACAACAGTTAGAAGATAAAGATGCTGAGATAAAGTTAAGAGATGCTCAGTTACAGAAACAAAGAGCAGATATTCTTAAATTAAAATCATTAGTAGGACATAAGAATATAGAGATACAAGATTTAAAATTACAATCAGAAATAGAAGATGCAGAGTTTACAATTGTAAACAAACCTAACGTACCAAACCTATGAAGAAAGAAATAAAAATTACAGTTCCAAAAGATTATTCAGCAGTTAATCTTAAAAAGTATTTAGGAATACAAAAAGATTTAGATGATTATAAAGATGATGAACAAGCACAGGATGCATTCTTATTATATAACCTTTGTGGTATTACACCTGAAGTAGCTAGAGCATTAGATAACGATACAGTCACGAGTATAAAGAAAGATTTGTATGCGTTATTAAATAAACAAGACTACGAACTAACTAGGTTAATTACAATAGATGGTGTTGAGTATGGGTTTGAACCTAACTTATCAGAGATGGCCTATGGTGCTTATTTAGATATACCCAAATCAGATGTTATATCAATAGATAAGAATTGGGGAAAGACATTATCTATACTATACAGAAAGGTAACAAAGAAACAAGGAGCTCTATATGAAATAGAACCATATAATTCTAAACATTTACTAGATGAAAAGAAATGGTTAGATATTAATATGGATTTTCATTTTGGTTGTTTTTTTTTCTTCACTCGTACTTATAAGGACTTAATGAACGCTATCCTGAAATCTTCGAGGGAGGAGGCATTGAAGGAGGAAACCCTGAGTCCACATATCAAGCAAATTTTGGTTACAAGTGGAGAGGTTATCAATCAATTGCAATCCTCGCACGAGAAGATATTACGAAATTTGAAGAAATAACTTCTACTCCTTTAGAAACTTGTTTGTTAAACTTGTGTTATCTATCAGATAAAGCACAGATGGAAAGAGCTATACATAAAGCTAACATGAGGAAATACAAGAAGTAGTATATACCAATATAAATAAAGGTTATGTTGTTATATTACTAAAAAGATAATATGTCATCATATTCACGAAGCTTAAGAAAAAGAAGAGAGACAGGTATATATATTGGCCCTACTCTTGGTAAATCATCTCCTAAGAACTCTCGCAGAGGTTGTTTGTGTTTAGATTCTAATACCTACTCAACAGAATGTTGTGATGGTTATTTACAAAATCAAGGTATTGGTAAAACAGAATCAGTAATTGTAAAACGAGGTGCGTTCTCTAGTGGATTTAGTGATGGGTTTGACATAACAATTGAAAGATAATATTATGAGTAGTAAAAGTAAATCACAATTAAGAACGGAAAATTCAAACAATTTTCCAAATAACAATTCTCAGTTTATTACACCAGAAAAGTTAAGAGGGTTTAACAACGATGTAATTGATTCGTTGGTAGTATCTAGTGATACAGGCTCATTCGTAACAACATCTTCTTTTGATAATGGAACAAGAATACAAACATTCACTAAAGCGGATGGAACAACATATACAAATACTATACCTGGAGGTAATCAAGATACAGGTTCTTTACTTGTAACTGCTTCAGTAGTAGATGCAACTATAACATATACTAAAGGAGATGGAACTACATTTACTAATACAATAAACAATGTAGTAAATGCAACATCATCATCACACGCAGACTTTGCAGATGAAACAGATGATGTAATTCTTAATGTAAAAAATACATCAGGTGTAGATATAGGAAAAGGATTAGCAGTTCACGCTACAGGTGTGACTGGTGAGAATGTAAATATTAAATTAGCAGACTCTTCTGTTAGTGGAGATATGCCTGCTATTGGTATAACAAGAGATGCTATATCAAACAACTCAAGTGGTGTTGTAATAATAAGTGGTAAAGTAAAAGGATTAGATACAGCAACAGATGGATTAGTTGCAGGAGCAGCAGTATATGTAAATGGAGCAGGAGTATTAACTTCTACTAAACCAACTGGTTCTGATTTAATACAGAACATTGGTATATGTGGTAAAGTAAATGCAACAGATGGAGAGATTATAGTAATGGGTAGTGGTAGAAGTAATGATTTACCAAACATTACAGAAGGATACTTGTGGGTAGGTAATAATAATGGAGTACCTGAAGCAATATCAACTGGTTCATTTGTAAAAGAATTAGAAACAGGTTCATTTGCAAGAACAGATACAGGAAATACATTCACAACAGGTTCTCAAATAATACAAAGTAATGAAGGTATTATATTACAAACTGATGGTGGTGGAACAACAGGTCAAGTTCAATTAACACCAGGTACTAACGTTCCATCTAAATTCACACCAGCAAAACTTACTGGATTAGATTATATTGATATGTTAGCTATATCTTCTTCAACACATTATCTTGGAAAATATGGTGATGATGTTCGAATCCTAAATAATCAAGGACCAGGTGGTTCACCACAAATTAATTTAGGATTTTCAGAGTTTGGAACTAATATATTAGAATTACGAAGTGGTAGTAACAGTGCATTATTTAATGGTGATGTTATAATACAAGGTAATGTAACCTCATCAATTTCAAAACAAAATGTAATAGTAACCCCACAAACAGTAACAGATGATATAACAATATCAACTAATAATAACGCACTCGTTGTAGGTGATACAACCTTTGCAGGTACTGTAACGATTGAGGGAGATAGTGAACTATCTATATTTGGTACACCAGAATTAGGTGAGTTAATTGAAACAGCATCTATTAGTGGACAAACACTTACATTTACTAAACAAGATACATCAACATTTGATATACAAATACCAGCACAATCATTTGATACTGGTTCATTCTTAACAACATCATCGTATGAAATAGATTCAGCATCGTTTGATTCTCGTATTGATGGTAATGCAAGTTTAACTAATAACAATACACTTTCAGGTAATCAAATTGTATCTGGCTCACTTACAGGTGTAGGTGGAATAGAAGTTGGTAACTTATCAGTAGGAGCAGGAGGAACAGCTAATTTAGGAGTATTGGGTAGCATTATACTTCGTTCTGGTTCAGGAATAACAACCGATGGAGCATTTGGAACTTCAGTTCCATTTGATTCATCTGTTACATTCTTCAATGGTATTGGTATGCAGGGTACAGAGGTGAGTCAAATTGGATATTTAGACTTCAATAATAAAAACCCATTACCAGGTAATGCATCAGGTGATGGAGGTAGATTAGCAGTAAGTGGTTCTAATTTATATTTCAATAACGGAACAACTTGGACAAAAATAAATTAATATAAAAAAAACAATATTTAAATAAAAAGGAAAAAAATTATGAGTAGATTATATGTAGATAGAATTAGTCCTTATCAATCAGCATCAATTGAAATAGATGGATTGGATACTTCTAACTTAACAACAAAAACAACATTTAACTCTTACACTTCATCTAACGATTCAAAGGTAACGAGTTTAATTAACGCAACTGGTTCTTATGCAGAAACAAATGTAGCAAATACATTTACTGCAGGACCACAAGTAACTAGTGGTAGTAATGGATATGTAAAACAACAATTTGCAGCACCAGGTACTAATAGTGAAAAAGCAACTATAACCTTATCAGGTGCAGAGATTGATGGAACTGCATATAACAGAGTATTTCAAGGAGTTGCAGACTACTCTAACTTTTATACACCAGGTACTTCACTATCTAAACAATATACAGATTACTTTGGTATAGAGTATTATGATGGGTTTAGCTACAATTATGGTAGTGAGTTTACACTTAACGGTACTCATGTAATGTTAAGACAAAGACCTAATGGTGGAACTAATAATGATGCTTCAAAACTACAATTTACAGATAATGGCGATGGTACATCAACTACTGATATTAGAGGTAATACAATTGATATTGGTATAAATGGTACTAATGATTCTATTAATTTTGGTAGTGTTATAAATTTAAGAAGTCAAGACCCATTACCAAGTGGTACTGAAGGTGATTTAGCAGCATCTGGTTCTAATCTGTTTTTCCATAATGGAACTGAATTTAAACAAGTATCATTTGTATAAAAAATACTATAAACAACTAATTAGTTGTTATATATGTATATTAATTAATATAACCTAAAAAAAAGAGAGAAAAACTATGAATTCAAACACAGTATTAGGTAAGATTATGACTATGTTATCGCTAGATAATAAAGAAATTAAACTTACTGTAGCAAAATTAGCTGATGGTACTCTTGTTGAATCTGAAACTTTTGATGTGGGTGAGACTTTAGAGGTCATTCACGAAGATGGAACAAAAACTCCTGCTCCTGATGGAGAACACTTATTAGAGTTAAGAGATGAATCTGATGAAATAAACAGAATCAAACTTTTTACTGAAGGTGGAATCATCAAGGAAAGAGAGAATGTTGAAATCGAAGCAGAAAAAGAAGAAGATAAACAAGAAGAAATGGCTGATGTTTCAACAGAGGAGGTAAAATCATTACCTGAATCTGGTGAAGTAGAAGAAACTTCTGAACAAGTAACTCTTGAAACTGAACCTGGTATTGCTGTAGATGAGGAGGTGGTTGATAAGGAAGCGGATGAAATCGTTAACCTAACTACCAAATTGGAAGAGCAAGAGGAGAAGATTGAAGAGATGAAAGAAAGAATCGAAGAACTTGTAAAGTATTTTGAGGAAATCAAAAAAGAAGAAGAAGAATTAGAAGAGGACGAGAAAAAAGAAGAGGAGTTAGAATCTAAGAGATTAGATGGAGCACCTACTGAAAAACCAGCGTTCTTCTCAAAAAAGAAAAACAATTTTAAAATAGGGAATTATAGAAATTCTGTTATTTCAAAAATGTATAAATAATTAAATTAAAAAAAAAGAGAGAAAAACAAAATGAGAAAAATTGAAAAATTATCAACAGGACAACCTGTAATCAATAACTCTACATATGCTGGTGAAGCTGCTGCTGATTATATCGCTGCTGCTTTATTATCTGCAAGAACTCTTGACAATCAATTGGTAACTATAAAACCAAATGTAAAGTTCAAAGAAGTAATTCAGAAAGTAGATGTATCAGGTATTGTACAGGATGCGAGCTGTGACTTCGTAACAAGCGGAAGTGCTTCAATCGAAGAAAGAATACTTGAACCAAAAGAGTTACAAGTAAACCTATCATTATGTAAACAAGAATTTGTAGATTCTTGGAATGCATTACAACTAGGATACTCTGCATTTGATGAAATACCAAGAAACTTTAATGATTTCTTAGTATCATATGTAGGAGGAAAAGTTGCTGAAAAAACTGAACAAGATATTTGGAGTGGTGTTGCTACTACAAATGGTGAGTTTGGTGGATTCGAATCAGCATTATCTGCATCTGCAGCAACACTATTAGCTTCAGCTGTACAACCAGCAAGAACTAATGGAGATGGTGCAATTATATCTGGTTCTGTTACATCTGCGAATGTAGTAGACACATTACAAGCAGTATTTGATACTATCCCTTCAACCGTATATGGTAAAGAAGATTTAGTAATCTATATTGGTTCTAAAACTGCAAGAGCTTATCAATCAGCACTTAGTGGATTAGCAGACCCTGTAAACAATTCTTACAACAACCAACTTAACGTAGGTGAAAAACCACTTAACTTCCAAGGTATTGAATTAGTTCTTTGTCCTGGTATTAGTGATGACAAGATTGTTGCAGCACAGAAATCAAACTTGTTCTTTGGAACAGGATTACTTTCTGACCATAACGAAGTAAGAGTATTAGATATGGCAAACTTAGATGGTTCACAAAATTATAGAATCATTATGAGATATACTGCTGGAACACAATTTGGTGTTGGACAAGATATCGTTTACTACGGAGCATTTTAACAATAACTAATAACTAAAAAAAAGGAGAAAACTTATGTCAATTTGTACTATATCAGCCGGAAGGCAAGAAGTCTGCAAAGATTCAGTAGGTGGATTACAAGGAGTTTATTTTATAAACTTTGAAAGTGGTTCATTCACAAAGAATGGAAGCGGAGAAGTAACAGATTTATCTGGTACTACTGTATATTACTATGAACTTAAGGGAACTTCAGCGTACACCGAAACAGTTAATTCATCAAGAGAGAATGGAACAACATTCTTTTCACAAGAGACAACTCTTAACTTGAAGAAACTAACTAATGAGATGACTACGCAATTAAAGTTATTAGCTTATGGACGTCCTCAGATTATAGTATGGACAAACTCTGGAGATGCATTATTAGTTGGAGAAGAACATGGAGCAGATTTAACTGCAGGAACAATTCAAACAGGTGGAGCGTTAGGAGACCTTTATGGTTATTCTATCACGATGACTGGTGAAGAAAAGTTACCAGCAGCATTCTTATCTGGTTCAACAACAACTGACCCTTTTGCAAATCTAGCAGGACAACCTACTATTGTATATTCATAAAGGAACTTTAAGAAGCCTTAAGTAAAATACTTAATAAGATAAAAACCTCACTTCGGTGGGGTTTTTTGCGTCTATGTCTTTTTAATTATAAGTTATTAGTTAGTTGTTATATACATAAAGATTAGATAATTATGCTATCATACTACATCAGTCAATCAAATGAATTTGTTGTTAGAACTCGTAATACAGGCTCTAACGATGTATTTACATTAAAACTAGAAGATATGTTAACATATCAAACATCTTCTTATGCATTAAGTGGTTCTTATTCATTTAACCCATATGAGAATATACTAACATTCTCACAATCATTAGAAGGAAGTGTAGAAACAGGTCAAGAGTTTTTTGTAGAGATTAGTGGTAGTAATAGTGGTTCGATATATTATGGTTCTATGCAAGTGTTTGGTTCTCAATCAATTGATAAAGCAAACTATACAACACAAAATGAAAAGTTTGTATCTAATGTAACGGACAATGATTATATTGTAATTTAAAAAGTATTATGAAAGAACAAGGTAAATTTAATGTAATAAACTTCTCAAGACAAGATGTACCTATTGTACAAGAAGATATAAAGACAAGATACCAATGGGTACCAGTTGGTGTATTAGACCAAGATGATTATTTTGGTTTATTAACAGAAGCATACAACACTTCAACAACCAATGCTGCTTGTATAGAAGGGGTTGCTGATTTAATTTATGGGAAAGGTTTATTTACTAAAGAAGAAATAAAACAAAACCAATTAGATAAAATAGTACCACCAGAGGATTTAAGAAAAGTTTCTTTTGATTTAAAGTTGTATGGTAATGCTGCATTCCAAGTTATATGGAATAAATCACATACACAGATTGAAAAGATATATCATACACCAGTACAAAACCTTCGTGCTAAAAAGATTTATGGTTTAAATAAAATAGAAGGATATTACTATTGTGTTGATTGGAATGACCATAGAAAACAAAAAGAGAAACAATTTATTCCTTCATTTGGTACATCTAATGAAGAAATGGAAATTTATTATGTAAAAGAATATGAACCTAATAGGTATTACTATTCATTACCTGATTGGATTTCTGCATTACAGTTCTCGTTTAGTGAAGCTGAATTATCTAACTTACACCTTAACAATATAGAAAACGGTTTCTTGCCTGTTGCAATGGTTAACTTTAATAATGGAGTTCCTGCACCTGAAGAAAGACAAACAATAGAAAGTTTATTAGAATCTAAATTTACAGGTACAAGAAACGCTGGTAGATTTATGGTATCGTTTAATGATGATGCAATTAACAAACCTACTATTGATACACTACCGATGGAGAACTTACACGAGAAATATCAGTATGTTGCTGAATATGCTCAAGATAGAATCCTAGTAGCTCACAGAATTGTTTCACCTTTATTATTTGGAATAAGAACTGCTAATAATGGTTTCTCATCTCAATCGGAAGAAATGAAAACTGCATATTCTATTATGCAAACAATGACTATATTCCCTTTTCAAAACTTACTTATAAACTGTTTATACAACATATTTAAGGTAGGTGGTATAAACATATCAGATTTATATTTTGAACAACTGACACCTCTTGTAATCCTTTCTGATACATCAGATGATACAGACCAGAGTATAGACGAAGTTCAAGATGAGATAGATGATAACTTACAAGGAGGAGAAGGAGAACAATCAGAAACTAAACAAGAACTTAACAAAGAGTATGAACCAATAAGACCAACAGATTTTGGTTTTGAATCACACTATGACTCTGAATAAAAACAATATAAGATTATGGCATTTGGATTATTAATTACACGAAACGATATTATCAAGAACACTCCTCTTGGGGGTGCTATTGATGCGGATGCTCTTCTACCATTTATTAGAACAGCACAAGAAAAATACATACTGAATTTATTAGGAACAGTTCTTTACAATAAATTACAAGATGATGTAGAATCACAAACTGCCTTTACAGGTTATTATGAAACACTTGTAGAAGATTATGTAAAACCTATATTACTTTGGTATGCATGTGTAGAATATATTCCATTTAGTTCAGTACAGTTTAAATCTAATGGTGCTGTTAAACAACAAAGTGAAACAGGAATAGCACCGAGTAAAGGAGAAGTAGATTACCTCTTAAACAAAGCATTGAATAATGCAGATTATTATTCAACAAGAATGCAAGATTGGTTGATTTCAAATAACACTAATGTACCAGAGTATAATGAAAGTACAGGAGATTCAACAATGATATTTCCTGACCAATCTAATCAATACTTTGGGGGAATACAATTATAAGATATGAGTACACCATCACAAACACCAGCAAGAAGCCGGATTGTAAAGAACTCAGCAGAGAACTTTTCACTCTATTACAATACTTTAAATTTCTTCAAAACAATAATGAAGAATCATCCAAGTATTGCAAAAGTAACTCAAGGTGATATATACAATTTTGATGCAACTGAATTTCCACAATACCCAATTGGTAATGTGTTAATTTCAAATGCTAACTTTGGACCTACTGTAACAGAGTACCAAATTCAGTTAATAGTTGCTGATAAATCAAAAGTGATGAGGTATGACAAAATGTCAGATGAAAGAGAAAATAAACAAATTGTTCCTTTTGATGGGACTGATGATGTGGTTGATATACATGCTAACACATTAAGTATATTAAACGATTTAACTGCATATACACAAA
>JACSEG010000141.1_pt1 | contig 13862 bp, 9 predicted proteins | sample 8225521 | NCBI WGS metagenome assembly JACSEG01 (sample SAMN15705060, study PRJNA637333) | viral metagenome | isolation source: viral RNA from sea star tissue | host: Pisaster ochraceus | place: USA:Santa Cruz | collected 2018
GGATTCCCTTCGGCATTGCCCAGGTTGGCAAGGCATTCCGGAACGAAATTGTGACAAAGAACTTTATTTTCCGCACCTGCGAATTCGAGCAAATGGAAATGCAGTATTTTATCCATCCTTCCAGGGACGAGGAAGTCTTTGAGCATTGGAAAGCGGCTCGCATGTCGTATTACGATAAAATCGGCATGCGAATGGATAAACTCCGTTTTAAAGAACACGGGCCCGGGGAACTTGCCCACTACGCAAAAGCGGCGTACGACATAGAATACGAATTTCCCTTCGGTTGGCAGGAGCTGGAGGGAATCCACAACCGGACAGACTTCGATCTCAAACGCCACGGCGAATTTTCGGGAAAAGACTTGAGCTATTTGGACGATCAGAGCGGGGAGCGATTTACGCCCTGCATTATCGAAACCAGCGCTGGTCTTGGCAGAAGTCTGCTCATGGTTCTTGCCGACGCATACGAAGAGGAATGCATTTCCCCCGACGATACGCGCACGGTTCTGCGCTTTCATCCGGAACTCGCTCCCATAACGGCGGCGGTTTTCCCCCTGGTAAAAAAAGACGGACTGGCGGAAATTGCCAGGGATTTGGAGGGCAGGCTGAGAGAGGATTTTTCCACATTCTACGACCAGGGCGGGGCTATAGGGCGTAGATACCGACGCCAGGATGAAATCGGGACTCCCTTTTGCGTTACCGTGGATTACGAGACGAAAGAAGACAAATCGGTTACTCTCCGCTACAGGGACAGCATGGAGCAGGTTCGGGTTCCGATGGAGGAACTGATCTCGTATATTCGAAGGGCAATGCGCGAATACAAGCGAGTTTAGGCGGTCGATGAATGAACAAAAACGAAACCGACTGCGCCGTGACGGCGGCAACCCATGTCGGAAAAAACGCGCCCACCAATCCCGCCTTGCGAACCCTTTGGGAACGCGGCTTTTTACAACAATGCAGCGATCTTGCGGGCTTGGAAGAACGGATGAATCGGGGTCCAATTACCTTGTACCTGGGCTGCGATCCCACAGGACCCAGTCTCCATGCGGGCCATATGGTTCCAATTTTCGCCGTGGCGCATCTGGCCAGAGCGGGACACAAACCCACCATTCTCATAGGAGGTGGAACGGCCAAGGTAGGCGACCCCAGCGGCAAAAGCGAAATGAGGAAAATCATATCCCTGGAGGAAATTGTCAACAATGGTCGGCGTTTCGAAGGTCAACTCTCCACTTTTTTTGACAGGGCGGAAATCATGTCGGAAGTGAACTTCGTAAATAATTCCGATTGGCTGGACAGTCTCAATTACATAGAATTTCTCAGGGATATTGGAAAGCATTTTTCCGTAAATCGCATGCTCGGTTTCGAGGCCTACAAAATGAGGAGGAAAACCGGGCTTTCCTTTATCGAATTCAATTACCAGCTCCTTCAAAGCTACGATTTTCTGGAATTATACAGAAAGCACCGCTGCCAACTGCAAATTGGCGGTGACGATCAGTGGGGCAATATCGTTGCCGGCGTCGATCTCATTCGGCGGGTCGAAGGCCCCCAGGCGCGGAGTTACGGGCTTACCTTTCCCCTGGTGACCCGGAGCGACGGAAAAAAAATGGGTAAAACCGAAAGGGGTGCCGTCTTTCTGGATCCCGAAATGTTTAGTCCCTTTGATTTTTTTCAGTATTGGCGCAACGTAGCGGACACGGATGTAATAAAATTTCTCAAGCTGTTCACCTTTTTGTCTCTGGATGAAATTGATGAAATGGCTCAATTGCGGGACTGGAAAATAAACAAGGCCAAGGAAATTCTCGCCCATGAATTTACTTCGTTGATCCACGGCAGAAAAACTGCGGATTCGGTACTTGAGTCGGTGAGGGCCAGCTTTTCCGCCGGAACCGCCGCGAACCTGGACTCCATGCCCGGCGTCGGCATTTCGGCGGAAGAGCTGGAAAAGGGAATCGGGGTACTGGAACTTTTTAGCCGTAGCGGACTGTGTTCCTCCAACGGGGAAGCCAGACGTTTGGTGCAGCAGGGCGGCGCCCAAATAAATGACCGGAAAGTAGACGATGTCGCCCGGGTAATCGGAACCTCCGATATCAGCGATAACGGCATCCTGTTAAAAGCCGGCAAAAAGCGCTGTGCCCGTGTCGTCGTCGAATAACCCTTGTTGTACATAACACCGGGGAGTCCGGCTCCGGCATTTCAAATGCAGGCGCCGGGTTCGCTGAAACCGGCAATTATTCGCTGAAACCGGCAATTATTTTTTCCGGATGATCCAGCAGCGGTGCGGTTTTCGCTTGGCGAAATCTTCGGGTAGGGTCTTGTTGGTGATCTCATCTATCGTGGAACCGGTGGGCAACCGTCTGTTTTCCAGCTTGAATTTGCGGAAATTATTGCTGAACAGCAGAATCCCCTGGCGGCCAAGTATTTCAAGGCAGTTTTCCATGAGCCAAACATGGTCTTTTTGGATGTCGAAGACCCTGTCCATTTTTTTGCTATTTGAAAAGGTGGGCGGATCGCAAATAATCAGATCATATTGCTCTCCCCTGGAAACCGCCTGCGATATCCATTCAACGGCATTGGCGTTAATTATCCTGTGGAGATTCCCCGTTATGAAACCGGTTTTTTCCAAATTTCGTTTGGCCCACTGGCAATAGGGCTGGGACATATCAACGGAAGTCGTGCCTGCGGCGCCGCCCTGGGCTGCATACACGCTGAAGCTGCCGGTGTATGCGAACAGATTCAATACCCGGGCGGATTCCGCCATGTCCCGGACAAAAGACCGCGTGCGTCTGTGATCCAGGAAAAGACCGGTATCGATGTAGTCCGAGAGATTTATTTCGAACTCCAGTCCGCCCTCGACAATGTCAATCCTGAAATTTTCTCTGCCGAACTTTTCGTACTGGTTTTTGCCCTTTTGCCGTTTTCGCGATTTGATAAATACGTTTTCTTCCGGAATACCAAGGGTTCTTGCCGAGGCTTCGGCCATGGCAATGGTCCAGAGTTCCTGTTCAGCATCGTTTTTTTCGCGGAATTTTATGAGTTCGGCAATGTGGAGGTACTTGCCGTACAGGTCGATTTCCAGAGGAATTTCGGGAATGTCTTTGTCGTATAACCGAAAAGCCTGTACCGCTTCGCGCTTTGCCCACTTGCGCAAATGGGTGAGCTTCTTTTTCAAGCGGTTAGCCAATATTTCGGCTTGTTCGTCCTGTTTACTGGCCATTTTGCAAGGCACTTGCCCGTGCCATTTTCACGGCAAGTACTGCGTATCCCGAGGAAAGATCTTCTTTTTGAACCACGACGTTTGGCGGAACCTTGAGCTTTACGCTGGTGAAATTCCAGATCGCCAGAATACCGGCTTTTACCAATAGATCGACAACTGCCTGGGACTGATCCGAGGGAACGGTGAGAATGGCGATTTCTACTTTAAGTTCGCGGATTTTATGTACCATCTGATCCAGGCTAAACACGGGTATCCCATTAATGGTGCCGCCAATTTTTTTGCTGTCCGGATCGAACGCTCCGAGTATGCTCATACCGTGGCGTTTGAACTCTGAATAGCCCATAAGGGCGGTACTCAAATGACCGGCTCCGACCATTATCGCGCGATGGGTTTTATTCCATTCCAGAAAGGAATTAATGGCATCAATAAGCTCGGCGACGGGAAAACCTATTCTGGGTTTACCCACGATACCCGTAATTGCAAGATCTTTGCGCACCTGTATCGGTTCCAGTTCAAGTTCTTCGGCGATTATGGTTCCGGAAATGTAATCCCGTCCCTCCTTTAGAGCTGCTTCAACTACGTGCAGATACGACGGAAGGCGCTTGATGGTGGGAAGACTCGCTAACTTGGCTGTGCGCATGGTACTCCTCAAAAAGTAATGTGTTAATACCCGAAAGTATACCCGCATTTATTCCATTGGCACAACAGAAAATGGACAGTCAACAGAACGGCAGTATACAATCAGTGTACATGGGATTCGCTTTATTACAAACAGGTCTGGCCGTGGTTTATCCCCTTCGCAGTGGCGCTGTTGCGAAGGGGGGAAACAGAGGGTATTTTATGGTTTTTTTGCGTCCCGTTATTCCTGTCTTTTTTCTGTATTGGACTTTGGAGGTTCTCTTTCCAGCCGGGCTGGTGGCTCAGGAGGTTTATCCGGAAAACCTCGCTGGAAAATCCTGGTACGCTTCAATTGTTCTGCAGGGGAGAGTGCTCAATGATCCGGTTGTGGCTGGCGACTCTGATCTGGTGGTGTATACCGATGACAGGCGCATAGGGCGCTACGGATTCGCCGGCGAAGTCCGTTGGATTTTCTCCGTTCCCCGGGGTTATCGGCAAACCTGGAAAGTGCAATCCGACGGTACCGTTTGGCTGTATCGCGAAGATAATTCAATGGTGACCGCGCTTTCACTTCAAGACGGATCGATTGCGTACACAATTGACTTCCCGGGAACTTCGGGCTGTGGGGAATGTTCGCATATAGACGGGCGGCTGGTGGATGTCCGCAGGGCCAGCGTCCGGATTTTTGCCGGTGCCGGGGAAGACTCATCGCTGCTGCTGGAATGGGAATTTCCCGTGGAAAAATACAGGAAATTTTATATCGATTCCGGTGAGAGAATTATAATCCAAAGCGATACGCACACCTGGTTTTATACCATTGACGGACGCAAAATCGCCGATATCTATGCGCCCGGTCTCCCCCGGGATTTTTACGTCGTGGGCGAGAGCATTATTTTGGTGAACGATAACACAGGACTTGCCCAATCCTATGACGCAAACGGCGGTTTGCGCCATCAATTTGCCGCGAAGCAGAACAGTATTCCCGTTGTTATGGCCGGAACATCCGGCGGAAGGGAGTTAATGATCTCATTGTTTGAAGAAGGGCTGTGGGTAGAAGGACTGGGGGTAGAAGGACTTTCCGGGGAAGAGGGGCTTGTATTCCGGTTGGAAAAAGACTGGGAAATAATAAATATTGCGCGCCGTGGAGAAATGCTTTATGTATCCGATTCGGCCTGGAGAATTCACCGGATCGATCTGACCCCCATGCTGGAAGAGCTATACGGAGTTGAGCTAACCCGCGAACCCCCGGCAGCGACGGTTGCAAGCGATTTTTCGTTTTTGAGCGATCTGCTCATTTATGGTTCGGCGGATCGGTCACAGAGTTTGGAGCAATTCAACGGCATTCGGAAAAATATCCGGACCGGTAATCTTCGCGGTCGGCTTCTCCAGTATCAACGGGCATTGGCGGAATTTGTCGGTTATATGTACGGGGAAGAGAAACCCGGGCTTTTTTTGGTAAGCGACCCCGAGCTGCGGTCAGCGGCAATTTCTGCTCTTCTTTCGGTGGCTTCCGGCGGTCAGCGGCGTTTAGCCGTGAACATGCTGCGGAGGGAGGTGCATCCCGACGTGTTGTTATCCGCCGTTAAACATTTTCGCGATAATGTTTCCAGGGAAGTTTTTGATCTTGTTCCGATACTCAATCGGCTGATCAAAAACGGGCAGGATTGGCAGCGGCCGCCGTATTTCATACGCGAACTATTTGATTTCTACCTGGAGTTGCTGGACAATTCCCGGCGGGGTTTTAAAAGCGAAGGAGCAAGCCATCAGATGATAGAGGAAATTGAGCTGCTCTATCCCTATCTCGACGACCTGGATAGCAGAAGGAGGGCTCTGCGCAGGCTTCGCTAGTGCAATGTTTTTTCATTATCGCTATTATTGGTACAAAAGTGGGGGATGAATACATGTACGTCAATAGAACACTGGTAATCCGGGTAATTTTATTCGGCGCAGTACTGTATGGTGTTGCGGCATTGGAAGTCGATGTGGAAGAGCTGGAGAGCAGTCTCAGCGATACCATTACGTTTGTTAACTATACAGGCTCCTATGACGACATCAATACCATTGATGAAATTCGCGGAATTGGCGTTTTCCTTTCTTCCGAAATAGAATCAGGCGAATCAACGGTTTTTGCCGGTAAATACCGCATTGTCCATATCCTGCCTTTGGCCGAAAGTGGTTTGCGCGGCGCCGATTTGCTTGAGCTTCTCCCCGGCGCCAGGGTCGATCATATAGACAACCTGCAGAGGATTATTTCCGCGTATCTGGAGACCCGCTATGATTACAGCAGGGAAGATTCAGATCTTCTGGGTCGTTTGGTCACCATTTACAATGCAGTACATCGCGGCAATGTGGAGCGCTTCCGGTCGAATTATGTTTTGGAGCTTCTCGCATTGCTTCAGCCGGAAACCGCAGGGCTTTCGCTTGATTACAGAGAATGGGCCGGTGGTTCGCAAATAATCATTCCCATAGCGGCCGATGCGGCTCCAGGTCAGCTTTCTTCGGTGCCTGCCGACGAGCTTCTGGACGAAGCCGTAGAGGAAACCCTGCGGGATTCCGAAGATCTGGGACTTGAGGAACGGATGGAAACTGCCGATCTCATCGATCGAACGGTCGACGAGGAAACGACGGAAATACAGGAAGAGCGGGCGGCAATTCAAACCGAGTCCCGGAAGGTGCAGCGGGAATCCCGACAGCTGCAAGAAGAAATCCAGGACCTGGAAGAGGAAATTACCAGCCTTCCCGGGGATAGCTCCCGGAGCCGGGAATTGGAAGCAGATTTGGCGAACCGGCAGCAGCAGCAAGAGGAAGTTGCAAGTCGGCAGGAAGAACTGGAAAGCCGTTCCGATGCCGCAGACCAGAGGGAAAGCCAGACCCGGCAAGCCGATGGGCGTTCCAGGGAAATCCGGGAAGATGTTGCCAGGGATGTGGAAACCATATCGACGGGGAAGCCAAATCCCCTTTCGCCTCTGAGGGTAAAGCGAAGCCGGATCGCCAATTCCGCTCTGTATTCAACCCTTGTTATTATAGACGCCAACGAAGGCGAGGTGCTCCAGACTTCCCGGCGGGAAATAATCGGCCGGGAAATTCTCATCAGGCGTCAAGGTATAGTTGCCATTTCCGAAGAGGGCGGTACTCCCGTGCTGGTGTTATTGGACGGGGAGGATTTGAGCTTTATTTCCCGGGGCGAGGCCCGGCTAAGCCGATATAGTCCGCTCCTGGCTTCCGGGGACGGTATTTACGCCGTTGTAAGCGACGGCGGCGAATGGTACGCCGGTAGATTTGATGCAAATTTAAACCTTTTGTTCCGGTCGTCCATACCGGTAGACGAGGGGAGCGATTTGGTCATCCAAAACAATCAGCTCATTGTCCAGCGAAAAGATGGTCGTTTTACCAGGCTGAGTTTGGACGAACTGGGAGTCGAACTCTGACGGGGATTAACAGCGCATGAACTCATCATTTAGCGGGCGCAGTATTCAGGTAGTGCGGGATTTTCATGGCGACGAGCAATGGTATCTCTATCGAAAAACCCGTGATCTCAAGCAGGCTCTCCGCAACGGAACCTCTACCGAGGCGTTTAAACTCAATGATCCCGATCTGGGCATGTATTTGTTTTTTATGGAAGATTCCACCCGCACCAAAGAGTCTTTTCGAAATTCCGGCCATTTTCACAACGTAAAACTCAATGACTTTGACGCAAAAAATTCCAGTTTCCAGAAGAAAGAAAGCATTACCGATACCATCAAAATGCTCATGGGATACAGCTCCCGGAGTATTTTTGTCGTTCGCAGCCGCATAGAAGGTGTGTGCCGCTGGTTGGAAAAGAGTATGCGAGAATATGCGGTGAAAATCGGCGTGAACCAACCCTCGTTTATCAATGCCGGAGACGGAAGACACGAACATCCCACCCAGGAATTCCTGGATCAGTTCAGTTTCCTGGAACAGCTCAATTGGAAGCGGGAGCATATTCATCTCGCTTTGGTGGGCGATTTATTTCACGGGAGAACGGTTCACTCAAAAGTGGACGGACTTGAAATATTCAATGAGGTCGAGATCGATCTGGTGGCTCCCGATGAATTGGCCATGCCCGGGCATTACATCGATCTCATGGGGGACAAGGGGTTTAAAATACGCCGATACGAAACCATAGACGAATATCTTTCCCAAAAAAAACCGGCTCCCATTTGGTATTTTACCAGATTACAGCTGGAGCGAATGGGTGAGAAGCTGCTCAGCAAGGCCTCGGGGCTTCGCAAGGCGGTGACCTTCCGTCAGGAACACCTGGAAAAAATTGATTCCGCTACCCGTTTCTATCATCCCCTTCCCAGGCATTCGGAAACGCCTACAATTCCGACGTTTTTGGACGGACTCCCGGTAAACCGCTGGGATGAACAAAGTGTGAACGGATATTTAACCCGAATTATCGAATTGGCAATGGTGGGGGGGAAACTCGGAGGCGATTTCAGGGGCGAATACGGGAATCATTCGACTGTTTATACAGATGATTTTATTCGCGAACTGCCACCTGCCAACAGCAAAAAACCGGAGTTCAAAGTCGGCATAAAACCCGTGGATACGGGCATAGTAATCGACCATATTGCCAAGGACAAGAAACCCGATGAAATTTGGGAATATATAACCAAAATCAGGCGTGCTTTGAGCTTGAATGCCATGGGATCCCACGGAGTGTTTCCAGGAGTGAAAGACGGTTTATTCAAGGGCATTATTTCGCTTCCCGGCTGCAGCATGCCGGGAGAAAAGAAAATGAAAATGCTTTCCGCCATATCTCCTGGAGTAACGTTAAATGTTATTGAAGATCACAGGGTTATAAAGAAATTCAGATTGAGCACTCCCCCCCGGGTATACCGCTTGCCCGGTTTGCGATGTAAAAATGATGCCTGCGTCAGCAATCCCGAATATCACGAACCCATTTATGCTGATTTTATTCGAACCGAGGAAAACAGGTTTGCCTGTGAATACTGCGAAACGCCACATTTGTTCAGCGAGATTTGGGAGGATTGACGGAAATACGCCGGCGGGCGCAGCGGATTACGTGGGCGCAGCGGATTACGTGGACCCAGCGGATTACGCCGATCGCCGGAATAGTTTGTGGAAAAATGCCACAATTGAGTTGATCAGGCGTTTGAACCATCCCGGATTGCGCATTTTCTCCAGGCGCTCGTAGGCGTCGGCCAATTCATCATCGCTGAGATTTTTCCGGTAAAGGTTTTCGTCTATTTCCATTTCCAGCCTGGCGGCTTCACTGGCCTCATCAATGACCCGCACCGGAACGGCGGTCCACCCGAGAAGCCGGGCCGATTCAAGTCTGCGCTGTCCCGCTATTAGCTCGTTTTTTGTGGTAATGACGATGGGGTTCAGAATGCCGTGTCGCTTGATGGATTCTTTTAACGCGCTTAAATTCCCGAGGTTCTTTCTGATGCGATTTTTTACGATTATGTTGTCCACTGGTATCTGCATCTTTGCACCCTTTATGGCAAATTTTGTTCGGGTTTGATTTTAATCGAGATATGGATTGGAACCCTCCAGAGTTCTTCCTTCAGGAGGAACAAGATCACCGGGTTTCTGCTGGTCGTCAAAGAACGGGTTTGAAAGATTGTTGTCAAAGCTTGCTGTAGTGACGCTTTTGCGCAACTGTTCGGGGAAAAGATCTGGATCAAGTGTCAGCTCGAGATCCATGCTGTCAAGGCCAATGCTCGAGGAATTGCCGCCCCTGCCGCCAATGGTGCTGGTATCCAGTCCGCCACTGGATATTCCCAGGTCGAGTTTAACCAACGCTTCGCTGGCTACGGCCTGTTCAAATTGTTCGCTTTGGTCGAATTCGGTTGGCTCGGTGCCCTTGCGAAATACCTGGGTATAGGTACTGCCCTGGTAGCCCACAGGGGGTAGTAATCCGCCGCGGGAGGTTACTTCCAGCTCTACAAGGCCGCTTGTGGGGCGGACATATTGGCGGGGTTCAAGATCTTCGTGAATGGCTTTCATGTATTTTGCCCAAATAGGTCCTGCGGTGATGGCACCGGTTTGGTTTACCCCCATGCTGTTGTTTCCTTCGTCAAAGCCTATCCACACGGCAGTGGTGTAATAGGGGCTAAATCCCACGGTCCACAAGGCCGACCAGTTCTGGGTAGTACCGGTTTTGCCGGCCATGGGCATGTCGTCGAATCCCCCGACGTTCCTTCTTCTATTTGCCAGGGTTCCGTATTCCACGGTGGATTGAAGCATTTCCGTCATGATATACGCAGTTTGGGGACTAATGAGTTGGAGTTCGCGGCCCTTGCGCGCCTGATCCTCGCGAACCTGGCGTTCGGGTTCCGCTATTATCCGTCCGGACCGGTCTTCTACGTAGCGGATAAAAACAGGGGTGACTTTCCGCCCCTGATTCGGAAAGGTCGCGAAGGCCTTGGCCATCATAATGGGCGATACGGAGATAACCCCCAGTCCGATGGGGTACTTGCGTACCAGTCCCCGGCTCACCTGCTCCCTTTCGGGGATGCCCAAAAGTTTGGAAGAGATATCAATGGCGTCGTCAAAACCCACCCGGTTGAGAATGCGCAAAGACGGCACATTCATACTGTTGGCAAGGGCGTATCGGGCGAGAACCGGCCCTTCCCATTCTCCGATGTAATTTGTAGGGGTGTATGGCGTTCCGTCGTCATTGGTAAAAACGATGGGCGCGTCGTAGATCATGGTGGCAGGCGTTATAACTGCTTTCTCTATGGCTGCGGCGTAGTACAGTGGTTTGAACGAGGAACCCGGCTGAATCTGTGCCTGCAGCGCACGATTCAACTGGTTTGTCTGTTCAAATTTATTGCCTCCCAGCATGGCGACAACGTGACCGGTATCGCTTTCCAGGGATATAAGAGCGCCTTCGACTGTCGTTCGCTTTTGCGCCTGCTCTTTCTCAAGATAGCTGGTCCAGATCGCATCGCGAACGCCGCCTTCGCTGCTGCTTTCGTTCAAAAGAGTCACGATATCCAAAAGTGGATTAATATTTTCCTGAAAATAATCTTTTGCGCCCTGTAGTTGCCGCTCTCCGGCAACCCTGAGCTGATCCATATTAAATCCCAGAGACAAAAGGTCGATGGTCGGCACGAAAACGCTGCTGGCATAGGAAGCCCGAACGGAAATATTCCGCTCAAAGGTGGCGTTGGCATCGGCTATTCCCGCCTGAAGATATTCTCTTCCGATATCCTGAAAATCCAGATCCAGGGTGGTGTACACCTTGTAGCCGTCCCGGTAAATATCCGCTGAACCGAGGAGTATTTCATTTTCAAGGAGATAGCGCACCTCTTCGCTAAAGTAGGGGGCCCGGTCTTCGCGTTCAAAAAATGCGGTCGTATTGCTGGAACGCGTGTAGTCGTAGTTTTGCCAGAAATCTTCAAAGGAATCATTCACTTCCGGTTGGTTGGCATATCCCTGGGAGACCATTTCGTCGAGCATCTCCCGTTGGCGTTTCCGGGCAAGGTTGGGGTTTCTCAGAGGCGAATATTTATTTGTGCTCGAAAGTTGCAGGGCGAGCATCATGCTTTCGGCTATGGTCAACTCCCGTGCCGAATGACCGAAGAAAAACGCGCTTGCCGCCTCCACCCCGTAGGTATTGTGACCAAACCACGATTTGTTGAGATATTCCTCGAGAATTTCGTTTTTCGACCAATTGCGCTCCAATTGCAAGGCAATCCATATTTCGCGAAGCTTTCTGCTGATAGTCACTTCTGACTTGTTGAGATAGAGCATGGTGGCGAGCTGTTGGGTGAGAGTAGAGCCTCCCCCGGCAAAGTTGCCGGTAACGTAACCGATGGCGGCCCGCACAGTGCCCCGGATGCTCACCCCTTTGTGCTGGAAAAAATCCTGATCCTCCCGGGTGATAACTGCGTAAATCAGGTGACGGGGCATTTCCTCAATGGAAAGCAATTCGCGCTTTTCTTCGGAGAAAAATTCGGTTATCAAACGGCCATGCCTGTCAAACACCTGGGTGGGAAGCGCTGCCTCGACCTCGTTGAAATCGTTGAGCCCTTCCAGGTTATGAGTTGCTGCAATGGCAATACCGACCAAAACTGAAAAGATAAAAAGAACTCCCGCGAAGCTCACGGCCAGAATTTTCAGAGTCGTTATTCCTTTTTTGGATAGTGCCATACTTGTCTGAGATTATGACGGCAATCGCGCCAATGTCAATGAGAGTATGCCCCCATGGTTCAATGAAAAAAAAAGGCCGGTTCTCGCGAACCGGCCAACCCTTAAGGGTATCGACCAGTACATATAGTAAACTGGGAGGGGAACTATATCCCGGCCGACAATGATATTATCGTAAATTCCGCTGAGAAGGTTAATAGAAAAGATTCAAAATGGCGCAATTTTTATCGCTCATTGCGGCGGATATGGAGTTGAGGATCTCTATTTTTTCCAAGATAAAAAATTTCAAGATGGAGATGGGTACCGGTACTCAAACCGCTGTTCCCTACTTTTGCGATTTCCTCGCCGCCCCGTACCGCAGTCCCTGTTTCCGCATCGGAAGATTCGAGGTGGGCGTAGAGACTGCGGTATCCGCCGGGATGTTCGATGCTGATATGGTAGCCGTATATATTGTCATAACCGGCATCCACAATTGTACCTTCGGCACTACTTCGCACCGCTGTCCCCGCTGCTGCGGCCAGGTCAATTCCAAAATGGAATTGACTTTTGCCGGTAAACGGGCTGATTCGCATTCCGTACCGGGATGTCAGGCGTGCCGACGGTAGTGGATCGCGAAAAAACACCTGTAAAAATGCCCTCCGCTCTATCCCGGTAAAATCGCTGGCAACGATAAAGCTCCAGGCCTGGGCGGAACCGTTCCGGGACGGAAGGAAAATTTGTTCGCTGAGTTCAATGCTTCCGTCCTCGTGAATTCTGCGCGAGAGTAGTCGTTCAAAGTCGCTTACGGGTTCTGCGGGTATGAACATGCCGGGAATGTTGGGAATAATTATTTCGCTGCCTTCCCCGGGAAGCTGAGGATGGTCAAGTCTGTTTATGGTGGCAATACTTGCCTGGGGAAGATTTAAACGCGCAGCCAGCGAGAAGAGACTGTCGCCATCTTCTACCAGGTATGAATAGAAGCTCAGTTGGGGCGCCAAACCATTTCCCGCCTGCCAGAGATAAAAGGATTGAATATCGTCGCTGAGTTGAGTGAAAAGAGAATCGTCAGTATCCATGGAACGCAGCCGGGGAAAAATCTGGGGAAACAGGGAGTCTCCGCCGGCAAGGGCGAACAACAGAAAAGCAAGTATTTTCAACCCCACCCGATGCCGCTGTCCGACCCGATGCCGCTGTCCGACCCGATGCCGCTGTCCCATCAGATGCAGCTGAATGAAGCGCATCACAATATTCCTTCCAGGAATTCTGTGGATATGGGACGCTGCTCGACACAACAATGCCCCAATTTTCCATGCTTCTGATCCGGGCCGTGGAAATCGCTTCCGGCGGTACAGAATAACGAAAAATCCCGGGCCAGCGCCTGATACCTCAATCCCTGCCGGTATTTTACCGAGGCGTGAAATGCTTCGATGCCGTCAAGGCCCAGATCCGTCCAGTTTTGCAATGAGCCTTTTAAACGGGTCCAACTCAAATGCAATGTTTCGGGGTGGGCAAGAATTGCCTTTCCTTTCGAATCATGGATCGCTTCAATGGCTTCGCCCAGGTCAAGTCCCCGCCTGGGAACGAACAAGCTCCCTCTCCGGGACAGAAAGCGGTCGAAAGCATCGCGCAGATCCGAGGCAAATCCCTTTTCAATGAGATATTTGGCAAAATGGGGGCGTCCTGTAATTCCACCCTTTGCCAGACGTCGTATATCCGCATACCCTCCGGGAATGCCGATGTCGTTCATTTTTTTTGCGATTTTGCGGTTTCGTTCTTCCCGATCGCCCTGTATTGTCGGTAGTATTCGATCAGATAATTTCCAGTATTGAGTTATGCCCATGCCCAGGAGATGGAAGCCTCCCGAGGGATGGCTTATATCGAGTTCAATGCCCGGAATAAAAGTCAGGGG
>JACSEG010000142.1_pt1 | contig 13840 bp, 3 predicted proteins | sample 8225521 | NCBI WGS metagenome assembly JACSEG01 (sample SAMN15705060, study PRJNA637333) | viral metagenome | isolation source: viral RNA from sea star tissue | host: Pisaster ochraceus | place: USA:Santa Cruz | collected 2018
GTGTTTGGCTTTTCCTGCATAACCAACCAGTCCTCCTCCATAGCCACGGTTTCCTCTCTCTTGAATACTACCGCTTATCTCTACCGTACCCGCACCAAGGACGGTAATCTCTACGTGTACATCCTCTACCGTACCTCGCTTTATCCAGCCGGCAAGGGAACCCACAACAGCGTTTCCCTTGATCTTGAAATCTCGTAGCACAAGATTCTGTGCTATCACGATATTGACCGAGCTCGCTTCTATTACTCCAAAGAGTCCTTGATAGTTTTCGGTACCTTCTATCTGTACACCTGTTATGCTGTAGTTGCTGCCCGATCCGGTCCCGCCCCGAAGGCTTCCCATAAATGGCATATCAGTATTCCCTACTGCCTTATAGTTGCTTGTCACCGTGCCTGTGTCTGTGCCCGCATTCGTAGGAGGAAACTCGATATCTCTTTTTAGCACGTAGTCTCGATCTGAGGTTTTTCTCATAGCTTGCAGATCGTGGTGGCCGTATATGTTCGAAGGATAATACGTAGCTACATGTTGTGTGCCCTCAATGTTGGGTCCCGATATACCTATCACTGCCCCATCTGCAAAAGAAAAAGAGTTCGTTCCAAGTTCTGATTTTAATATTGTTACGGTGCTGTCGACTGCTATTTCCTGATAAGTCTTGCTATAGTTGTTTGCCCCTCCATCTACTGCAGATCCAAAATGTATGATGTGGTTCCCGTCCGTAAGATTCGAAACAGCAAGGACCATCCCATCGTTTGCCACGGAAAACACACCGCTGTCCTCTATGGCTTGCCCAAGCCCCACAGGAAGAACATCAGTCACCTCGCCCACGCTACTGTAGTATGTACTCAACTGTAGTGCACCCTCGTTTTCACTGACTGGAGCACACGACACCGCAACTACCATGAATCCAATGGCAAGCACGGCTCCCGCGGTACGCGCAGCTCCCGCAATACCCGCAGTACGCACAGCTTGCGCAGTACGGACAGCTTGCGCAGTAATCGCGGTGCGCACAACTCCCAAAGTTGGGGGATCTACGCCTGCTGCCGGGCTTCTGAGTTTGCTATGCGGTCTGCTATTCGTTTTGTTCTGTGTTATCATACAGTGTTCCTTCTGCTATAGAAACTACCCAATAAAAGTATATAATAGTTTGTTGATAATTGCCTAGCCCAGCTGTTCCCTCGGGATTCTTCCCAAAGGAACGCACCACAAAACTACGGGCCGCGCTACGGGTCTAGCGGCTGCTCGGCAGCAGGCGGGCTGCGCTTCCATCGGCTCCAGTCACGTGCTACGCCACGGGCTGCTTGCCGCTTGCCGCTCCAGTCACGCGCTCACCCGAGCCCGCCCGTTGCTCTATCATTGCTCCGTTATTGATACGAGCTTTTTTGCATTGTCATTTACCATTGTAATCGTGATGTTCAACGTTGTCATCTGTGTGTTGTAGCCATCTGCCGATGCTTGTACAAAGTAGCTTGTCGTTCCCACATCTGTTGTCGAATCTGTTGTCGAGTCGACCGTGATTACGCCACTAATTTTGTCTATGTTTATTTTAAGGCTAAGTGCTGTCCTGTCTCTTCTTGCTAGGCTATAGCGTATGCTTGCACCACTAGTGTCGGTGCTAAGTATGGTCGGGGTGGTACTAGGTCTTATAGTGCTCTTAAGCCCTACAGCAAACTGACGATTTTCTGGTACATAGGACAAGATTCCTACAAAGTCGTTCGCTGTAGCTGCACCCCTAGTCGGATCTGAAATCGAAGCGCAGGAAAACGAGAACAGCACTGACCCAAGCCCAAATAGAATCCAGAGAACGAAGCGAGTTGGTCGCACTGGTCGAACGAAGCGAGTTGGTCGCACTGGTCGAGCGAGACGCACGGATCCGCTACGGAGGCGTTAGCTGATCGTTCGCGGATTTGATATCGTCGCCAATGTTTATTACAGGCCATGTAACATTAGAAAGACTTACCCATTTATGTAGTGCCGTACCAAAGGAAAACCCGGGAAACTCCGCTTCTCCTGTTGCGCTGGTAATGATTACTGAGGTGCCGCTGGTTCCAGTCGCACCTATCAACGCGGTTGTCCCTGTGTCTCCATCGTAGATTTGGCTCTCGTCCCTTGAACTGTCATCTAGATCATAGGCCGAACTAAAGGTCGTGCTCGTTCCGTTTTCATATCCGATCGTCTTTCCAAAGGAAGTAAAGGAAGTATCTGTTCCACTGACTCGTCTCACAATAGCTCGTGTATAACCTGTCAAAATACTGTTATTCCATCCCACTAGGCCTCCCGCAACATTCTTTCCCGACACGGTCCCCGTTACATAGCCCGTCGCCGTGCCACTGTTGAAGCCTACCAAACCTCCCAGGAATTGGTTCGCGGTCACGTCTCCTGTCGTATAACCTGACACAATGCTATTCACTATATTCTGACCTACCAAGCCTCCTACATATTGATTTCCTTCTACCGACCCAGCCATATACCCTAATACAGTCGACATAATCCCATCCTCTTCTTTACCATTATGACCTACCAGACCTCCTACATTATTATTTCCTGCTACCGATACCGACCTAGCCGTATACCCTGATACAGTACCTATGTTTTGACCTACCAGACCTCCTACTCCATTACTTCCTGTCACATCTCCGTCTGCGGTCATATCTCCTGCGGTCATATAGCCTGACACAGTACCTGCGAATGTATTCTGACCTACCAAGCCTCCTACATTATCACCACTTCCTGTTACCGATCCAGTCATATAGCCTGATACAGTCGACATAGTCCCACCATCTCCATTTTGACCTACCAGACCTCCTACATTATTATTTCCTTCTACCGATCCAGTCATATGGCCCGATACATTGCCACCACTTGTGTTTTGACCTACCAGACCTCCTACATTATCACCTCTTCCTGTTACCGATCCAGTCGCATAGCCTGTCACATTGCTAATGTTGTATCCTACCAAGCCCCCTACATTATCGTTTCCTGACACCAATCCAGTCGCATAACTATCTTCCACAAGAACATTTCTAAATATTCTTCCCACAAGACCACCTATGTTATTCGAATGCATTCCTAATCCAGTAACTGCTACTGCTGAATTTGTGTTTCGTATTTTTATCTGTATCTCCGTAACATCTGTTCCCGTACGACCAAGAAGTCCTCCTCCATCGCCTACGCTATTACCTGTGGCATCTACATAACCGCTGACCTCTACCTTCCCTACGTCAGCATCACTGACTTCTATACGTACATTTTCTATCGTGCCTCCATTTACCTGACCTGCCAAGGATCCCACAACGGATCTCCCTGCAATTTTGAAACCTTTTAGCACAAGATTCTGTGCTATCACAGTGTCTACTGCATCCGCTCTCATCACTCCAAAAAGTCCTTGATAATCATCGGAACTTACTATTTCTATACCCGTTATGGTGTAAGCGCTGTCCGGTTCGTTTGCACCTTTAAGGCTACCCTTAAACGGAGTGTCACTCGTGCCAACTGCCTCGTAGTTGCTTACGGCTGTTCCAGCGCTCGTCATAGGAATAAAATCAATATCATTCTGTAATACATAGTCACGGTTTAGGCTAACTCTCATGGCTTGTAAGTCTTGATGATTGTATATGTTCGATGGACGATATGTTGCCACATGCAATATGCTCTCTATGTCTTGTCCCGATATGCCTATCACTACTCCATCTGTAAAAGAAATGGAGTTCGCTACTAATTCTGATTTCAGTTTTGATTTTGATATTGTTATGACACCGTCGCTGGCTGGTTCCGTATAGCTCCCGCTATAGTTATTCTCTGTAAGTCCAGAGTGTATGGTATAGTTTTCGTCCAAAAGGTTAGAGATAGTAAGGACTACTACATCGGGCACGGGAAACGTACTACTATCGTCTGCCACAGCTTGCCCAAGCGCTACAGGGAGCTCGTCTATTGTTGTGCCCACATCGCTATAATATGTGCTTACTTGTATTGTTCTTGCGTTAACAATGATGATGGTGAGTGTCACTTCCTGTGCTCTATAACCATTTGCTGATGCCCGTACGGTGTAGTCCGCTGTTCCTGTACTTGTTGTGTCGATCGTGATTTTTCCATATTCATCTATCATCGGCTCAGAATTAAACACTACTGTGTCGGAGTTTCTTGTGAGGTTATAGACTATGGTTCCGCTAGCACCACTAGGTATGTTCGGTACGCTGGTAGTTTCGATAGTGTCAACAGTTCCTTCGACAAACTCATGGTTTGTTTGTGTTTCTGTTCCTGTTCCATAGCCAAGTCTTCCTTCGAAATCCACTAGAGGATTTGTACTCGCTTCGATCACTTCCGATGCTGTCTCTAGCTGCGTTGCAGTCGAATTGTAACTTACTACCGTTACAAAGTAACGTGTTTCTGGCGACAGTTCCATAATCGTTGCTCGAAGCTCTTCCATCTCCACTTGCACTTCCACTTGCACTTGCGCTAGACTGCCGTTTTCTATGACCGATGCTGCGTCCGGCGCTAGCACTGTATCGTCTGCACTTCCTGCAAGATAATAAACGCGGTAGCCGATCTCGTCAAAACCGAGCGCAGTGCCGTCTGCCTTCGTGCCCATGTCTGTGGGAGCAGTCCACTGTATCGTAAAAGAACTGCTTGTTTTACTATCCATGGCTACAGCTAGACCAGTAACCGCTCCAGGAGCAGTGGATTCGTCTGTCACTTCAGCTGCAATGGTGCTTACTTCGATCACTTCCGATGCTGTCTCTCGCTGCGTTGCAGTCGAATTGTAACTTACTACCGTTACAAAGTAACGTGTTTCTGGCGACAGTTCCATAATCGTTGCTTGAAGCTCTCTCATCTCCACTTGCACTTGCACTTGCACTTGCACACCGTTTTCTATGACCAATGCTGCGTCCGGCGCTAGCACTGTATCGTCTGCACTTCCTGCAAGATAATAAACGCGGTAGCCGATCTCGTCAGAACCGAGCGCAGCGCCGCCTGCCTTCGTGCCCATGTCTGTGGGAGCAGTCCAGCGTACCACAAAAGAAGTGCTTGTTTTACTATCCATGTCTACAGCTAGACCAGTAACCGCTCCAGGAGCAGTAGGGTCATTCGTTCCTCCACCCACAACACTGGCTGGAGCACATGAGGCTGCGAACAGCACCAATCCTAAGACAAGAGTGGTAAGCACGGCAGTCACAGTAATCTGAACCGAAGGGCCGATGCCTGCTCCTCGGTTTCCGAGGTTGCTTTTCGCTTTACCATGTACTCCGCTATATATTTCTTTTTGTGTTTCTTTTTGTGTTGTCATATAATGCTCCTTTTTTATATTTTGTTTTATATATATATTTTTAAAAACCACTTGCTCATGAACAGTTAACTATCATTAGGGATCTATTGGCTGGTCTGCTGGCTCTTCGCCTACAAGCACAATACCGTTCTCGATGTTTATCGCTGGCCACTTACCATCAGCGACCCATGTCCATTCACCAAGTCCAGAGCCAAGTCCAGAGCCAAAGTCAAAGTTAAAGTCGGTTCGTTGTGTTGAACTACTAACAGTTACTTCAATACCGTTTTCTCCGGTCGTGTCCGCTAACTCGGTTGTTCCTATTCTTCCGTTGTAGATCTGACTCTCGGATGTTGCACCTGAACTGTATAAGACGATCGTCCCAACATTACTTCCAACCGCTCTTCCGAACTCAAGATTCGTTCCGCCGTTTCGTCTTACAATACTTCGTGCATACCCTGTCACCGTGCCGTTATCATTTCTGCCTACCAAGCCGCCTACGGAAGATTCTCCGATAGCCGTAGCCGATCCAGTCGCATAGCCTGTCACCGTGCCAGCATTGTCGCCTACCAAGCCACCTATTTCACTACTTCCTGACACAGACCCAGTCCCATAACCGAACACAGTTCCATTACTATTAAATCCTACCAGGCCGCCTACTTTATTCCCACTTCCTGTCGCAAATCCAGTTACATGACCCGACACGGTGCCGTTACTATTATTTTTTCCTACCAAGCCGCCTATTTCATTATTTCCTGTCACCGTTCCTGACGTATAACCTCTCACGATGCCGTTATTAGAACCTACTAAGCCACCCACGTTACTATTGCCCGACACAGATCCAGTCACATAACTTTCTGTCAGTGTAACATTCTGGTGCACCTCTCCTATAAGACCACCAATTTTACTCGAACCTGTTTCTGATCCAACAACCGCTGCCTGTGAACTTGTGTTCCATATTAATACATCTACACTCCCTGTTTGCGTCCCTGCACGACCAAAAAGACCTCCTCCATAACTGCTAGCATCGCCAAGCACTTCTACCTTGCCTGCATTAAAGGCACTGATCTCTACATGTATGTTGTTCACCAAGCCTCTTTGTATCCAGCCTGCGAGGGATCCCACATGGGCGTTTCCCGTGATGTCAAAATCTCGTAGCACAAGATCTTTTACCGCTATTTTACTAACTGGACCCCCATCAATTACTCCAAAGAGTCCTATGGCATCTCCTTCACTTTGCATCTGTACGCCTGTTATGCTGTAGTTTGCACCATCGAGGCTACCCGTAAATGGAAGCATTTCATCGCCAACCGCCACGTAGTTAGCGGTGTCCGTGTCCGTGCCCACAGGAGCAGAAAACGTGACATCCTTCTTTAGCACATAGTCTCGGGCGAGATCTTTCCTCATGGCTTGGAGATCTTGGTGGTTGTATATGTTCGATGGAAGGTACGTTGCCACATGCATTGTGCCGACAATACCCGGGCCTGATATAATTATCATTGTTCCTTCCTCAAAACGATAAGCAAAACTTTTTACATCTTCTTTCAGTAGTTCTAGTCTTCCGCTCTCTATTGTCTTCGAGATAGCTATAGCTGTATCGGGTTTATCCAATGAAAACATATAGCGTATGGTATATCTTCCGTTTGTAAGGTATGAGATAGAAAAAACCACAGTGCTTTCTTCCATGGAAAACATGTCTTCATCTACTATGGCTTGTCCGAGCTCTGCGGGGAATGCTTCCGTTGCCTCGCTATGATACGTGCTTATATACAATTTAGATCCTATCTGACACTGCTCTACAGAATCTGCAAAAATACAAGTCTCTATTGGCTGTTCGTCCGTAGGCTTGATATCATCTCCTATGTTCACCGCAGGCCACCTGCCATCAGCCACCCATGTCCATTGACCGAGATTAGAGCCGAAACTAAGCCCAGGGAATGTCATTTGCGTTGTCAACGAAGATATGGCCACCGCTGTTCCATCAACACCAGTCGTGCCTGTTACTGGGTTCGTTCCTGTGTTGTTGTAAATTCCGCTCTCGAACGACGAATGATAGGTTGTTTCTGATACAGTATTTGAACCAATCGTCTTTCCAAAAGAAATGTTTATTCTACCAGTTCGTCGTACGACATTTCGTGCATAGCCTGATGCCGTGCCGCTACTGTTGTCCCCTATCAAACCTCCTGCGATAGCATCACCTATTACAGCTCCTGCCGCATAACCTGATGCCGTGCCGCCACTATTGGAACCTATCAAGCCTCCTACGGTAACATCACCTATTACAGCTCCTGTCGCATAGCCTCTTGCCGTGCCACTGTTGGAACCTATCAAGCCTCCTACGCGTTCAGCTCCTGTCACAGCTCCGGTCGCATAGCCTGATACCTGGTTACTATTATTGTAACCTATCAAGCCTCCTGCATTATTACCAGTTCCTGTCACAGCGCCTGTCGCATAGCCTGATACCGCACCGCTACTGTTGGAACCTATTAAGCCTCCTACATAAGCATCTCCCAGCGTATCAGCAGTTCCTGTCACAGCGCCTGTCGCATAGCCTGATACCGCACCGCTACTGTTTTCCCCTATCAAACCTCCTACATAAGCAATTCCTGTCACATCGCCTGTCGCATTGCCTGTTATCGCACCGCTATCGTTAAAACCTACCAAGCCTCCTACAATGTCGCTGCTTCCTGTCACATTTCCTGTCGCATTGCCTGTTACCGCACTACTATTGTTGTACCCTACCAAGCCTCCTACATAAGCAGTTCCTGTCACGTCTCTTCCTGTCGCATCGCCTGATACATTACCTTTATTGTTGTACCCTACCAAGCCTCCTACATTACTACCAGTTCCTGTCACGTTTCCTGTCGCATCGCCTGTCACATCGCTTGTTACATCGCTTGTCACCTCATCAGTGCTATCTCTACCATTATAACCCACCAAGCCCCCTACATTATCACTTCCTGTCACGTTTCCTGTCGCATCGCCTGTCACACTAAAAGTGCTAGAATTGTGCCCTATCAAGCCTCCTATACGAGTGCTATTACCGGTTCCTGTCACGTCTCCTGTCGCATAACTGTTGCCTGTCACCGTGCCTCGATTGTACCCTATCAAACCTCCTACGCGTTCAGTTCCTGTCACAGCTCCGGTCGCATAACTATTGCCTGTCTCCGTTACCGTGCCGTCATTCTCTCCCACCAAGCCTCCTACGCGTTCAGCTCCTGTCACAGCTCCAGTCGCATAACTATTGCCTGTCACCGTGCCAGCATAATTGAGACCTATCAAACCTCCTATATTGCTACCACCTGTCGATGTAACAGATCCTGTCGCATAAGCATCTGTTAATGAAGAAGATGTACCTATCTCTCCCACAAGACCACCAATTCGATTCAAACCTTTTCCTGATCCAACAACCGCTATTTCCGAACTCGTGTTTTCTATTTTTACCTCTGTGTCTCCTTCGCTTGTTCCCACACGACCAAAAAGACCTCCACCATAACCGATTTCATTCAAACGTATGTATGAGCCAACAGTACGACTCCCACGTGCTTCTATCCTGCCTGCATCGGGAACACTGACTTCTACGTGTACGTTTTCCACATCACCGTTCTTTATCCAGCCTGCAAGAGAACCCACATAAGCACCTCCCGTGATCTTGAAATCTTTTAATGTAAGATTACTTACGCTTAGCCCGGGGGATCCGCTTTCTATCACTCCAAAGAGTCCTTGATAGTCTTCTAAACTATCTATCCGTATGCCCGTTATTTTATGCTCTGCACCACTAAAAAGATTTGTATACGGATTGTCGCTATCGCCAACTACCTCGTAATTACTTGTCTCTGTTGTGACTGGAAACACTATGTCCTCTCGCAGAATGTAGGGTAGATCTAGGTTCAGCCTCATTGCCTGCAGGTCGTAGCGATTGTATATGTTTTTTCGAGAATACTCTGCTATAACTTGTGTGATCCCTGTACCTGGTCTCTCTATGCCTATTACTGCTCCATCCACAAAAGGAAAACCATAGCTCCGTAAGTCTGATTTCGGTATTTCTAAGGTTCCGTTGTCTGAAGACCTCTCGAAGGCCACTACATAATTACCTTCCGAAGATCCAAAGCGTATGGTATAGGTCTCATCTTCAAGATATGAAATAGAAAGAACCACAGTTCTGCCTTTCATGGAAAAGGCACCATTGTCTTCTATGCCTTGTCCCATATTCACAGGAAGTATGAAATTCGGTGGTCCTCCAACATACGACACCTGTAATACATTTTCCCTAATAACTATAGATAGCGAAGCGACATCTGTGACGTAGCCGTCTGCTTCTGCTCGTACAGTGTAACGAGCTGTCCCTACACTGATTGAATTGACCGTGATGAATCCATTAGCTTCGTCTATGATCGGTTCAGGGTCAAGATTTATATCGCCGATGTTTTCGGGGGTGAAGGTGAGGATATAGCGTATCTGCACATTATCAGTATTGTCGCCTGGTATTCTTGGAGTGTTGGTGGGCATAATGGTATCAGCAAATCCTACGCCAACCCTATACTCTGGATTATAGACAAGCTCTCGCTCAAACAACGCTGGCGTAACGACAATGCTTATTGTCGTTTCCTGTGTGTTATAGCCGTCTGCTTCTGCTCGTACAGTGTAGGTAACTTCCCCTGCGGCTGTTGCTGGGTCGATCGTGATGACGCCACTGCCGCTTATCCCCGGTACATGACTAAGATCCACCTCGCCTTCTTTTGTCAAGGTATAGCTTATCTCTATGCCGCTTCTCATGTCTGTGCTAGGTATTGACAAAGCAGAAGAGGTGCCGATGCCGATGGGTGAAATCATGCCACCTCTTCCTATGGTAAACTCATACATTTCTTGTTCGTAGGCAAGGCTGTCTCCTGCAAAATTCGCTGCCACAACGGTGATGGTTATTGTCGTTTCCTGTGTGGTGTAACCATTTGCTTCTGCTCGTACAGTGTAGGTAACTTCCCCTACGGCTGTTGCTGGGTCAATCGTAATGATGCCACTGCCGCTTATCCCCGGTACATGACTAAGATCCACCTCGCCTTCTTTTGTCAAGGTATAGCTTATCTCTATGTCTATCTCGGGTATAGACGGGATGTCAGTAGGTTCGATAGTACCGCCAGTTCCTACAGTAAACTCATACGCTGCTTCTCCGTAGGCAAGGCTGTTCCCAGAAAAAGCGGTCTCTTCAACGATGATAGTTAATGTCACTTCCTGTGTGTTATAGCCGTCTGCTTCTGCTCGTACAGTGTAACGAGCTGTCCCTGCGGCTGTTGCTGGGTCGATCGTGATGACGCCACTGCCGCTTATGTTTAATGCAGAGCTAAGGTCTGCCTCGTCTTCTCTTGCTAGGGTATAGCGTATCTGTATGCCGCTTCTCCTGTCTGCGGCAGGTATTGACAAAGCAGAGGTGCCGATGGGTGAAATCATGCCACCTCTTCCTATGGTAAACGCATATACTGCTGGTTGTTGATAGGCAAGGGTTCCTGCAAAATCCGCTGCCCCAACGACGATGGTTAATGTCACTTCCTGTGTGACGTAGTTTTCTGCTTCTGCTCGTACAGTGTAGGTAACTTCCCCTACAGTTTCTTCCGGGTCAATCGTAATGATGCCACTGTCGCTTATGTTTAATGCAGAGCTAAGGTCTGCCTCGTCTTCTCTTGCTAGGGTATAGCTTATCTGTATGTTTGTCCCGGGTATCTCTTCCTCTTCGTCTGTCTCTTCGTCTGTCTTAGGTATTGACGGGGTGCCAGTAGGCACGATAGTACCGCCAGTTCCTACCAAAAACCCATATACTGCTGGTTGTTGATAGGCAAGGCTGTCTCCTGCAAAATTCGCTGCCACAACGATGATAGTGAGCCTTACATTTTGCGTGTTATAACCGTCTGCTTCTGCTCGCACAAGGTAAGTCGCCATTCCTGTGTTTATAGTTGGATTGACTGTGATATTGCCGCCATTAAGGCCATTAGGCTCTATGCGTATGGCTGGTACTTCGTCGCCTGTCGAAGAGGCTTGAACGAGATCTATACCAGTTTCTTTTTCAAGAATATAGTTTATCGTTGTGCCATCACTAGTACTTAGCATTGTACTATCATCGAGATTTATCGTTTGGGCTTCCGAGAATCCAAAAACATAGCTATATCTTCCCTCTATCGTGTCATAAGATGCTCCTTGTTCATAGGCAAGGGTTCCTGTAAAATCCGATCCAACTTTGTTGGTGCTTGCGAAGACTACTTCACTCGATACTGTTTCTCGTGGTGCAGCAGATTGCGGCACAAAGGTATTGAAGCTTACTATCGTCACAAAATAACGTGTATCTGACTCTAGATTCGAAATTATCGTACTCGCACTCGTGGCTTTCTCCGTCACTTCCTCAGTTTCGACAGCGGGGTTCTCTCTGATTGATGCTGCACTCGGCGTTGCCTGGTCTTTGGTTCCCACAAGATAATAGATACGGTAACCAAGTTCTGCGGGCGTTAATTCGTCCCCGTTTGTCTTCGTGCCTGTGTCTTCGGGAGCAGTCCAGCGTACTTGAAAAGAATTGATATCTATACTAGTCATGTCTATGTTCAGGCCTGTGGCTGCTCCTGGAGCAGAGGAACTGTCTGTTTCTTCTGCCATAGTGGTGCTTGCGAAGGCTACTTCACTCGATACTGTTTCTTGTTTTGCAGCAGAATTGTAACTTGTTACCATTACAAAATAAAGTGTATCTGACTCTAGATTCGAAATTGTCTTGCTCGTGACTCCCCTTGTCCCTGCTTCCCTTACGGTGTTGGGATCGCTCCCAATTAAATCTGAGCTCGGTGGTGCTTGCTCTGTGGTTCCTGCAAGATAATAGATGCGGTAATCAAGTTCTTCGGGCATTAGTTCGACCCCGTTTGCATTCGTGCCTGTGTCTTCGGGAGCAGTCCAGCGTACTTCAAAAGAATTGCTATCTATACTAGTCATGTTTATGTTCAGGCCTGTGATGGCTCCTGGAGCAGAAGGATTGTTCGTTCCTCCCCCTAGATCGGCTGAAGGAGCACACGAAGCCGCAAGTAGTGCTAATCCAAGTACAAAGAAAATTGCACTTGCTCGAGGGTTTCTGAACTTGTTGTTTGCTTTACTTTGTTGTATTTTGCCGTATTTTTCTTTTTGTATTGTCATATCATACTCCTTGACTTGCGATAAATATATTCATCTTATTATACTTTTACTATATATAACATTATTAAGCAATACCTATTTAGTGGTTTTTTTACATTATTACTCGTGTCTCTATCGTTCGTATCCCTTTTTGAAAAACAATTTAGGGATCTATTGGCTGATCGACCGCAGGCTTGATGTCACCGATGTTTATCGCGGGCCACATGCCATTGGCTACCCATGTCCATTCACCGAGATCAGTGCCAAAGTCAAGCCCCGAGAACACCGATCGCCTTGTTGATGAACGAACGGTCACTGTGGTGCCATCATCTCCCTCTGTTTGCGTTGCCTCGGTTGTTCCTGTGGATTCAGTGTAGATTCGGCTCTCGGATGCCGAACTAAAGGTAGTTCTTGTCCCGAGTTTGTTTCCAACTGTCTTTCCATAAAGGACGCCTTTATTGTTTTGTCTTATAACACCTCGTGCATAGCCTGACACAATGCCGACATTGGAACCCACCAAGCCTCCTATTCTCGTGCTTCCCATTGTATCTCCTGTCGCATAGCCTGACACCGTGCCAGTATTGTTACCCACCAAGCCGCCTATATTCAAGCCGCCTATATTATAATTGCCAATCACATCTCCTGTTGCATAGCCTGCCACAATGCCACCATTGTAACCCACCAAGCCTCCTAGATCATCATCGCCAATCACATCTCCTGTTGCATAGCCCGACACCATGCCATCATTGTAACCCACCAAGCCTCCTAAAAAATCTGGACTCCCTCCCATTCCAATGACTGACACTTCTGCTCCCGCGTTCTGTATTCTTACTGTTCTAGTCGTATTTTTGTACACAACACCAACAAGCCCACCTCCGTAGCTACCATTACCGAATCCGAGGTAGTTTCTAAAACCGCTTACTTCGACCTTGCCTGCATTAGCACTATCGACTTCAACGCGTACGTGATTTACCGTGCCTTGCTTTATCAAGCCTGCAAGGGAACCTACAACGCCTTCCCCCGTAATCTTAAAATTTCTTAACACAAGATTCTGTGCTATCACGGTATCGCCGTTAGCCGCTTCCATTACTCTAAAAAGTCCTTGGTAAGCGAGAGAACTAACTATCTGTATGCCTGTTATAGTGTAGCCCGCACCATCAAGGCTTCCTTTAAATGGATTAGAGACATTACCTACTCCCCGGTAATTACTTGCACTTGCAGCCACAGGAGAAAACACAATATCGTTTTGTAGTATGTAGTCTTGGTTTAGGTCTTTTCTCATGGCTTGTAGATCTTGATGATTATGTATATTTGAAGGACGATACGTCGCCACATGCTGTATGCCTGTAAGACCTGGTCCCGATATACCTATCACCGCTCCATCTACAAAAGAAAAAGAGTTTGTCATAAATTCTGATTTCCGTATTTCTATGACACCGCCAT
>JACSEG010000143.1_pt1 | contig 13807 bp, 8 predicted proteins | sample 8225521 | NCBI WGS metagenome assembly JACSEG01 (sample SAMN15705060, study PRJNA637333) | viral metagenome | isolation source: viral RNA from sea star tissue | host: Pisaster ochraceus | place: USA:Santa Cruz | collected 2018
CCGATATGTACTCGGTAAAACGATTATTCTTTGAAAGGTTCAACTGGTTCTGTAGATCTTCGGTGTAGACTTCCTTTAGCAATGTGTAGAGCTTAAGATCGGCAGTGCTGTTAGCACGGTAATCGACTGATGTAATTAGTATGGGCAATGTACCGAGAACAGCACGCACTGCGTTCTTTAGGTCATCTGTCTGAGAAATTTCAGCATACTTAAGAAATTCCCCCTGTATTAGGTGGTATATCTGTGTCTGGATGGTAAGGGAAACGTCCTCAGGATACGACAGGGAATGTGACTGTAAAAAAGATATGAGTTTCTTGGAATCAAGAGCGTACTGGAGCGTGATCGTGCCTTCTTCTAAGAAGATTTCTTCGGGTTTGTTGACGAGGCTACTGTACAGTCTTGCGCTAGGAAGAAAATAACGTACGGGGAAATCCACACTTCGGTGAAGAAGGGGAAGTTGGATGAGTTTTGTGCGAAAGGGAAGTGCACGTTTCCATTCCCAGTTCCAAGCTTGCTTAGATATAAGAGAAATGCTTTCCACTTTTTCTGTATTAGCAGAGTTAGTATCGTTGCTGGGTGTTGCTGGTGCTTGATAGGCATACAATATTCCGATGCTTCCTGGTTTGATCCAAATGTTTGTCCATCCTATAAAGAAGACATAGAGAATGAGGAGAAACAAAAAGAACAAGATCGTTTTCAGAATTGCGTTCAAGAATTGTAGTATCATTAACTCTTATTATAGCATGTCTTTATAGAGTATGTTTTTCATTAATCGCCCATAATCGTGGTGCGCAAGCCATACGACTGTCACACGAAATGAAGTATTTCATCTAGGGAACAGACAAAATGTGCAGGTTGCGTTTCTTCTTGCAATGCTGCGTCTGGTCTAAACGAGATTGTGTCACCTGCAAAAAGCACCGTGTTCATTCCCACCTTCTTGGCTGGAGCAATGTCCTTGTGAGCATCGTTTCCCACATATAAGATTTGTTCGGGAGCGATCTGTGCTCTCGAGAGAAAGGTTTTGTACAGTTCTAGGGAGGGTTTTGCGACTGATTCTTTGTAGGACCAGACACAGTGTTCGAAACGAAGATCGTTCCACTGGGGAGCAAAAAGGGTTTCTAGTATCAATTCCGTGTAAAATTGAGCATTCGAGATAATGCCAAGTGCAAAACCTCGTTCTTGTAAGGTTTTGAGTGTGTGGAGCGCTGTTGGCATTCCCCAGCTTGGGTTTACGGCTAGTTCAAAGCGTAGAGAACAGATCATGGCCTCTTCGTCGTGTATCGGTCTTGTAAATTCTTTGGAATCGCTGCTGTACTGTTTCCATATCTCGACGATGTTTACCTCAGGGAAATCTATGTTTTGGGCACGCAAATGCCGGTGTTCTGCTTCGATGTATTTGTTCAATTCTTTCTGGGTGTTTTTTATGTTCAAGGACAAAGCTAGTTCAGGGATGCGAAGAGAATCTTGTTTTGTGACATCTTCTGTCGTGCTTATTTCTCCCATCCTGCTGTGGAGCAGGGTTCCATAGACATCGAAAACAAGCATTTTTATGTTTGCAAATTCGGGCTTCCATTCTTTGGGGAGGAGGCTTGTGCTAACTTCGTCTCTCGTAAGTCCTTTCGGAACGAGTTCTTGCAGTTGTTCTTTTACTATTGTGTGTAAATCTTGTATAATAGAGGTAGTCATATACTAATGATAGTCTAGCGAGGTATTTTGAGTTCCAGTATTAAACGTCATCTTTTACTTATGAAGATACTTCATTGGGGAATGATATTCTTCTGTATGTTCTTTGTGAGCAGTCTTCTCGTTTTTCTTCTTCAAGGAAGCATTTCCTCCTTGCAAAATCCTGCGCTCTCGTTGCTCGCATCGTCACTTGCCATGGTTGGTTTTTCCATTTCCTTCGTGCTTGCTGTAACAAACATAACTTGTGTCGTTCTCCTTCGCAAACATCTTTCTTTTTCGCTGCTCTTGTCCATATGGATTATTCTTACGTTCGTGTCGCTCCTGTTCTTTCTTATTTTTCTAATACAAAACGTAATTTCGTATGGAGGTCTTAATGTTGTATATTAGTAGGGCTGCTTTGCAGCTCGTAAAGAGTGATGAAAAAGAAAACGACACTCGTATCTCAGTTCTCTTAACGGAGGTCTGCACAAGAAACGGCATCACATACAAGAACATCAAATCCATTATTTTTTCTCAAACAGATGATATTGATTTTATTAATCCTGCAAGATCGGCGCGAAACATAGGGAAGCTGTCTCATGTTGCTTTGTTCTGCACCCGAGAACCCCAGTATCCCAATCATATTTCAAATGCCGTACGCTTACTTATTTTCTTTTCTCATTTTAATCCCTTTAAAAAAGTTAGATCAGTGTACTTGTACGGGACAGATCATTTGCGACCCGATTTGCAATGAGATTGAATCGTACGCTGTAAAATTTGTATGCTTTCTTTATATCAGCAAAATTCTTCAAAGAAATTACTCCTAAAAAAACCATATGAGATTTTAAAACAGGCTCAGATTGCAGAGGTCTTGTTTAACTTTCTGATACGGATAAAACATCCACTTCCTGTGGGGATTTCGGAAAACCAGATCGAGTTCGCCGCACTTGAGTATCTAAGGAAGCATCGCTGTGAACCCGCACTCAAGGGGTATCGGGGGTTTCCCGCCCACATCTCTATTTCACGAAACGAGATATTGGCTCACGGGATACCCTCGGAGTATAAGTTCGTGGACGACGATATCGTAACCGTTGATATTGTGGCAAAAAACGCGGGTTGGTTTGCAGACCTGTCTTGGACTTACGTTGTGGGGGAAAGCATGGACGACACAAAGTTTTTACAGCATGCGGCGTGGAAGGTCTGTAGGAAGGGCGTGTTGGCAGCCCATAGTGGCAACAGTCTTAATGATATCGCACAAGAGATATTGAATGAAGCAAATCGACTGAATGTTTTTGTGTATACACAGTTTGCAGGACATGGAATCGGGAGAGAAATACACGAAGCACCTACGATATATCATAAGGTTCAAAGACAAAACGCCCCCTTGTTGCCGGGCATGGTTGTCTGTATCGAACCCATCGTAAGTTTGGAAAAGCAAGATGCAATAAAACATCCCGATGGTTCTTTGCTTGGTTCCAAGAAATACAAATCTGCAAGCTATGAGCACATGGTGGGCATTTTTTCTTCGGAATCTCGCGTGCTTTCTTGTTCTATGATAGATGTTCGGGACATGCCAGAGTCGCCACTCTAGTTTTCTGGGCGGTAGCTCTGCGACCGCTGGGCGGCCTGTTGCGGCGACCACTCTAGACCGCCACTTTAGTGCTCTAAAACATCATTTTTAAATTTTTTCATTGTCAATAATACACTTGTGTATATATTATTTAATGTAAACCACCCCTGTGTACATGAGTGTTTTATTTTAGGAAAAGAGCATGATCACGTTGACTAAATCAGAAGAAATCGAACTTTACATAGAAAACAAGGGGAAAGTCTCTACAAGAGAAATCATGGAGAAATTCCAGGTCTCTGTCCCAACGATACATAGAGTTTTCGAAAAAATGAGCCTAGACGGGAAGGTAAAAAGGGTTCATGGTGGGGCCGTGGCAACGAAAGACAAGTATGAATCTTTTTTTGGGAAGAAACTACAGCATCAAGCCGAAGAGAAGAAGGCAATTTGTTCCTATGCGGCAAAACATTTTGTGCAAGAAAACGATGTGATTGGCATAGATTCTGGGACGACAGCATTTCATCTTGTAGATTACATCAGTGTCGACGATATTACGATTATAACGAACGGTCTCTATACGGCAAGTTATGCAGCACAAACGCTACCCCATGCGAATACCATTTGTTCTGGGGGAACTGTCCGTTCGCAGTTGGCAAGTTGTGTGGGATCCAATGCGATAGACGTGTTCCGGAACAAGTATCTCAACGTTCTCTTTCTTACTTGTTCTGGAATGGATCCCCTTAGAAATACGATTTATGAGGTGGACACACTGGTTGCCGACGTAAAGCGAATGATGATTACGGTAGCCAATCGAGTTGTGCTCCTTATTACCAGCGAAAAATTAAACACATCTTCTTTTGTCCATTTGACCGATCTTACGAATATTCATGATATCATCTGTGACGAACACGTTCACGAGCAAGTGGCAAAGCAATATCGGGCGTTTTCTTCGACGTTTCACATCGCGTCAATGTAGGGTTGGTGTAGCGTTATCAGGGGGTGATGGTGAAGGTGTGACTTAGACTAGCAGTACCGAAGGTAATAGTGACGTCTGTAGTTCCTGAAGTGGGTCCTGTATATCGATATTCTGCTGAGAGACCGTCATCGGCTACGTCAAGGATTAATATGTCCGAACGAAGGGCTTGCCACTTTGGCTCTCCTGCTAGACCGTGATCGGTAGGATGGATAACTAAAAAGAGGGTGCCAGGCTTAAGGGACGAAATACTAGGCGGAGGGGGCACTTCAAAATCCAACATTATGCTACCGTCGACTCCAAAGATATCGAACGTGTGGGTTATACTAGCTGTACCCACACTAGCCGTGATCGTTACGGTTCTTATAGATTTCGCACTATAGGACGCTATGTTTGTGTCGGGGATTGAGGTGACAGAAAGTACGCTTATATCACTGCTCTGCCACACTATGGCTCCATCGGTGTGATTGGAAGGTGTGACAGTTACAGAAAGGACGCCTGTGTCGTTCACCCTAAGAGTAGGCGGAGGAGAAGTAGCGAATTCTATACTTTTTGCTGGAGAGCTTATAGTGATAGGATCCGAGTCTATGCTAACGGATGTTGTGCCTACGGTAGCCGTGATGGTTACGGTTCCTGGATTGTCTGCACTATAGGTCGTGGTTGCACCGCTTGGGTTAAGCGAAAGTACGTCTGGATCACTGCTCTGCCACACTACGGCTCCATCGGTGTGATCAAGAGGCTCGACAGTCACAGAAAGGTCACCAGTGTCGCCCACCTCAAGAGTAAGCGGAGGCGGAGTAGTAAATTCTATGCTTTCTGCTGGAATGCCTACAGTGATAGTTCTGCTAATGGATGTTGTGCCTACGGTAACCGTGATGGTTACGGTTCCTGGATTGTCTGCACTATAGGTCGTGGTTGCACCGCTTGGGTTAAGCAAAAGTACGCTTGGATTACTACTCTCCCACATTACGTCTCCATCGGTGTGATCGAGAGGCTCGACAGTCACAGAAAGGACGCCAGTGTCGCCCACCTCAAGAGTAAGCGGAGTAGTAGTAGTAAATACTATCCTTTTTGCGGGAGAGCTTACAGTGATAAGATCTGAGTCTATGCTAATGGATGTTGTGCCTACGGTAGCCGTGATGGTTGCTTTTCCTGGATTGTTTGCACTATAGGTCGCTGTGCTTGAACCGGCTAAGTTAAGCGAAATCACGTTTATATCATTACTCTCCCACATTACGAATCCATCGGTGTGATCGAGAGGCTCGACAGTCACAGAAAGGATGCCAGTGTCGCCCACCTTAAGAGCAGTCGGAGTTGTGCTAGCGAATTGTATGTTTTGTGCTAGGATTTTACGATTGATGACGGTACGGGAAACACATGAAAAAGCCAGGGTAAATAGCAAAAGCAGGGAGAGTAGGGCGGGCAAGATATTTTTCTTTGTACGAGCAGTATTTCGTTGTGTACGCTCAGTGCTGTCTCGTTGTGTACGCTTAATTAAAAAATGAAACATAGTTGTTGATCTAATCTCCTTCCTTTCCTAAATGCTTTATACATTTTAGCACATCTTAAGCACGTGTGAGAGAGCATTATCAATAGAAATTCATGGTTTTTGTTAAATAAGGTGTAAGATCTTGCCTGTACTGAAGACCTACAGAACAAGTGAGCACAGTACAGTCAGAGACGACTGCGCTGTGCTAGGATTGTTGGCGAAACCCACACTAACTATGGGCACGCCACGGACTTGCGTTATTAGGGGGTAACAGTGATAGTTCTGGTATTGGTAGCGGTGCCCACGGTCATCGTGATGGTTGCTGTTCCTCCTGCAGTACCTGCTATATAGGACGCTGTTGTTGGACCAGTTGAGCTGACAGAAAGTACGTCTGGATTATCGCTCTCCCACACTACGTCTCCATCGGTGTGATTAGCAGGGAGGATAGCCACAGAAAAGGTGCCAGTGTCTCCTCCCGTAAGAGTATACGGAAATGATGCAGAAATTAGTACGAGTTGTGCTGGGTTGTCTACACCGCCGCCGCCACTAGGGGTAACAGTGATAGTTCTGGTATTGGTAGCGGTCCCCACGGTCATCGTGATGGTTGCTGTTCCTCCTGCAGTGCCTGCTACATAGGACGCTGTTGTTGGATCAGTTGAGGTGACAGAAAGTACGTCTGGATTATCGCTCTCCCACACTACGGCTCCATCGGTGTGATCGCTAGGGAGGACGACCACAGAAAAGGTTCCTGTGTCCCCTCCCGTAAGAGTAGGCGGAAATGAAGCAGAAACTAGTACGTTAGTTGCTGGTGTAGTTACACCGCCGCCGCCACTAGGGGTAACAGTAATAGTTCTGCTATTGGTAGCGGTCCCCACGGTCATCGTGATGGTTGCTGTTCCTCCTGCAGTACCTGCTATATAGGACGCTGTTGTTGGATCAGTTGAGCTGACAGAAAGTACGTCTGGATTATCGCTCTCCCACACTACGTCTCCATCGGTGTGATCAGCAGGGAGGACGACCACAGAAAAGGTTCCTGTGTCCCCTCCGTCAAGAGTAGGCGGAAATGAAGCAGAAATTAGTACGAGTTGTGCTGGGTTGTCTACACCACCGCCGCCACTAGGGGTAACAGTAATAGTTCTGCTATTGGTAGCGGTCCCCACGGTCATCGTGATGGTTGCTGTTCCTCCTGCAGTACCTGCTACATAGGACGCTGTTGTTGGATCAGTTGAGGTGACAGAAAGTACGTCTGGATTATCGCTCTCCCACACTACGTCTCCATCGGTGTGATCGCTAGGGAGGACGATCACAGAAAAGGTGCCAGTGTCCCCTCCCATAAGAGTAGGCGGAAATGAAGCAGAAACTAGTACGTTAGTTGCTGGTGTAGTTACACCGCCACCGCCACTGGTGATCGTGACAATATGGGATGCGGGTGAAGCACTACCCACGCTAGCCGTAATGGTTACCGTTCCTGTGCTTGTTGCTAAGTAGCTTGCTGTGTTAGGACCAGTCGAGGTAATCTCAAGGAGACCTGGAGGGCCGCTCTGCCACACTATGTCTCCATCGGTGTGATCGATAGGGAGGACGACCACAGAAAAGGTTCCCGTATCTCCTTGCGTAAGAGTATCTGGAGGAGTAGGGATAAATGCTATGCTTTGTGCTGCTTTGCTTTCACCACCGCCACCGCCATTGCCAAGAACTTGGATGTCAGTCGTATCTGATACGCTGCCTATCTGGGCTGTAATGGTAGCTGTTCCAGTGCCTATCGCTATATATACGCCTGTTCGCGCATTAATAGAAACGAACTCGCTATTGGAGGAGTTCCATCGTATGTTTCCATCGGTGTGGTCTGCGGGTGATATGCTTGCCGTAAGGGTGCCAGTGTCGCTTATGTTTATGCTGCCTGCCGGTTTAGAGGCTGAATCAATATCAATACTTATTGCTAGGACTTCTATGTCTGTCACGGTTATGGTAGTAGATCCAGTTTTCGTGTTATACGAATAGGAAATGGTAGCAGTTCCAACACCTCTTGTTATGTAACTGCCAGTACTTGAGTCTATTATTTCGACTATGTCTGAATCACTAGAAGACCAACTGACACTCTCTGCCACTGTGCCATCGGGTAGATAAAGTTCAAGGGAATCTTCGAAACCGACAATTACCTTGCCTACGGGTGCCCCTGCTATATCTTCTGCTGGGGTTTCTTCGGTGGTTGTGACGGTGGCAACACATGAAACAGCTAGGGTAAATAGCAGAAATAGGGAAAGTAGTGCTATTGAGATATTTGTTTTTGCAAGAGCAGCACCTCGTTGTGTACGCTCAGTACGCTTAGTTAAAAAATGAAACATAAAGACTCCTTTTTGTTCGTTGTTATCCTTACTTTATTTAAGATAGGAAAAAAACAAGTCCCGTTATCAAATTAATATCTGACAATAAGGACGTGAATCGTTTCCTGCCTTATTTCCTTATATAAATTGTATAAAAAAAATCTTTTAAGACATGTTTCATACAATTTAACATATCTTAGCACGTGCTAGAAAATATTGTCAATAGAAAATCGTAGCTTTTTTTAATAAAGATGTGCGGTTATTGCCCACACACTACAGATTAGCATCCTGTTGTGCTGTGTGTTCTTTTTTCTGAATGTGCTGTATATTCTACTGATATATAGAAAAATTCTGTAGGTCTACTATTTGAAAGAAGACCTACAGAACAAGTGAGCACAGTGCAGTCAGAGACGACTGCGCTGTGCTAGGATTGTTGGCGAAACCCACACTAACTATGGGCACGCCACACTAACTATGGGCACGCCACGGACTTGCGTCTTTAGGGAGTGACAGTGATGGTTCTGCTAGCGGTAGCGGTGCCCACGGTCATCGTGATGCTTGCTGTTCCTCCTGCAGTGCCTGCTACATAGGACGCTGTTGTTGGACCAGTTGAAGTCACCGAAAGTACGCTTGGATTGTCGCTCTCCCACACTATATCTCCGTCTGTGTGATCCTCAGGGAGGACAGCCACAGTAAGGGTACCCGTGTCACCTCCTGCAAGACTATTTGGAAATGAAAGAGGAAATAGTATGGTAGTTGCTGACTTCGTTCCGCTACCGCCATCGCCGCTGGGGTTGACAGTGATGGTTCTGCTTGTGGAAACTGCACCCACGGTCATCGTGATGCTTGCTGTTCCTCCTGCAGTGCCTGCTACATAGGACGCTGTTGTTGGACCAGTTGAGCTGACCGAAAGTACACTTGGATTGTCGCTCTCCCACACTATGTCTCCGTCTGTGTGATCTTCAGGGAGGACAGCCACAGTAAGGGTACCCGTGTCACCTCCTGCAAGACTATTTGGAAATGAAAGAGGAAATAGTATGGTAGTTGCTGGCTCCGTTCCGCTACCGCCATCTGCGGAGATAGTAGTAACTATGTGGATTAGAGTAACAGTGCCTACGGTTGCCGTGATCGTTATGGGGGTGGTGCTTTCAGAAACTGCTACATAGGACGCTGTTGTTGGACCAGTTGAGCTGACAGAAAGTACACTTGGATTGCCGCTCTCCCATACTACGTCTCCATCGCTGTGATCGTCAGGGAGGACAGCCACAGTAAGGGTGCCTGTGTCGTTCACCATAAGAGTGGTCGGAGTTTGCGGATCGAATTGTAGAGCTAGTGCTGGCTTGTTTCCGTCACCGCTACTGGTGATCGTGACAGTATGGAGTGCGGGTTGAATAGTAGTACCCACGCGAGCCGTAATGGTTACCGTTCCTGCTCCTATTACAAAATAGCTTGCTGTGTTAGGACCGGTCGAGGTAATCGCAAGGAGATTCGCAGGACTGCTCTCCCACAGTACGTTTCCATCGATGTGATTGGTAGGGGTAACAACTACGGAAAAGGTTCCTGCAGCTCCTTGCGTAAGAGTATCCGGAGGTGAAATGAATTCTATGCTTTGTGCCGAGTTGCTTCCACCGCTACCACCATCGCCTGTTACTTCTATGGTAGTAGATCCGGTTCTTGTGTCATACTCATAGAAAACAGTGGCAGTTCCAGCCATTAATGGTATATATACACCAGTGTTTTGGTCTATAGAGACTATGACTTCAGAGGAAGAAGTCCATTTGACACCCTCAGCCCTTGTGCCATCGGATAGATAAAGTTCAAGGAGACCTTGAACTCCGATACTTACGGCGCTTGTAGGCGCACCTACCAGTCTTAGCTCGGAAATCTCTTCGCTACTGACAGTGATAGGCCCCGAGCTTATAGTAACAGTGCCTATGCTAGCGGTGATTGTTACAGGGATAAAGCTTGTAGAGAGTGCACTATAGGACGCTGTTGTTGGACCGCTTGAGCTAAGCGAAAGTACGCTTGGATTACTGCTCTGCCAGACTACGTCTCCATCGGTGTGATTGGCAGGGGTGACATTCACAGAAAGGGTGCCAGCGTCATTGACGGTAAGAGCACTTGGAGCTTGCGGATCAAATACCATGCTTTGTGCAGGGGTGGTTCCACCGCTACCGCTACCGTCAAGAACTTGGATGTCAGTCGTATCTGATACGCTGCCTATCTGGGCTGTAATGCTTGCTGTTCCAATACCTGTTGCTGTATATACGCCTGTTTTCGCATTAATAGAAACGAACTCGCTATTAGAGGAACTCCATCGTATGTTTCCATCGGTGTGGTCTGCGGGTGATATGCTTGCCGTAAGGGTGTCTGTGTCGTTTATGCTTATGTTACCTGCCGGTTTAGAGGCTGAATCAATATCAATACTTACTGCTGGGACTACTTCGTCTGTCACGACTATGGTAGTAGATCCGGTTTTCGTGCCATACGTATAGGAAATTGTGGCAGTCCCAACATTTCTTGTCACGTATATGCCGGTGATTGGGTCTATTTCGACTATGTCTGAACTGCTAGAAGACCAAATGACATTCTCAGCCACTGTGCCATCGGGTAGATAAACTTCAAGAAGATCTTGAAAGCCGACAGTTACCTTGCCTGCGGGTGCCCCTGGTATGTCTTTTGCTAGGGGGGTATCGGTAATCGTGATAGCGGAAACACACGAAAGAGCTAGGGTAAATAGAAGGAATAGGGAAAGTAGTGCTATTGAGATATTTGTTTTTGCAAGAGCAGCACCTCGTTGTGTACGCTCAGTACGCTTAGTTAAAAAATGAAACATTAGAGACTCCTTGTTGTAGTGTAGGTTGTTCAATCAACTTACATTAAATGCTTAATACAATAGATAATATAACGTGTTTCAGCACAAATAAAAGAGCAATGTCAAGAGAGATTCATGATTTTTATTAAATAATGTAAGGTTTTGCCTGCGCTACAAGTTAGTCCTGTTGTGCTGTGTGTTCTTTTTGCTGAATGTGCTGTGTGTTCTTTTTGCTGAATGTGCTGTATATTCTTACTGATATATAGAAAAATTCTGTAGGTCTGCTATTTGATAAGAAGACCTACAGAACAAGTGAGCACAGTGCAGTCAGAGACGACTGCACTGTGCTAGGATTGTTGGCGAACCCCCACTAACTCGGGGCACGCCACGGACTTGCGTCTTTAGGGGGTGACAGTAAGGGTTTTGGTCAAGGTAGCAGTGCCCCAGGTAATCGTGAGGGTTACTGTTCCTGCGGTTTGTGTGTAATATTGTACCGTATTGGGAGCATTACCATCGAAAGCGTAGACTATGGCTGCATTACTAGACATAATTGTTGGTCTACCAGGAGGAGTGGTAGGTGAAGCAGTTACAGTAACTTCCTGAGCAATAAGTGCAGAAAGAGTAGCTGGAATGTCAGGACTCAACGTCAGGGTTATGCCGCCACCGCCGCCCCCACTAGGAGAGACAGTGACAGTTCTGGTATTGGACGCAGTACCCACGGTCATCGTGATGGTTGCTGTTCCTCCTGCAGCGCCTGCTACATAGCTTGCCGTATTTGCACCAGTCGAGGTGACCGAAAGTACGCCTGTATTATCGCTCTGCCACACTACGTCTCCATCGGTGTGGTCAGCAGGGAGGATAGCCACAGAAAAGGAGCCAGTGGCACCTCCCGTAAGAGTAGTCGGAAATGAACTAGAAACTAGTACGTTAGTTGCTGGTGTCGTTCCGCCCCCACTAGGAGAGACAGTGACAGTTCGGGATGCGGTAGCAGCACCCGCGGTCATCGTGATGGTTGCTGTTCCTCCTGCAGCACCTGCTACATAGGACGCTGTGTCTGTGCCGGAGATTGAGGTAACCGAAAGTGCGCTTGGATTATTGCTCAGCCACACTACGTTTCCATCGGTGTGGCCAGCAGGTGTGACAACTACGCTAAAGGTTCCCGTGGCACCTCCCACAAGAGTAGCTGGAAATGAATTAGAAACTAGTATGAGTTGTGCTGGTGTCGTTACACCACCACCGCTGGTGACAGTGACCGGGTTGCTGGCTACAAATCTACCGCCTACGGTTACCGTGATGGCTACGGCGGTGGTGCTTGCGGAAACTGCTGTATAGGGTGCTGTGGTTGCACCAGTTGAGGCAACCGAAAGTACGCTCGCATTACTGCTCTGCCACGTTACGTCTCCATCAGTGTGATTGGCAGGCGTGACAAACACAGAAAGGATGCCAGTGGCGCCTACCGTAAGAGAAGCTGGAGGTTGAGCAACGAATGTTACGTCTTGTGCTGGTATTACTCCGCCACCGCCGCCAGCTGCGTTGATAGCAGTAAATATGTGGTTTAGAGTGACCCCACCCACGCTAGCCGTGATGGTTATGGGGGTGGTGCTTGCGGTAAGTGCTGTATAAAAACCAGCTGAGGTAACCGAAACTACGCTTGGATTGCTACTCTGCCACGTTACGGCTCCATCGGTGTGATCGCTAGGTATGACATTCACAGAAAAGGTGCCAGTGTTGCCTACCGTAAGAGTAGACGGAGGTTGAGGAGCGAATGTTAGACCTAGTGCTGGTTTGCTTCCACCACCGCTACTGGTGATCGTGACAATATGGATTGCGGGTTGAATAGTAGTACCCACGCGAGCCGTAATGGTTACCGTTCCTGTGCTTGTTACAGAGTAGCTTGCTGTGTTAGGACCAGTCGAGCTAAGCGTAAGGAGACCTGGAGGACTGCTCTGCCACGTTACGGCTCCATCTGTGTGACCAGTAGGCGTGACAGCTACGGTAAGGGTGCCAGAGCCCCCTGACATAAGAGAAGTCGGAGGTGAAACGAATGCTATGCCTGTTGCAGGCGTTAAGCCAGTGCCAGGTGCATTAACAGTGATCAGAATCGAGTTTACGAAGATGGCTGTTGCACCCACCCTAGCTGTGACGGTTGTTGTTCCTGGATTGCTAGCAACATAGGTCGCTGTGTTAGGACCAGTCGGGGTAATTGTAAGTACACCTTGAGAATTCGAAGTCCATACTACGTCTCCATCTGTGTGAGTGGAAGGCGTAACGACTACAGTAAAGATTCCTGTAGCTCCTTGTGTAAGAGAACTTAGAGGTTGTGGATTAAATACTATGCTTTGTGCTGAGTTGCTACCGCTACCCCCAAGAACTTGGATTTCAGTCGTATCCGATACGCTGCCTATTTGAGCTGTAATGGTTACTGTTCCCATACTCACCGCTGTATATACGCCTGTTTGCGCATTAATAGAAACGAATCCAGAATTGGAGGAGGTCCACACTACGTTTCCATCGGTGTGGTTTGCGGGTAATACGGTTGCCGTAAGGGTGCCAGTGTCGTTTATGTTTATGCCACCTGACGGTTTAGATGCCGGATTAATAGTAACACTTACTGCTGGAGTTGCTACACCTGTCACGTCTATGGTAGTGGATCCGGTTTTTGTGCCATACGTATAGAAGATTCTGGCAGTCCCACCACTTAGTGCCCTGTATATACCAGTGTTTGGGTCTATAGAGACTACTTCTGGACGGGTAGAAGACCATTTGACACCCTCGGCTAATGAGCCATCGGATAGATAAAGTTCAAGGGTACCCTGAAAGCCACTAGCTACAATCCCTGTAGGTGCCCCCTCCAAACTTAGCTCGGAAACCTGTGCTATGGGAACACATGAAAAAGCTAGGGCAAACAGCAAAAATAGCGAAAGCCGTGCTGTTGAAATATTTGTTTTTGTGTGAGCAGTATCTCGTTGTCTACGCT
>JACSEG010000144.1_pt1 | contig 13772 bp, 9 predicted proteins | sample 8225521 | NCBI WGS metagenome assembly JACSEG01 (sample SAMN15705060, study PRJNA637333) | viral metagenome | isolation source: viral RNA from sea star tissue | host: Pisaster ochraceus | place: USA:Santa Cruz | collected 2018
AGGAGGCGGAGGAAGAGTTCGCAGCATTCCTTGCGGCACGGATATCGCCAGTCTTTCTGAGTGGTTTGACAGAGTCCTTGTTGCAGCTTCAAAGAGCAGGGATGAATGTTCGTAGCGTGCCCAAGGACTTGGCACAGAGAAAAGACTTCGTCCTTGTGCGAACTCCCGAGGAAGATCAGAGTGCTCCCGAGCAGACAGAGCAGACACAGAAAGAACAGAAGCGCAAAGATCGCAGTGTGCTCCTAGAGCTTCCTGCAAGTTCGTGGAAACAACGAGGAATCTACGTGTCGTTTCCCAAGCTCGATGATAGTGCGTATGGGGAATTGCGATCCATCATGGCAGCGCACTTTTTCTATCTTCCAGTAGTGCAGGATATCTTAACGCTTCCTCCCTACCTTACGAAGCGGGAGACCTCTCATTGGTCGGCGGCAGTGCAGGAGGTTGCACGAAGCGGCTTGTTCCTGGATGAAAAAAGCTAGTGCGGAAGCGAGGCTGGCGGGCTGGCGGGCTAGCCGCTAGCACAACACAGTAATGTGGTAACGGTGCGGGTTGACTGTGCGAGATCGTGGGTGTTTGCCCATGTTAAAAACACGTTCTAGTAGGTGTCTTTTTCTACCAGCAATCTTTTTGCTATACCACTGAGTAGGTCTTTCAAGTCTTCGGCAAAAATTATTTTTACGTCGTCCTTTTCCTTGATTATTTCAGGATTGTCATCTCTCTTGGCCTTAGTAATAAGGACGATCTTTTCGATTAATTTCAAGTTATAGTTATTATCTTTTTTCCAATATTCGTCGGCTTTTTTAATCTGCTCGATAGGGTAATCGCTGACTACTCCTTCCCAATCTTTAACTTGAATGGCAATTCCATAGTCAGGATAACCTGGCAATAAAGAGGGCATTTGAATCAGAATATCTGTACCATGGTTTTGTTCGTTGTGACCTCCGACATGTTTTACCTTGTAGTATGGAAATAACTTACTTAGCCCTTCAACCAGAGCATGTTCCCAGCCAATGTCAGTAAATTGTCTATTTAATTCATCGTATATTTCTTTTTTGAATTTTCCCTCAAAAACATTTTTGACTGCACCTATGAGTCTATCACTTGGGTGTTGATATGTGCCTAGATCTTCTTCTTTCATTTCCATTAGTTGTTTAATATTGTCAATGGATTCGTCATGATGAATACACCAGAATCGACCGGGGTATTTTAGCGTTGAGCGGATAGAGCCAATTACATGTTGGTTTTTTCGCACAAAACTCTTTAGGTATTCTGCGGGGAAGATGTGTCCGTAATCGCCGTGTTTGGTATTATCTTCAAACTTATATCCTTCATTCCAATCTTCGGTAGCTCTTACGATAGCAACTTTTTCCCACTCAGGCAGGTATGGAACCAAAAGAATATCGCCTTTTTTAACATGATCAAACATAGGCTTATTTCTAGATGCACCTTCATTATTTTGCTCCAGATTACGCAAATCTTGCCCTGGTTTGTATCCCCAGCCTTGGCGCAGTCGTCCTTGTTTTAATTCGTCCCGAAAAAAATCAATTTTCCATTTGTCTATTCTATATCCCCAATAAGTCATAGCTTGTACCTCCAATCTATTAACAACGTTTTATTCGCTTTAAGAAACCATACGTTTATATATATTTTTAGCCTCCAAATGAACGAAAAAATAATAATTTATTATAGCAAAGTAAACCAAAAGATGTAGTCAATAGAACGTGCAAAAGATTTGTTGTGTTACACTTTAAGATAGAGCTTGTCAAAGAGCTTAGAAGGTGTAAGCCTAATCGTCAATTTATGGAAGACTATAGATAAAGAGCCCTCCATATTCAAATATATTCATAGGAGGAAAACATATGAATGAAAAATACGAATACATATATGAACTAGCAGAGTTTTTAAATGGACATGGGAAAAAGATGAAATTCAGCGAATTGATAGATCATCTTAACACCAACAATATTAAGACTGACTCTGGCGAAGCTTATAAAGCAGGAAGAGGAGTGGCAAGCCTTGTAGACAGTGTATATGATTGTGTTAAAGAAGAGAAAGGGAAAGACAACGCAGGAAAAGTAGCGGATGCCTTCGTAGATCGTGACAAGGAACACGCATGGAAAAAGTAGCAACGCCCTAGGCTTGAGCTACAATACATATCTCTCCCCACAACACGCCACCAACCGCGCCGTGCTACACCAGCACGCTCTATGCGCGCACCCTGCACTATAACTTCTACTACGCCTCGCACTCCACTACCACGCCGCACATCACCCACCACGTGTACACTAACGCGCACTATTTATCGCGCGATTCGCCACGCTAACTACACACCCCGTACTAATATGTACTATTTATTGCACTATATTATAGTTCCCTCACAACGTGCCCTCAGATAAACACCTTAGAAAGCTATATAAACCTGCAAATCCCTGCGGTGATGTTTCCGTTGCATTATATAATACATATATTTTGGCTTATTGACCATGTGTTGAGAAAAAACATAACACAATAGACACGAAGAGTGTTTGTTGTGTTATTCTATAAGGTAGAGTTTGTACTTAAAAAACACAAGGTTTGTTTTTTAAAAAATACAGAGCATGTAAGTAATGAAGAATAGAATAGTTAGACAATTTATTAAAGTAGCAGCCAATCTAGCAATTCAGGTTATTGCAAAAATAGCAACTTTGCGGGGGACGCGGGCAGCACGCGCAGCGTCAGTAGCACGCACAGCGCCAGCAACACGCGCAGCGTCAGCAGCACTAGCAGCGTCAGCAGCACTAGCAGCATTCTTATTAGCAAGCGCTGCTTGTCAACCTCTTATTATAGAAGTGCAAGGGTCTCCCAACCTCTCTAGTCTCCCCAGTCTTTCTGGCACTTTGAGTTACGAGAGCGAGTACGTATTCAATCGGGTTACGGGCGGGACGGAAAACATATTACCGGTTTCGCGACCAGAGCGACAAAAAGCAAACGGGGAAACAATCACTTTTAGCATAGATCATGATAGCGGAGAAGGAAACAGACCGGAAGTCACGATAGATCCGACTACAGGAGAAATACAGGCAGACCTATCTCTTAGAGGAAGAAACACATATGTGGTCACTGCACAGATGGAAGGATACGAGAGCGTAACAGCAACATTTACCTTATATATCCCAAATGTTCCTGAAAGCCCGACTGACATTGTATTTGTTTCGCAGAAAGCCAGTGTAGATCTTACTTGGACCGTTCCCGAGTCGGTGATAAACAATGAAGCAGCCTTGCTTGAGTATCGTATATATTATGCAAAAGAAAACGTTGACAGAGAAGAACCGAGCGTAGAAGATCTTATTAAGATGGCAAGGGCCATGTCACAAGTAAAGGTCGTGCGACTGACGAATGCTCGGTTTGAGAACCTAGAATTAGATACTCGCTATTTTGTAGTAATAGAGCCATACGACATAGAGGACGAAAAAAAAACACCACCATCAAAATTGACAGTGAGTTCATTTAAACAGGTCTTTATAGCTTTTGATCTAAACGGAGTAATCAGTTATGGACGGTCTAATTTCAGTTTTTCCCAAGATGAATCTACGCGAGAATTTACTCCGATGTCTCTCCCTACCACCACGGACAGAGAAGAAATTGTATACAGCATAGAACATCGCAGTGGAACAAGGTTCGAGGCTGAGACAATTGATGTAGATTCAACAAATGGAAAACTAATAATAAACTCGTATAAAAGAGAAGCGGGGTCCGGTGTATACAGGGTTCGCGCGTCTGCCATAGACCATAGCGATTTGTACTCGCCCGAAATAACAATAGAAATAATACCGATTTCTGTGGTTTCCTACAACGGAGAAAGAGGAGACATTGAAACACCTGTATTCATTGGGAAAGGGATACAAGACGATTCCTTTAGAGACTCCGAGGCTGTGCTGTCGATTTTTGATGGCGCCGAGAATGAATCCGTTACGGTACTGTTAGGCGATAGTGGCAGTCTAACGAAGACAGTGTCGAGAGGCACCTTGGTACTAACAAAGACAGATGTGACACGAAGTGGTTTTGCGTATGGGCATAACGCACAGATTAGCATAAGGAAAGAAGACGAGGAGCCTATACTGATAGCGATATACAAAGACCTAGAGATACGAGGATGGCAAGATCTTCAGGCAATGAGGCTTGGGTTAAATGGAGATTACGTTGTGATGCAGGACATAGAGATCCCTGACTCGTATTTGTTTGAAGCTGTGGGAACAAGCGCTACTCCATTTACCGGGAGCTTAGACGGCAAGAACGGGGACAGTTCGCATAGAATGATAACGGGGCTTCAGATAAACAAGGGCACGCATGATTACCAAGGACTCTTTGGTGTCATAGAGGGTGCAGGCGAGGATTCGATTATGGTGAGCAATCTCTTGATTCACAATCCTATAATTACGGGAAGATCGTATGTTGGCGTGTTGGCAGGAGATGTAAAAAAAGGCACGATTCATTCAGTGAGTGTGACATCAGACAGAGACTCAAGCAAAATAGAAATACTAGGATCACAGGCTATTCCGGTTGGTGCTGGAGGAGGTCTTGTTGGATATTTACAATCAGAAGCGATTCTACGAAACTCAAGTGCACATGTTCGTGTGGTGGGGCCAGTGAAGAAATCCGTTAACATAGGTGGACTTGTAGGAATTAACAAGGGTCGCATAGAGGGGGGAGTTGCAACAGGAAGCGTGTCAGGACGTTATGAAGTAGGAGGTCTGGTAGGAAGGAACGAGGGCTTTCTTGTTGGTTATGCCACGGGAGATGTATCGGCAATCATCAACGAAAACGGAAGCCTTCCTGAAAGAATAGGAGGTTTAGTGGGAAATGTTGGTACTCGTAGTCAGATCATCGGTTATAGTACGGGAACAGTGTATGGTGTTTTCAGTACGGGTGGATTAGTAGGCACCGCATATGCGCGTACAAATTGGGTTAAATATAATTCGCTTACTGGCTATTCTCGGAGTAATCTTGTTCACTTAGGTGCTACAGCCAGTCATATATCATTCGGAAGAACACTTGGGAACCAAGACGTAGCAACAAACAGATCGTATCATTCTGCTGCTGCAACCGAAAGCAATATATTTGAAAGTGATGGAAGAACTAGATCGGAATCTTCTCTAGCAGGAGTGGATGGGATTTCTGTGGACATAACGTCTGTAACAAACAACAACTACGGAAGTATATTTAGTCATTTTACCTTCGGCACGGACTTAGGTGAATGGACATGGGTAGGCAATGGCAAGTGGCCTGCATTAAATGTAGGTAATGTGTCACCAACAAGCGAGCAGCCAACTAATTAATCAATTAATTAGCCTTTTGTTATATTATATTGCACAAATGTTCGGTTTGCTTGGTCTATATTGAAAAAAAATCATAAGACTTGTTGAACAAAATCATAAGATATTGAAAAAAAATATAAAAAACCGTATACAAAACGCGAATATTGTGTTATTCTATAAGGTAGAGTTTATTTAAAAGAACACAGAGTATGTATTATGAAGACAATTAGACAAGTAAAAGTAACTAGACAAGTCAATCAGGTAATTTCTGATGACAGAGAAGGAAGAGATCCAGAAGTCATAATAGACCTAGTTGCAGGAATGGCACAGGGAGGTCTGTTCCTATTTTGATAATTAAGAAAGAGAGGTTTTTAAGAATTATAAGAGTACTATTCCTTATCGGAATAGGAACATCAACCCTAAGTATTATACAGTGTCGTCAAGGGACAGTGGTAATAATAAAATCAGAAGAAAAAACACCACTTTTAGAATCAGCAAGTACTTTTAGCTATACAAAAAGAGAGTTCGTCATCGACCAAGACGACAGAAGCGGAGTAAAAGAGATTATTCCGGAGTCACGATTAGAAACAAACGGAAAAGACATTACCTATGAAATAATCAAAGTTGCTGGAGGAACGTTTAAACCTTCAATCACGCTAAATCCAACTACAGGGATAATACGAGTAGCTCCGTCTGTCATAGGAACTGGCGTATATACAGTATGTGCGAAAGCAGAAGGATACAAAACCCAGACAACAAAATTAGTAGTTACGGTGCAAGGAGTTCCTGGAGAGCCGCTTGCTTTAGGTTTTGTTCCCTCGCAAGATTTCGTAAGTATCCGTTGGTCTGCTCCACAACAAGTAGGGTCTTATGGAGCACCTTCACTAGAATATCATATATATTATGTAAAAGACGAAGGACAAGAGTTGACCGTAGAGGAACTAGTCGAAGACGCAAAGACACATTCACAAGTGAAAAAGATTGTCACACAGACAAATTTCCTTTTACAAGGTCTAGATCCGAGCACTCACTATTTTATAGTAATTAAAACGTACAACGTGGAGACAGCAAGAGAAACCCCATCATCAAAACTTGTGGTGCATGAGTTTCAGACAGAAGGTTCGAGTTTTATGGGCGCCATGGGCGCTCTTGGCGCTCTTGGCTATCTAGGTTTAGGGTGGGGACATGGGTAGAGCGAATCTCTTGTGGAAAAGCCTTGGAATCTTTGCCATTACAGGAATGTTTTTATTTTTGGGAGTGTCGTGTATTGCTGAGATACCCCAATTGGTTTCTGTACCCACAAATCCAGATACAGAAGGTCGCGAGGAAGAACAAGTCACTTCTCTCGGAAGAGTCACAAGCATAAACATAGATGAGATTGAGTCTACTTCGTTTATGGTGCAATGGGTAGCCCCCAGTAATAAGGGTACAAAGAAAGATGGGGCAAAGCTTGGTGCCGATGAGCTTATATATCATGTATATTATGTTGCAAGAGATTTAGGGCAGACAGTGCAGGTAGTGCCTAGTGCTGCGACAATAAAACAGGAAGCAAAAAACAATGTTCCTTTGCAGGTGCTAGATGTAAGGGGATCTACGAGTATAAGAATTACCGATCTAGGTGCAAACACTCGATATTTTGTGGTAGTGGAAACACATAATTCGTTTATGGATTTAAAGAACTTGTCTAACGAGGTAGTCGAGGCAAATACCTTTGTGCTGGATTTAGATCTTGATGGAAGATTGACATACGAGAAAACAGAGTTTGAATTCTTTATGAATGATATGCCTGCGACTATTAATCCTCTTACGATACCCGCTACTAATGGTATTCTCGTACGTTATGTAATAGAGAGAAGAGATGCTGTATCTGATTCTGCGGTACGCATAGACGAACACACAGGGGTTATTGCTGTTGATCCTGTGTTTGCGAACCTCGGAACAATAAAGTACTTGGTACGTGCGATACCGATCCGAGATAATGCGCAGGCGATTCGATATAATGTGCAAAACGTAGAAATGGTGATCCGAGTTATTCCTCGCGTTATGGGAAAAGTTTCGAACGCTGCTATTGACACAATAGAGGACACTTCGTTTGTAGTGTCGTGGACGCCTCCTGCCGAAAGAGGAATAAAGGAAGACGGAACAAGCCCGGATCTTAATGAACTCATGTACCGCGTGCACTACGTTGAGAGAACGTTCGATCAGGAAAAACCCAGTGCAGAGTTGCTAAGGCAAGAATCCAGTGTGGCAAATCCACCACAAGTACAAGATGTGATTGGAGTTGCCAACGCAAGAATTATTGGTTTAAGAGCGGAGACTCGCTACTTCGTAGCGGTAGAGACATACGATATTTTTACGGGAGTATTTTTATTGTCTTCTGATGATGAAGTGGTGGAAGTGACTACTACTGAGTTGACGGGTCAAGATTTTGACGGAAGATTAACATATGCGGAAACAGAGTATAAATTTTTCATAAACGACCCTGTTGAAACGATTAGTCCTGATACGGTCCCCACTGCTGTTGATGACCCACAAGTACGGTATAGTCTAGAAAAAAGGGATGGGGTAACCTTTACGCCTGAAACCGCGATACGTATAGACGAAAACACAGGGGTTATTACGATTAACCCTACAACGAAGAACGTTGGGGTAGCAAGGTTCTGGGTGCTTTCGAAGGCGACCGGATATAACACGCAGTATATAACACTAACGATAGGTATCGTTCCACAAGTTGTAGTGCCCGTTACTCATATCATCATAGATGCGATCGAGGATACTTCGTTTAGAGTATTGTGGAATGCTCCCGAAGAACCAGGTACAAAACTGAATGGAGAAGCGCTTGGCTTTGATGAGATTGTATATCGTGTGTACTATATAGAAAGAGAAACAGGACAGAGAGCCCCTAGTGCAGAGTCGGTAAGGCAGGAAGCGAGCGTTGCTATTCCTGTGCAAGTACAAGAGGTGACAGGATCTACGAATATAAAAGTTATCGATCTAAAAGCAAAGACTCGATACCTTGTAGTTGTAGAAACGCACAACCCCTTTGTGCAGGCAAGTGTCCTGTCTGATGAAGTAGTTGACGCAAGCACTAAAGCGGAATTAGAAGGAAAATTGCAGTATGCAGACACAGAGCTTGTATTTTCTTTTTCTGGAGAAAATGATTTACTTTCTGGAGGAGCCGATGAATTTATAACAAAGGATCCTATTAGTACGCCCACTTCACCGAATGGCGAACAGATATTTTACAGCCTAGAAAGAATAGACGGGGTAGACTTTATCCCTAACATTGCGGTGCGTGTAGACGAAAGCAATGGAAGTCTTATCATTGGTCATCCGACAAATGGAGGGACTGCAAGATATCTGGTGTCCGCGACAGCAAACGGGTATGGTGCGAAGAGTGTAGAAATAACGATACATATCAATATAGATTTTAAAAGAGGATTTGAGTATGCAGAAACGGAATATTCTTTTTATATAGGAGACGTTTCCACAACAGTAACAGTGGTTCCTGCTAGTATACCCTCCACCATTGTCGGTGGGTCAACACGCTATGTTGTGGAAAAAGAAGAGGGGGCAGACTTTGCTGATGACATGGTACGTATAGACGAGGGAACTGGAGTCATCACAGTCGATCCCGCGAATACGAACGTTGTTGGGACAGCAAGTTACTATGCACGTGTAATGGCAGACGGCTACAACACGCAGGAAGTGATGATAACGATAGATGTCACTACTCTTAGAATAATAAACAGAGCGTATCATAGTGGTGCGGAGGTAGCAGAAGACTCACCAGTAATAATAGGACAAGGTTTGCGAGATTCGGTCTTAGCAAACACAGCAGTGCTTACCCTTCATGGTATTCCTAAAAGAGAGTATGTTATACATTCTGGGGCTTCTACCAATCAATACAACGGAGCTACGTTCAAAATGACAGGGAATGATACCGAGACTTTAATAATGAATGGTGAGACTTTAAAAAGCAAGTTGCCTTCTATTCGTGATGGATCAGTGATAGGAATATCGGGACCGGGAATCATAGGCATAAAATTACTTGCAACATTTCGACCTCTAGAGATTTATGGTTGGCAGGATCTACAAGCAATGAGGATAAATGTAAACGGAGACTATGTACTCAAGAAGGATATAGTATTTCCCTCTTCGTACGAGTTTGTTCCTGTGGGAAAGGTAGGAAAGGATGGTCCATTTACTGGTAGCATAGATGGGACCAAAAACGAGACGGAAAAATATAGTATAACAGGGTTAAGACAAACGGGTTATAATTATCAAGGACTCTTTGGAATAATGAGAGGTCATGGCGAAGACGCGGTGGTAGCGAAAAACCTGATACTCAGAGATTTTGTGATCGGGGGAGCGAGTATTTCTGCAGGTGCTCTTACAGGAGCGATGACAAGAGGTGTAGTAAAATCGGTGGAAGTCTTAGATGCAACAGTGACTGGTAATATATTTATAGGAGGCTTGGCAGGATCGAATCAGGGGACTATAATAGGTAGTTTTTCGACAGGATTTGTGTCAGGATCTGGCGCTATAGGAGGCTTAGTGGGTGTTAACCAGGGTTTTGTAGCAGGCTATTCGACTGCAGATGTAAATAGCACTGGACGTTCAGGTAATGAATATAGCAACCTAAGAAACCGGGGCGGCAATAGAGGAGGAACAGGGGGTCTGGTAGGAGACAACAGCACGGGGGGCACTACAATAGGGTATGCGACTGGAGACGTAAGTGGTGTTAGCGGCGGCAATGGAGGCTTGGTAGGAAGAAACTATGGTGATGTAATAGGGTATGCGACTGGAACCGTAACAGGTGCTTATTTTACGGGTGGCTTGATAGGATTTAATTTTTCCGGCAACATTGAGAATACATGCCTTTATAGTAATCATTTTTGCTGGGATTGGGTAGACGAAACTACTTCTACCACTAGCGTTGTGGGTTATTCACGAAGTATTATAAACCAAGTCATAAACACAGAGATCTGCACTTATTCTTACCGACCAAAATGTGAGGCTGACTATGTTGAATATTTTGATTCTTTTGGAAGAACGTTAGGTTATGACGAAACCGACAGTATCTCTTATCATTCTGCCACATCAGAGGAGAGTGAAATCTACCGTGCTGTTGATGGGACAGCATCAACAGGTATTGATGGAAAGGATGGAGTCGAGGTAGATATAGGTTCGGTTCACTATAGTGAATTTCTAAACACGTTCGATGGTTTTACATTCACACAGGGCACAGAAATAGGACAGTGGTTTTGGGTAAACAACAAATGGCCAGCGCTAAACATAGGCATGGAAACTGTTAACACACAGCCAATAGACATAGACTGACTAGTGCGTAGCGCTGGTGTCCGGTAGCGCTGGTGTCCGCGCGCCGTGTCTAGGCGGAATCCCCGCTCCAGTAGTCCGCCAGCCCGGTGACCCGCCAGCCCCAGCTCTGTGGCACTCGCGCGCCGTACGCCCGCCAGCACCCCAGAGCAAGCACGGAAAACACACAAAACCGATACACTAAGCACAGAGAAAACTCAAGCACTTATCCCTTATAGAGAGTTTTCTTTTATACAAAGTAGTTTTACAAAGAGGTGTTTCTTATGAAAAAAATTATTCCCCCCATACTGTTTGGTTTTTGCGTTGCCTACATGATAGGAATGTATTTCCTGTATCCAGGGCCAGTGATTGTACAGAGAGGCTTAGGTAGGATAGGAGGAATTGTTCTTTTTGTCTTCGGCTTTGTCATGATTGCTTGGACTCTTGTTCGCTTCCGCAAGATGGAAACAGAAATCCATACGTTTGGTGTGCCTCGAAAACTATGTACCGTGGGGTTGTTTCGGATGAGCAGAAATCCCATATATCTTGGGTTCGTCCTCGCCTTGCTTGGCATCAACATTGCTCTGGCTACGCTGTTTCCCGCCCTTGGTGTGCTTCTCTTCTTTCTAGTTGCAAACTATTACTACATACCCTTCGAAGAAAAACAACTGGAAGAAACTTTCGGAGAGGAATACCTAGAGTACAAGAAGACCGTGAAGCGATGGATAAGTCTCTAGATGGAGCAAGCGATGGATAAGTCTCTAGATTCTCGCAATCGCAAATGCAATCGCACAACGCCAGCGACAGCGAACACAACGCCAGCGACAGCGAGCCGAAACCATTCCGCAGCCGTGAACAAACATGAGTGAAAATTACGATTCTCAAGATATGCGTTCTCTCTTTACCGAGTACTTGCGCGCTCAGGACTCCTCGTTTCATTTGCGGGAAGAGCAGATATTTCTTGCGGAAAAAATCAACCACACGATGGGACATGGAGGAAACCTGCTTGCAGAGGCAGGGACGGGCATAGGCAAGTCGTTCTCGTATCTCGTTCCCGCTCTCTTGTATGCTAACGCAGGCTACAAGGTGATCATTGTCACCGCGACCATCAATCTACAGCATCAACTCGTGGACTACGACATACCACGAATGAAACAGCTTTTGAAACTGCAGGTTCCCGTCACGGTGCTAAAAGGAAAACGGAACTATCTTTGCAAACGTCGTGCGGACTTGTTTTTTTCTCAGGAACAGGATCTTCTTTTCAAGACGGAGGGAATGAAGGAGATCTATGACTGGACACAGAACAGCAGCACGGGGGACAAGGAAGAGCTGTCAAAACGACTGGACATACCACAAGCTTTGTGGAACGACATCGCCACAGACGAGTACACGTGTGGAGGATCCATTTGTGCGAAACGTCGTCTCGAAGGGTGCTTTTATCTTGAGCAGAGAAGGAAGGCTCGGGAGGTAGGAGTCGTCATTACAAACTACAGCATACTTGCGTACCATCTGCGGATGCAGTCCGCAAAAAGCTCGGACTCAAAAAGCTCAAGCGCAAAAAGCTCGGACTCAAAGAGTTCAGATTCATCGGACAGCTCGCTGCTTCCCGAAGATGCAATCTATATATTGGACGAAGCACATCGACTGCCCGAAATTATTCGAAATGGACTCGTCACGACTCTGTCGGAGCAAGAATGCAAAAGGGTGCATGACCTCTTCTTGGGGAAGAAGGGTTTCTTGACCCAGGAGAGAAAGCAACAAGGTGAGTTCAAAGACGTAGCGCTTAAGGCCATAGACTTGTACACGACAAAGTTTGCCGATGTGATGGAACAGTTTTCTTCCATACAGAAGACGATACAAGAATGGACGCTTTCCGAATCACAAAAGACAAAGACAAAGAAGAAGCAGGAAAAAATAAACTTCAACACTCTTCTTCGAGATCAGGAAACAGGCAACAGGCTTTTGGACGACTTTTTTGTCCTTAGCACGAACATAGAAATGCTGCGTGGATTCTTGCGCGAGCTACAAGGCTCGTTTAAAGACAAGCAGAATTTGAGCACTCAAATAGGAAACGTGCATCAGTGGTGGGAACAGCAGCAACACATCGCCTTGGGTTTTAGTCAAGATGAAACTTCGAGCAAGGAACTTCGATGGTGTGAATACGGAGAGGTCACGAAGAGCGTGCAGTTTGCCACGGTTCAACTGCAGGTAGATGATGTGTTGGAAGAGCATTTTTTCAACAGAGTTCCCGTAAGCATATGTACGAGCGCAACGATGACTGTGTTTCAAAAATTCGAGTATTGGAAAAAGCGCGCTGGGTTGCGGACAACATCTGAAGAACTTTTGCTGCCTTCGCCGTTCTTGTACAAAGAGCGCGTGCTTATGGCGATACCACGGGATGCGCCAATGCCTACCGAAGGGGAAGAGAAGTACATCGAATACCTAAAGAGCATGCTTCCAAAAACGATACGGGCAACGTCGGGGCGCTGTCTTGTGCTTTGCACCAGCAACTCCATGGTGCGAGCCTTGGGCGAGCATCTTAAGAAAGAACTAGAGAACGAGGAGAGCAGGGTTTTGATGCAGGACGGGCGTTATAGCAGCACTAGTTTGGGAAGAAAGTTTAGAGAAGACGTGCAGAGCGTTCTCGTCGCGACCAGTAGTTTCTGGGAAGGCTTCGATGCGCCCGGGGAAACCATGCGAATGCTGGTGATAACCCGCATACCTTTCACCTCTCCCGAAGACTTCTTCTTTAAAGAGGAGGCGGCGATCATTGAAAAGAACGGAGAGAACTTGTTTCGCACTCTTTCGCTACCGCTTGCAGAACTAAGACTGCGTCAAGGGTTTGGCAGGTTGATGCGTAGCTCCGAAGATGGAGGGGTGGTCTTGATTACGGACAAAAGAATAATAGAAAAATCATACGGAACAATATTAAGGAGAGCGCTTCCCAAATGTAAAGAATGTTTCGACACAACGAAGAACGTACAAGAAGAAATACTACAACACATTCGTCATTTGTAGTATACTGTACAAACATGACGTATAAAGTAACTATTTTTGGTGCTGGAAAAACAGGGCTACAGACCGTAGTAAAACTTCTAGAAACGATACAAATTCCTGTGGCACTTTACGATGACAATTCTGACTTTGCTCAGGGGATGG
>JACSEG010000145.1_pt1 | contig 13715 bp, 11 predicted proteins | sample 8225521 | NCBI WGS metagenome assembly JACSEG01 (sample SAMN15705060, study PRJNA637333) | viral metagenome | isolation source: viral RNA from sea star tissue | host: Pisaster ochraceus | place: USA:Santa Cruz | collected 2018
ACTTGAGTGATCTAGAAAAGAAGACGGTCGAGGTCAACACGAATCTCGTGCTCTTTACCGATGCAGACAACGAAACAGGAAAACGCATGTCTCGGTTTCAGAACCAGGTGCGGCAGTTGCTGCAATCGACAAACGAAGAGTTTACTTCGCTTGTGGAAACCATGGGGCAAACGAAGGATAATTTTATCAGTTCCTTTCAAACAACGTTTCATGACTATTACGAGAGCGAAAGCAAGAGCATGATGGGGAGCTTTACAGAAGAATTGCAAGGTCGCTTTGCGAAGTTCAACCAGAAGGTAGAGGACAGCAACGCCCTGCTTCATATGAACGAGGAAGAGGCAGAGTCGAAAAAACAGATCTTTGAAAACCGAGTTAATCAGGTCATGGAGCAGTTTCGGAACATGGAAGAGAAGGCGGAAGGGAAGTTCAAAGACATCGTACAGACGCGAGGTAATGCCATTCATGCGTTTATGAAAGAAACCGAAGAGAAAGTGCAGCAGAAGTACAGCAATTTTGTACACGAGCAGAACGAAATGATGAACGGCATTCGAATGGACTGCAGTTCGTTTGGCGAAACCATCGACAAGATCCGCACAAACAACACCAAGAAACTAGAAGAGCTCCATGAATACCATGTCGAGATTCTTGAGCTTCATACTGAAGAAGATCAAAAACTACAAGAAAGCATCGATAAGCGAAAGAACTTGCTTGACTCGGTTGAACAACGTTGCAACGAGTTGGAAAGAAGGGTGGAACAAAATTTTGCTTCAGAGATAGACGATCGAGTGGCGGCACTCGGAAAGATGTGGCAAGAACGAGAAGGCGAGATACAGACTTCAATAGCACAGTATCACAGCGATATCGAGTCGTACATAGGCAAGGTTGAGAAAGAATTAAAAGATCATGCGAGTGAAATGAGAGAAAACGGAAACGCAGAGATACAGAAAATAACTCAGGATTTTGCAGAACAGGTCTCCCAAACTTTGAGCGAAGATGATGTCAAAAGACTTACAGAAGATGTAAAACAATCGCACATCGCAAAACTTGATCGTTTCTTTATAGATCTCGATGATTTTAGAACGCAGCAGAATGTGAGGCTCAAAGATGCAGAGCAGGAGACAAGCGACTTGTTAGAGAAACACCAAGTTTTTATGACGCGGGCAGAGCAGAAGATGGAGCAGAGCAGGCAAGACTATGAGGAAGCGGTTCAGGTTCAGCATTCGATGGTCGGCGAGCTAAACGAGAAGAAGGAGACCCTCCTGCGAAGCAGTGAGCAGGTCGTGGAAAAATTTCAGCAAGAACAAAGCATGATACTAGATGCATATTCGTCCGATCTCGAAAGTGCACAATCAAGTTATAAGAAGAGACTTGAAAAGCATCATATCGATGCTGTGCAGGATCGGGATGCGGTTCTTATGGAGTTGAAAAAAGAAAGTGACGAACAGCTTCAAAAATACCAGAGCATGTTCAAGAATCTTAAGAAAGAACAAGAGGACTCCTTTGCGCTTCAAAAGACCGACTTGCAGTTACTGAGGATGGAATGTCAAAAAGAGCTTGAGAACTACAACGGAAACCTAGAAAAAATACAGAAAGAACAGAAGCTCGTTCTAAAAGAATACAAAGAGAAGACAGAAATCCTCGCCGAAGAGCATGCTACGCTTGTTCGTGAAACACAACAGTCACATGACTCGTACAAGCAAGATTATCTGCAAGACCTCGCAAACGTCAAGTCCGAGCTGACACAGGAACAAGGAAAGATCTTTGAGAAATCACTGAAGGGGTTTCATGACAAGCACGACAAGGATTTTATTCTTTTCCAAGAGCAGTACTTTGCGTCACTGCGAAACCTTGATGAACACGCTAGTCATATCAAGAGCGCACTGAAAGAGAAAAAACAAATGATAGAGAATGGTTTCGAAAAACTTACTCTAGAAATGGAAAAGAAGGAAGGGTCATTTATCAAGGCATACAAAGAGTTGCAGGACGATCATGACAAATACAGGACGCTTATCGATGGAGACTATCGCATTACAGAACGTTTAGAGACCAACTATCTACGTCTTAGTGAAAAGCTAGAAAAACTGCATGCGGATACCATCACTGTCGATGAAAAGCAAAAACAATATCAGCAAGTTCTCAAACACCTAGAGACAAACAAGAAGGAGATAAACGTTGTCGCGCAGCAATTGCAAACGGTAAAATCTCAGTCGCAACAGTTTAAACAGACCCTAAAGGATCAGCAGAAGATGGGGAAAAAGATGGACGAGATCGATTCTAAGGTAGAAAAAATGGATGAACTGACCCAGAAGCTGACAGCGTATCGCACTCGAATAGAAGAAGTTCAGACTTTGATCAACCGAAGCAGGAGTGACAAAGACGAGCTCTTGCAGTTCCAAAAAGCCTTGGACGAAAGAAGACAGTTGTGCGAGCATATTCTTGAGTCGGTAAGCGAAGCGTCACAAAACGTGGAAGTTTTGGACAGGAAAACTTCGGAGTTGGATCAGCAATACGAAACTTTTAATGGGAAAATCGTAGAGTTAAAAGACGATTTTCTTTCTATAAAACAGTTGAACGAATCCGTAAAAGAGATAAAGAAAGAAGTTCCAAAGATCAAGACTTTTATCGGAAAGATAGAAAAGACCGAGGATCACTTCTTAAAACTAGAAAACACCATGAAGAACACCAACGAAGACATAGAGAAGCAGCTTAAGTGGTTAGGCGGTTTGCAATTGAACAAGAAAAGTGGGCGCGAACTGCTTGGCCCAAGAAAAGGTGGAAACGAACTCAGTCAAGAAGAGAGAAAGCAATTTGTGTCAGATCTGCATTTTAGACATAAGTGGCCAGTAGAGGCGATTGCAGCACAGTTGTCCATTTCGGTCGATGCCGTGGAATTGATATTAGATCAGGCAACAGTACAGTAATTATCATGAACCTTTTTCAGACCTTGCAAACAAGAGGCTATCTCTATCAATACACAAACGAAGATGAAATCGTAGAGCTTTTAAAAAGAGACAAGCCATTTACCTTTTATATGGGTATTGATCCCACGGCAGGCAGCCTTCACATCGGACATTTCTTTGCCTTGATGATGTTTCGCCATCTGCAGGAGGCAGGACATCGTGGCATTCTTGTCATTGGTGGAGCCACCGCCTTGGTAGGTGATCCCACAGGAAAAAAAGACGTACGGAAAAAACTTTCCTATGACGAGGTGGAGGGTAACTTTCGAGAAGTAGAGCGTCTGTCCCGCAAATTCATTCAAATGACAGAAGACAATCCCGCAATAATCTTGAACAATGCGGACTGGATACTCCCCTATGGCTATATCGATTTCTTGCGAGACATCGGTTCAAATTTTAACGTAAACACCATGCTCAACAGCGAGGCATATGCGAAGAGACTAGAGTCTGGAGGGCTTACCTTCTTGGAGATGGGCTACATGCTGATGCAGGCATACGATTTTGTCTATCTTTACAACGAATACGATTGTATTCTTCAGATTGGAGGGAGCGATCAATGGGGGAACATCTCCGCAGGAGTGAGTCTGCACCGCAAGATGAGTGAAAAAAAAGAACGGATCTTTGGGCTTACTTGTCCTCTCCTTGTGAGCAAGGATGGAAAAAAGATGGGGAAGACAGAAGAAGGGACGCTTTGGGTAGCGAGAGAGAAAACAACCGTGTTTCATTTCTATCAGTACTTTTATAACATCGATGACGAAAACGTGAAGCAGCTCTTGAACCTCTTTACAAGAATCCCTCAACAAGAGATTGAAACCATGGTTGCAACGGACATTCTTCGTGCAAAAAAGACCATGGCTTACGAGGTTACCAAGCTCGTTCATGGGGCAGAAGAGGCCGACAAGGTACTCAAGATGGTCGAAACCTTGTTTCAAAACTCTGGAGATGCCGATGCGGTGCCTCCCTTTGTCATGAAAAAAGCGGTTCTGGAAGAAGGGATTGATATAGTCTCTCTTTTGGTGGAAACACGATTTATAGAATCGAGGTCGGAGGCAAAAAGACTTATTCTTCAGGGAGGAATCTCTCTTGATGGAAAGAAAATCGACAGCATTGATAATAAAATAGATGGCTCTACTGTAGAGAACGATACCATCATGCTAAAGCGAGGAAAAAAGCAATTCTTAAAGATCACGTTTTCCTAGGCAGTAGCTTAAATTTTAGCTTTGGTCTTTGCTAGGGTGCTGGCTTGGGTCTTTGCTTTGGTCTTTGCTAGGGCATGAACGTAAGGATAATAATAAAAATTCTTTACGGGAGGTCTTGACAAGCTTAGATAACTAGCACTATTCTATATGTACGGATATACATCTATATGTACGGATCCACACGATTTAATTAAGAAAGCATAGAAGCACATGAGTGTAAAACATTTTTTTTCTACAGTACAAGCAGACAAAGGCGGAGACTCCACTTCTCAAGGGCGCACTACTCATGCAGCAAAGGAATACGAGGTTCTGCGTAGCAGCAAGCAGGGTGCGGATCCTCAAAAAGAGGACGAAGAACTGAGTCCCAATCAAACAAGAGAAAGATTTAATCCAACAAAGAGTTACACAGCGGACGGACAAAAAGCGGATTTTCAAGAAGAAGACACTGCTAGTCGGGAAAAGTCTGAAGTCGAAGACGAAGCAGTGACAGAACTCGAGCCAGAACCAGTGCTTGAGACAGAGCTCGAGGATGAAAAAAAAGAAAGTGATTTTTATGATCTCGAAGCACAAAACAATCGTCTAAAAGACGAGGTGCTTCGTATGCATGCCGACATGGAGAATACCAAGAAACGTTTAAATAGACTCTTTGAAGATCGAGTAAAAGACAAGACTATCGCACTTCTTCTTGATGTCATATCTCACATAGATAATTTTGAGCGAGCGTTTGAGGCGCAGGAGCAGATGAAAGAGAAAAGCAAGGAGAATCAACTATCTAAAACGGAACTTGATGCAGTGTTTGACGGGTTTCGTATCACAAAGACACAGTTGATCTCGACCTTACAGAGCAACTGGGGTCTTAAGGCGATTGAACCACTCAACAAGGAATTTGATCCAAACCTTCATGAAGCATTGCTTCAAGAAGAATCTAAAACGGTGAAGCATCCCACAGTTACACAGGAGCTACTACGAGGATACATGTACTTGGACAAGGTCATACGGCCATCCAAAGTAAAAGTAGTATTGCCAAAAAAAGAAAATGAATAAGAAAAAAAAATATCTAAGCCAAAGGAGAAATCATGGGTAAAATTATAGGAATTGACTTGGGAACTACGAATAGTTGTGTTGCAGTCATAGAGGGAGGAGATCCCATTGTAATACAAAATTCTGAAGGTCAAAGGACAACACCATCCATTGTCGCTTTTACAAAAAAGGGCGATGTACAGGAGAGGACTGTTGGTCAGCCAGCAAAGAACCAACTTATTACAAACTCAGAGAAGACAATATATTCTATCAAACGATTTATGGGACGAAGTTATGACGAAGTCGCTGAAGAGATGAAGCGTATCTCGTATAAGATCGAAAAAGATGGAAGTAACCTAGTCGTAAATTGTGACGGAAAGCGCTATGGTCCTCCAGAGATTTCCTCGGCCATACTTCAAAAAATGAAGAAAACGGCGGAAGACTATCTTGGAGAAACAGTAACTGATGCTGTGATAACGGTTCCAGCATACTTTAACGATGCACAAAGACAGGCGACAAAGGATGCAGGGAAGATAGCGGGGCTCGATGTAAAGAGAATCGTAAACGAACCAACTGCTGCGGCACTTGCCTATGGTCTTGACAAGAAGAAAAGCGAAGAAAAGGTAGCTGTCTACGATCTCGGTGGCGGTACCTTTGATATTTCCATACTTGAGTTAGGAGACGGTGTCTTCGAAGTTAAGTCAACCAATGGCGATACCCATTTGGGAGGAGATAACTTTGATGATGTCATCGTTACGTGGCTTATCCAAGAATTCAAGAGTCAGGCTGCCATTGACCTTGGAGAAGATCGAGTAGCACTACAACGTCTACGAGAGGCAGCAGAAAAGGCTAAGAAAGAATTGTCGAGCACCCAAAACGCAGATATTAACCTTCCTTTTATCACTGCTGACGCCAATGGCCCAAAGCATTTACAGCTGACTTTGAGTCGGGCAAAGCTTGAGCAATTGATCATGGAGTTGGTAGAGAAGACCAAGGAACCATGCATAAAGGCTTTGAAAGACGCAGAGCTTTCTGCAAGCGATATTGACGAGGTCATTCTTGTGGGCGGTTCTACACGTATTCCACTCGTACAAAAAACAGTGGAAGATTTGTTTCGAAAAAAATCAAACAAGAGCGTAAACCCTGATGAAGTTGTTGCTATGGGAGCAGCAATTCAAGGGGGAATCCTTGCAGGAGACGTGAAAGACGTGCTGCTTCTTGATGTGACACCGCTTTCTCTTGGCATAGAGACTTTGGGGTCTGCGTTTACGAAGCTCATCGAAAGAAACACCACCATTCCTACAAAAAAATCTCAAATCTTTTCAACTGCAGCAGACAATCAAACGGCAGTTACCGTACATGTCTTGCAGGGTGAAAGACAGATCGCCACACATAACAGAACGCTTGGTCGCTTTGAACTAGTGGGTATAGCACCAGCCCCTCGAGGTGTTCCCCAAATAGAGGTAAGCTTTGATATAGATGCGAACGGTATTGTTCATGTGTCTGCAAAGGATCTTGGCACCGGCAAAGAGCAAAAGATTCGGATAGAAACGTCGTCTGGGCTTTCAGAAGATGAAATAGCAAAGATGATCAAGGAAGCAGAGGTTCACGCAGAAGAGGACAAGAAGCAAAAGGAAAACATCGAAACGTACAACATGGCAGAACAGCTTGTATACTCAACGGAAAAGTCTTTGAAAGACTACGCCGATAAGGTTACGGACGATGACAAACAGAAGATCGAGACAGCCATACAGGATCTAAAGAAGGCTCTTGAAAACAAGGATGATGCAGAAGAGGTAAAGAAGAAGACCGAAGCTCTGAGCACTGCTGCACATAGTCTTGCAGAACAAGTATACAAGGATGTGCAGGCAAAGCAGGCGAAAGACGCTGCTGGAGACGCTGCAGGCGGTGCGGACGCAGGTGACGACGGCGCGGACGGCGCAGGCACGGATGGCGATGACGGCGCGGACGGCAAAGATCAATCTGCTAAAGCAGGCAAGGATACCAAGAGTACTGACTACGAAGTTGTTGACGAAGAGGAAAGCAAATAAACAGTAGCATGTGCTTTAATATGTTTTGTCTCAGGAAGTCGCATGTCTTCTAAAAAAGATTATTACGATATCTTAGGAGTAGGGAGAGGTGCGAGTCAGTCAGAGATCAAAAAAGCGTATAGAAAACAGGCGATCAAATATCATCCAGACAAGAACCAAGGAAAGGAAGACACCGAAGCTCGATTTAAAGAAGCGACTGAGGCATACGAGGTGCTTTCAGATGCAGAAAAACGAAAGGTATACGATCAGTACGGACACGAAGGAGTAGATGCTTCGTTTCGAGGCGGTGCTGGACATGATTTTTCTAGTATCTTTCGAGAGTTTGAAGATATTTTTTCGGGCAATAGTTTTGAAAATATTTTTGGAGGCTTTGGTAGTTTCTTTTCGGGTGGAAGAAGTTCTCGGCAGAGTAGGCAGTCACAGCTAGATATCAATTTTGCACTAGAGCTATCTCTTGAAGAGTCTTTGAGAGAAAACGAAAAAAAAGTATCTTACGAAAGAATGGTTGACTGTAGCAACTGTAAAGGAACCGGTTCACAAGGTTCGGCCGACTATCAGACCTGCCCGTCTTGTCGTGGCAGAGGAACAACGCAGAGTTCTCTTGGTACCTTTATATCGTTTAGTTCTAGTTGTTCGTCGTGTAACGGTGAGGGAAAAGTGCTAAAAAATCCTTGTTCATCGTGTAGAGGGAATGCTGTGCTTAAGAAGAAAACAACGGTTAAAATACGGATACCTCGTGGTGTTCAGCACAACGAGGTGTTGCATTTGAATGGGATGGGGCACTCTCTCCAAGGAAGGGATGGAGACATACACTTGGTTATACATGTTCGTCCACATAGATATTATCAGCGAGAACACAACGATTTGCTGGTACAGGTTCCTGTCAATTTTGTTACGGCCTCGGTGGGTGGTATCCTGCACTTTACAAGTATCACAGGAGAAGAGCACGAGTTAAAGATCAAAGAACATACCCCAGACAAGCAGCATATTCGCTTGTCTCGGAAGGGTGTGCGTCCAGAGTCAGGCTTTGCTGGCGATCTTATTGTCGTTTTGCGTGTGGTTCCTCTTACGAAGACAAACAAAAGAGCAGTCGAATTACTTAAGGAACTCAAGAAAGAACTTCATGGGATGGATTCAGCTCAGCCCTTAGATCTCAGTTTTTAAAAGAAAATAATTCTTTGGAGAGAAGAAAAAATGTCGAAAATGAATACGAGTATGGATACTTTCTTTTATAAAAAATGTAAAAACGCAAGTCTTGTCTTTTTTATGGTCTTTCTTGTGTTCCTGAATCGTGTTTCTTTGGAAGCACAGCCAAGTGATAAAACTCCTAGCAGCGAAAAAACTCCTAGCAGCGATTCGTCTATATCCGGACCACAAATAGGAAAAGCTGCGTACATTCCTCGGCAGTTTAGAAAAAAATTTAAATGGTCGATGGAAGAATATCAACTTCCTTGGATCGTACTTGATAGAAACCGTGACGGTGTTCCCGATGCTGCAACCCTTGTGTATGAGGATAGCTATCGTTCGCACTACGAGATATTAGATATCGACTTTGATGGAAAGGCTGATGACTTTGCCTTCTTTGACGATCAGGGTCAACTCGAATACCAAGTTATAGACAGTGACAAAAACGGGAAAGCCGATCTTTGGGTTCAGATAAAGACGGGACGTTTTGTACAAAGGTTTCAGCAGGACAAGGACGATGATGGTCTTGTTGATGTGGACAGAATTTACGATAAGACGCTTATCAGGAACAGATAGCACGTGTATACCCAAAGATGAACATAACCGGAAGCAATGCGGTGTTTGCCGCACTAGAGAAGGGTATGCGCGGTACGGTGTACGTTTCAAAAGATTACACGCTTCTTGCTCGGCTCTATGAATACCAGGATAAGCAGCAATGTTCGGTGCGTATTCAATCAAAAGAAATACTCAAGAAAAAACAGATTCGACAGAAGGTTCTGTTTGTTACAAGCGACTCTCTAAAAAACGAGATAGCAGACATCAAGAGCTGGCTTCGGGGAAAGAAGACGGCAAGAGAGCTGCTCGTTCTTGTTCTTGATCATGTACAAGACCCGCAAAACCTAGGAGCTATCTTTCGTTCTGCTGCTTTATTTGCTGTGGATCTTATTGTGCTTCCTAAGCGAAGATCTGCACCCATGAATGAAATAAGTGTGCGAAGTGCCTCTGGTGCCTTATCGGAAGTTTCCTTCTTCTATGCTTCCAATCTTTCTGCTGTTTTAAAACTCTTGAAAGAGCATGAGACTTGGATTTATGCCTTGGACATGGGCGGGCAATCGATTCGCACTCAAAAATTTTCTCAGCGCTCTGCATTTGTCTTAGGATCGGAGGGAAGCGGTATCTCTCGTCTTGTTATAGAGGCAAGTGATTTTCGGATACAGATTCCTACTACCGAGGTAGTGGACTCGCTAAATGTGAGTGTAAGTTCTGGTATCACATGCTACGAATACAGACGACAGTTTCCTCTGTAGGTCTACAACGAGTCGAGTCGAAAAATCTTTTTGGCGTTTTCAAAAAGTGCCTCAGAGATAGGTTCGACCTCTGTCTCCCGTAGATGTGCTATTTGAGACACGGTGTGGTGAATGTAGCTTGGTTTGTTGCGTTTTCCTTTGAGTTCGGATGGTATCATAAAGGGGCTTTCACTTTCCACGAGGATGTTTGACAATGGGATTTTCATGGCAGCTTCTCGGAGCTTTCGAGCAGTTCTATAGGTGACGCTCCCAGTAAAAGAGAAGTACGTGTTTGGTAAAAGAGAAAGTATTTTCTCTGCATACTCCCATGTTTCAGAATAGCAATGCAAGATCATAGGAATACTCGGTTTGATTTCGGTAAGAACATCTAAAATTTCTTTGCTCACTTCTCTGTTGTGGATAATGACGGGATATTGTATCTTTTCTGCAATTTCGAGATGTCGGATAAAAAACTCTACTTGTTGGTTCTTGTTTCCGTACTTTCTATCAAGCCCAGTCTCTCCGATGGCAATGACCTTGTCGAGCTTTGCCATCTGCTCTACTTCGTCTTCCCATTTAAAGCGGGTGTGAGTTACTTCAGATGGGGAGATTCCCTCACTAAAGAGCACATTGTTTGCAAGATGAAGGTTATCGTAAAGAGGTTTAAAGTCTTGAAGATTGTTGCAAATATTGATAATACCTACAACGTCCTTTGATTTTGCTTCCTGTGCGATGATAAGCTGAGTAATTGGATCATCGTCGATGAGCCCTAAATGAGCGTGTGTGTCAATAATTTTCATTTCAATCCCTTGTTAGTTCTCGTGCACTCTTTAAAGCATTTTTAACGGAATTATACGTTATTTCTTGCATAATTCTGCGTTTAGTGTCATAATAAAGAATACGCGGAGGGGTTAACTTGTCTTTTAATTATACTAAAATATATTATTATAATATAATTAACTGTGCGCTACCCTAAAGCAAGTGTAAAGCATAAGGCAGAATTATTCAAGTAATGAAAGAGAAGCGTAAATTAACACTCATGTTGGTGCCTCATAGTGGAAAGAGCATACTCTCGGTTGAGTTAAATTTCTTCTTTCTATCTGCGTTTATCCTTGTCTTGGGGCTTTTGATCGCTGCAGTGATCTTCTTTTCCCTCAATTACTTCAATGTTTCTGTAGATTATAGCAATACAAAGAGAGCGTACAAGGACAACGAAGAAAACCTAGAAGTACTAAGCGAAGAACTACAAAATACGGCGAATGTAAACAATAGATTTCTTCAAGAACTTGATCTTACGGCACGTTTGATTGATGTTCCCTTTGTCGATAAGGCAGGAGAGAACGTGGATCAAGGAGATTTTTCAAACGTACTACAATTCTCGAAAGAGGCTGTTCCTTCCTTTGATGACGCGTCCTCTTTGGTTCTATTGCGACAAAAGATAAGTGATAGTCTTCCTGTTCTGAAGAAAGTAAACTCCTTTTTAGAAAATAACAACCGCTTTTTACGAGATGTGCCCATCTATCTTCCGGTACGAAATGCTAATATTAGTATGGAGTGGGGGCCTAACATTCATCCGATATATGGCTATTGGTATCTTCACAAGGGTATTGATTTTGCTGCACCCACCGGTAGCCCTGTCTACGCTGTGGCAGATGGTGTTGTTTCTTTTGTGGGAAACGACAAAAGCTATGGGAACCATGTTTTTGTCAGCCACAACTACGGGTTTAAAACGCATTATTCACACATGAAAAATATTAAGGTGTACAAGGGCGAAATTATTACACAGGGCCAGACCATAGGAAGCGTAGGGTCCACCGGAGTTGCCACTGGACCGCACCTTGATTTTCAGATATATCTTGGTAACGAGCTCATCGATCCAGGAAGATATATTCGCTATCTAAAAGATTATAAACGACCAAAGGGAAATCGTTAGCAGTAGCAAAACGCTAGCAGTGGTAAGAAATGGATCAAAAACCCTCGGTCATCAATTCAATTGTTGGATATGGCACAAGTTATACTGGCAATATCGAGTCAATAGATTTACTCCGCATAGATGGAAACTTTTCTGGAAAGGCTCGTAGTTACGACTCCATTCTTATAGGACTTGATGGCAGGGTAAAGGGATCTCTTTGCGCACCGAGGATCATCATCGCGGGGATGTTTCAAGGACAGGTGGAAGGGACAGGATTTCTTATCACTCAATCGACATCTATTATTATAGGGAACATCGAAGCTGATCGTATTATCATAGAATCTGGAACGATCCTTAGTGCAAGCATAAAAACTACCCAGCTCATACAGGCAGATCCGGATACCTCTGCACAGGATTTTGAGTCGTACCCAACACAGCAAAACGTTGATCTTCGCGTTGTGGGAAGAGTAGGTTCGCACGTGTTAAAAAAGTTGTTTTACAGCGAGTAGTTCTCGCGAATAATGTCTAGCGAATAGGGAGTTGCCATGTCAAAAATAGATAGAAGAAATGATCTTTCTCGTTCCTTTCTAAAAGGAAGCTCGGGCAGCAAGAGGAACACAAGAACAAGTAGCCAGAGTGCGAAAGGATCGCGTGCTTCTTCCACACAAGCGAGTTCGTCTCCGGCATTCGATCAGCTGTTAGGTGAGTCGGAGCTGTCGACCCAGACAGTGCTGAACGAAGACGGGAGCATAAACGAGTCCAAGCTATCGTATCTTCAGGATAGGATTCATCAATCGGGACAGCAGCTGCTCGCCAAACCTGGCATAGACGCAGTACTTGATTACAAGGAAAAAGTTCAGGACCTGCTTCGCAGTGTGCATCCTTTGTTGCACGATAAAGAGCAGATTACCTCTCACAAGAGAATGGGGAATTCGGTGCAAGAGAGACGCTTTCTTCTTGTCCATACAGTCAACAAGAAACTCGATGGTCTGCTTCGAATGATATTACAGACGCAACACGAACAACTCGAAATACTGAAGGCCATGGACGAGATTCGTGGGCTTATTGTAGATATTTTACGATGATACTTTATGACGATAGGGAGCTGTTGCTTACAATCGTTTCGTGCATGTTTTGCAACATCGTATAGTAATGCCCCCGTGCGGCAAGCAGGCTGTCGTGAGTTCCCCGCTCGATAATACCCCCGTCTCTTAGAAAAAGTATTTCGTCAGCGTTCCGTATCGTATTTAGTCGATGGGCAATTACAAGGGTGGTTCTTTCTTTTTGCAATTCTTTGAGAAGGGTCTGCACCTGTATCTCGGTCTCGCTATCTAGGGTTGCGCTAAATTCATCGAGAAGCAATATCTTTGGGGCAGCTGCCAGAACCCTGCAGATGGCAACGATACGTTGTTCCCCTACAGAGAGTTTTTGCTTGCCGATTTCACTGTCCAAAGTCCAGTTCGATTTTCTCATGATCTGCGCAAGCCCGCTTTTCTCTATTATTTTTTCGAGTTCGTCTTGGGCTATTGCACGACCCATTTGAATGTTTTCTCGTATGGTCCCTTGAAAAATAAGACTGTCCTGGTGAAGAAGAGAGATGTTCTCTCTGAGCTGTGAGGGCGCAAGCTTGCGTATGTCGATGCCATCTATGCGAATGGTTCCTGCTTGCGGATCCCAAAAGCGCACACATAACTTTGCAATGGTGGATTTGCCCGAGCCACTGTGGCCCACGAGGGCGAGGGTCTTGTTTTGTTGTAGTGTAAAGTTTATGTCATGGAGCACTTTTTGTTCTGGCTTATACGAGAAACCCACGTGTTCAAAACGAAGTTCGCCCTTGTGTATGTCAGGAAGCACCTCGTCCGTTTTGTGCTGTCGTATGGCTGGTTGCACTCGCAAAAATTCAAAGACCTTGTCCAGACTGACAAGGGATTCTTGTATTTGGGTGATGTTCTGGGCTACGGTAATGACGGGGAAGAAAAACTGTTTGATGAGTTGAATGAACGCGATGATGGTCCCTATGCTTACTATGGCGATGCTTGCAAAGTAGCTTCCGAAGACGATGACCAAGACTATTATGCCGATGAGTATAAGGTTGAGCATGGGGT
>JACSEG010000146.1_pt1 | contig 13713 bp, 7 predicted proteins | sample 8225521 | NCBI WGS metagenome assembly JACSEG01 (sample SAMN15705060, study PRJNA637333) | viral metagenome | isolation source: viral RNA from sea star tissue | host: Pisaster ochraceus | place: USA:Santa Cruz | collected 2018
GTGTTGGGTGTGGTTGGAGATCTGTTCTTTTTATTTTTTATCTGTTCACCTCAACCAGGGCGACGCGGTTTCGGCGGGTTTTTGTTGGAGCTTGACGGGATTCGAAGGGATTTTGCGGGGGTTTGACGCGGTTCGCCGGCGATTGACGCAGTTGATAGAGAGGGGAAATTCCGGGGTGTAGCGCAGTGGTCAGCGCGCGTCGTTCGGGACGCCGAGGCCGCGGGTTCGAGTCCCGCCACCCCGAGGAGGCAGCTTCGCCGGGCATTGATCTTTTGGTCGATCTCTTCATGTTGCGATTGGCTGATGGCAGGGTGGGAAAGAATTTGGTCGTTATCGGTGGGCATCTGCAAACCGGATATTGAAAGCCTCCCGAAGTCGATTTTCAGCTTCAACTCCGGGAGTTGGTTTTGTTGCTGCCAGCGTTGGCAGCCGGATCGATCAACGGAATCAGGTGATCACCCCAATACTGCAGGGTCGATCATCCCAATACTGCAGGATCAATCACCGCAATACTTTAAAGGTCGTCTCCGGTAATTACGGATACGCCTGTATCGATGTAGTTTTGGTCTAAATCATCGCCCGCAATGATTTTGGCGGCGCTCATAATGCCTTCGTAGCCCATTAATTCGGGATTTTGTACCATGGTAGCCAGAAGGTAACCTTTTTTAAGCAAACCGATAACCATGTCGGACTTGTCCATGCCTACTCCCACAACATCCATGCCTGCTTCCTGTATCGCGGTGCCGATTCCCACGGTGCTTCCTTCGTTGGCACCGAAAATGCCTACGCTTCCCAGTGTGATGTAATTGGCGGCCATGTCTTTGGAGCGGGCGACATCTCCGTCGGAGTACTGGGTTTCGAGAATGGTGAAATTCGTTCCCGTGAATGCCGAGCGGAAACCCGCTTCGCGGGCGACGGTACTTGCGGTAGCGGCGTTGACGCTAATCACGCCTATCTTCCCCGATGTCACTCCGTTGGCTTTGAGTTCGGCCAGCATTTTTTCCCCTGCGGTTTTTCCTGCGGCTTTGTTATCGGTTGCCAGGGTTTGATATGCCGGGAAATCTGCGGCGGAATCAACGTAGATGATTTTCACGCCTGCGTCGGTTGCTTCGCGAAGCGCACTGGTGACAGCCGTGGGGCCGTTGGCCGCCAGAAGAATTACTTTGGCGCCTCCTGCTACGGCATTATTGATCATCTCGATCTGCTTTGCGTCGTCTTTGACGTCGGGAGCCATCCATCTGTAATCGATGGTGCCCAATTCTTCGACGGCTTTTCGCGCTCCTGTGTCGATATTAAGCCAATACTGATCCATTTGGTCCATGGTGATCAGGTATACTCGGTGTTTTCCTGAGTTTTCCGAGCCGCCACTTGCGAACAGCATGCCACTTGCGACTAAAAATACCAGAGCGACAGCAATAGCTTGTTGTATGCCTTTTTTCATACAATCCTCCTGCACATTATTTTTCGCGGAAACTCCGCGTTTTTTCTACGGTCAGATATTTTTTTTAGATATTTTTCAGATATTTTTGACAGTCAGCCCCTCCTTTAACTTTCGCAGAGAACCGGAGCGCACGATTATATCGAGGAGTACGCTCACTATCACGATTATCCCGATGATGATGTTCCGTATGGCCACTGGAGCGCCGGCAAATTGCAGTCCGTTTTGCAGCACGCCCCAAATTGATGCGCCGATTACCGTTCCCAGCAGCAGTCCCTGTCCCCCGAGGGTGGACACGCCTCCTATTACCGATGCGGCGACTGCATACAATTCATAGGTATTGCCGGCGTCCATTGCGCCCATTCCGCTGGTGGCGCAGAAGATCAGGCCGACCACTGTTGCGGTAAATGCGCTGACCAGGTAGGCCTTGGTCACCACCGATACGGTATTCACTCCGGAAAGCTTGGACGCCTCAATGTTGGATCCCACAGCGTACAGATGGCGGCCGGTTCTGGTCCTGTTGAGGATGAAATTGAATACCATCCAGAGAACCAATGCAATCCATATTGTGTTGTACAAATTCAAGGTCTTGCCGTAGTAGAAAAAATTCCGGAACCCCTCGGCGGTTTCACCGATAAAGTTGGTGTTGTAATTGTTGTTGGATATTTGCGCGATTCCCCGCGCTATGGTCATGGTTCCCAATGTGGCGATAAACGGAGGCAGCTTGCACAAAGCGACCAGAAGTCCATTTGCCAAGCCCATGATCAGACAGCACAGTATTGTAATGAGCATTGAAATCCAGGGATTTATACCTCGGGTCATAAGGGTCGCGCTGATCATGGTGGACATTCCGACAACCGAGCCTATGGACAGGTCGATGTTCCCGGTAATAAGCACATAGGACTGACCGATTCCTATGAGCAAAATAGGTGCGATTTGCCGCAAAAGATTGGAAGCATTCCTTTGCGAAAAAAAGACGGGGTTCAATATTCCGAATACAATGCAGAGCAGAATAAGGCCAAGGGTAATAGTCAGAACCTGGCCCATCCCTCGGGTCGACAAGGTTCGCTTTATTATTCCCGGACTCATTTCACGTATATTCATTGCTGTGGCATCTTTTTCAGATGGTGGAATTACGGGTAGTTTCATTGTTGCTCCTGCGGTATTTTCATGTCGAATTGAGTTGCAAGTTCCATAATGCCTTCCTGGGTTGAATCCTCGGACATGCACTCTCCTGTAATGCGTCCGTCACACATGACGAGAATTCGATCCGCGATACCCATTATTTCCGGCAATTCGGAAGATACGAACACCACTCCGATTCCTCTATCTTTTAAGTCATTCATAAGATTGTAAATTTCTACTTTTGCCGCCACGTCGATACCCCTTGTGGGTTCGTCGAACATTACTATCCGGCTTTGACGGGCGAGCCATTTCCCCACGACTATCTTTTGCCGGTTTCCTCCTGAAAGGCTGGCTACCGGAGCTTCGGCATTTGCCATTTTTACGGAAAAATTCTTTTGGGTTGAAGCAACCATTTCAGCTTCTTTCCTTAGGTTTACCACGCCAAAGGGATTGCAGAGCTTGTCCAGATTCGGAAGAGCTATATTTTCCCTTACGGACAATTTGACGCAAAGGCCGTCTTTTTTTCGATCCTCGGGCGCAAGTACTATGCCTTGTTGTATAGCCTCGGCGGGCGAGGTGATGGAAATTTGTTTTCCGTCCAGATAGAATTCGCCGCTTTCTTTGGGATCTATGCCAAAAATGGCCCGGGTGGTCTCGGTTCGACCTGCTCCCATAAGCCCTGCGATACCGAGAATTTCGCCTTCGCGAACTGAAAATGATATGTCTTTTACCATTTTGCCCGCATTAAAGGCCCGGACTTCAAAAATAGTTTTTCCGGGGTTGGAGGGGGTTCGGGGAAACTGCTCGGTGATATTCCTGCCCACCATGTGGTTGATGATTTGATCCATTGTGAGTTTTTTGAAGTCGTCGCGGACGATAAATTTGCCGTCGCGCATAATGGTAACGCGATCCACAATGTGGTGCAATTCTTGCAGGCGGTGGCTAATGTATACAATTCCGCAGCCTTGGCGTTTGAGGTTCCGGATCATCACAAAAAGATTGTCGATTTCCTTGCTGCTCAGGGCGCTGGTGGGTTCATCCATAATGAGAATTTTTGCGTTGCTGGAAAGGGCCTTTGCAATTTCAATCATTTGCTGCTTTGATAAGGGAAGGTCGCCTACGGGTATATCGGGATCTATATCGATTTGCAATTCCCCGAGAATTTTTTGAGCCGCCTGTTTCATTGACTGGTTCTTGAGAATCCCCATGGGGCCTGTATGCTCCTTCATGAGGAAAATATTTTCGGCAACACTGAGATGGGGACACATATTGAGTTCCTGATGGATAATTGCAACCCCATGTTCTTCGGCTATCCGCGGATTGAGGTTTCCCAGAGGGTTTCCAAAAATTTCAATTTCCCCTCCATCTCTCCCGTATACACCGCTCAGTATTTTTACCAAGGTTGATTTTCCCGCTCCGTTTTCTCCCAGCAGCGCCATTACTTCTCCGGAACGAAGCTCGAAGGATACGTCGTCCAGGGCCCGGACGCCGGGAAAATCCTTGTATATGTGCTTCATGGCTACAATGTTTTCCATACATACATTTAAAGTTCGTTTTTTTGTGCTGTAAAGGTCGATGGATTGTATAAAAGGGGGGTCATTCTTTGGAAAACTGGTTTGGATCGATAAACGAGAACTCTTTTTTGGAAATTTGGCGAACCACCTTGCCTTCTTTTGCCAATATCAGTCTGTCGGCGATGAGCAAAGAATCAGATAGACTCACCGCCAAAATGAGCAGCGCGGTACCTCTTTGCCCAAGCATTTTCATCAATTCGATTATCCTCAACCGTTGGTGCATATCCACTTCGGCGAAGGGTTGAATGCAGACAAGCAAGGCGGGCCTTTGGAGGAGGATGCGGTGATAGATGAGATCGTATAGCTGTTTTGTCGAAAGGTTCGCCAGATTGCGCTGGTATACCACCTGTCCGAACTGTCGCTGGTATTCCCTTTGACTGTTTTTTCTGAATCGCCTGTGGAACCAAAACAGCGGTATGCGCCGGTCTGCAAGAAACCAGAGATTGTCCATATAGCTCAAATGGTGAAACAGTGCGGTATCGATTGGCCTCAGGTCGAGAAAGGCCAGCTGCCGTCCGGCCTGGTTTATGTCGGCTCCAGCTATTTTGATACTTCCCCCCTCGGGATTTCGCCGGTTGCGAAAAAGGGATGCCATCGGGGTATAAAGGAAATTATCGAGATCCATTATGACGGCGCACTCCCCGGGTTCCAAAGATATGGACACACCATCGATGCTTTGCTCTTTCAGATTCTCTGTGTAAAAGACCGGTTTGACATCGGATTTACCGACGGCGGAGGTTTCAAACTCGCGAAGAGAAAGATCGCGGAAAAATCCCTGGGGAAACCGGGTTATGATTTTTTCGTTCATTTGATCCCGATAGAGATTCTTTATGATTGCTCCGTTTTCCAGGAGGACACAGCGGTCGCAAAAACCGAATACCTCTTGATGGTGATTACAAATATAGAGGGAGGTTACGCCTCTGCGGGCGTAGTGGCGAATCAGACGCTGAATTTTGGGCAAATCCGACGGACCTGCCGAATTGCTGATATCGCGAAAGATAATTAATTGCGCTCCGGAAACTACTGCCTTGACCAGTTCGACGGCGCGTTTTTCAAAAAAACTGAGGGCGTCAACCGGGGCGTCGGGGTAAATGTTCAAATTGAGTTCCTCAGCGATGCGGAGGAATTGGTCGTTGAGAATTTTGCGTTTGATAAAGTATTGTTTTGTGTTGCCCCGGACGACGAATACGTTTTCGGCAACGCTCATGGAATCGATGAGGCTGGTCCGGTCGCCGATGACGTATACCGGATTGGCTGTAATGCGCGAGTTCCGGTAGTCGTTTACCAGTTTATAGGAAAAGCGGACATACCCGTAATGAATCGATCTGTTTCTGCGGATTACTTCAATTAATTCTTCGAGGCCCTGGACGTTTACGGGGATAAGCCCGAGAATTTCGCCTTCAAAAATCCGCATTACAAGGGAATTCAGCAGCGGAACGCCCTCGCGATTGATGGTGATTCTGTCCAGGCGCAATAATTCCTTTTTCACGAAATATCCGGATCCTTGCCGGTGATTCGCGGCAGCAGAATTTCCACATCAGTGCCCACATTGGGAATGCTGGATATGTGAATGCCGTACTGCTCGCCGAAGAGCAGTTTTATTCTGTTATTCACATTCAGTATGGCAATTCCGCCTTTGGGCGACGGACTTTTGACAAGGCTGAAGGAGTGCTTTGCAAGCGATTCGTTGAGTCCGGCCAAACGGATTGCGTCCATTCCAACTCCGTCGTCGCTGACGGTGATAACGAGATTGCCCTCGGTGATTTCCAATCGAACCGTCAGCAGTCCGTCTCCGACCTTGCATTCCAGTCCATGGATAATGGCGTTTTCGATAACCGGTTGAAGGATGAGTTTGGGTAGTTTGTAGTCGTGAATATCGTCGAGCTTTCCGTTTTCGAATAGTATCCGGAGCTTCATTCGCTTTCCGAAACGAAATTGTTGAATGAGGAAATAGGTATTGATGCTATCCAGCTCGTCCTCCAGGCTTACCAGGTTGTCCATATTGCTTATTGTGTAGCGGTAAAATCTGGACAATGCTTCGGTCATCCTGGCCACCGAATCCAGTCCCGCGCTGAGGGCCTCGCTTCGGATGCCCTCCAGGGTGTTATACAAAAAGTGCGGATTTATCTGGTTCTGCAGGGCCAGAAACTGTTCCTGTTTTTTACTGGCCTGAAGAAAATCCCGGGTATTCAGCAAAGTGCGGATCCGATCGATCATATCCCGCATTCCGGCACTGTAGGGATGGCGAATCCGGTACAGCTCCTCGAGGGTGTATCCGCCGGCGAATAATCTCAAAATTTTTTCGGTATCCCGAAAGGGGAGTATTATCTGGCGGTGAAAAACCACGCCGAAAACCGCAATGGTCGCACTGAGGCCAAGGGGAAAAACAAGTGGATAGCCTCTGAAAAACTGTATCCAGGCAACCATGCACAACAAACCGAGGATTGATAAAAGCACTGCGAAAACGACGGTGACCCGGGGAATGAGTTCGAAAGAGGTTCTATTCATCCGCCTATCCGTACAGTTTTCTATATTCGCCGGGTTTCAGTCCCGTATGTTTTTTGAATAAACGGGTAAAGTACCTGGTATCACTGTACCCCACATGTGAAGCAATCAGGGCGATGGTTTTCCCGCTACCGCGGAGCCGTTCCTTGGCTGCCTCAATGCGCATACAGGTAAGGTATTCGAGAAAACCCATACCTGTCTGGGCTTTAAAAAGGGAGCTGAGGTACGAAGGATTTAATTCTACTGATTCGGAAATTTGCTCCAGCGAAATGGTCTTGTTGCGGAAATTTTTTGCAATCAACTGTTTGGCGTCCCGCACGGGTTTGCTGTACGCCTGTTTCCGCGCTTCCCTGACAATGTCGAAGAGTTCTTCCAGGAGGGTTATGAGATAATCCCTCAATTCATTTGTACCTGGAATTATGTCGATATCGGCGTCGAAGCGGGCAACCAAAGCGGTCCAGTCGTCAATTCCCCGCGCATTTCTGTCCTTGAGCAGCGTAAAAAGCCGGTGCCCCGCCTCCTGTATGGTTTCCAGAAAAACTGTTCCCGTACAATGAGGCTCGTCGTGCATTCGGCTCACCAGCGTTTCAACTGCCGATGACGCTGCCACGTCATCCAGGGTATCGCAGACATGTTCCATTTTGCGGTTCCATTCAGCCAGAAAGTTATCGCAGACTCCGCGGTGACTCCCGGGAGCCTGTTCAAAAAACTTTCCGGACCGATCGAACAATCTCGACCCCAAGGCCTGGTCGGCATCCCCGGCTGAAGCGGAAAGCATCGACGGGTGGTGGGCTTCACTGCCGAGACCCATGGAAATGCAGGCGGTTTCAAAAATGCTTGCCTTCAGTTGCAATTCGTCGTTTGCGCGTTTAAGTTCCTTTCTGATTTCCGATGAATAGTGGTGGGGATAGTTTATCACTACATAAATTTTGCTTTTCTGGCAATAAAATTCAAGGTCAAAATACAGCCCTTCAAGCCCGGTACGAACAAGGTTTTGGGCTTTTTCCTCGATGTGTTCCATCATTTTCCGGGAATATGCCTGTGGTTTGCAATCCAGTTTGATAAGCACCGCGATAAAGCGACCTTCCCGAAACGAATATCCGTACAAATCGTTTATCATCGCCACATTGGGCGGGCAGGATGGTGCTCCCGGCAGTATGCAATCCCTGAAAAAATCCAGTCGCAGTTTTTCCAGACTGTTTTCCAGCCTGGCCTGAAGCCGCCTGGTATGTTCTCGATGAAAAAGGCGCTCACCATGTCGGTGGGAAATTCGTTCCAGGGTTTCGTTGAGCTCGGATTTTCTGATGGGTTTCAGCAGATAGTCTTCAACGTTGTGGTGGATGGCCTTGCGGGCGTACTCGAATTGATTGTGACCGCTGACAATGACGAATTCCGTTGTATCGCTGAACCCCTTGATTTTTCCGATGAGTTCAAGTCCGTCCATACCGGGCATGCGTATATCGGTAATGACCAGATCCGGATGGGTGCGTTTTACAAGGCTGAGACCGTCGAGTCCATTGTGTGCCGTGCCGATAAGGGTCATTCTCAATGCATCCCAGTTGACTAACTGAATCAACAGGCGGCAAACCTTTTCCTCATCGTCGAGAACCACTACCGACATTTTTGGCTTGAATTCGCGGGAGACATCGGGTTTCATAATATTCACATTATAGCCCGATTTTTCCAATGCAGGAACACAAATATTCTCCGATAGTGCCGATTGGCATCCCCGGCTGCCTGCTCTACTGGATGCGCTCCTGCAATCTCCAGGTAAACAGGAGGCCGGGACTAAAGCTCAGGAGTATCGATTTCGTACTTTTTTTTCAGCTTGTCAATTGTATCGCGAATTGTCTGTTGCTCTTTTTCGTTTGAAAGAAAATCCTCAATAAATTCCTGGGCGTCTTCGAAAGCCACAGGTCCCGCTTCTTTTCGTTCGCCGAGTTTTATAATATGAAGTCCGAACCGGGTCTCGACGATGTCGCTGACTTCACCGGGTTCAAGTGCGAAGGCCGCTTCTTCAAATTCGGCAACCATTTGCCCTTTCTGGAAATTCCCCAAATCTCCTCCCGACGGGCCGCTGGGGCCTTCGGAATACTCGATTGCCAACTGGGCAAAGTCTTCTCCAGCTTCTATTTTCGCGGCTACATCCCGAATTCGGGACATTGCATCTGCCCGGGTGAGGTCATCAGCTTCGGCATCAAGGTTTATGAGAATGTGGGAAGCGCTGGCGGATTCGGGAGTTTCAAAATAATCGGGATTTTCCTGGTAAAAGTCCTGAAGTTCGTCGGCGCCAATTTTAATGGAATTGTTTATCTCATCGAGAAATTTCCGGATGAGAATGTCTTCGCGCATTGCTTCCCGCAGACTCTCGCTGGTGTATCCATATTCGCCAATGGTCTCCAGAAAATTTTGTTCGTCGCCAAATTGAGATTTTGCCGATTCAAATTGGGCATTTAACGCGTCTGTGGCCACCTCCATTCCGCTTCGCGCAGCTTCGGCAGCAAGAAGTTTCTGTTCTATGAGTTTGTCCAATACCGTGGTTTTTAGCTGGTATTTTTCTTCTTCGCTGATAGCCCGTTCCTGTGAACCGTATTCCAAAAGCGCCCGTTCCATTTCGGCATTTAATTCATCAACAGTTATTTGAATTGCCCGGCTGCCACCGCAGGAGGACAGTACAACTGCGGTGAAAACAATGGACAGTACAAGAGATGTTTTTTTCATAATTATTCCTTAAAAAAATGTGATTACTCTGTTCAAATATGCGGTATAGACAAAAAAGACTATCAGGTTCAAGGGGCTTCGCCTACGGCTGAAGAGAGAAAACTGTTTTTAAAAATCCACATCGGGATTTAAAACGCGTCTGCATTATGTTAATCTGCGATGCGGCATTATGCGCAATTTACGCGGCCGGATTATGCGAAGCGACGCGGCAGATGTTCATCAAAACAAACCCCATGGTCGGGGGGCAAAGGGTCCAGGAGAGCGCAAAATGAAAAAAATTTTTATGGTGCTGGTTGTATTGTGGGTCGCATTTTCGTTTTTGTCCTGTGGGAGAACAGCCCGGCAGAGTCTGGTAATTGATGCTGATTCGGACATGCACAGGAAGCAGGAGCTGTATGGCGAACTGCAAAGCAGTTTGCTCACGGCGGGCAGCCAAAACAAGGCCCGCCGCCTCATTAAAAATACCCGGCGGGCGCGAATTGACCTGGACGGCCTCATCCGGGACAGCATAGATTATTCCGAGGGAACCATCAGATATTTTTCCGTAAATTCGGCTGCCGCCCTTGAGCAGCTGGAAGCAAGTGCCGCTAGCGACGAGCCTCTCACTATAATAGATTACGGTCCCCAGGGCGTGCTTCCCGTTGAAAACTCCCGACCCCGCATTTACGTCATGTTTAATCAGCCCATGGTTCCCCTGGCAAAATTGGGCGAGGTTATTAATCAATCCGGATTGCTGAACATCGAACCTGCGGTGGAAGGAACCTGGAAGTGGTACGGCACACGAACCTTCGGTTTTGAACCCCGGTCTCCGCTTGTTGGCGAACCCAAATACGACCTGCGGGTGAGCGGAGAGTTCACCAGTCTTTCGGGCAAGAAGCTCGAAAACGATATGGTTTTCTCCATATACAGCGAAGGATTGGAACTGGTAAATAGTTATCCGGGCAGCTGGGATACCGGGTTTTTTCAGATGTACAATGTACCGCCGGTGCTGGCGAAAACCATCACCCTGGAATTCAATCAGCCTGTAGACCTGGAACATCTCGCCAATTTCATTGCGGTTCAGGACTCTCGGGACAAATCTCTGGAGTTTGATGTGAAACGTCCGGATTACCCCGAGGAGCTCCGGCAGCGCGGCGGGCGTGCAGTGCAAATAATTCTGCAGCTCAAACCCCCGGGAAATGCAGGTGTACAGATTTCCATTTCCGCCGGAGCCTCGGCCCAACCGGGATATCCCCAACGCAATTCGGAAATCCGGCAATCCCTGAGAACAATTTATCCCTTTGCGGTGGAAGAGCTGGGCTCCCAGCCAGGCGCCTTTCCCATGGACAACCGGCCTTTTAATTATCCGGTATACCTTGGTTTCAGTCATCCACTGGCAGAGGATGTATCGGTCGGGGATTTTTCGGTTTTGCTGGATGGAGAGATGGTGGAAACCCGGCCCCCGCAGGTTTTTGGTGCGCATATGCGTTTTTTCGTGCCCGGAGCCCGGTCCGGGCAGGAAATTTCCATTGTCGTGCCTGCGGGTATCGGCGATATTTATGGAAGAAGCCTGAAGGAAGACGTTTCGACAAATTACCGCATTCCACGGCCGGCTCCACATATCGATGTGCCTTCCAATATCGGCGGCGTGAGACATCTGGAAGCGGAATTCGATCCAAAAATCGTCTACAGCATGCGAAATATCGACGGCTTTTCCTTGGGGGCCAGGGGATATGCGGGCAACTATGGAATTATCGATTACCCCCCTGTTTCGCCGGTGGATATTTCCGATCAGCAGGACGACTACGTTTACTTTCGCGAATACGATCTGGGGCCAATGCTCAATGCCCGGGGATACGGTACTGTCGGGATTAGCTGGGAAGCGGAAAAAGACCCGCAGCTGGTAACCAATGGCAAGTACACAAAGGAAACCGGAACCCTTGCGGTGCAGGTGACCGATTTGGGCATTACGTCCCGCATAGCCTATAACAGGGTGCTTATCTGGGTTAATCGCCTTTCGGACGCATCGCCGGTGGCCATGGCCCGGGTACGGGTGTTCAATCTCTACGGCAAAGAGTACCAGGGGCGGACAGATGCCCAGGGGCTTGCGGTCATCAATTTTTCCGACGGAGAGTTCGCGGCCAATTTCCATACCAGTGAAAATACCAGAGAGGACGATCTGCATGTTCGCGTTGAAAAGGGCGGAGACAGCGCGGAAATGTTGCTGGAAGGCTCTCACAATCCCTACCGTTTCAGCGTATACAGCACCCGCAGACCCCAGGATGTACTGGATGCACAGCACAGGGTATTCATGTTTACCGACCGCGGCGTTTACCAGCCGGGGGAGGAACTGGCCATTCGGGGTATTCACTGGGTGCAAAATGCAAACGGGTTCAGCCCTGCGGAGGGAAGCTATGCCCTGCGCATTGTATCCCTGGATAATTCCTCCACCATCCGGGAAGATGTTCCAACGCCAAGCGATTCGGGAGGATTTTTTTACAGAATCACCCTTCCCGATGATCTGGAAAGCGGTGACTATAGCCTCCAATATCAATATGGAAATCAGAGGTGGGATTGGCGGGGTATTTCATTTTACGTGGGCAGTTTTCGCCGTGCGGGTTTTGAAGTCAGTTCGATGGTTGCCGACGATGAAATTTACCTGGGTGAAAATATTTCTGTAACCCTCCAGGCGTCTTATCTGGCCGGAGGCGCCGTACCCTCGGCTCCTGTTGAATATTTCTGGACCCGTCGGCCCGTTGATCATCGACCTCCCGGAGCCCAATGGCAGGACTGGGTTTTCGGGACCAGTGAATGGGGCTACGAAAGAAATACAAGCAGCGCTCGCACCAGTCTCAGCGGCTCTGGCTCGGCCAGTATAACAAGCCCCACCGGAGAGCACGAAATCGAGGGCAAGACATACCGGTATACCCTGGAAGCCAGGGTTCAGGATATTGACAGGCAGGTGGTATCTGCAACTGCCGAGGCTTTGGTCCATCCTTCACGGTTTTATATCGCCGCGCGTTTTAACAGGGGGAGCACCAAAGGTTGGTGGAGCCGCTTTGTCCCCACTGGTTCGGCGGTGGAAGTAATGGCCAGGCTGACCGACGTCAGCGGTGCCTCAGTTGAAGAAGGCAGGCCGATAAGCTATGGGCTAATCCGGGGAGAATGGAAATCCGCAAAGCAACAAGGATCCTACGGAAGGGTGGGTACCCGCTGGGAATACCTGGAAGAGACGGTTTTTGAGGATCAGGGAGAAACGAAAAAGGGCGGGTTTGCATACGAACTCAATGTGGAGGAGCCGGGGCGGTACAGTTTCTATTTTACAGTCAGCGATGATCAGGGACGGACAAGCCGCACTGAAATACCGTTTTACGCCACCGGCAGTGGGTGGGTTCAGAACGCGAGCCAAACGCCGTCGGACATAGATATGACGGTGGACCGCGAGCTGTACGAGCCGGGAGACACAGCCCGGATTCTCGTGCAAAGTCCGCTCCCACAGGGCCGCTATCTATTGAGCATGGAGCGCGAGGGGCTGCTGGACCAGAAGATTATAGAACTTGAGGGCAGCAACGAACTCATTGAAATTGAGGTGAAGGAAGAGTACCTTCCCCATTTTTATGTGGCCCTCAGTTCTTTCACCGAAAGAGAAGAAACAGAAAGCGACTATTTTGTACCCGATCTGGGCAAACCCAGGGGATTATTCGGAATAACGACGGTCAGGGTTTCCACCCGCAAGGTGGAACTCGACGTGGATATTGAGCCAGGTCATCCCTCCTACGGTCCCGGAGACCATGCCCGGATTCGGCTGAAGGTAACAAGGGACGGTTTGCCGGTGGGCAATGCCGAGCTCAGCGTTTTGGCTGTGGACAGGGGAGTTCTGGATCTCACTCAGTACCATGTCCCCCATCCCCTGGAATTTTTCTACAATCCAGCAAATTTTCCCCTTGGAGTCAGGGGTGATGACAGCAGACGTCTTCTCATGAGGCCGGTGACCTATGATATTTCCACATTACAGGGCGGGGATGGTGAAAAACTCCATGACCGCAAGGACTTTAATCCACTGGCGCTTTTTGAACCGGTGGTTTTCACCGATGAGAACGGATATGCGGAGGTGGACTTTTCCCTGCCCGATAACCTTACCACATACCGCATTACCGCTTTGGCGCTGGAAGGGAACCGTCTCGGCCATGCCGAATCGGAATTCACCGTTCAGAATCTGATAAATGTGCGCACCGCGCTCCCCCGGAAATTCCGGAACAGGGATACGGCCGCCGCAGGCATCGTGCTTACCAATACAACCGATAGCGGGCAAACCGCGCAGGTATCGGTGGAATCGGACATACTCCACATTGTCGGCAGCGCTGAAAGAAC
>JACSEG010000147.1_pt1 | contig 13709 bp, 8 predicted proteins | sample 8225521 | NCBI WGS metagenome assembly JACSEG01 (sample SAMN15705060, study PRJNA637333) | viral metagenome | isolation source: viral RNA from sea star tissue | host: Pisaster ochraceus | place: USA:Santa Cruz | collected 2018
CAGCAGTTATCTTTTTCCTTTGAGAGTCAAAATTCTCAGGTCACGTTGAGTGGGTCAAGCAGAATCGATGACTTCGAACTGCTCCTTCAGATCCTGCACGAGACCATGACAGAGACGCCTGTCGACCTCACGACCCTAGACAACTTTGTTGTAAAAGAGAAGAGCAGGTTAGCGCAAAACAAAAACGAACCCTATAAGATTTATTCTCAGCTACGGCAGAAATATATTTTCAGCAATGACCCAAGAAGAAGGGACATTCGTCCGGAAACACTAGACAACGCGGACACGACCCAAATAAAAGAGTTGTTTCAAAAGATATTTGGAAACTTCTACGGCTTTGATTTTGTATTCGTAGGAAACATCGATAGTGTCGATTTCGAAAAACAGATACTCCGATACGTTTTGGCTCTTCCGTCCGACCCGCAGGCAGAGGTCGCGAAGGCAAACCCCTACGACTATCTTGAATACGAAGTCGAAAAGCACATCACGTTTGAATCCATCAAACAGAGCACCACGTTGCTAGAACTCATTAACACAAAAAGCGACAGGCTATTCTTTTATCAAGCAAAGCTAATACAAGATGCTGTGGAAATTCTTTTTAACATGCGTCTTAATGATTTCTTGCGAGAGGAACAAGGGCTGACCTATTCTCCGTACGCGTGGGTTTCTTACAACCCGCAGTTTAACATAGTGGTGCTCGGGTCCATTATCGATCATCAAAAAGCAGAGAGAGAACGTGTGATAGCAGATACCGAAAGGATAGTACAGGACATCTCGCTGGGCAACATCACCTTCTACGAGATGCAGGAGATACGAAAGTCCCTGTCCGAGAAGGCGGGTTCCATACAAAGAAGCAACGAGCTCCTTCTAAGCACGCTGAGCAAAGAAATAGCGTACGGCAGAGAAGCCTACATCGAAAGTTTTGTTCTTCCCGGCAGGAGTCTGGACATTTTGATCGAAAGCCTGAATGCGGACATGATCTCAGGATATCTTCGACACATACTACAGGATGCTGGCTATCTTAAGATGACCATATCCGAGAAGTAGAGATCTACTACAATATACATACGGTGTAAACACATAACACAAAAACAAACAGGAGCGTATATGAAATTTCAATTTCCAAAAGATTTTCAGTGGGGTTTTTCCTCCTCTGCATATCAGATAGAGGGTGGGGTAGACAAAGGAGAAAAGGGGTCTTCCATCTGGGACACTTTCTCTCACGCCCCCGGCAACGTAACAAACGGTGACACAGGAGACATAGCCTGTGATCATTATCATCGCTACAAAGAGGATCTGCAGATCATAGCGGATCTTGGCTCGGATGTATATCATTTCTCGACAGCATGGACAAGAATACAACCCAACGGAAAGGGTCGGGCACAGCAAGAGGGGATAGACTTTTACAATCGTCTTGTTGACAGTACCCTCGAGCTCGGGCTAAAGCCATGGCTTACCCTGTTTCACTGGGACCTTCCCCAAGCACTTCAAGATGAGGGCGGCTGGACCAACCGAGACACGGCAGACTATTTTGTGGACTATGCGGACATACTGTTTCGCGCTCTCGGGGACAGAATCCCCATGTGGCTAACGCACAACGAGCCTTGGGTTGCATCCTATCTTGGCTATGGGATGGGGATACATGCTCCGGGCATAAAAGATTACAAGCAGGCGGTAGCGGCAGCCCACTGCATCATGCTTTCACACGGCAAGACGGTTCAGGCGTTTCGCGCAAGCGACGCACAAGGGAAGGTAGGGATAAACCCAAACTTTTATCCAGTGCATCCAGCGACCGAAGAGCAGAAAGACATCGAGGCCGCAGAACTACTCTTTGAGAATTGCAACACGTGGTTTCTCGATGCTTTGTTTAAGGGCTCGTATCCCCAGAAGCTTTGGAACTACTACGAACAACGGGACATGGCACCAGAGATACAAGAAGGAGACATGGACTGCATACGTAGCCCCATCGATTTTATGGGAATCAACTACTACTCACGTCATGTTGCACGGGAAAAGAAAGGCGAAGTGCTTGACGTGGAAATAGTGCCACAAGAGGATGCTCGGCAAACCGCAATGGGTTGGGAGGTTTATTCGGACGGGCTCTACGAGATACTCATGCATATCCACAAAGAATATCCTCCTATCGATCTCTATATTACAGAGAACGGAGCAGCCTACGATGACCAGGTGGACGCAGCGGGGCACGTGCACGATGCAGAACGAGTGCGTTTCTTTCAAGAACATTTTGCTGCGGCTCATCGAGCCATGGAAGCAGGGGTACGGCTAAAGGGCTATCTTGTCTGGAGTTTTATGGACAACTTCGAATGGTCTTTTGGATACACGAAGCGCTTTGGATTGATATACGTGGACTATGGTACTCAGAAACGAATTTTAAAGGACAGTGCGAAGTTCTTTAAGACCGTTGCCGAGAGCAATGGATTCGAGCCGCCCGCTGACGCGCGCTAACCTCGCCTCGCTAGCTACCCGCTGACGCGCGCTAACCTCGCCTCGCCGCCCTCGCCGCGCACAATTTCCCCTCGACTTGTGCATAAAGCAGGGAATCTCATTATAATAAGATCATGAAGATACAAAAAAGAATACGCGTACATGAAAGTTTCGTGCTTGCCCTGCATGTTGGAGACAAGATTCAAGAATCACTGGTCTCGTTTTGCAAGGAGCAGGGAATCCGCGCCGCCTCATACTCTGGCATAGGGGCCGTGCGAAACGTAGAAATCGGACAGTACGATGGAAACATAAAGTCTTATCGTACGAAAAGCTTTACAAAAACCTACGAACTTAGCAGCTTGACGGGGAACATTGCACTTGCCCATCAGGATGATGGAAGAGAAGAGTTGTTTGCCCACACCCATGTGACATTTACAGACGAAGAGTTTCGTGTGTATGGGGGACACCTCTTTGAAGCAGAGGTCTACGCTGTCGCGGAGCTGTTTATACATTGTTTTGAAGGAGATTTACACCGTAGAATGGACGAAGTAACCGGGTTACGGATACTCAGCAAGGCCTAAAGCAGGTGCTTGGGGGGCTTTTCCTAGTATAGGTGGGGCTTCCCCTGTCATCTTGTGAGTTTTTATCGATACCTCTTGACAAGTAATCATATATTTTACTATACTCAATTAAGTATTCTTATAAACTGGCAATTTTATGTTTTAAAATTGCCCTTGTAGCTCAGTCGGTAGAGCACGTCCATGGTAAGGATGGGGTCATCGGTTCAATTCCGATCGAGGGCTTATAGGTCAGTAGCTCCAATGGTAGAGCGACGGTCTCCAAAACCGTATGTTGTAGGTTCGAGTCCTACCTGACCTGGATAACTTTTTAAGAGGAACGTGTATGAAAAAAATATCTAAATTTGTAACAGAATGTATTAGAGAACTACAAAAGGCGAGTTGGCCCACGAAGGATGACATAATCGCATCTACGAAAGTGGTGGTAATCTCTGTCTTTATATTGGCAGCGCTCTTAGGCTTTGCCGATTATGTGCTTTTTTCTTCATTGAACTACTTATTTGGACTATAGTAGTATCTTGGCTGTAGTTATAGGAAACGTTTAGGAATGAAAACATGAGTAAAAAATGGTACATTGCACGTGCTGTATCTGGACAGGAGAACAAAGTAGTAACATTGATTGAATCCATGAAAAGTGATGGGGATTTCTCTATCGAAATGGGTAGTCTGCATGTTCCCACAGAGACGATTGCTACGAGCCGAAAAGGAAAGCAATATCAGCAAAAAAGACGCTTGATTCCGGGTTATTTTCTTATGGAGATAGATTTACCCGATAGTGGTTGGAGAAACGTGGTAACACAGTTGCGAAGCATTAACGGATTTATAGGTTTTGCAAACGTTACGTCTCAAAACGAAAAACCACAGTCGATTTCGGAGGACGAGGCACGAAGTTTGTTGGAATACAACAAGACAGGTGCGGTGACAAAGTCACGTTCTCATCAGAAATTTGCAAAAGGAGAGATTGTTCGCATCATCGATGGGCCATTCAGTTCTTTTAGCGGTACCGTGGTAGAAACACAAGAAGAAAGGACATTGTTAAAAATCGAAGTGGAGATATTCGGTCGAGTAACTCCCATAGAAATTGATTTTAATCAAGTGGAAAAGACATAAGCGACAGAACGAAAGATCTGTAGCATTGAAAAAAAAACATAAAGTTGTGGGAGTGTTAAATACACGATTGAACCACATGGAGGTAAAATGAAAAAAACAATCTTCAAGCAGGTGAAGTTCCAAGTAGCTGCTGGCAAGGCTACACCCGCGCCGCCAGTAGGAACTGCACTCGGACCCCTTGGCGTTTCAGCGCCCTTGTTCTGTACTCAGTTCAATGAGCGAACAAAGGGAGTAGATCCAGGGACACGAGTTCCCGTGGTCGTGAGCGTCTACGAGGACAGATCCTTTAGTTTTATTGTAAAAACAGCACCCGCAGCAGTGCTCATAAAGAAGGAGCTCAACCTAGAAAAAGGTTCGGCAGTTCCTCATACCGACAAGGTTGCAACCATAAAAAAAGAGCAGCTTCGAAAAATAGCAGAAGCGAAGTTCGTTGACCTAAACGCAAACTCCATAGAGCAAGCAATCAAAATCATTGCTGGCACGGCTAGAAGCATGGGCGTAAAGGTGGAGGGTTAGCATGGCACACACGATGGGTAAGATGAGTAAAAGGATTCGTGCACTCGCTTCGTTGTACGACAAGGAACTGCTGTATAAAAGTGATGAAGCCGCAGAAATAGCGAAAAAAACTGCAACCGCAAAGTTCGATGAGACGATAGAGATCGCTCTTAAGGTAAACATCAAGAAAGGACAGAGCATTCGCGACACTATTGTTTTGCCCCACCAAGTAAGCAAGGAAAAGAAAATCCTTGTCTTTGCTCGAGGCGAAAAGGCCGAGCAGGCAGAAAAAGCTGGTGCAAGTTTTGTTGGAGACCTTGATCTTATAGAAAAAATAAAGGGAGGCTGGTCAGATTTCGATGTGGTCATCGCGACTCCTGACATGATGAAAGACGTAGGAAAGCTAGGACCTGTTCTTGGAAGAAGAGGGCTTATGCCAAACCCAAAAACCAAAACGGTCACCATGGAAGTAGAACAAGCCATAAAAGAATTGCAGAAGGGACGTTTAGAGATACGAGCAGACAAGACAGGTGTTGTACACCTCACTGTTGGAAAATCCTCTATGGACTCTTCGCAGATATCAGAAAACATAGACGCGGTCATTCGCGAGGTTCAAACAAAAAAGCCTGCAGAAACAAAGGGTGATTTTGTTTTGTCAGTGGCAATCTCTTCGAGCATGGGCCCTGGCATAAAATTAAACATAGGATAAGGAAGGAGAAACAATGAAAGTAGGAAGACAAGAACGAGTAGAAAAAGTAGAGAAGATTAAATCATATCTCGAAGACGCTGATTCGTTGATTCTCAGTGATTACAGAGGGTTGACGGTAGAGCAGATAACTGCAATTCGAAGAGAGATGGCCAAGCAGGAAGCATCTATTCACGTGCATAAAAACAGGTTTGTAAAGATAGCCCTCAAAGACAAGAACTATCCATCTGAACTTATAGAGCAACTGTCTGGCCCCAACGCTATGATTTACGTAAAGGGTGATGTCAGTCAGGCACTCAAGGTACTCTTTGATTTTGCAAAAAAAGAATACCCAATCGAGGTACGAGGATCGTTCTCGGACAATACATTTATGGATTCAAAAGAATCAGAGAAGTTATCAAAACTTCCTTCACGGGAATTGATGCTTTCTATGCTTCTTGGAACAATGCAGGCCCCAGTACAACAATTCGCAAGAGGCTTGAAAGAAATTATTACTAGTTTCGCAAGAGTTGTACAGGAGTATGCAGAAAAAAAGAAAGAATAAAAAAAATTTTTTGATACTAGTCTTCGTACGATGTCTGCTAGCGTCAAAATAAAAAAAAGGAGAAGATAATATGGCATTAACAAAAGATGAAATGTTGGAAGCAATTTCCGGCATGACAGTGTTAGAACTTTCGGAGCTTGTAAAAGCAATGGAAGATAAATTCGGTATTTCCGCAGCTGCTCCAGTTGCTGTCGCTGCACCAGCAGGGCAAGGATCAGGAGACGCAGGTGGTGGCGAAGCAGAGAAGACCAGCTTCGATGTAGTACTCAAATCGGTGGATCAAAAGATTCCTGTAATTAAGGTGGTGAAAACCGTCGCAGGCCTTGGTCTAAAAGAAGCGAAAGATCTCGTGGAAGGCGAGAACCAGAAGATAAAAACTGGCGTTTCTAAAGCTGAAGCAGAGGAAATAAAAAAGAAGGTCGAAGAAGCTGGGGCTACTGTAGAAATAGTATAGTAGGCTAGCACAATATATAAAGTCTGCGTCCGTTCCTTTGTGGAAGGGGTGTGGGCTCTATTTTCTTATACATGGAGGCAGAATGGTTGCACCAAAAAATGCAGTTAAAAGAAAGGTACTAGGTAGGTCATCACATTTTGACTTAAGCATACCGAATCTTATTGATATACAACTCAACTCATACGAGAGTTTTATTCAGTTAAAACGCTTAGAAAAAAATGAAGAACTAAAGAATCAGGGTCTCGAAGAGATCTTTAAAGAGATATTTCCCATAGAAAGCAACAAGGGTACCCTTGTGTTGAATTATCAATCGTATTTTTTGGAACTTGAAAAAGTGCAATTTAGCCCTGAAGAATGTATTAAAAAAGGGATAAGCTACGCGGCACCTCTTCTTATCAGAGTGACTCTGTTTTCTAAGGACACAGGGGAAATCAGAGAGAGGGAACTCTATCTTGGGGACATGCCACTCATGACGGGGCAAGGCACCTTCATTATAAATGGTGCAGAACGTGTCATGGTCAGTCAGATACACAGAAGCCCTGGCGTTGTGTTTGAATGGGGCGGATCGAACAGAGCACGAGAGTCTCTAACTGCAAGAATCATTCCTTATCGAGGTTCTTGGATCGAATTTGAAATAGACATAAGAAAAAAATGTCTGTGGGTACGTATAGACAAGTATTCAAAGGTCCTTGCTACGTTGTTTTTGCGGGTGCTCGGACTAGACAGCAGAGAAAAGATACTTCATTCTTTCTATCCCGAAAGTGAAGTTGTAAACATAAAGAAAACACCCTCCTCTCAGATAGATGGGCGCGTGTTGTACAAATCGGTAATCGTGCAAGACACAGAAGGAAGTGTAAACCTCAGCAAGCTTGCGGGAGAAAAGGTCCTTGTTGCTGACATCGATGACTTTCTTAATGCGGGTATCGAGGAATTAGTTCTGATAAAGGGCATGGAAGCATCCGACGATGCGGATGCATTGCTTTTCAACTGTTTCGAGCAGGAGATGGCACTGTATCAAGAAGAAGGCGAACTAGAGCCTAGCATGGAAACAGTCTGTAAGGTTTTTGGAACGGTTCTTAAGAAGAACGACAGGTACGAGCCCGACAGCATTCAAAAAGAAATACTCTCAATGTTTTTTGACAGTAAACGCTACGACCTTGGAAACGTAGGGCGATACAAACTGAACAAAAAATTCAACTATAAAAAAGAAATGAAAGAATCAACGCTCTTGCCAGAAGATTTAATTCATACCTTGCTTCACCTTATCAAATTGTATAAGGGTGTGGAAAAGGTAGACGACATCGATCATCTTGGCAACAGACGAGTACGAGCCGTGGGAGAACTCGTAGGTTTGGAGTTTAAGAAGGCACTGATACGAGTGGCAAGAAACGCAAAAGAAAAGCTATCGATCAAAGAGCGAAGAAGCGATTTTAAAATACAAGACTTGCTAACCATTAAGCCAATACTCAGCGCGATAAAAGAATTTTTTAGCTCTTCTCCACTCTGTCAATTCATGGATCAAATCAATCCTCTTGCTACATTGACACACAAGAGAAGACTCAATGCCCTTGGGCCCGGAGGTCTTTCTCGAGAGAGAGCAGGCTTTGACGTGCGTGACATTCATTTTTCTCATTACGGAAGAGTTTGTCCCATCGAATCACCAGAAGGACCGAACATCGGTCTTATCATGTCTCTTACTAACTATGCTCGGGTAAACGAGTATGGCTTTCTTGAGACACCTTATAGAAGAGTGGAAGGAAGCAGGGCGACAGGCAAGATCGAATATCTTTCAGCCATGGAAGAGGATCTTTACGTCATTGTTCAGTCTGACGCAAGGCTAAACCCAGACGGAACCTTTGTCGAGAAGCTTGTTCCGGCAAGAAAGAAGGGAGACTACTTCACTGTCTCTCCCGAAGACGTGAAATTCATGGATGTTTCTCCGAAGCAGTTGCTTTCGGTGTCGACATCGCTGATCCCCTTTCTTGAGCACGATGATGCGAATAGAGCTCTCATGGGATCCAACATGCAACGTCAGGCAGTGCCACTTTTGAAGCCAAAGCCACCCCGTGTAGGGACCGGCATGGAATTTAAGGCTGCCTATGATTCTGGTGTTGTAAAGACAGCAAAAAAAGAGGGAGTGGTCACTCGGGTGACAAATTCCTGCATAGAGATACAGACGAACAAGGGAAAGAAGGATGAAAGTACAGAGGTCTATCCGCTTACGAAGTGGAAGAGGACAAACCAAGACACCTGTTACTCACAAAAGGCTCTCGTAAAAGAAAACCAAGAAGTGCAAGCTGGCGAAGTCATTGCTGACGGACCCGCGACCAACGGTGGAGAACTGTCGCTTGGGCAGAACGTCGTGGTTGGATTTCTTCCGTGGAACGGCTATAACTTTGAGGACGCTATCGTTGTCTCAGAGCGTGTCGTGCAAGAAGATATTTTCACTTCGATACATCTTAAGGAATTCCAAATAGAGGTACACGAAACACGTCAGGGAGTAGAGATCATAACCAACGACATCCCTAATGTGCCAGAGCGAGTGCTCAGCAAACTAGACGAAGATGGGATTATCACGCTTGGATCCTCTGTGTATGCAAACGATATTTTAGTAGGCAAGATTAGCCCGAAGGCAGAGTCAGAAATAGAACCCGAAAAGCGACTTATCACACACGTCTTTGGTGAAAAAGGAAAAGAGGTGCGAGACACTTCTCTTCGTCTTCCCCACGGAGTTGATGGCACCGTCATCGACATACGCAGACTTAACAGAGAAAACGGCGATCAACTTTCTGCCGGAGTTCAAGAAGTCGTGCGCGTTCTTGTGGCAGCAAAGCGAAAGCTGAAAGAAGGCGATAAGATGGCTGGACGACATGGAAACAAGGGGGTAATAGCAAAAATAGTCCCCGTTGAAGACATGCCCTATATGGAAGACGGAACGCCGATCGACATATGTCTTAGCCCCTTAGGAGTGCCGTCACGAATGAATATCGGACAGCTCTTGGAGGCAGAACTCGGTCTTGTTGCACACAAAGAAGACACATGGTTCACCACGCCGGTATTTGAGTCCGTGGAGATCAAGGACATAGATAGGTTCAAAGAAGCAGCACAGATACCTTCCTCAAACAAGATCACCCTCTATGACGGAAAAACAGGCGAAGCATTGAAAAACGACGTCATGGTTGGCTGTCTGTACATGCTAAAGCTTCACCATCTTGTTGACGAGAAGATGCATGCCCGTTGTACGGGGACGTACTCACTTGTGACGCAGCAACCCCTTGGAGGAAAGGCCCAGTTTGGAGGCCAACGTCTCGGGGAGATGGAAGTCTGGGCTCTAGAAGCATACGGAGCAGCGCATACCTTGAACGAGTTTATGACGGTAAAATCAGATGATTTGCAAGGGAGACTCAAGATCTACGAATCCATAGTGAAAGGCAAAAACTATTTAGAGAAAGGTGTGCCTGAATCTTTTCGGGTTCTTATGCACGAACTAAGAGGGCTAGGGCTAAACATTACCGTGTTCGGCTCTAAAGGAAACCAAGTAGCGTTAACTGATAGAGATGAAGAACTCATCGCAAAATCAGAACAAAATTTTTAAAAAAGATGATACAAAATATCAAACACGAAACATACATTATTGTAGGAGTGGTCAATGTCTAAATTTTTATCCACAAAGATCGATATCGCAAGTGTGAAACTAAGCCTTGCATCCCCAGAGCAGATTCGTGCCTGGAGTTATGGGGAGGTAAAGACTCATGAAACGATTAACTATCGAACTTTAAAGCCAGAGAAGGACGGTCTATTTTGTGAGAAAATATTTGGAACCACAAAAAATTGGGAATGCCAATGTGGTAAATTCAAGTCCAGCAGATATCGCGGAGTCGTCTGTGATAGATGTGGCGTAGAAGTAACTCACTCTAAGGCAAGACGAGAGCGAATGGGAAGCATCGAGTTGGTCTCTCCCGTTGCCCACGTATGGGTGTACAAGTCGGTCCCTTCAAAGCTAGGTGACTTCCTTGGAATTTCGGGTGCCGAACTACGTTCCGTACTGCTCTATGACAAGTACATCATTGTAGATCAAGGGGACACAGAGCTCGCACAGTTAGCTGTCATCACCAAACGAGAATACGAAGAGCTGGTACAACGAAACTATAATTTCACCGCTGGAAAAGGAGCGGAAACAATAAAGCAGATACTGCACATGCTGGACGTTGAACTTCTTATACAAGATCTTCGACGACGTATGAAAGAAAGAGACAGCAAGGCTCACGCCCCGCTCCTTCGAAGACTAGAGATAGCAGAGCAGTTTAAGAACTCAGGAAACCATCCTTCATGGATGATACTTGACGTTGTTCCTGTCATACCTCCGGACCTGCGCCCCATGGTACAGCTAGATGGAGGACGCTTTGCAACGTCGGATCTTAATGACCTCTATAGAAGGGTCGTACGGACGAACGACAGAGTGCGGAAGATGCTTGCCATACGAGCACCTCAGATAATGATAGAAAACGAGAAGCGTATGCTACAACAGGCAGTGGACGTTCTCTTTGACAGCACCAAGGACGTAAAGATAGGTACTGGTCGTCAATCCAAATGTCTTGCAGACATGCTACGTGGAAAGCAAGGCCGTTTTCGACAGAATCTTCTTGGAAAGCGGGTCGACTATTCAGGTCGTTCTGTGGTTGTGGTTGGGCCAGAGCTAAAAATCCATCAATGTGGCGTTCCCATCAAGATGGCAACCGAGCTATTCAAGCCCTTTATAGAGAACAAGCTCATAGAGAAGGGAGTGGTCTTTAACGTAAAACGGGCGCGAACTCTTATCGAGCAAGAAGCAGAAGAAGTGTACGAGGTCCTCGACGAGGTCGTCAGTGAGCACCCTGTACTACTCAACAGAGCTCCCACCTTGCATAGACTAGGCTTTCAGGCCTTTGAACCCATACTTGTAGAAGGAAAGGCACTTCGATTGCATCCTCTTGTCTGTCATGCGTACAACGCCGACTTTGACGGGGATCAGATGGCAATACATGTCCCTCTTTCTCAGGCAGCACAGACAGAGTGTTGGGGGCTTATGCTATCGGCACGAAATTTGCTCAACCCTGCTAACGGAGAACCCATAGTATTTCCTTCTCAGGACATGGTACTTGGTAATTATTACCTGACCGGTGCAAGAAAGGGAGCACGAGGCGAAGGAAAACGTTTTAGTAGCATACAAGACGTCCAATTCGCGGTAGAGAATGACTACATCGAGTATCAGGCACTGATTAAGGTGCGTATCGATGGAAAATTCATTGAAACAACCGCAGGCAGAATAACCTTCTCGTCAGCACTTCCCGATCGAATACCGTTTCAAAACAAAACCTTCGGTGAAAAAGAACTGAGAGATCTGATAAGTTTCGTCTATAACGAGTTTGAAACAGCAGTCTTGGTAGAGATGTTGGACATACTCAAAGAGTTAGGGTTTAAGTATGCTACCTTTTTTGGATCGACCATAGGAGTAAGCGATATCATTGTTCCCGACAACAAGACGGAACTCATCGTAAAAGCGGACAAAGAAGTACAGACCATACAAACACAATACCAGTCGGGAATCATCACAAACGAAGAACGATACAATCGTGTTGTTGAACTGTGGAACAGAACCAACAACCAACTGACCGATGAGTTGATGAATGGTCTAGAAAAGGATAGAGAAGGATTCAACCCCATCTTTATGATGGCCCATTCTGGTGCACGAGGAAGTCGTAATCAGATTCGTCAGCTTGGTGGTATGCGTGGGCTTATGGCTAAGCCTTCGGGTGACATCATCGAACTTCCCATACGTTCCAACTTCAAAGAAGGGCTCAGTGTATTGGAATTCTTCTTGTCAACGAATGGAGCACGAAAGGGACTTGCCGACACCGCATTGAAAACAGCAGATGCTGGATATCTTACGCGAAGACTGGTTGACATCGCTCAAAACGTTGTTGTTTCCATGGAAGACTGTGGAACCATTAACGGCATAGAGGTGCAAGCCATAAAAGACGGAGAAGACGTCGTAGAATCACTTTCTGATAGAATTCGTGGTTGTTATACCCTAGAGCGGGTGATACATCCCATTTCAAACGAGGTGCTTCTTGACATCAACCAGGAGATAACGGAAAAAAACGCTCGCTATATGGAAGAGATAGGAGTCGAAAAGGTGATGATACGTTCGGTACTCACCTGCGAAGCAAGGAAGGGAGTCTGTCAAAAATGTTATGGCTACGACCTTGCAACCAATCACACCATAGGAATAGGTGAGGCAGTAGGAGTTGTCGCAGCTCAGTCTATTGGTCAGCCAGGAACACAGTTGACCATGAGAACGTTTCACATAGGTGGAGTTGCAACCAGTGAGAGTCATGATAACTTTATCAAGCTAGACTATCCTGTGCTGATCGGCCCCGCCATAGGAAGTAGGGTTGTTCTTCCCGATCGTGGTACTGTTATGACACGAAAAGGGTACTTGAAGGTCTCTCGTATTTTTGAACGGTACAAGCTAAGCGACGTCAAGAAACTGCATGTAGAAGATCAGCAGAAAGTCCCTAAGGATTTTGTTGTTGGTGAATTCGCAGACAAAGCAGAGCTAAAAACTGACAAGCCTTGTATCGTAAGAATCGTAAAGAAGACATTGCTTCTTGTGAACGTTGAGCAGGAGATACAACTGCGAACCGGATCTGAACTCAAGGCAGAAGAAAACGAGATAGTCGAGAAGGGTGAACTAGTAGCAAGTTTTGATTTGTTCAGTGAGCCCATTATCAGTGAGGCAGTAGGGTTTGCAAAGTACGAGGACATCATTCCTGGTACCACCATGCGCGAAGAGATAAACCAAGAGACGGGAAAGGTAGAGAAGAAGATCATCGAATCGACAGTCTTGTCTATCAATCCACGTATTTTGATTGTAGACGAGAACGGAGACACAAAAGCCGTGTACTCGCTGCCGTTTAACTCTTACTTGAGTGTTGATAACGAACAAGAAATCAACGTGGGTCAGGTCATTGCAAAAATGCCTCAAGAGAGTGTTAAAACGAGAGACATCACAGGAGGTCTCCCGAAGATAAGCAAACTTTTCGAAGCTCATAATCCAAAAGACGTGGCTGCGGTTCTTTCAAAGATTGATGGAACCGTAAAAAGCATACAGTCGAAGGATAGAGGGCGAACCGTTACGATAGAAGATACGTTCAACAAGCAGTATGCCCATCAGGTTCCTCTTGGAAGGCATATGCTTATTCGAGTAGGTGATCAAGTAAAGGCGGGAGAGTTGCTCTGTGATGGAGAAACAAGCCCTCATGACATATTGAACATACTCGGCGAGAACGAACTGCAGCTCTTTCTTATAAACGAAATACAAGAAGTATATCGACT
>JACSEG010000148.1_pt1 | contig 13696 bp, 9 predicted proteins | sample 8225521 | NCBI WGS metagenome assembly JACSEG01 (sample SAMN15705060, study PRJNA637333) | viral metagenome | isolation source: viral RNA from sea star tissue | host: Pisaster ochraceus | place: USA:Santa Cruz | collected 2018
TGGTAATGCTGGGAAAAAACTCTCCCGGAAACGCTGCCATCTCAAGCTCGTTAAACGTAGAACGGGGTCCCATTCTGGATCGCAATGGGCGTCTACTCGCTATTCAAACCGAATTGCCCACCATAACCGTTTGGACTCCCTATGTGGAAGATGCCGAAGCTACCGCCGAGCAATTGTCCACCATACTCGACCTCGAGTATTCGGAGGTTCTTCAATCCTTGAAAATTCCCAACAGGGACGTAGTTATCAAGCGCACCATACCCGCCGACGAAGCAAATGTAATCGACCTTTTAAAACGACAGGGAGAACTCACCGGCGTAACACTGAGAAGGGATGTCAGCAGAATATATCCGGAAGGTCGCTCGCTGGGCCATGTTCTGGGCTTTACCGGTTTGGACAACATGGGTCTGGAGGGAATAGAACTGACGCAAAATAGCTTGCTGAGTCCCCGGCGCAAGCCAGGCGAGGAACGCAGCTACGGAAACCAGATATTCCTCAGCATAGATATCGTCATTCAGCAGATGATGGAGGAAATAGCCGAAAGATTGATGGTGGAACACAGCTCCGATTCGGTAATGATGCTTTTGATGGACGCCAAAAGCGGTGACTTGTTGAGTTACCTGAGCATGCCCGACTTTAATCCCAACGAGTTTTCGGATTTCGATGCGGACCAGCGCAGAAACCGGCCCATACAAATGAGCTACGAACCCGGCTCGGTCTTCAAGATTTTCTCCCTGGCGTCCTTTCTCCATTTGGGCGGCATAGACGATAACTCGCATTTCAACACCTCGGACGGATACATCAACCCGCGGATCGAAATTCCCATCACCGACCTGGGCGATTACGGAACACTCAATCCCCAGGGAATTATCCGGTTTTCTTCCAACGTCGGAGCCGCGTATGCCTCGGACCAGGTAGATGCCGAAAGCTTTTACTTCATGCTTCGCCAATTCGGCTTCGGACAGGAAACGGAAATTGGATTAAACGGTGAAGAGCAGGGTCTTTTGCAACCAGTGGAGCGTTGGTCGGGGCGAACAAAACCCACCATTGCCATAGGACAGGAAATAGGCGTTACCGCCGTTCAAATGATGCAGGCCGCATCGGCTCTTGCCAATAACGGGGTCATGATCAAGCCCCATATTATCCGCAGGGTGGTGGATCCCCAGGGCCGGTTAGTCGAAGAAAGCGCACGACAGGAGCTGAGGCAGGTACTTCGTCCCGGGGTTTCCCCCCGAATTCTGGAATATATGTTCAGCGCATCGGGAACCGGGGGAACCGGGCGCAGGGCCACAGTAGACGACATAAATATATCGGTAAAAACCGGAACTGCGGAAGTAATTGATCCCGAAACAGGCAGATACTCCGATGAACTGTTTATCGCCAGCACGCTTGCAATTTTTCCCTTTGAAGACCCCCAATACATAGTCTATGTGATTATCCAGCATCCCAGGGGCGAGAGTTTTCTCGGCGGCGTCATCGCAGCTCCGGTGATTCGGGAGGTTGTCGAATTTCTCATCCCCTACCTTCAAATAAAACCGGAACCGGACAATGTGATTCGACTTCCAGGCAACATCGAAATTTTCGAACCGCTGCTGCCGCCCCTTGAAGACACTCTTCCGGACTTTCGCGGGTTGCCCCTTCGAACCATCATGCCCCTCTACGGTCGGGAGGACATTGAACTGCAGCTGAGCGGGAGCGGATGGGTCGTATCCCAGGAACCGGAACCGGGAAGTACTTTCGTTCCCGGAATGGAACTCCGGCTTCGGCTCAGCGACGGCGCAGTGGACAGCAGACGGGACAACGCAGTGGACGGCACAGGGGACAGCGCAGTGGACGGGGCGACGCCTTGATGCGATACCGCATATACAAAAATGCACGCGACATTCTCTGCGCCGAAATTGAGGGCATTACCCTTCACAGTACCCGCAATCCCCAAAAGGAAGCGCGTACTATTGTCGAAAGAAGCTTCGATACAGCGCCCCAAGGTTTGGTTGTTGTGGGCGGTGGCCTGGGATATCACCTGGACGCGTTGGCAAAGCGCTTTCCCGAACTGGATATTATTTGCCTGGAGCCTTTGAAGGAGTGGCCGGATAGTGTGCGTGCCAACGGAATAACCCTGGAAGCCCTTTGCTCCAGGTTCTATCTGGCGAACGCCGATTGGCGGGAGGACATACGGGATTGTTTTTACAGGGGATACGATCTCTTTGCGTTGGAAAGCCACCGACACTGCTTCCCCGAATTAATTTCGGAACTCGAACAGCTGAAAAACAGCTTCGGCAACCGGCAAGAAGTCAACCGCAATACCCTCAAGCGCTTCGGGTCTCTATGGGTACGCAATTTATTGTTTAATTTCCTGCGGCTCAGGGAAGACAAAAGCATACAATGTTTCGGTGGCAGCCTTCGAGGTATCCCCGCCCTGCTTTTGGCGGGGGGGCCCAGCCTGGACGAAATCCTTCCGTTTTTAGGTGAAATGAAAAAAAAAATGGTCATAGTCGCAGTCGATACGGCAATCGCGGCATGCAAACGGGTCGGCGTTCTCCCGGATTTTGTAGTCGCCGTGGATCCCCAGTACTGGAACACAAAGCACCTGCATCAAATGGCCGGGGAACCCGAACTCCCGCTGTTGATATCCGAAAGTTCGGCCTGCCCACGCAGCTTCAGACTCTACCCCGCAGCCCCCTATTTTTTTAAGTCGCACTTTCCGCTGGGAACCTATTTTGAAGAAAAACTTCTCCCCAGAGATGCACTGTCATCAGGAGGATCGGTAGCCACCGCCACCTGGGATTTTCTCAGGTACGCCGGGGTAACCAGAATTTACCTTGCCGGACTGGATATGGGTTTCCCGGGACATCTCACCCATTACCGGGGTTCCTATTTCGAGGAAATGATTACTTCGGAAGGGCGACGGTTGCACCCGGCGGAACAGGCTCATTTGGAATATCTCTATTCCGGCCGACCGGTTTATCGCGAAGACCATAGCGGGGAAAAGCTGCTGAGCGACCAGCGAATGGACGTCTACTGTCATTGGTTCGAAAGTCAATTTCGCAATAATCCGGAAATTATAAATTCAAGTCTTTCCAGGAGCAGCAGGCGGCTCCGGGGTGCGAAAACGGAGGACTACGAGCACATACGGCAACTAAAAGACCTTCGTCCAGAAATCGATCGGCGCCTGTTTGCCGCCAAAAACAACGACAATTCGCGCAGAATAGCCTCCCCCTTCATAAAAACACTACTGGCCCGGCTCAACCTGTCTCTCACCGATCTCAAAAGCATCTGCGACCATGCGCTGCAAATACTGGAACAACTGGAAACCCGGGATACAGCCGCAGCCCGGCGCGATGAACTGCTGGACGAGCTGGACTCCACCGACAAAAAGATTTTGGCTGACGGAGAACGGCGCATCGCGGGCTTTCTCATCGACGATGTAATGGAAACATTAACCACACAAAAAGATCCGGAAAATTTCGAACAGGCGCTGGAACGAAGCAGGCAGTTCTATTCGACGCTGGGCGAGGCCGCGGGCACACATATGAATCTCATAAAAGCAGTTTCAAATCGTGTCAAGAATTACGCCGGGATTGCCGAAGATTTTTAATAGAGAGAAAACCCCTCTCCTTAAAAACGGTGTGCGCTTCGACGTCCAGGCACACCGTTTTTTTTCTTCTTCTCCGGTTACCCTCAATTCGACAGCTCAACCATTCCCGGCACTTCAAACCGACGGGTAGCAGGAAAAATAATTTTCTTTTTGAACCTGTGACGCCCGGTTATGAGCACCTCGCTCTCACCACCGGGCACCCGATAGAGCACCGCATGAATCCTGGTTGCAGGCTGGGGAAGCACAGAACCAACCCTGAAGGCCCGTTCCCTGATCTGATAGAAAAATTCCCCTGCCCGTCGCTCTATCAGACGGGTATGTGAAAAATCCCTTATGGCTTCAATTACCGCCGACGGTACATCCACCAAATTGCCGCCGTCGGTTTCGAAACGGTCTACGTGAATTTCGTGACTTTCGCGAGCCCAGCGCAGCATAAAAGGTCCGGGAAATACAGGCGGCATTTTCAATTCGGCATGCAGTTTTTCGGCCTGCTTGCGGATTATGTCCAACCCAAGCCCCCGCCCCGAAATACCCGGATTTTCCGCCTCTCGACCCAATCCACCGGAGGTATTATCGCCACTGTTTAGCGCTGAGCCGTCGACTGCGTACCATCCCCCGCTATCCCGGTAGACAAGTTCCAGGATATCCCGGGAGGGAACATCCCCCTCCAACAATTTGAGCGAAACAAATATTTTCGTTTCTTCTCCCCTGCAATGGGATAGACTGTTATTTATCAAATGAATCAGAACCTGCATGCGGGTGTGCATGGCGCAGTTTCCGACGAGAAAAGAATTTATCTCGCATATTAGCTCCGGTGGCCGGAAACCGGAAGAAGAACAAATAGAAGCCAGGTATTGATCCAGGAATTGCGAAATATCAGTCCCGGCATTGCCAGCTCTCGTCGAAAGATCAAACGCTTCATCCAGCAAGCGCTGGGCCAGGGTCGGCGGATCCTCCTGCAGCCTGCTCAAACGAACAAGACGAATGATGGAATTCAGTTCGCAGGTTCGCTCACCGGACTCGCCTGCAACAGCGGTTCCCGAGAAAACAGATATTTCATTCAGCCCGGCGGATTTCAATTGTCCTGCCAATTGTTCAGCAGATAAAGTGGAACTCAAACCGAGATGAAGCCAGGATCCGGGAGCAACTGCTCGCTCCTTTAGCTGGTCAACAGGCGGATCGATAAAAAACAAGACGCCCTGGTTCCGAATACTGTTTAAAAGTACGTATATGCGCGGCCAGGGAAGCTCCTCCAGCTCCGAAAGTCGGCAACGCACCGAAAATGTACTACCCGTTTCCCCATAGCCACCGTGATCCCCGGCATCGTTCGCAGCGCCAACAGGCCGGGGAATATGCGAAGCGGTATCGCGAATTGTGCCGCCTTGTCCACCTTGGTTATTTTGGCTTCCTTGGATACCTTGGTTATTTTTGCCGCCTTGGATACTTTGGTCATTTTGGCTGCATTGGATACCTTGGTTATTTTGGCCGCCTTGGCCGCTAAATCGCGCCTGCAGTTTTGCGTCAGTTTCCGGATCGGGAAAATTCGCACTGGCGTTTTCAGCCAGGTCTTTTTTCAACGCCAACTTCAGCTCCCGTATTTTGTCGACGTTATCCGCTACCAAATCGGCGGATGCACCGACCAGATCTTCGAGGATTGACACCTGTCCACAGGCAAACCCATCGCCGTAGTACAGAGCAAGGTACTTGAGAGAATGAAGCAGTCGCTTTAATTCCCCCGTCCCCGATTCGCCACTATCCGTCGCGGCAGCGGGAATATGCCCGGTTTGTCCGTATCGGGCCTCAACCTTTTCGAGTTCAGCAATGAGCATCTGCATATCGGCGACATATAATGTGCGAAGTTTTTGATCCCTGTTCATTTTGCCATTTCTATTATCAATTCTATTGCGTCGATGGAAAGCTGGGTGCGTTCGGCTATTTCATGCAAACTTCTTCCCTGGTCATACAGGCCCACTACCCGTTTCCGGGGATCGGGTTCGGCATGGGACTGACCTTCGCTGGCGGCACTTTTTTCCTCCGGTGATTTCGGCATTGGTGATTTCGGCATTGGTGATTTCGGCGCCGGGGTAACGCTGCCCGGCTGCTTCTGTGGTTCCGGTTGTTGCGGTTGTTGCGGTTGTTCCGCCACTGCAGTGGGCTGCCGTTTTCGCTTTCGACTGTTTTCCAGAATGCTCGTATAACGATCGTCGGCCTCGGTTACCATGCGATATAGTTGCCCAAGCTCTTCGATACGCTTTTCCGTATTTTCTTTCAGCTTTTTGAGTTTTGCAGACTCGTTGTTGAGTATTTGCACATTTGATTCTGTAGTCTGATTGAGGTCGGTAATAATTCCGTTCACTTCCCGCTGGAGATTATCCAAAAACGATTTATTGCCGTAGTTTTTCAGTATTTGATGGCGAAGCAGCAGATACATCAAGGCGAGAACAGCCATATTTATGACGAGTAACAGAACAAAATCCATATATTTAACCAGAAACGCGCTTCGCTGAGAGCGCAGATTGCAGGCACTCTATCCGCTGATATCTATTCTGTTGCCAAGGTCAGGATCTTTAAAAATGTCTTCTTCCCTTTTATCCACGGACTCATCTCCATCCCTGCGCTTTTCCCGATCCGAAGAAGAGGAACCGCCATTGCCGCTTTGATCGTCATGCATTTTTTCAGCACCAATACCAGTTTCATTGGTTTTCCCCACCCGTTTATCGGCAAGCTTCGCTTCCTGTTCAATTTCCTGTGCCGCAACTTGTTGCGCATGCAAAGGCGCCTCCTGCTGCGCAGCCTGCTGCTTACTTACCTGATTGAGACGAACAAATAAATTTTGGAGGTCAAGCGGTTTTAGCGACATGTCTTAACTTCCCTCCCACCGACGGGGTTTTACACCCTCTCCTTGGGTTTCATGCTAATATCGTCTTCTATTTCTTCGTATTTGGAAACCTTCACCATACCGTTTTCATTCACAAAAGTTACAGCTTTGAATTCGTTTCTCACTTCCAGCGTCGCGTCCTTGATGGACACTTTTACTCCGGGAAAAACCATAGCGGATGCGGATACTTTTCCGTTCGCCTTTAGCTCCGCGAGATAACTATGCACCTCGGCTTTTTCATCTTCAATTTCATCAACCCTGGTTTGCAAATCCATTTGTTCCGTTTTGAAAATTTTATATTTCTGCATGCGATCTTTTGGAAGTTTGCGCTTGAGCTTGATGGCTTGTTCTATCCGATTAACATCTTTGGAAAGCTCATCCAGGCGTTCGGATATTTCCCTCTCCTCTTTCTGAAGCAAATCGAACTTTTCCTTGCTTTTGGGATCAAAGCCCACTTCAAGAATGGTTTTCATGTTGGCAACAGAACCCAGCGTTTTCGCGTTAATTTCTTCCACCGCGCGAAGATTGCCGCCAACGATACTCGCCCTCTTGCCTTTGCAAAGTATTTTTTTGTCGGAAGATACATTGCTATTGATAATACCGTTGGAAACCACAACCATCCCCACCGATTCCACATGGGTATTTTGTATAAATTTGGCGTATACATTGCCACCTGAATGAATGAGTCCGCTCTCTCGCCCATTCATTCCCTGCCGAATTATTACATCGCCTTCGGCATCAATCTCGCATTTTCCCACGGATCCGGTTATCTCGATGTTTCCCGCCGCCTTCACTGAAAAGCCGTCTTCCACGTTGCCGTTAACGATTACCGTACCCAGAAAGAGAATGTTACCGGTTTGGAGATCCACACCACTGTTCACCACGTACACCGGCTCAACGCTCATTTTGCCGGCCACTATAATTACCTGTCCGTTGATCTCGGATATGGCGGTAAGTTCGTCATCACTGAGGCGCACGTTGTTTCCAACTTCCATTTGACAAGGCTCACCCGGCTCAGCCGGAATAAATTTGCCTGTTACGGACTGGCCCGGCTCTGCCGCTGTGGGTTTGATAACCTTCGCCAGCACCTGACCGGCTACAACGTTGTTAATATTGTTTAGCTCTTTAAAGTCGACTTTTCCGTCTATTTCCTTGAGACGGATGCTATCCGTCTGGATTTCAAAGTTGTACAGCACCTTGCCATTTTCGCCGTTTTTGGGTTTACTGCCTTCGGCAACCAGTACAGGTCGGCTGTATACGGGATTATCGGCGAGATCGGCAATTATGTCTTCGATATAGCCGTGCACAATGCCATACTTTTGGAGAAATGACATAATGAAATCCTTGTCGGGGTCGGCACCCCGCTCGCCGGCGGGACTAATGGTTAGATAAGCCGACATCTCCATATCCTGAATTTTAATCGAAAGCTGTGCGTCCTGGGTCGGATCGTGGCGGAGGTCGGCAATTTTCACCCACATATTGTCCGCTTTTTTGACGAGCTTGCTCACCATGAGCTTGTCAAACGAGACCACGTTTTTTTCGTTCAGAGCATTGAGAGCCATGCGCTCGTTAACCCGGGGTCCGTCACCTTCGGGCACTGAAATCTTCATTAAAACCGAATCCACATTCTTTCTTATAAAAATGCGGCCAGCTTGATGCCCGTCCATTTCGAAATTGATATCAAAGCTGTCTTCCACCAGGGATTCGTCTTTCTCAAGAACCCGGCTATTCGCCGGATACGCGAGAATACAACAGGGTTTTTTCCCCACCCCCATCATTCCGCCGGAACCCGGATCCAGAATTTCGTATTCAATCTTTTTTATTGAAGTGCTCAGTTCGATGGAAGCTTGCTTGAGAGCGTCCTGAAGATTGTCGCCCGAAACATTGACATAGCGCTGCTTTTTATCTGCGTCCAAACGCTGCTGCAAATAATCGCGTATCTGTTTCAGGCCAACCATGGTTAAAAAATTCCTTTTTTGATATTCGTCAGCTTTGCGCGAAGCCGCATTATCGCCTTTGTGTGTAGCTGACTGACTCGGGATTCGGTAACTTCCAGAACTTTGCCAATTTCCTTTAGCGTAAGATCCTCGTAATAGTACAGAACAAGAACCGTTTTTTCTTTTTCGGGCAACTCCTGAATGGACTGAATAATTACCCGCTTGACCTCTTCTTTTTCCACGATAGTGTCCGGACCAAAACTATCCGGGCTTTCGATGCTGTCGGCGATGGATACCTTGTCGTTATCTTCTCCGGTGTACCAAACGTCGTTAAGACTGAGTATGCTGGTGCCGCTTACCCTGAGCATGGCTTTTTCGAATTCCTTATCCGTCATGCCCAGCTCTCTGGCTATTTCCGCGTCACTTGCGGATCTACCGAGACTGGCCTCCAGACGGTGAATGGCATCTTCTATTTCCCTGGATTTCTGACGCACTGACCTGGGCACCCAATCGATGGCCCGCAACTCGTCAAAAATAGCCCCTCGAATACGGGTCACCGCATAGGTTTTGAACTTTACATGCTTGTCGGGATCGAACTTTTCAATGGCATCAAAGAGGCCAAACACGCCGTAACCAACGAGATCGTCGAATTCCACATTCTGCGGCATTCCAACGGCCACTTTTCCCGCAACGTATTTTACAAGGGGTGCGTACTGCTTGACCATGCGGTCTCTTATCTCAGGATTTTTGTTTTTTTTATATTGCCTCCAGAGCTTTAATTCATCCTGTTCCGTATAGGTCGTTTCAGCCATTTTTCCCCTCACTCAGGCACTATCCCTTTTTAAGGGCGGTTCGTATTGCTTCGGCATATATCTTCGGATCCATATCCATTTCGTCGGCCGGGGCCTTGCTTTCTCGGGAACCCGAAAAATCGGGTTCAATTTCGCTGTCGGCCGCAGCTGCGCCTTCCCCTTCTGAAGATTCATTTCCGTCGTTGAAGCTGTTTTCGTGGAATGCAGCGGAAAAACCGGAAATATCTGGCAAATTTTTCAAATCGGAATAAAAAACATCGTCTTCGAAAGACGGAGAAGCACCGTCCGACAAATTGCCGCTATCCCCATGAACTTCTTCTACAATGCCGTTTTCTTTTTCCGTAAAAATATCGCCCGGCGTGGCGACGTCATAACCGACCAAAGGCCCGGTTCCGCCCGGCTCCGTGGTGCCACTTTGGGAATCCCCAGACTGCTGATTTACTTCCCTGCGGAGGGTTTCGGCCTGGTCTTCACTTTCGTCATCTACCAGGATGTTTACCCGTTCCCCGCTTTTTCTGTCCCCGGAATTGAGGTCTCCTGCGATATCGCCGCCCAACAAATCATCGCCTGGAATAGTGACTCTCAATTCAGTGAGCAACTCCGGTATGTATTTTTGAATTACAAAAAAGGCAGCAGCACCAAGGGCCGCCGACAGCACAGAGCCTGCAAACATGCGAAACACCATGGTTCCCAGGTCCACACGGCCGACAATACCGCCTATGATGACCAGGGCGAGACCAACCAGGGCGGATCTGACTGCAAAACCAATTATACCTTTCATTAAAATACAACCTTCGTACCTAATATTATACCTTACGCCATGTATTACAACACCGTCAACTCTATCTACTTGAACAGACGTTTCAGAAAACGTCCCAAACCTCCTCCTACCCGATATTCAATTTTCTCCAATCGACCTACTATCTGGTTTACACAGGCACTGGCCTTTGACCGGGGTTCGAGAACTGAAAATGGCTTTTGCTTCCGCACGGCATCGCGCACAGCAGTGTCTTCAAAAACATATCCCAAATAGTCGATCTTCAAATTGAGAAACTGGGAAGCTATGTTGATTATCCGTTGCGCAACTTTTTTTCCCTCGGTCACAGAGGAAACCCTGTTTACAATCAGCTTGAGACTTAAACTCAAATTATCGATTTCGGTAGCGATAATCTTGATTATACCGTAGGCATCGGTAATTGCAGTGGGTTCCGGCGTAGTTACAATTATCGCGTCATCGGCGGCGGCGATAAACGAAAGGACGTTGCTGTTCACGCCGGCGCTGGCATCAATTATTATTACATCCGCTGACGAGAGCTCGGTCAGTTCGCGAATAAACGCCATGCGCTCCTCTTCGGTCAAATTCGCCAATTTGCTGAACCCACTGGCGCCGGCAACCAGCTGAATGCCATAGGGGGTGTCCATGAGAATATCTTTCATGGTTTTTTGCTTGCGGATGAGATGGTAAAGATTGTATTTGGGAATAATTCCCAGCACCACGTTTACATTGGCGAGACCCAAATCGGCATCCATGAGAACCACCCGTTTGCCAAGCTTTCCATAGGCAATTGCCAGGTTGGTGGAAAGATTGGTTTTGCCTACGCCGCCCTTCCCCGAGGCAACGGTAATTATCCTGGTTTTGGAACTCGCAAATTTGCTGTTGTTTTTCATTATTTCGCGCAACGCTTCTGCCTGATCTGCCATCATTGATCCGCCTTTTTATCGTAGTCTTCTTCCAGCCGCTGACGATCAACCTTGAATCCGCTGAGACGCATCAGGAATTGCTTTTTGTCGGCTTTCTGAATATCGTTGGGCACCGATTGCCCGTTGGTGAGGAAACTCACCTCCTTGTTTTTTTCCCACAAACTGCTAATAACCGTGCCAAGGCTATTTGTTTCGTCGATTTTGGTGATGATGACCGAACTGTAGTTAAACGGCTCGAACTGCTGCATAATTTGCTTGATGTCCGAACTTCGGGTGCAGGCACTAACCGCAAGATGTACCTCGGCCTGGTTTCCGCAGGCCCTCAACAGATTGTTCATCCGTCCCAGGGTTTCAAATTCATTGGGACTTCGTCCGATTGTATCGATAAAAATCATATCTACGTCGTGGTACAAATCGAGCCACTTTTTGAGCTCTTCCCCCGATTCCGCAGCCTCTACCGGAATGCCCATAATTTCTCCATATGTTTCAATTTGCTTCTTGGCGCCGATGCGATAATTGTCCAGGGTAATAATTCTCACCGACCTGGCGATACCATCTATTTTGCCCAGGTGATATTGGGCTGCCATTTTGGCAATAGTAGTGGTTTTTCCGACTCCCGTGGGTCCCACCAACACGACGATCCGCGGTCGGGATCTGGGCTGCTGAACGCAAAAATGTATGCTATCTCCGATCCACTCCAGAACTTTCTGCTGAACGAACTCCTTGTCTTCCAGCTGATCCATGGAGAGCCCGCGGCAAAGCTTTGCGATGCTGGCCGCGTATTTAGTGCTGAATTCATTTTCTTCGAGAAGTTCGCGCACCGCCACCAGAGCTTCGGGTTCGCTCTCAAATTTGGACTCGGGGTGGGCCGGCGAATTTTTGTTCACTTCATCCCGCAGGTTCTTGAGTTCGGCCAGAATTTTTGTCATTGTAACCGAGTCCTTCATCCCGGCAGCTTTGAGCAGTTCGCCTTTGGCATTGTCCAGGCTGGAATCCATGACCGGCAAACTTTCTGTTTGGAACATGCGGTGATTTGCGGGAACATGAGTTCGCTTGCTGGCGGTCGGTACAGAAGCAGGTGCTCTTCTCAGCGGTTCGCTATTTACATATCCGCTCACCTCGACGGCATCTCTCCTGAACATTCCGAGGAAGCCGCCAATCTGCTTCTGTTTCCGCTGCAGAATTCTGGCTTTCTCCCCGTATTTTTGGGTTACAAGATCTTCGGCCTCCCGGTATGAAGCTGCTACCTCAATAAAATATTTGTTACTCATTTTTCTTCGCCCATTCCTTTGTATATCATGGTTTTTTATTTTACCCTAGTCCTTTTTTCCTTCCACCGAAATTCCGATTGCGCCAACGGATTCAATGCTGACCTCGGGAATTATTTCAGGCACGGACAAGACGACCAAATCCGGTATATCCCTCCGGGTACCAGCTTTGACAAGGGGTCTGGTTACCTCCTGGGTAAGCACAATTGGCAGGTATCCGGAATCCTGAACGGTTTTGACACTGTTCACGGTGGCGTTGATCCATCGTCGATGAAGATCGGGATCCAGTGCGGGAACAACGCCCGCCGCCGTTTGCTGCCGACTTTCGATAAGATCCCGTTCGAGTCCCGGCTCCAGGGTTATTACATGGATCAGCTTGTTTCCGTCGGAGTACTGCAGACAAATTTGACGCGCCAGCCCCTGGCGAACTTTCTCTATTAAATAGGGAATATCGTCCTTCGCCAGCTTCGCGTAATCGGCCAGGGTTTCCAGAATGGTCACCATATTTCTTATGGACACCTGTTCCTGCAAAAGGCCTTGCAAAACTTTCTGAATATCGCCGATCCCAAGCAAATTCTGAACTTCTTCCACAACCGCGCTGTAATCTTCACGCAACCCGTCCAGCAGCCCCTTGACTTCCTGACGACCCAGGATGCCCGCTGCGTTTCGTTTAACAAGTTCGGTGAGATGGGTTGCAATAATGGAAGGCGGATCCACGACAGTGTACCCCGCCCGTTCGGCCCGATCCCGATCCTGCTCAGCGATCCAAAGCGCAGGAAGTCCAAATGCGGGATCCTGGGTCTTTTCACCCTCTATTTCTTCACTTACCCCTCCGGGATTAATGCACAGAAAACTGCCCATGCGCAGCACGCCCCTTCCCACCTCAACGCCGCGAATTTTAAGGCAATATTCGCTGGGTTCCAGTCTCATGTTGTCAATAATACGTATGCGGGGAACAATGAGACCCAGATCCAGGGCGGATTCTCTTCTGATTTTGGTAATGCGCTCCAGAAGTTCCGCCCCTTGCTCGGTATCCACAAGGGGCACAAGACCATAACCCAACTCCAGACTGATGGGATCCAGAGGCGCGACCTTGGGAAACTCTTGCCGGGCGTCGGCAGGAGCGATGGCTTCCGCCGCGGCGTCCCGGGCAGCGCGACTTTCCCTTTCGTTTCGGCGGATTCCGAGTCGGTAGGCCATCAACCCGGAAAGTGCCGCCATGGGAATCAGCACATACCAGGGGAATCCAGGGAGAAAGGCGAGAACCAGAAGAAACAGTGCCGCTATCCAGTACACCCGATCCTGGAGACCGAATTGCGCGATAACGTCCTTGCTGAAACTTCCGTCGCTGACGGCCCTGGTCACAATCAAACCGGTGGCGGTAGATACCAAAAGGCTGGGAAACTGGCTCACAAGGCCGTCTCCTATGGTCAAACTCACGTAGGTTTGCACCGCAATGTTTAAACTTTCGCCGTGGATGGTAAGGCCGACAAGCACCACCAAAC
>JACSEG010000149.1_pt1 | contig 13546 bp, 9 predicted proteins | sample 8225521 | NCBI WGS metagenome assembly JACSEG01 (sample SAMN15705060, study PRJNA637333) | viral metagenome | isolation source: viral RNA from sea star tissue | host: Pisaster ochraceus | place: USA:Santa Cruz | collected 2018
TGCGTATCAAATAGCAGCCAAGAGTACGCTCGAACAAGAAAAGAATCTTTTTCTTCTTCAAAATACGGTTGTGGATTTTCTTCTCGAAGAGAAGAAGGGAAGCAAACGAGTTTGTGGAGTGATAACCGAGCGGAACACGAAGATTACCGCAAAGAGCGTGGTACTTACCACAGGAACGTTTTTAAACGGAACTATCTTTATGGGCGAGTACATGGCCGATGGAGGAAGGTTGTCAGAACCTTCGGCACGGGGATTAGAAAAGGTCCTGTGCAATGTGGGGATTCGTATGGGACGGCTCAAAACGGGAACACCGGCACGAGTTCATCGACGTTCACTAGACTTTGACAAGCTTAGCCCGCATTTTGGAGACGATCAGATCATACCGTTTTCCTTTGAAGAGGAAATGTTAGAAAAAGACCAAGTGGCATGCTACGGAACTTTTACCACCCCAAAGACACACCAGTGTATCAGAGAAAACATATCTCGTTCTCCGCTTTTCTCGGGAAAGATGGTGGGGTCGGGACCTCGATACTGTCCCTCGATAGAGGACAAGGTAAAAAAATTCCCGGACAGAGACCAACATCAGGTAATGATAGAGCCAGAGGGCTTGCAAACAGACGAGATGTACCTCAATGGCATTTCGACTTCTCTTCCCGAAGATGTGCAAACACAATTTATTCATACGATACCCGGATTAGAACAGGCGGAGATCCTGCGTCCTGGATATGCGGTCGAATACGACTACTGTGATCCGTCACAACTAAAAGATAGCTTGGAAAGCAAGAAGATTCAGGGGCTTTTTCTTGCGGGTCAGATAAATGGCACATCTGGTTACGAGGAGGCTGCGGCACAGGGGTTGCTCGCGGGCATAAACTCGGCAGCACAGATACACAAGCAAGACCCTGTAGTCCTTAGTCGTAGTGAAGCCTACATAGGGGTGCTGATAAACGATCTTATAAGCCTAGGAACAAAAGAACCCTATCGCATGTTTACTTCCCGTGCAGAACACAGAATGAACCTTCGTCATGACTCCTGTGACAAGAGACTTACGCATATCGGGCACGCAGTTGGGCTTATACAAGATCTGCAGATGAAAAACGTAGAGAAACAAAAGGAAGAAATTGCCACGGTAAAACATGAACTAGAGAATCGTTTTGTAAAGAAGCCAGATTGCGAAAAACACCCCGAACTACAGCGCTTTCTTGGGAAGAGTTTTCACCATGTATTGAAGCAGGCAACGATGACGATAAAAGAATTGATGGATTACGACGGCACCATGTTTAACACCCAAAGATACAGCAAACAAGCGTTAAAACAAAGCGAAATTGACATCAAATACGATGGATATATACGAAGACAGGAAAAAGATATCATAAAATTAAAAAAACTAGAAAAAACGCTAATATTTAACCACATAGATTACGATAATATAATAGGGTTATCGAATGAGAGTAAAGAAAAACTTAAAGAACATAAGCCACAAACGCTACAACAGGCTTCTCGCATATCAGGTGTGCGACAGTCGGACATAGCGATAATGATGATGATTTTAAATAAAAAAACCAATAACAAAGGATGGGTAAAATTATGAGAAAAACTTTTAGACTAACATTACTTTCTATAGCATTTTTATGCTTTTTAGGAATACAGGGTGTTTTTGCTCAATTATCTGACACACAACATTCAATAAACTGGTCTGGAAATCTAGACTACTCTAAGCTAATCGCGGAAAAATATAATAATCCGCTATTCGTATTCTTTGTTGATGTGCCGCCGAGTGCCGTATCAAAAAGCGTTTACAACGGAACCTTGTCTAACGACATAGTTGCAAACAAAGTAAACAGCAGTTTTGTACCTGTTCTCGTTCAAGGAGACACGGTCGTACAGGACAGCTATAACATTACTGATTTCCCGACCCTGCTTATTCTTGATCCAAGAAACTTTACGGAGATAAGTAGACTCGTAGGAATCATGACTTCTGACATAGTGTTTACCCTTATGCAAAACGCATTAGAAACCATTAGAATTGGTGGAAACGTAAGAGCAGAGAGAGATAGAATAGGTCTTCTTGGTGGTAACGAAAGTACCACTTACGGTAACAATAACCTTACATATAGTCTTACAAGCAGCCGACAGGCACTTGTATACGAGTACAAGGGTGGAGCTTTCCTTTTCTTAGGAGAAAAAAATTGGGTGCACAGCACTCCTTTCTATCCAAGAATAAGCTACTCGCAGTTTCATATGGACGAAAACCACTTCTTCATTTCTAACAGAGAGTTAAACATTTACTTTGCCCTTCCACGAGAGCGAGGAAAGAGTTTTTGGGTACTCAAGAAAGGAAAGAAAGACAGAACGAACATAACAGAAGACGAGTGGATTGTTGCGGGAAGAATAGATGAAATTGTTCCTGGAAATCTAGAAAAGTACATTATAGAAAACACGACTGTAGGACAAGAAAACTAGAAAACTTAAGATCTTTGATGTGTGTGTATGTTGTAGAACACGTTCTTGACATATACACAGGTCTCGCTCTTGAACAAGCGCTTTTTCACAGCAACACTAACAGCAGCAGCAACAGTAGTACTAGTAGCAACACTAACAGCAGCAGCAACCCCCAGCAGCACCACCCACAGCAAATAATAAAACCGAGCATTCTTTTCTGGCAAAGCAAGCCCGCTGTAGTCATCGGAAGAAACCAGAACCCCTGGTTAGAATGCAACTTTTCAATTATGAACAAACATCAGGTACAACTTGCACGTAGAGATAGCGGAGGAGGAACCGTGTATCACGATGAGCAAAATGCAAACATTTGTATCATCTCTGCATCGCAGCACGACCAGGTACAGAGGAACCTCTCTTGTTTTCAAAAACTCTTGTCTGGATTAGGGGTCGAGGTGGAATCGAACGAGAAGCACGACCTGCTGTTGGACGGAAAAAAAGTGTCGGGCAGTGCCATGCGATACACCAAGAACATGCTTTTGCATCATTTTACCCTGCTGCTTTCGCCAGACACAAAGCACCTGCAAAGCATGCTCTCTAGTCGGGCTCAGAGCACGATACAGAGTACGCTACAAAGCAGCGCGGTTCTGTCAAGACGATCCGAAGTCGATGCAACCGGGCTTCGGTATCAAGAGATAGTCTCTCGGTTTATAAAAGAACTTCCTGACATGTCTGCGATGCTATCGATACAGGATTTTCATGCAACGGGAAGGGAAGAAGCACAGGTTCACTCTATTCCCAACTGTGATGCTTTTGTGGCAGAGAGAACATGGAAGGAGCTTTTCTACGAAGAAAGGCAACGACTTATGAGTGAGCAGTGGTTGTACGGAAGAACGCCGTCATTTAGCCTAGAGATTAAAAGAGACTCGGATCAGAAAACCTATCGTATAGAATGCAGCAGGGGGTGTTTGGACAAGATAGTTCTTGATGACACGGTCGTGTTTTCTTCCCCAAAAGAGGAGGGGGAAGGGGGTGAAGAAGGGAGCGAAGGGGGCGAAGAAATTCGCATAAGTAATGATTCGTTACGGGCGTTTCTTAAAAGAAACAAAGATGCTATACTAGAGGAAGTAGTGCAAAAACTACGAGAAACAATATATGGAGAAAACTAAACATGAGTGTTCACATTAATGCTTCTGAGGGAGCTATAGCAGATAAAGTCTTACTTCCGGGGGATCCTCTTCGGGCGAAATACATAGCAGAGACCTTTTTAGAGGGGGCAGAGTGCTACAATACGGTTCGTTCAGCCTTTGGCTACACAGGGACGTACAAGGGAAAGCGGGTTTCGGTACAGGCGACCGGTATGGGACAGCCGTCCGCTGCGATCTACATAAACGAGCTGATTCAGTTTTTTCATGTCAAAAAACTATTTCGTATAGGATCCTGTGGGGCCTTGCAGCCAGATCTTAATTTAAGAGACCTTGTTGTTGCTATTTCTGCTTCGACTGACTCTCAGATGAACCTGCTGCGTTTTAAAGGCATGCAATATGCGGCAACCGCGGACGCAGAGATGTTGTTTCAATGCTACGAGCATTGCAAGAGCAATGGAATCAAGGCTCAGTACGGTCCGATCTTTTGCTCCGATACGTTTTACGGAGATGATCCGAATTCGTGGAAGCTGTGGGCGGAATACAATACGAAGGCAGTGGACATGGAAACATCACAACTGTACACGCTTGCCGCAAAGTACTCGGTGCAGGCATTGAGCATACTGACAGTAAGCGATAGCTTGGTACACAATACGTTGACGAGTTCTGAGGACAGAGAGCGTAGCTTTTCAGAGATGGTAGAGGTCGCACTCAACGTAATATAATATAACGACGAGTCTTCAGGAACAAAAAAACAATAATAAATAAGCAACAATAAATAAAAAGCAAAAACAACTATAAAGGTAGTTGTTAAGGAGAAATTATGCCACAGGCAAACAAAACACAAGTACGCTGTAAAACAGCAACGGAGTTACTCCGGTACATAGAGACAGCCAACATAGAATACATGGACATACAGTTCGGAGATATGTTTGGGCGACTCCATCACATCACCCTCGTTGCGGGCACCATAGAAGAGGAGCAACTTAGCCAGGGCTTTCCCTTTGACGGTTCCTCGATTCGCGCATGGAAGGGCATAGAGAAGTCGGACATGTTGTTCGTCCCCGATCTTGCGAGTATCTTTCTTGATCCCTTTCGCAGCAGAAAAACGTTGGTATGCTATGGAGATATCGTAGATCCTCATACGGGAGAGCTGTACAATCGTTCACCCCGCAGCATTGCAAAACTTGCGATGCAGTATCTAAAGAGTACGGGCATAGGTGACGTAGCCTTCTTTGGTCCAGAGCCAGAGTTCTTTCTTTTTGACAGCGCTAATTATGAAGTAAGCACGAACAGGGTGCTGTACGAAATAGATACGATGGAAGGGGAATGGAACTCTGCAAACGAGATAGGAGCACACGGAAACACCATCAAGAACAAGGAAGGCTATCTTCCTGTTTCACCACAAGACAGTGGCATGGACTTGCGTTCAGAGATAACGAGCAAGATGCAAGAGATGGGCTTGACAGTTTTCTTGCACCACCACGAGGTGGCGACAGCTCAGGCAGAGGTCGGTATAAAATATGACGACTGTGTTTACAGCGGTGACATAGTTCATAAGTACAAATATGCGGTGAAGAACACGGCCGCGAGTTTTGGAAAGACAGCGACCTTTATGCCCAAACCTCTCTACGGAGATAACGGAAGTGGCATGCATGTGCACATGTCTATCTGGAAGGGGGACGAGAACATTTTTGCTGGAGATAAGTATGCGAACTTGTCTCAGACGGCTTTGTATGCCATCGGCGGATTGTTGAAAAACGGTCGTGCGCTGCAGGCGTTTACGAACCCATCGTTAAACAGTTTTCGAAGATTGGTTCCTGGCTACGAGGCGCCAGTAAGACTTGCATATAGTGCAACAAATAGATCGGCTGCGGTGCGGATCCCCCATGTATCGGGAAGCAAATCAAAACGATTTGAGTTCCGTTGTGGCGATGCATCAGGAAGCCCCTATCTTGCCTTTGCAGCGATGACTATGGCCATGATAGACGGTATACGCAACCAAATAGATCCAGGAGAGCCCTTGGACAAGAACATCTATGATCTTCCTCCCGAAGAACTGCATGACACTCCTTCCACCTGTGAAGGTCTTGAAACTGCTCTTAATGAGATGGTAAAGAACAACGGGTTTCTGGTAGCAGGAGATGTGTTTTCTGAGGATTTTATAGAAAGCTATGTAGAATACAAGAAAAGCACGGAGATAGAGCCCGCAAAGCTGTATCCAACGGCTTTGGAGTACGAACTCTACTACAACTGCTAACGCGGCTCGCTTGCGCGAACCTACAGGTCCGCGCTAGCTAGCAGGAGTAGCAGACTTAAAGGATTCCAAGACCTCTTGGTTCGAGGGAATAGAAACCGCAGCACCTTTCTTAGAAACGCACAGAGTGGAAGCCATAGCGGCAAAATTAAGAACATGCGACATTGGTTCTTCCTTTAGCAATCCAGCAATAAAAAAACCGATAAAGGTATCTCCCGCAGCAGTGCTATCCACGACATCTGTTTCGTACGAATGATAATGTACGGTCGATTCATCGCACTGTTTGTATATGCCACCTTCAATCCCCAACGTTATCAATATGTTTATGGTAGGGTATCGCTCGCAGAGTTCAGCAAGAGCTTGGTTAACGCTTGCGTTTTTCTGAGAGGCAAAACAAAGGAGCTCCTGTTCGTTCAGTATCAGGGTATCGACACCTTCTAGATTTAGATTCAGAATTTCCACATCGATGGGAGTAGGATTAAAAAAGATACGGATCCCTCGTTTTACTCCCTCTTCAATCAAGTAGGGTATGTTGCTTATCTCGTTTTGGAGCAGAAGGATATCCATAGATGTAAAGTTTTCTAGAACAGAGTCAATGTGCTCTTTTGACACGCAGTCGTTGCTTCCTGCAAAAAGCAAGATGCAATTTTCTCCGTTCTTATCGACCTGTATCACGGCATGCCCCGTGTTCACATCGCTCGTAATGACATGTTGGGTGTTGATGTCGTACTGTTTTAGCGTCTTCAAAAGAAATTTTCCAGAGGAACCGCAGTTTCCCGCATGATACGTGGGAATGCCAGCCTTTCGAAGGGCCACGCTTTGGTTTAGTCCCTTTCCCCCTGCAAAAGACTCCATGCGTGAGGACGCCTTCGTTTCTCCTTCAACTACAAACGAATCCACAGTGTATACGTAGTCGATGTTCAGCGAACCAAAATTTAATACTTTCATTTCATTAACGTAAAACTATGGTAGATCTTGTTTGTTGACAAAAAATTGTTCTAATAAAAGCAATGCTTAGCAACAACGAGAAACAACGGCTACCAATTCAGTTCTCTTCCCGTGTAATCAACAAACAGAGGATCTCCTATTTTCCAAGATCGTATTGTTTCTATAATAAGTGGACAGGTTTCTTCTAGGGTAAGCGGCGCTTGCGAACCTCCCATATCTGTCTTAATCCAACCAGGATGGAGTGCAAAACAAGCAATGTTTTCAAGTTCTACTTCTCGGGCTAGAATACAAAAAGCCATGTTCATCGCAGCCTTTGATACGGCATACGAGTAAAACTTCGGTGTTTTTGTATCCGTAATGCTCCCGTACTCACTGCTCACGCCGACTATTTTTGCATTGTTGTTAAAAGCAGAAGCAAGGAACAAGTGCTTTGTAATTTCCACCGGAGCTGCTGCATTTATAAAAACGGCATCGGAAATAGTCTGCGCATCAACTTTCCGTAAAGAATCCCCCTCTTTTTTGGGGAAAACGCCCGCGTTGTGGATCAGCAAGTCTATCTTTTCTCCCTTGAGGGCAGAAAGAAAGACCTCAGCAGCCTCTTTTGGCTTTGTTACGTCCTGCGTTACACGAATTATCCTATCGGTACTCTCTTCTTGGGGATTTCTTGCTCCCGCGACTACAAAATCATTTTGGGAAGCATACAGCTCGGTGAGAGCCTTTCCTATGCCTCTTGATGTCCCTGTTATGCATACGTTCATATATATAGTATAGTCTATACACGTCTTTTATGTTTTCAATGTATTCTAAAGAATAAGCAGGCAAGCAAGCAGGCAAGCAAGCAGGCAGGCAAGCAGGCAGGCAAGCAAGCAACGGTCTTGTGTTTGATAAAAAACGCGTTCCTTGTTTACAGAAAAAAACGAGATATGTTATAATTATAAGGAATTCAAAGAAAAATGGAGAAAGAATGGCACGGATTTTGCAAGCAAAAGGTAAAATAGTACGCAGATTTGGAATAAATATATTTGGAAATCAAAAATACGACAAACTCTTAAAAAGAAAACCGTCTCCTCCGGGAGAGCATCGGCAACGACGACCTCGTCAAACAGAATATGGGAGACAGCTTGTAGAGAAACAAAAATTAAAGTTTAGCTACGGAGTCACCGAGCGACAGCTAAGAAACATCTTTACTCGAGCAAAGGTGCTGAGTGGTGTTTCAGGCCATAACATGCTTATTCTGCTTGAATGTCGTCTCGACAACGTTGTCTATAGACTGGGTTTTGCAGGCAGCAGAAATCAGGCACGACAGCTGGTATCACATGGGCACCTACTTCACAACGGAAGACGAGTAACTGTTCCTTCAATTCGTGTGCGAGAAGGAGATACAATCCAAGTGATAGAGAAGCCCGCCGCGACCGCATTGGTACGCAGACTTCTTGCTGAAAACAGTTCAAGAGCAATCCCTGAATGGCTGAAACGAGAAGAATTATCAGGTGAGGTAACCATGTATCCTACAAGAGAAATGATACCTACGATTGCAGAAGAACAGCAAATTGTGGAATTCTTTTCAAAGTAATTGTAGCTACCTTTGTTTCCTGCTTCTCAGCATACTTGTTTCTTGCACGGCTACAGACACGGCTACAAATACAAACACAGCTACGGAGCAGACGGTCGTTCCGGCACCTCAAGCTCCACAAAGAAAAGAGTTCACGACAAGCTTTGATGACGAGATACTTCGCTATCGCAAGAACCCAGAGCTAAACATTGCAAGTTCAAGAACATACTCCGAGCTGGATCCCCACGGCACGGACAGTACAAACAGCACGGACGGCACGGGCGGATCCGAGGATTTTCAACTAATCCATGCTCTCTACGCAGGGCTAACAACGCTCAATCCTCTGACAAACACAGTAAGACCAGCACTCGCGAAGTACTGGCAATCTTCGATGCAAGAGGAAGGCTACACCTACACCTTTAGCCTCAGAGAAGTCTACTGGACAGACGGGCAAAGACTTACCGCAACGCAGGTACAGCAAAGCCTTCTTCGAATCATTCGGGCACAGGAGCGCAACATCTTCGCGTCTGTGTTTGCTGCTAGCATATTGGGAGGAGATCAGTTTCGAAACAAATCGTTGTTCATAAACGACGAACAAAGACAGGAAGCGGCCAAGGAGATCGCCATACGTGTCGTTGACGAGTACACGGTTTCCATAGCGACGCGTTTCGCAGAGGTCCCCCTGTTACAGATGCTCGCACATCCGCAGGCCGCCATACTTCCCATAGAGAATTTTATAGAGGACCTAAAGGACAACTCGTATTCTTTCGCGTTAGACCCACAGACATGGAATGGCATAGGCCCCTATGTCCCCGTATCTTTGGAAGAGAACGTGCTCACTCTCAAGGCGAGGGAGGGATTTTGGAGCGAGGTCTGGGTAGATCAAATACGCTTGCACATGGGGCTTGATGCAGACGAGCAAAAGAAGCAATACGAAGCAGCAACACTTGACTGGATCGTAGAGTATCCGGACTTGCTTCCTGCACAAGAGGAGCTTCCTGTTCAGGAGGGGCTTGGTGAAAAGCTGCGCAAAAAACGTGAGCATGAAAGCACATCGGGGTTTGCTTCTCTCGTCTTCATCGACATACCGTGGGCATCCGTACTACACGATGATTTTAGTAGGGATGATTTCAAGAATGCAGGGCGGACACTCTTTGCCAATGAAGTTGCAAAGACAAACAGAGAATTTCACATACAGTCGATAGTCGATCTTTTAGACACGCTGCGAGATCATTTCTTTCAAAATAGCTACCTCCAATACACGAGAAGTTTTTTCTTTCCTTATCAGATATTTCGAAAAGACATTAAGCTCGCGAATCACCACACCCAGCAGCTTGCAAGAGAATCGGACAGAAAGAAACGCGAGCGCGCCGCCGCCGCTGTTGCTGCCACCACTAGTAGTGCCGCTGCCGCCGATAGTGCTGCCGATGCCGATAGTGCTGCTGCTGCCGATGCCGCTAGCGCCAGCTCCGAAGCGGAAAGCAAAATAGTCGGGTACGCACAGGTCCTGTACCAATACCTACAAAGAAAGAACAAAGCCTTTCGTATTGCATACGATAGCCCCGTCTTGTACGAGGTTGCAAAAATCATAAGAACGCAGTATCTAGAACCGACTGGCATAAAGGTAGAGCTTGTTCAGATTCTTGCTGCTTCTTCAAAAGCACAAGAATACGATCTTGCACTGCGACTCTTTCATCCGGTTGTAGACGAACACTATGCTACCATACTATCCCTTTGGTATACAGACAAGAAGGAAAGCGTAGACAAGCCAGCAAGCAACAGATATCGAACAAATGGCGTTCAGAACGTTCTGGTTCGCTTGGCTCAGCTAGACGCAAAAAAGAGACGCACAAAACTAGAGAGCTTTCTTGTGGAATGGAACAAAACGATACAGCAGCAAAGAAGGTTTGTTCCTGTATGGTTCTACAGGAGGAACAATCGTATCGATACAGAAAAATTTCAGTGGTGGACAGCCCAAGAGCAAGCGTGGCATCCCCTGTATCCGTAGTCTGGCGTAGCCCGAACAACGCATCTGTATTATGTAGACTATAGTCATCTAAGATAGAGCGGTTCGACCGAGGCTGTAGTTCGGCTATAATCTTAGATGTATTCTTTTACCATGATTCTGTTGACATAGAGTCCGTTTTGTAGACGGACGATGTCTTCGTTTCTTGGATCCAAAATGCGAGTATTTCCCACCTGAAAATAGTAGTAATACACTCCTGGGGTAAGTGATATCTCAACGGACGAGGTCTCGTTCATGTTCTTTGCCGTGCTATTCTCTAGCTTCAGGATGAGAGGATTCCAGCCAGTAAAACTTGCATTAAGAAAGATAGGGGTGTCCTCCGAAGTGTCGGGAACAACCAAATCAAGGGAAGTGGATTGGTAGTTCAATGCGAATTCGTTTTTGAAGAAGGAAAAACGCACCGAAGAGTCGTCGAGCACAACAAAGGAAGGCGCATCTTTGTATTCCAACGCGGGTATCTGTAGTGTAGAAAGTCTAACTCCGTACTGATCTACTGTATGGTTAGGATTGTTTCTGTCGTAACTCCAAATACCGTTTATGGCAAGGCGGTATGATATTTCTTTTTCTTTGTGTATTCGAGGAAGAAGAAAGGCAAGAACCTTTTTGTTTGTATCAAGTCGGACAAAGGAATAGAGCCTCTTGTAATTATCAATAGACGATACGAATTGTACAGTGCTTTGTTCTGTTTCATCATAAAAGGTAAGGATCGCGTATTTGCTATAGAAGAAGGGGGGTATCTGTTCTCGAATGGAAGTAAGTGCTTGATATATTATCGTGTTAGAAAGCCCTTCGGTACTTGTTGCATCGATTTTTATGTCCGAGGTTTCAAGTGCAAGTAAGGATTGAGCGCTCTTAAAAAGATTCATCGAGTTCTGAAGCAAGGTAGAAAAGAATCCCGGGCTCGCCTCCTGCACTTGGGAATGGACAGGTGTTTCAAAGTAAAAGAAGAGTAAGATTCCAAAAAGTATTGCTCGTTGCCTCACGTTCTTATTTTCGATAAAAATACTTGATAACATAACAGTAAATTCCTTGTTTTTAGAGAAAAGCAGACTCGTTTATGCTATACGTATAGTCAAAAATGCCGATATAGTATAAAAAGAACTCCTGAATGATATTCAGAGGTAATACAACATGCTAACATACGAAGAACTAATAACATTTGAAAAACAGCTCCTTACTATCTCTCAAGAGGACAAGAACTACGACGAAAAAAAGTTTTTTGTCTCTATCTTAGACATGGAGAGAAAAAAGAAGGAGAAGGAGAGAAAGCTTACGAACGTGCTTTCGTCTGCAATTGATGTCCCCGAGATTGAGATAATAGAAGAAGAGGAAGAAGAAATAACTGATGATGGGGAACCTCCCTCTATTCAAATTGCGGACGAGATAACAAGCATACTCGCTTCTCCTGAAGCAAAACCTGCAAGCACGGACGAGAAAAAGAAGACAGAGACAGAAGAATCTGACGAAGACGAAGGAAAAAATGACATAGATAAAATCGTTGATGCCAAGGGTTTTTCTGGGTTCTTTCTTCCCAAAAAACTTCTCTCCCTTTGGGAAGACATAAAGCAAGCCCCTCAGAAGCAAAAACGCGTTACGGCATCGGAAATTACATCTCAACTACAAGAGACTCTGACAGACGTAGAGATAGCGGAAGTCGATCTTGAAAAAGATCTAAAAGAAATACAGAATTTTGACCTAGAACAATACGAGAGGAACATAGAAAGCAAGAACGTAAGCTTTGACGAAAAACAGATAGAAGAGATTATCTTTCAAGAGATGGAAGATGAGTCAAAGAAGATAGATGACGTTGAAGCAATTATTGCCACGACTTACACAGAAGAAGATGTAGAGTTCTTTGTCACGAACTTAAAAAAATACGGTATTCTTCTTCAGCGATCGGTCATTGAGATCGTCAATTCCGACAATCTTCTTGCTGCGTCTACGATTTTTGATGCGGTCCTAACTTCTGTGTCTGCCTCGTTCTTACAAAAAAGTTGTGAGAAAATACTCGGCTATTCCATTCCAGAGCTAGAAGACAATCACATCTATTCTTTTCAGGAGCTCGGCGAAAGACTCACTACCACGAGAGACAGCGTACTACGAGTTTCAAGAAAAATCCTGACGGACATACTTCCTAAGGTTGCAGCCGTATTTGTCGTGTTGTTCTTGGGCTATGCCTGGGTTTTTCAACCAGTTCGAGCGTGGATATACTACAGCATAGGATACGCAGAGCTCCAAGAAGAGAAGCCTGAAGAAAGTGAAGTGAATTTTCGTAAGGCAAGTTCCATCCAGTACATGCAAGGATTCTATTTCAAATATGCAGAAGAATATGTGCGACAAAAACAGTATGCCGAGGCAAAAACCAAATACGAACAGTTGCTGTTCGGGTTAGACGACTCTTTGAGAACCTATCTGGTAGAGCAGGTAAAGCAACGAGATGTTTTTAAAAGGGTCGAGATAAACGGTAGTTACACAGATCTCGCTCAAGTCGTCAATTATAAACGGGAAGGATTTTTGCAATTGATATCCTTTGTTATTGAGTACACAGGAGACTTGGAGTTTGCACATGCTCTGTATGATTTCTGGCTTTTTGAAAAAAAAACCGATACCGAGTTTAAGTTTGGCAAGGCAGATGTCTATATCATGTTGTACGACAGATATCAAGATCCGTACTACCTAGACGCTGCAAGAGATTACTACGACATAGCGGCAAAGGAGGCAGGGTTTAGTATAGATAGTCTTATCCGCCGTGTTCGATGGGCAGTAAGAAAAGACAGTGAGGATGCACGATCCTTTATCTCTGAGACAGTGATTTTAAACAATCTTCCTGCTCGAGCACCCTTCAAGGTCCAGTATGGCGATGTGTATTCAGAACTCGTGTCGTACTTTTTGGACAATAACGAGTACGAAGAAGTTCCGAGTATTCTTAATATTCTTAGGACAGAGACACAACTCGTAAGCCCCATTCTTGTGCATTTTTTGCAGGCAAAATACACATATCAAACACAGCAATACGATCTTGCGAAACAGCTTCTTGATGAAAGTGTTTCGCAGCATCTTGCAAAATATGATACAAGGGAAAAAGACCTGCTTCAATTGGTGGAGCTGAGAATATTACAATCAGAGCTTGTGCTTATGTCTTCTGACAATACGGTGCAGGCAGAGAACTACCTACAAGA
>JACSEG010000150.1_pt1 | contig 13452 bp, 10 predicted proteins | sample 8225521 | NCBI WGS metagenome assembly JACSEG01 (sample SAMN15705060, study PRJNA637333) | viral metagenome | isolation source: viral RNA from sea star tissue | host: Pisaster ochraceus | place: USA:Santa Cruz | collected 2018
GTAGTACACTCCTGGGTTAAGCGATATCTCAACGGACGAGGTCTCGTTTATGTTTTTTATACCACTGTCCTCTAGCTTAAGGATAAGAGGATTCCAACCAGTAAAACTTGCATTGAGAAAGGTGGGTGTGTCCTTCGAAGTTTCGGGAACAACCAAGTCGAGGGAAGTGGATCGGTAGTTCAATGCGAATTCGTTTTTGAAGAAGGAAAAACGTACCGAAGAATCATCGAGCACGACAAAGGAAGGTGCATCTCTGTATTCTAACGCGGGCACTTGTAATGTCGAAAGTCTAACTCCGTATTGGTCTACCGTATGGTTAGGATTGTTTCTGTCGTAACTCCAAATACCGTTTATGGCAAGGCGGTACGATATCTCTCTTTCTTTGTGTATTCGCGGAAGAAGAAAAGCAAGAACCTTTTTGTTTGCATCAAGTCGGATAAAAGAGTAGAGCCTCTTGTAGTTGTCAATAGACGATACGAATTGTACGCTGCCTTGTTCTGTTTCATCATAAAAAGTAAGGATCGCATATTTGCTGTAGAAGAAGGGAGGTATCTGTTCTCGAATGGCAGAAAGCGCCTGGTTTATCATCGCGCTCGCAAGCCCCTCGGTACTTGTTTCATCGATCTTTACGCTCGGGGTTTCAAGCGCAAGCAAGGTCTGAGCATTCTTAAAAAGATTCATCGAGTTCTGAAGCAAGGTAGCAAAGAATCCCGTGCCTATCGCTGTGCCCGTCCCTATCGCTGTGTTTGTCGCTGTGCCCGTCGCCGTCCCTGTGCCCGTCCCTGTCGCTGTCCCCGTCCCCGTCCCCGTAATTATCCCCGTGCCCGTGCCTGTCCCCGTGTTTGTCCCCAGTATTTGGGAATGGACTGGTGTTTCAAAATAAAAGAGAAGGAGAATCCCAAAAAGTATTGCTCGTGGTCCCATATTCTTATTTTCGATAAAATACGTGATAACATAACAATAAATTCCTTGTTTTCATGGAAAAGCACATTGTTTTATACTATACGTACAGTCAAAAATGCCGATATAGTATAAAAAGAACCCCTGTGTGGATTCAAGGTAACAATATGCTAACGTACGAAGAACTAATAGCGTTCGAAAAACAGCTCCTTACTATTTCTCAAGAAGACAAAAACTACGACGAAAAAAAGGCCTTTGTCTCTATCCTAGAGATAGAAAAGAAGAAGAAAGAGAAGAAGGATAAGCTGACGAACGTGCTTTCGTCTGCAATCGATGTCCCCGAGATCGAGATAATAGAAGATGAAGAGGAAGAAGTAGTTGATGATGGGGAACCTCCTTCTATTCAGATTGCGGACGAGATAACAAGCATACTCGCTTCTTCCGAAGCAAAACCCGCAGACACGGGCGAGGCAAAGAAGACAGAGACAGAGAAGTCTGATGAAGACGAAGAAGATGACATAGATGACATAGATAAAATCGTTGATTCTGGGGACTTTTCGGGGTTCTTTCTTCCGAAAGCACTTCATACCCTTTGGGACGACATAAAGCAGGCCCCTCAGAAACAAAAACGTGTTACGGCAGCGGAAATCACATCACGACTACAAGAGACTCTGACAGACGTAGAGGTAGCGGAGATCGATCTTGAAAAAGATCTAAAGGAAATACAGAGCTTTGACCTAGAACAATACGAGAGGTACATAGAAAACAAAGACGTAAGCTTCGACGAAAAACAGATAGAAGAGATTATTTTTCAAGAGATGGAAGAAGAGTCAAAGAAGGTCGATGACGTTGAAGCAATTATTGCCACGTCCTACTCGGAAGAAGATATAGAAGTCTTTGTCACGAACCTAAAAAGATACGGCATTGTTCTTCAGCGATCGGTCGTTGAGATCGTCAATTCCGACAATATTCTTGCCGCGTCTACGATTTTTGATGCGGTTCTTAACTCTGTATCGGCTTCGTCCTTACAAAGCAGTTGTGAGAAAATACTCGGCTATTCCATTCCAGAGATAGAAGATAATCACATCTATTCTTTTCAGGAGCTCAGTAGCAAATTAACTACCACGAGAGACAGCGTATTACGCGTTTCAAGAAAGATCCTGCGGGACATACTTCCTAAGATTGCGGCCGTACTTGTCGTGTCGTTTTTAGGCTACGTTTGGGTTGTTCAGCCGATTCGAGCGTGGATATACTATAGCATAGGATTTACACAGCTCCAAGAAGAGAAGTACGAAGAGAGCGAAGGAAATTTTCGTACAGCAAGTTCCATCCAGTCCATGCAAGGATTCTATTTCAAGTACGCAGAAGAATATGTGCAGCAAAGAAAGTATGCCGAAGCGGAAAGCAAATACGAGCAGTTACTATTCGGATTAGACGACTCTCTTAGAAGCTATTTGGTAGAGCAGGTGAAGCAACGAGATGTTTTCAAAAGGATCGAGATAAACGGTAGCTACACAGATCTCGCTCAAGTCGTCAATTATAAACGTGAAGGGTTCCTGCAATTGATATCCTTTGTCCTTGAGTACACAGGTGACTTGGAGTTCGCACATGCTCTGTATGATTTCTGGCTTTTTGAACAAAGAACCGACACCGAGTTTAAACTTGGCAAGGCAGATGTCTATATTATGCTGTATGACAAATATCAAGATCCGTTCTACCTAGACTCTGCAAGAGATTACTACAACATAGCGGCAAAAGAAGCAGGGTTTAGTATAGATAGTCTTATCCGCCGTGTTCGATGGGCAGTAAGGCAGGACGACGAGGAAGCGCAGTCTTTTATCTATGGGACAGTGATTGCAAACAATCTTCCTTTGCTGGCTCCCTTCAAGGTTCAGTATGGTGATGTGTATGCAGAACTCGTGTCGTACTTTTTGGACAATTACAAATACGAAGAGATCCCTCGTATCCTTGGTATTCTTGAACAAGAGACACAGCTCGTAAATCCCATTCTTGTACGTTTTTTGCAGGCAAAATACGCATATCAAACACAGCAATACGATCTTGCAAAACTGCTTCTTGATGAAAATTTTTCTCAGCATCTTGCAAAATATGATGCAAACGAAGAAGACCTGCTTCGCTTGGTGGAGCTAAGAATATTGCAGTCAGAACTTGTGCTGATGTCTTCTGACAACACGGTGCAAGCAGAGCGCTACCTACAAGAGGCGCAGGTCTTGTACGAAGAAAAGCTCGTAAACGTATCTCGAAAAGAGAAGCAGAGATTGTCGAGGTTGTATTTTCTCTTGTCCAAGATAATGCTACAAAGAAGAGAGCTCGACAAGGCATTCTATTTTAGTGAAAGAGCACGACAAGAGCTGTACGAGAGCCCTCAGTTTGAGTATCAATACGGGAGCATTGAATATCTTCGTGGTAATTGGACAGTCGCTTCCCAGTCCTTCTTTAAGCTTCTCAAAGAATATGCGGTCGGGGAAGAAGAACGAAAGACCCTGCTTTTTTCTATGGCAAATACCTTGTACATGAAGAAAAACTTTGAGGGAGCGCTGCTCTATTATCAAGAAGTCTTGGACATGTATTCAGAGATCTATTCAGAAGACAGCACAGTACTCCTTTACGATGATGATCTTGATGAGTTTATCGCAAACGATGTCGATCACATCGTCATGATTAGGAACAACATAGGGGTAGCATTGTTTGAGCTCTATAAGCAACATGGCCTGAACGAACAATATCTTAACCAGTCATTAAACGAGTTGCGAATTGCACAGAGCGTTTCCGACAACAGAAATAGAACGGAAGCTGTTCGAAAAATTTACCACGAACTTCCCGCATTAAACCTAGCGGTCGTGCTTGGCACAACGGAGGAATACGAGACACAGATCTTTAGTTCCATCTCCGAGGAGTTGCCCGATCTATCTCGCTGGACGAATGCGCTTGCGAATTTCTAGTAGCGCCTGGTGCCGCGCCTGTAGTTTGGTGCCGCGTGCTATACGGGGACGAGCCAGCCGTGCTTGTCTTCCTGTAGTCCGTACTGTGTTCGCTTGAGCGTAGTTTGCAGATAGGTCGCCACGGGGCCAACCGTTCCGTCCCCAAACGTTTTGAGCTTTCCCTTATGAGTTAACTTTCCAAAGTGTTCTACGCCAACGGCAGTGCCACTCGCAAAGCATTCTTTCGTATTGTCAAAAACCTCCTCTATGGAGATCTTTCTTTCCACAACAGTATGGCCAGCGTCTCGTGCAAGGGTAATAGCACTATCACGTGTGATACCCGGCAGGATGGTGTCCCCAAGAGGAGGAGTTACTATAGTGTTGTCGTTCAGGACAAAGAAAACATTGCAAGACGAACATTCCTCTATGTGCTTTCTTTCCATGTCAAGAAAGAGGGCTTCGGTAAAGCCAGCCTTCTTCGCATCCTTCTTTGCAAGAATGGAGATGACGTAGTTAGAGCTGCATTTTACGGCCCCAGTTCCGTGGGGAGTTGCTCGTATTTTTTCGCTGGTGACAAGGGAGGGCACCTCCTCTATGTCAAGATAGTTTCCAACCTCCGAGATGTACATCAAGACCCAAGGGTTCTCTGATATGTTAAGCCCAAGCCCCCCTTCTGGGTAGGTGAAAGGACGAATGTACATTGCTAATGCGGTGGAGAAATGATTCTTCTCCCACTCGGCATCGTAACGGGGAAAAAAGCCTTTGTCACGAGACAGAAGGATGAGCTTCTTTGTTGCAGCAAGAAATTGCTCAACAGGAAAGGGAGGCATGTACAAGGCCTTCATGGACGTGTAAAATCTTTCGGCGTTTTTTTCGGGTCGAAACAGGGCAAAGGATCCGTCTGCTTGAGGATAAGCCTTTAGCCCCTCGAAGCAAGAAAGCCCATACTGAGACGAGAAGTTCACCATGGGGAAATTGCCCGTGTAATTTCGCTCCTCGGCAAGTTCAGCCCGGCGCTCTTTCGAAACCTGACTTTCCTCTGCTCCCAGATTTGCCAACTCTTCCACTTCCTCTTTCCAAGTGCTGTCGGTGTCTTGAGATTTGTATTTCGCAAAATATCGAAATGGGTATGGATTGAAAAAGAAAGCGGCCTGTTTCATATTGCTATATGGTACTACAAAAAGTGCTAAAAAGCAAGAAGCAGGGAGCGCTCTCTGGCGGGCGTGCTAACGTGGTCCCGCGCAGCAGCAATGACGTCAATCAAACGGACAGAACAAAGGTATTAATAGTGTCATGAAAAAAAAGAAAAAAGATTACAAAAAAAAATATCGCAGTAAGAAATCGAGTCTTATGCCTCGCGAGAAACTCGTCGAATACGGACTTGTCACGCTTTCGGACATAGAACTATTACAGATACTTCTAGGAAGTGGAGTAAAGGGAAATTCCGTCTCGACCATTTCAAAAAAGTTACAGGCAGTGCTCGACAAGAACAAGCTTGCCGACATCGACTTAGAAACACTGCAGAAGATACCAGGTCTCGGAAAGGCAAAATGCATGTCGGTGCTCGCCACCTTGGAGATAGGAAGAAGGATGTACATCCCCAGAAAGTGGCAAATCCGCAGCCCCCTTGAGGTGCTTCCCCTCCTGTCACATTATTCGGACAGAGACCAAGAGTATTTTATTGTGCTTACCTTAAACGGAGCAAACGAGGTCATCTCAAAACATGTGGTGTCGGTCGGACTTCTAAACAGAACTCTGGTGCATTCCCGAGAAGTCTTCGGGCTTGCCCTGCAAGACCATGCAGCTTCTATTATTTTGGCTCACAACCATCCAAGTGGAAACATACAGCCAAGCAAGGAGGACATAGAGGTCACCGACATGTTGGTTCAGGTAGGCAAGGTCTTTGACATAGCAGTGCTTGATCACATCATCTTTTACACCACGGATTATTTTAGCTTTTATGGGGAAGACATCTTGGACGGAAAGAAAGAACTAGAAAAGGTAGGATGACGAGCGGCGCGGCGTCGTAGGTGGCGCGGTGTCGTAGCCAGCGCGAAGCTACAGGCAGCGGGCGAAGCGGTATTAAGCCTCAAAAAAACAGGGCGAAATCGCAGAACGACCCTTCATACCGTACATGTTCAGGCTTTATGGAAAATTTTACTGTCGATGAAAAGCTAATAATTACAGAACGAAGCCTCTACTTGCCTACGTTTCATCATGTTTTCTAAAAAACAGCCCGTGAGAGAGTAAAAATCGCAAGAACGAGGGTACCCACTTGTATATAAAACAATAAAATAGAGTATACTATAGATATGAAAAAACTAAACATAAATCAAATTATTTCGGACATCCCTAAAAACCTATATATAGGGGGTTCGTGGGTTTCAGCTCAAAGTGGCGAGAGTATTCCTGTAGAAAATCCTGCCACAGAAGAAGTATTAGCACACATTGAGTGTGGAAACTCTGCAGATGCAAAACTAGCCATTGATGCAGCAGAAAAGGGTGGCGAGGTTTGGAAAAGCTACACGCCTCGAAAACGAGAAGAGATCTTAAGAAGAGCGTATGAAATCCTTATCGAAAAGGAAGACTATTTTGCTCATGTCATTACGATGGAACATGGAAAATCACTCGAGGCTTCTCTTGCTGAGGTACGATACTCTGCAGAATTTTTTCGATGGTTTGGAGAAGAAGGAATACGAAACAAGGGAGAGTACAGCCTGTCCCCGAGTTCTGGCGCACATATTCTTGTTCACCATAAGCCAGCAGGCATAGCATTGCTGATAACGCCTTGGAACTTCCCTCTTGCGATGGGAACACGAAAGGTCGGTCCAGCGCTTGCAGCCGGTTGCTCTGTTATCATTAAGCCAGCTTCGGCAACTCCGTTTACCATTATCGCGTTAGCAGAGGTCATGGAAGAGGCGGGTGTGCCTCCGGGAGTGGTGAATATACTCCCTTGCAAGGGTTCTTCCGATGCACTTCCAACGATCCTAGAGGATCCGCGAGTCCGCGTGGTCTCTTTTACTGGATCTACGGCGGTTGGCAAGATACTCCTTGTGAATTCAACTAAAAACGTTCTTAACTGTTCTATGGAATTAGGCGGAAACGCTCCGTTTATTGTTACCGAAAAAGCCGACTTGAAGGCAGCTCTTGAAGGAGCCATGATTGCAAAGATGAGAAACATCGGAGAATCTTGTGTTGCGGCAAACAGATTTTATGTGCACGAAGCGGTGTACGAAGAATTTGTAGACGGGCTTGCAAAAAGAATGTCTGCTATGAAAATAGGAAATGGATTTGAAGACGGCACAGAGGTAGGATCACTTATCAGCGGCAAGGCTCGTGAAGACGTACATGGTTTTGTAGAAGACGCAGTAAGCAAGGGAGCAAAGATAGTGGTTGGCGGAAAGATCCCAGAAGGAAAGGGTTATTTTTATCCCCCAACGGTACTTCGTGATGTTTCTAAGGACAGCAAAACCATTTGTGAAGAGATTTTTGGACCTGTTGCACCAATCAGAAAGTACAGTTCGGAAAAAGACATGATTGCAGAAGCAAACGATTCTCCTGACGGGCTTGCATCATATGTGTTTAGTCAAGATGTAGTACAGGCAGTTCGCATAGGAAAGGCACTAGAAACTGGTATGGTAGGTATCAACCGAGGAATAATATCGGATCCGGCAGCACCCTTTGGTGGGGTAAAGCAAAGTGGACTTGGGAGAGAGGGAGCTCATGAGGGCCTTCTTGAATTCCTTGAGACACAGTATCTCTCCATTGATTTATAGTAGATTGATGTATTTATAGTGTCTATAGTATAGTGGTCTATGGTCTCTTTTTTCTCAAAAAAACCGAAGAAATGTTCGATAAAAGCAAAAATATTTTTTTTAACTTCATGATATAATTAAAGTAAAGATATATGGGAATCTCTCTGTCAAAAGAGAAAAACTAATTCCCGAGGAGGTCTTATGTATAAATTTATCATGGGAGTTATGCTCTTAGTAGTATCAACCATGTCTGTATGGGCAGGCGGAGCAGCAAGCACAACAAGTCAAAAGATTGTAATTGCTTCTGTAAACAACCCTCATATGGTAACAATGGAAAAATACGCAAGTGTTTTTACACAAAAAACAGGAATAGAAGTTCAGTTTATCTTTCTTCCTGAAAACGAATTACGTCAAAAGGTAACACAAGATGTTGCTTTGGGAACTGGTAACTATGATATTGTTACCATTGGTACCTACGACACACCATTCTGGGCAGAAAATGGATGGATTGTATCGCTCGAGCCTTATTTCTCAGCAATGAGCAGTGATCAAAGTTCTCTCTTTGACAGAGCCGATATTTTCGAATCTGTACAAAGTGGACTAAGTTCTAAAAGTGGCGAGCTTCATGCACTTCCTTTCTATGGAGAGGGATCTATTGTTATGTATCGCAAGGACTTATTTGAAGCAGCTGGTCTTACAATGCCTTATGAACCAACATGGCAGGAAATTTACTCTTTTGCAAAAACATTGCATAAGCCAAATAATGATCAATACGGTATAGCACTTCGTGGTCTTCCTGGATGGGGACAGAACATGGCAGTTTTTGGAACAATCCTCAACGCATATGGTGCAAGATGGTTTGACCTAAACTGGAGACCTCAGTTCAAGACAAGAGAAATGAGAAATGCATGGATGTTCTACAAGAAGATTCTTAAAGATGCAGGAGAGCCAGGACCTACTACTGTAGGATACACTGAAGCACTTGCTCTTATGTCTTCAGGAAAAGCAGCTATGTGGTATGATGCCAGCGTATCTGCGGGAACACTCCAAGCGGACAATTCTGCAGTAAAAGGAAAAGTTGGATATGCACTTGCTCCTACAGACAAGAAGTTAAACACATCTTGGTTCTGGGTTTGGGCTCTGGGCATAGAAGCTTCTTCTAAGAACAAAGACGCTGCGTTTCAGTTTCTTTCTTGGGCAACAAGCAAGGAATACATAGCTCTTATTGGATCAGAAGAAGGATGGGCTCAGGTTCCTCCAGGAACGCGTAAATCTACCTATAGTAATGCAAATTACACTGCTGTAGCAGATTTTGCAAAGATTACTTATGATTCTATTCTTAATGCAGACTTTGACGGGTCAGCTGTTGATCCAGTACCCTACAAGGGAGTACAATTCGTTTCTATACCTGAATTTCAAGGTTTAGGAGAGAAGGTCGCTCAAGAACTCGCTGCATACATTTCAGACAACAAAAGTCTTGACGCTGCACTTAATGCTTCACAGCAAGCTGCTCAAGAAGTGTCAGAAAGTGGCGGATATTTGAAATAATCATACAAAGTGACGGAGACAAAAACTAAAAACAATTCTTTCGTTACAAAACTACTTGGTCGGGAATGGATTCTTAGCCTTCCCGCCATTGTAGTTGTTGCTCTTGTAACACAGGGTCTTTTTCTTGGAACTATCATTCTTAGTTTCGTAAACTGGAATATAGTAAGACCAGACCTAGGCTTTTCCTTTGCGGGCCTTTCAAACATTACCCGCCTATTTTCTACGTTAGAAACCTATGTGATCGTATGGAACACCTTGTTCATTACCGCGGTCTCACTCTTTCTTTCTTTTTCCATTGGACTAGGAGTCGCACTCCTGTTAAACAGGAATTTTCCTGGAGTACAGATCTTGCGCGGTCTCATGCTTATTCCTTTTTTTGTAACAGACATCGTTGTCGGCATCATCTTTAAGACGCTTATTCTACATCCTTCGTTTGGAATAGCAGGACATCTTACTTCGTTACTTCAACTACCCCCTATAGATTTTCTTGGAAGCTTTGCACAGCAGTCAATTATTTTCTTGATAGTGTGGCAATGGACACCTTTTTTCGTGTTGATCTTGCTAGCTGGTCTACAGGGAGTGGATAACCAGATTATTCAGAGTGCCCAAATTGATGGGGCAAACAAGGTGGTGCTATTGTTTCGGATCATTATTCCCAGCATGTTGCATCATATTCGTGTCTCTGTACTTCTTGGGCTTGTGTTTCTCTTAAAGGTTTTTGGTTTGATTTATGTCACCACCTCAGGAGGACCGGGAAACATAACCACAACCTTGCCATACATTGTATACAAGACAAATACTTTCAAATGGGAAGTGGGCGAAGCAGCCGCACTTTCTATCATAACAGTGATACTGACGATATTCTTGTTGTCGGTAGTATTTAAATATTTTCAAAAAAGGTTGGCGTAGTATCCCATGAAGTTTAATTTACAGCGTAGCATTTCCAACAAGGCACTCACGATAATTACTTGTTTGATTGTTTTGTTGTGGATTTTCCCTATTTTCTACATATTAATTACAAGTTTTAAAACAGAGGAATCAGTTGTTCCTCCTAGCCTGTTTATCAGTGATTTTACCCTACAAAACTACAGGGACGTACTTGACATAAAAGTCCTTGAGTTTCTTAAAAACTCGTTTTTTGTTGCTATCGGCTCTGTTCTTTTCTCTTTGCTTCTGGGTGTTCCCGTTGCATATAGGTTGGTGTTTTCTTCGATGAAGAAACCAGACAATCTTTACTTTTGGTTTTTAACTACCTTCATACTGCCTCCGGTAGCCGTGCTGGTACCCGCCATTGTTATCTTACGGAGTCTAGGGCTCTTTGATTCCATCTTCGGATTAATCATTATTTACACAGGGACACACGTGCCCATTATTATATGGCTTGTGACTTCTTTTTTCAAAGACGTTCCCGTAGCGATTCTCGAAGCAGCAAACATGGACGGCGCGTCAAAGCTGCGATCATTTTTCTCCATCATTTTCCCGCTTTCTAAAATCGGCATTGTGTCTGCTGGCTTGCTTACCTTTGTCTTTATTTGGAATGAATTCTTCTTTGCGGTCAACCTTACAGGATCTCGAGCCAATACCCTCCCTGTGCACATGTCAACCTTTCTTACTCAGGAAGGTCTTTTCTGGGCAAAACTATCTGCCATAGCGATGATAGTTATTCTTCCCACCATTATACTTGGCATGGTGACACAAAAAGCCCTTGTGAAAGGATTGACTTCGGGCTCTGTAAAAGGGTAACAAACACAATAGGAGGTACCATGAGTACAACAAAAAATCTATTCTCTCTTGAGGGAAAAAAAGCATTTATAACCGGAGCTGCCGGTGGTATAGGAAGTGTCGTTGCGCATGCAATGGCTGAAGCGGGGGCAGACATTGCTGTCATTGATACAAACCTGGATGCGGTACAAAAGGTAGCCGAGGAAATAAAGAGCAAGCACGGCGTGCAGACTCTTGCACTTAAAACAGACGTTACAGACCCTGTGGACGTAAAGGATATGATGAGTGCGATTGAAAAGTCCTTTGGAAGTTTAGACATAGCGCTTAACAATGCTGGTATAGTTGTGCAGGTGCCCGCAGAGACCATGACATACGAAGAGTGGAAGCGAGTGATCGATGTAAATCTTAACGGTGTGTTTCTTTGCGCACAGGCTGCCGCACAGCACATGATACCTCGTAAGAAGGGTTCTATAATCAACACAGCCTCCATGTCTGCCACAATCGTAAACTATCCACAGCCACAGTGTTCGTACAATGCTTCAAAGGCAGGGGTGGTACACCTTACCAAATCTCTTGCGGTAGAATGGGCGCCTCATAACGTTCGTGTAAATTGCATTAGCCCTGGTTACATCAATACAAAACTTACCAGCACACTTCCTCAAGACATTAAAGATGCATGGATACGAGATTCCGTTATGAAACGTTTGGGTGTCCCCGAGGATTTAATAGGAATACTCATCTATCTTGCGAGTGATGCATCTTTGTTTGCCACAGGCTCGGACTTCATCGTAGACGGTGGATTCACCTGTAGATAGCAGTAGTTCTGGAGTTTATTGATAGCAGTAGTTCTGGAGCCAGGTGGCGGTCGGTAGCCTTGCGAGCCAGCTTTGATTAAGAGTTGAGTTTATTCGTCTTTGATTGAGAGTTGAGTTTATTCGTCTTTGATTGAGCCTAGTATACTAGAGTTCAGTGAATAGTCGATGTGCAGGTCTATCAGGTGAAGACCAGGTTCTTTCATACAAGTCGCAAACGTATCGATAAAAGACTGGTCGTCTGTGGGACGATGTCCTTTTCCTCCAAAGCTTTCAATCAGTTGTATGAAATCAGGATTGTCGAAAGAAAGTCCATAATCGGCAAAGCCCATGTGTTCTTGCTTCCATTTTATCATGCCAAACGCTGAATCATTCAAAATGATGATGGTAAGATCCAAGTTAAGGCGCTTTGCTGTTTCCAGCTCTTGAAATGTCATCAAGAAACCACCGTCACCGCAGATGGCAATGACTTTCTCATTTGGATTTATCAGCTTTGCAGCTATGGCAGAGGGAAGACCAGCTCCCATAGTTGCGAGTGCGTTATCTAAGAGTAGTGTATGAGGGGTAGTGCTTTTGTAGTGGCGAGTAAACCATATCTTATAGATCCCATTGTCAAGAGAGATGTATCCACTTTTAGGGAAATTCTGACTGATTATTTCACATAGTCGTTGGGGAAGCATGGGAAAACGAGTATCTTCTGCAAGCGTCTTGTAATGGGTAAGTGTCTTTTCACGAACCGAAAGGCTGTAGGAAAAGTCCCAATGCGACTGGGGTTCTATAGAATCGGTCAATCGAAACATGGAGTGCGAGATGCTACCGACTATGGTATGTTGGGGAAAATAGATTTCATCTATTTCTGAGGGTTCGTGGTTAATATGAATAACCTTACGCTTTCCATATTTTCCAAATTCCATAAGAAAAGGAGGTTTCTCTATTACATCATGTCCAACATTGATGATAAGGTCTGATTTTTTTATTGCCATGTGAAGATAGTCAAAGTCCGAAAGAGCTGCTGTCCCAAGATGGGAAGGATGGTTTTCATCGATGACTCCCTTACCCATTTGAGTGGTAAAGAAAGGAATCTTTGTTTTATCTACGAAATCAGTAAGTGCTTTTCGTATTCGTAATCTATTTGCGTTTCGTCCGATGAGGAGCAAGGGGTGGTCGGCTTTCATGATGATGGAAGCAACTTCCTGTATAGATCCTTCTTCTGCATGGGGAGGAGCATATTCTGCTGGCTCAAAGAGGTGGTAGTTTTCCACGTTTTGTTCTGCTATGTCTTCGGGTAGTTCAAGATGTACAGGACCTCTTTTTCGTTCTCGTGCAAGACGAAATGATTCTCGGACAAGAGCGGGAATGGACTCGGGGTACACGACCTGCTTAGAGAATTTCGTTATAGGAGTCATAAGTCGGATGGCATCTATAATTTGAAAGCGTCCTTGTTTTGTTTTTAGCGGTTTTTGTCCCGAAATGATGAGCATGGGCATTGCACCGAGGTAGGCATAGGCTACAGCGGTTACAAGATTGGTAAGTCCTGGTCCAAGCGTACTAAGACAGACACCCGGCTTTTCTGTAAGTCTTCCATAATTGGCTGCCATAAAGCCAGCACCCTGTTCGTGTCTTGTAAGAATGAATTTAATAGAAGATTTGCTAAGAGACTCGAGAAAATCAAGGTTTTCCTCGCCTGGAACACCAAAAATGTATTCCACACCTTCGTTTTCGAGGGCTTGGACTAACAAATCAGAAGCTTTTACGACCTAGCCAAACACACCC
>JACSEG010000151.1_pt1 | contig 13396 bp, 9 predicted proteins | sample 8225521 | NCBI WGS metagenome assembly JACSEG01 (sample SAMN15705060, study PRJNA637333) | viral metagenome | isolation source: viral RNA from sea star tissue | host: Pisaster ochraceus | place: USA:Santa Cruz | collected 2018
GTACGCCAACGGGGCAATTTCCATGCTCCGGCTGTTCTCCAGTTTGTTGATAATATCGCCGGGAACCAGGCGGTGATAACTGGCGATATCACCCAAATCGATCCAGCACGCGCAAAATAAATGTTTCGGCCTGTTTGAACCAGCGCGGATGTTTCATGTCCTTGCAGAGCAATTCGACTTCATGGGCCATTAGTTGTCTTTCTCATAGGCTGAGATAATTCGTTTTACCAACTTGCTGCGAACCACGTCTTTGGCCGCAAAAAAGCTGAAATGTATGCCCTCCACGTCCTTTAGAATTTTCGTCGCGTGGATCAAACCCGAACTGTTGGGCCGGGGCAAATCGATTTGGGTGATATCGCCAGTTATCACCGCCTGGCTCCCTTCTCCCAGACGGGTGAGAAACATTTTCATTTGTTCTCTGGTCGTGTTTTGGGCTTCGTCCAGGATAATACAGGAATTCCTCAGGCTGCGTCCCCTCATGTACGCCAACGGGGCAATTTCCATGCTCCGGCTGTTCTCCAGTTTGTTGATAATATCGCCGGGAACCAGGGAATCCATTGCGTCGTACAGAGGCTTTAGATAGGGGTTGAGCTTTTGCGACAAATCCCCGGGAAGAAACCCGAGATTTTCCCCGGCTTCGACCACCGGTCTGGTTAGAACAAGTCTCCGCATTTTATGGTTCAGAATCTGCGACAGGGCATGAGCAATAGCCAGGAAAGTCTTTCCCGTTCCCGCGGGTCCCACTCCGAAAACGAGATCTTTTTGGTTCAACGCATCCAGAAAGCGGGATTGATTGTATGAACGGGGAAAAACCCTGGCATATCCCTGGGGGATATCGATTGATTTATCTCTCAGTTCCCCTATCCGCGCAGGATTATCACTAATAGAGGAAAATACCGATTCTATAACTTGCCGTTTAATATCCTGCCCGTTTTGTTGATGCTGAACCAGTTCGTTCATCAGAGAAGTGAACAGCTTGACCGTATCCGCATCGCTGCTCTTTATGGATACCTGGGTGCCCACGGGATATAGCTCAGTTCCCAGCAATTGTTCAATAAAACTCAAGTTTCGATCGTTTGCGCCGCAAATAGCGGCAAAAAGCTCGGGGCCTGGAAAATTTATACTGGCTGTGCTGTTCAATAGTTCCTCTTACTGAATACCGAAACGAAAAAAACAACTACAGTTTACTTTCAGTCTATACAACAGGTCAATAATTGATCTTGACATCTTCATCTTCCACCATGATTTCAATGTCGTTTTTGATCTCGGCTATGGGAAGCCATTGCAGAAAAATCGACACCTTGCTTTCAAAGCGATACTCCCTGTTTACAATTTTAGGCATCCACGAAAATTTCGTTTTCAGAATCCAGTCTCCCAGATCGTGGAAAAGTTCGATATTGAGGCTTTGCAGGTTAAAAGAAGCAATTTCGCGCAGGGTATGGTGATTCGGATTCGATTTGTCTTTGACATCAAAAAAAGCGAAGCTGTTGAAAAGATCGCCGAAAAAATCCAGCGGCAACCGCCAAGGGTCTCTATTGCTGGATGGATTCAAGCGATAGTAATATGCGGGAATGTAATTGTACATTTGATTGTTTGCGCTTTTGCTGGAAAAACGAATGAGCAGCAATTCGGGTATCAGCAACTTGAGATCCAATTCAAAGGTCAGGGACGATTTTGTAAATTCGATGAAGTCTTGGGAAAACCGCAACTTTGTCGAACCATCAAGTGAAATTTTCGGTCTTTCGAAAATCTTTATGGGGATATTCAGTACACTGGACAACCGCGAAACTTTAAACCGGGGATCCGACGATCTATCCACGTTCCAGCGGGACTTTACCAGATCCGCAGTGGTGGCAAACCTCTCTTCAACGGTAAGAGTCGTTACAAACGAGTGAATTCCAAGATTGGTGGTCCAGGACTTGAGGCTTTTTTCCTGGGGCGAATACAGAATTTTGGTGTTCAAGTATATTTTCTCCCAGGGGGTAATCCTTGCGTTCACCTTTAGGTTTTCAAATTCCGGCTCTCCGTCCAGTAATACGCTGTTGCTCAGCGAGATTGCCAGGGGAACGCTTGAAAATTGGTACCCGTAATTCAAGGAGGATTTGAGAGGCGGAAGCTTGTACCCCAGTTGAATTTTCTGTCTGCTGTTTTTCAACGGCAGGTATTTGTCCAGCGGTTGGTCGAAGGCGACATTTAAATTATGGCTTTGAACATGGTCTTTGTCCCATTCGAATACGTCCTCCGGTTCCGAATCGCCCTGCTTTTTCCACAAACGCATTCCCAGGCTGTGGGTAACGCTCAATGAAGCATCGCCGTACCAAGGCTGCAACAAATTCAGGCTCGTTTTGTTTTGTACGCTGAGACTGTGCTGTTTGTCCGCCTTGTTATTTTTCTCCAAACTGTTTTTTTCCTTTTGCAGCTTGTTGTGGATTTTGGTCTCCAGTTCCAGGTTTTCTTTATTATATAGCCGGGAATACCCATCATTTTTTTTGAAAACGGCATTATACCTGAGATCCGTGGTGATCTCCGCAAAACCGTACCCAATACCAATGCTTTGATCCAGACCCGCTTTAATCACATCCTTGAAGGCGTAATATGAAGGCAAAAAATTGTGGTCGGCGGGTAGAGGATCCCTGGGCGGAGGTACTGAATCGCTATCTTTCCATACCCAGGGTTGGTGGAAACCCAGCGTTAAATAATGACTATTGCTGAAACTGTAACCCAGTTCGTATTCAATCGCCGATTTGGCAGGAGCCGAATATGCCGATCTGGAAATTTCCGGTTCCAATGGTTCTCCTTGGGGAGAAGAAAGCCTCTGGTTTTCTCTCTGGTTTTCTCTCTGATTTTCCTCTGGGTCTTCCTCTGGGTCTTCCCCTGAACCTTCCTCTGAACCTTCCCCAATTTCCGTTTCGGGTAGCTCAATGCTCCAATCCGAAATATCGAACTCCTCAATAACCGCGGCCTCCGGTTCCTTATCTGAAAGAGAGAGAAATGTCCCGTTCATGCGAATCGTTCCCGACGGCAGCTGCCACTTCTCGGGCCAATACTGCCTGGTATACGGGCTGCTCTGGGCGGAAGTAACCGACTTGTCCAATGGGTTGTAATTTACCGGCTTTACATCGTCCCATGAAAAACGACTGGCCAAATCGCGAATGGCAAAAGAAGATACAAGCGGTGATAAAAAACCGGTAATTGAAGGCCGGTAATTGACCGACAGGTTCCAGTTCATCGGCTTCGCCTTGAATTTGCCCAATTCCGTTGACGCGGTACCCTCGAGTACCAAACCGGACCAGGGCATTTCCTCGGATCTATCCGTATATTCCGAATAAATATAGGGATCCGAATACACGGGCAGGGAGAAATTGAAACTGCCCTGTGCCGAACTTGTCGAACCGGAAACCGAAAAAATAAATCGAAAAGGAATCTTCTTCCCAAATAGAGAAGGCTGGTGATAGCGCGAAGATTGTTTTCCCGCAGCATCGGTGTAATACGCAGTGGTTGCATTGGCGAGAGTCGGCGACGAGTAAATATCCCAGGTAAAACCCAACGCAACATCCATATCGAGGGTGAGCGATTGCTGTTGCCCGCTCTCAGCGGAAATTCCCGCGACTATGCCGCGAACCGAATACAAATCCAGAATCAGTTTTATGGTCTCAAAGGTAAATTTGTCGTTTGTTTTTTCTTCCAGCGGACGATCAGTGGGTTCCAGAAAAATACCCATGTGTTCTTGTTCCGTTTCCCGGCTATTGTCATTCATTTGGAGGAAAGAAAAGCCGCTGTCTCCCTTGTTGAGCCTTCCTGCAAGATACGTCGTAGTATTCAGGCCATATCCCCGGGATCCGCCGAAAAGAAATACCGGGTGAAAAAGCACCTCGTTCCCCGGCAAGTACATAAACGGCAGTCCCATTACCGGAATATTTCCGACGTACAGTCCCGCTCCCTCAATTCCCCATTCTCCGGGCGAAAGAATCCACATCTTCGAAAATCTCAGGCGATAGCCACCTGTCAGGTCATTGGAGGATCGTATTTCCCCTTTATCCAGAATTATTACGTTGTTGAGATTGCGGGTGATTATTTCGGCACTGTAGCGATACCGAAAAGTGGTGGTTTTCCCGAGAGCCGAAAGCACCGCTGCGGCATCAGAACTTACGCTACCTTGGGAGTTACCCAGTCCGCGAATAAACATTGTCTCGTTCTCATTCAATAAAAAGATGAGCCGGTCGCCTTCAAAGCGATCTTCGCTGCTGCTGCCGGTCATGGTATAGAGGACATTCCCCTCAGCGGAGAGCTGACGCAACTCCTGGTTATAGACAATCAAATCTGCGGTAATAGTATGGGTGGTTTCAAACTCTTCATCTATGAGGGTGAGTGTGACATTGCCCTGCAATATGAGTTCATCTCCACTATCTTTCTGGATATATTCGCCGCTGTCCGCAGCTTCTACCAATGTGCGAGGCGAAGAGGCCGGGGGAAGGCTTTCAACAGGCACGGACTGCTCTTTGAGGAGGTCGCCGAGCCTGGCCTCCAGCACCAGGCGGTCTCCCCTGCTGTCCAAACCGAACTCCCTGGCGAGTTCGACCAGCTCTTCATACGAATACTCGTTTTGCGCAACCGACGGCAGGGCAGTTCCAAAAAGGATCGGGAGGAGTAAAGCTATTGGTTTTAATGAGCTTTTAAAAATAGATTTGGCTCCCATTGCCGGAAAGAATCACCCGGGTACGGCCACCATCGCCGGATGCTGTTCCATATGCCCCCGAAGAAATCTGCCGGTATGGGAATCCGGATGCCGGATCACCTCCTCGGGCACTCCCATTACAACAACTTCTCCACCCTTGTCTCCGCCTTCGGGACCCAGGTCCACGATCCAATCCGCCTGGGCAATTACGTCCAGATTGTGCTCAATGAGAATTACCGTGTTTCCCTTGTCAACCAGGCGCTGAATAACGGCCATGAGCAACTTGACGTCAGCGAAATGCAGTCCGGTGGTTGGTTCATCGAGAATGTACAGTGTTTTACCCGTGCTGCGCCTGGCAAGTTCGTTGGAGAGCTTCACCCGCTGGGCTTCCCCCCCCGACAGCGTAAGGGCGGATTGTCCAAGCTTGAGATACCCCAAACCGACGGACAACAGAGTATCCAGTTTGCGGTGTACCTTGGGTATGTTTTTAAAGAAATCTGCGGCCTCTTCGATTGTCATTTCCAAAACGGAATGGATGTTTTTTCCCTTGTATTGAATTTCAAGTGTTTCTTTATTAAAGCGTTTTCCGCCGCAGACATCGCAGGTGACGTATACATCGGGAAGAAAGTGCATTGCAATTTTAATGGTTCCGGCGCCTTCGCAATTTTCGCAGCGGCCTCCCTTTACGTTAAAACTGAAACGTCCCGCCTTGTATCCCCTGGCCCGGGCTTCGGGCAATTGCGAAAATAATTCGCGTATGGGCGTAAAGAGTCCCACGTAGGTAGCCGGGTTCGAGCGCGGCGTTCGGCCAATGGGACTTTGGTCTATATTGATAATTTTATCCAGATCATCCAGACCGCGAACTTCCCGCGACCGTCCCTGGGAATGATTGTTTTTATTGAGCATATTTGAAATTCGCGGATAAAGTATGTCGGACATAAGGGTACTTTTACCCGAACCGGATACCCCGGTTATGACGCTGAACACAGACCGGGGAAAGCGCACGTCAATATCCTTCAAATTGTGCTCTGTGGCGCCGATTATTTCTATGTCTGCACCCTTGCCCTGCCTGCGATGGCGATTGGGCTCAAGAAAAATATCGCCTCGCAAATACTGGGCGGTAAGGCTCGTTTTGCTCGTCAGAATTGCCGGAAGCGGACCGGCAGCCACGATGTTTCCCCCGTGCACTCCGGCGCCGGGTCCCAGATCCACAATGTAATCCGCAGTGCGGAGCGTTTGCTCATCGTGTTCAACAACCACCAGAGTATTTCCAAGATCTCTCAGGTGAAGAAGGGTTTGAATAAGCCGCGCATTGTCCCTTTGATGCAGACCGATGCTCGGCTCGTCCAACACATAAAGCACGCCCACCAGCTGACTGCCAATTTGGGTGGCAAGCCTGATGCGCTGCGCTTCGCCTCCCGACAGAGTTCCGGCGGTGCGATTGAGGTTGAGATATTCAAGGCCTACGCTCTCCATAAAACTCAGGCGATTCACGATTTCCTTGAATATTTGCGCTGCAATTTCTTTCCGGGAACCCGAAAGCTCCATGGATCTGAAAAAGGCCAGGCAATCCCGTACCGACATCTCCGATACATCGTAAATGCTCTTGTCGGCCACGAGAACCGCCAAAGCCTCGGGCCGCAATCGTTTTCCGCCGCAGTGGGCGCAGGCGCTCATGGCCATAAACTTTTCGAGCCGCTCCCGTATGCCTGCGGAACTGCTTTCCAGATAGCGTCGTTCGAGATCCTTGATTATTCCCTCGAACGGACCCCTGTACTCGAATTTGCCGGTTTGACTTTTGGTCACATATTGAAACTCGACCTCCTGGTCGCTGCCGTATAACAGTATTTTCCGTATATTGTCGGGCAAATCCTTGTATGGACTATCAAGGCTGAATCCAAAATGTTTGGACAGGGCCTCAAATTTGCTGCGGCTCCAGGCCGCCTCGGGATTATAGGCGGGAATGGCCCGCTGGTTAAACGAAAGAAACTGGTTCGGTATAATTTTGACCGGATCGAATTCCATTGTAGTGCCCAATCCCGAACAGGACGGACATGCACCAAAGGGATTGTTAAACGAAAAAAGCCTGGGTTCCAATTCCGGAAACGAAACAGTGCTGTTGGGATAAAAATAATGTTCGCTGAACGACTGCTCGTACTCATTCTCTCCGTCGATAACGATAACCTTCACCAGTCCGGAAGCGAGTTCCAAACCTTGCTCTATGGCTTCGGCAATTCGACTCCGGTTTTCGTCCCTGTTTACAAGGCGGTCGATAACCACTTCAATATCGTGTTTCTTTTTTTTGTCGAGATCAATTTCCTCGTCCAGAGATTGCACCTCTCCGTTGATTCGAACCCGTACAAATCCCGCGCGCCGGGAGTCTTCCAAAACCTTGCGATGTTCGCCTTTCCGGCCTCTCACCACGGGGGAAAGAATCATGAGTCTGGCCTCGTCGGGTTGGGCAAGAACCTTTTCGATTATTTGGTCGACACTCTGTTTTTCAATTATTTTCCCCGTTTCGGGATCGTGGGGAATGCCGATTCGAGCGTACAGCAAACGAAGGTAATCGTATATTTCGGTAATGGTTCCCACGGTTGACCGGGGATTCCGGTTTGTGGTTTTTTGCTCGATGGAAATGGCCGGAGAAAGCCCTTCGATATAATCCACATCCGGCTTGTCCATCCGTCCCAAAAACTGCCGCGCATAGGCGGACAGGGATTCAACATAGCGCCTTTGACCTTCAGCGAAAATGGTATCAAAAGCCAAACTGGACTTGCCGCTCCCCGAAAGACCCGAAATAACGATCAGTTGATCCCGGGGGAGTTCCAGATCAATGTTTTTGAGGTTGTGAACTCGTGCTCCCTTGATAATCAGTGCGCTCATATGTGCAACCTAACCGGGAGTAGCGGGCAAGATCAAGTATTAGCGATATGGGGCTCAGCGATTGACTTCTTCCCGGAATTGCGCACTGCCAAAGAGGATTTCTTCTCTCCCCGGATTCTTTAGCTGTGAAGCGGCCTTTTGTTTGAATTCGCTTTCAAAGGGAAGAAAGCCGACCGTACCCCATATCCCTCTGTAAACAGCCGGTAATCCAGGATTTACGCCATACACTGCCGAAGCGAGATAATACAATGCCTCGTCAAACCTGGATATTTGCAAATAGCGTATCCATTCGCTCCGGCGACTCACAAACGAAAAAAATTGCCGGGAATTTTCAAAACTGTAAAGAGGATCATCTATCCTCATTCGTTCAATGAGCCGGGTATACGGTTTTAAAACCGCAAAAAGCAAGTGATCCAGGGCATCGTCGTACCTTCCGCCATGAACGTAGTACAGACCGAGTTCGAGATGGGCCTCTCTGCTGAATGAATCCTGAATTCGGTACAGACGAAGCATTCTGTCCAGACTCGTTCCGCCGTCGTTGGGTAAAATGAATAAATTGTCCCGTATTGATTTTCGGAGATTTACACTGAATTCATCCCGGGACATAAACTCCTCATCATGGGAAACAATTTCGAGCAATATTGTTTCATATTCCAGATCGCTTTGCCTTTCGTTGCTTTGCCGGTGAATATCCGCAAGCTGGTACAGAATAAAATACTCGCTGTCATTGCTGTTGAGCCTGGCGCGATTGGCCAGGGCGCGCTCCAGTTGTTCCCTGGCCTGATGCGAGTCGCCGCTGTCGACATAGGCAAGAGCCAGTTCGGCAAGGGTCTCTGGATTCAACGGATCCTTCTCCAACGATCTATTCAATAACAGAAACGCATCGCTCAATTGATGATCAAGTCTCGCCGCCCGCCCCCAGTTCCTCAACAACCACGCCGGGGCCTGGCGCACACTATCGCCCAGGTAATCCGGCTGCTTCCCGGTTATGGCAGGCACTTGATCCTGCGCCCTGAGTCCGGCGATACATAAAACCAAAACAAAAACGGCAAAAACAAAACGCTTCATATCCCGATTATCGTACGGAAAAGCCGGAGCCTGAAGAAAGAAAAAAGCATACCACCGCGCAGGGCCGTATGCTTTTTGTTATTGGTGCCAACTGATAATCCAGGGTAAGGTTATGTGCCCTCAGAGAAGCCCGAGCATAAAAACCATTACGAATAGCGCCACCGTTTCGATAAGACCCAAAACCAGAATATAATTCCCGAATCCCTTTCCGGTTTCCCCCAACGCATCCGAAGCAACGGCACCTGCCCGTCCTTGAAACCAGGCCGAAAACCCCATGGCAATACCTCCTAGCAGACCGACCCCCAAGAGCAACCAATGCTGATCCGGGCTGTTTGCGGCCTGGGCCGCAGCTTGAATGCGCTGCATGAGAATAAACCCGTAAATGGTCTGGGTTAACGGCGCACCGACAAACGCCACAAGCATAAACGGTGCGGGTTTGTTTTGTACGTAGCATTTTTTCCATGCGCCGATTGCAGACATTCCGGCACTTCCCGCCCCGAATGCTGAACCTATGGCGGCAAATGCAAGAGCCGCGCCTACGCCGATAAAACCAAAATTCATTATGTACTCCTTGTCTCCTTAAAGTGTTTCGTTTTTAAAGGGCCTGTATTCAAAACCGACCCATTCGTTGCCAAGATGTGATGAAAATTCAAGCATCTTTAACCTGATTCCGTGAACAATCACCGATAAACCTCCCATGGCGAGGTTCAGCGTATGCCCCAATGCCAGCACGAAGACTCCCGCCACAATTCCCCCGGGACCATTATTGGCCATAATGCCCTCCGCCATCGAATTAAAGCTTTTCGCTATCTCAACCGAGGCCAGCCCCACGGCAAAAAGACGTATGTAGGAAATAACATCGGCAAAGGCACTAATTCCACTGAGAAGGGTGTTGATAATTTCACCGGGATTGAGAGACCGTAAAATACCCTTGAAGAATCCGTCGCCTTGCTGATTTGCGAAAATAAAAACCACCGCAATGCCGCCTGCCATGAGGTAAAGGGCAAAATCGGGCACGGGATATTTTTCCACCGAAATAACCACGTTGAGAACCAAAAAGAAAAGCCCGCAAATAACCGCAATCCAGCCCGGATCGGCGAAACCGTGAATTCTCGGGGCCTCCCGGATTTTCTTGATGAAACTCAGCAAATGAGCCAACAGGAGGTGGACTATCGCAATAACAAAACAAATGTACTGAATGGTTTGGGTGACTTCAGCGGACTTCTCTACTTCAAAGGAATCGAGTCCGGGAATGACAAACCGGGCCAAAAAGGGAATATCCGCAATGGCTCCATAACCGAACCAATTACCCGTAACCGCTCCCCATACCACCGTACCCAGAGCGAGCAAGTCAAAAAGCAATATGCCGTCGTGTACAACGCCGTTTTGTATCTTGCTCCGCAGCGTGATTCCAACGGCAATTATACCGAGAATTGCCCCGTAGCCTGCATCCCCGATTATCATTGCAAAAAACAGGGTAAAGAAAATCAGAAACCAAAATGAAATGTCCTGTTCCCTGTACCCCGGTGTTGTGCCCATAAAGCTGAATATGGGTTTTACGATATTTACGGCCCGAGGGTTTCGGGTAAGTGTCGGCACAGTATCTTCTTCGCCGGGATTCTGAATTACCATACCGACTCCCGCCTGCGAGGCAAAATCTCCCAGCTCCGTACTTTTGTCCGCCGGAAAATATCCTTCAATTTGGCATAATTCGGCCATATCCTCAAGCTCGAGTAAATTCGCTTCCACATCGGCAAATTCCAGGTCTTTACCCAAAGCGAGCAATGCCGTGTGAAGATAGTTTCCCTGTTCGGCAAGCCGGTTCAACTCAGCAGTCAGCTTCTTTTCCTGCTGGTATAGTTGGTTCAGCTGGTCTTTGAACTCCGAAAGGGATGCTTTGGGGAGTTGAAGCAGTTCAACGGTGGCCAATTCCGGCTTTCCGAGAAAAACAATCTTCAGCCGCTTTTTTTCTTTGCCCAGGAGAATATAGTCCTGATCTTGGGGAATGTCGCCAAGTTGATTTCTTGTGATCTCCGCGGGATACAATTCAATTCCGGCCTCAGCGAGACCATCAAAATCTCCAGGGGAAAAATCTCCCCAATCCCTTAATCGGTTTATTTCTCGCTGAAGCTGTGTTTTTGCGTCTGCTGTTTCAGCCACTTTTTGCTGATTTTCGTGTATTTCATGTGCATATGCCAGAGCTGTTTCCAGCGATACGCCTTCTATTGTTTCCCGGTTATTTTCGTCGAGATGATTTTCGTCGAGAACTGCCAGCGCAGTTTCCAGTAAACGTTTCTGCTTGTTCAGATTTTCCAGATTGGCTGTTGTGGCCTGACTGCTGCGGATATGTACGGTGCCCAGTTCGCGGAGCTGAGCGGTCACATGCTCCTTGCGGCTACTCAGGGCGAGAATGCGCAGCTTTTTCATTTTGGCGATCATCCGGTGCCTCCCTGAACGACCTTTCCCTTTGCAATTTTGCCTCGGACAACCGCAGCGGTTTGCTGATCGCCGAGATAAATCTGTATTTTTCGTATGTTTTCTTTGGTCGCGGGAATCTTGACCTTCTCGAAAAGATTTACTCTTTGAGAAGTGATGCGCAGTTCTTCGGCAATGAGCCGGTGCTGTTCATCCAGGACATCCAGCTCCGCATCAAACCCGAGAATTTCCTTTAGCGCCTCCACAGCGTAATCAACCCATGGAGGAACAGAAAAGAGATCGTAAGCCTCAATTTGGAACTCGAGGTTTTCAAAAACGGGGATATCTATCCCCGCGATATTCCCGGTGGAAATCCGCATTTCTTTCACGGTAAGCAAGGAGGAAACTTCCCGGGGATCGGCGAAAACAGCTATCCATGTGTCAATATTTGCCTTGAGCTGATCCCTTTTACCCCGCACTTCGGCCTGCTTTGCTTCGATCTGCCTGAGAACCAGCTGCAATTGCTGTTTTTTTAACTGCAACGTCGGTAAATAGCGGAGGAAGCGCTTAAGAGAATCTTTTTGCTTTTTGAGTTCATTCTTTGTCAGTCGTACGCTAACCATAGTTCCCTACGCCTGTGCGGTCGCCGCGACGGGCCAGAATTGGGCAATCAATTCGGATTTCATACCCGTTTCGGCCTGTTCAAAACAGTCGGCAAGAATTTCCCAACCTAAATCCAGTGCCTTTTCCAGCGGAATATTAACCGAAAGATCCATCATTTTTTCTTCAAAGAGTTCACCGTATTTCAACAGTTTCTCGTCCCAGTCCGACATTCTGAATCCCATTGATTTCTTTTCAAGAGATTCCTTGTAACTCGCATAAAGCGTAATCATCGAATCCATGATTGAGCGATGATCTTCGCGGGTATCCTTGTTGACCATTTGCTTTAATCGGGAAAGCGAACCGAACGGTTCAATGCGCCGGTTGCGCAAATAATACTGACCTTCGGTTATATAACCCGTGTTGTCGGGTATGGGATGGGTAACGTCGTCCCCGGGCATGGTAGTCACTCCCAGCGTGGTTATGGATCCGGCCCCTTCGAAATCCACTGCCTTTTCATAGCGGGCAGCCAATTGAGAATAGAGATCCCCGGGATACCCCCTGTTCGAGGGTACCTGCTCCATGGTAATGGCAATTTCTTTCATGGCATCGGCGAAGTTGGTCATATCCGTAAGGAGCACCAGAACCCGCTTTCCCTGAAGGGCAAACTTTTCAGCAACGGCAAGACTGATATCCGGAACGAGCAATGCTTCCACAACGGGATCCGCTGCAGTATGGACGAAGAAAATCGTCCGGCTCAGCGCGCCACCCTCTTCCAATGCATCTTTAAAGGCCAGGTAATCGTCATTTTTCAGCCCGATTCCCGCGAGTATAATCACGTCGACCTCCGCCTGGAGAGCTATGCGGGAAAGAAGTTCGTTATACGGCTCCCCGGATACCGAGAAAACAGGAAGTTTCTGGCTTTCCACCAGGGTATTAAAAACGTCAATCATTGGAATACCGGTTCGTATCATATTTCTGGGAATAATGCGCATTGCCGGGTTAACCGACGGACCGCCGATTGCGACAAGATTTTCCTCCAAAGGGGGGCCAGCGTCCTTGGGCCGCCCGGATCCGTCGAAAATGCGTCCCAGGAGGTTATCCGAAAACGATACCTGCATGGGATGACCCAGAAACCTCACTTCGTCTCCGGTGGAAATGCCCCTGGCACCGGTAAGTACCTGAAGGCTCACTTTGTTTCCATTCAGACGAATTACCTGGGCCAAAGACGAACCGTGGGAAGAATTCACCATTGCGAGGTCGTCGTAACGAATACCGTCGGCGGATACCGCAATGACGTTCCCTTCTATGGATTCAATTTTGCTGTACACTTTTCGCATGGAATTCCCCTTTTTACACTGCCGCCGCGACTATTTTTTCCGCGCCGTGGACAATACCCGTTTTGTACCCGGATATCGATGCGTTAATTTCCTTCTCCAATTTCAAGAAGTTTTCACCCATCCATTCCGAACCATTGTAATCTTTAAATTTCTGTCTGATTGTGTTGAAAAAGTCCCGCATTGCCTTCTGTGATTGCAAATCAAAAGAAGCGGTAATTATTTCAAGCAACAATTTAAAAATATGCTGTTGTCGCTCCTTGCTCACCGACGCGTCAATTGGATCAAAACTATCCTGCTGGAGATAGACGGCATCAATAAACTCACCCTTTTGGTAAATAAGGTAATCATCGAGGCTCGTCCCTTCTTCGCCTACAACTTTCATCATTTGTCCCACTTCGTTGCCCCGAAAAAGCAC